>QWCK01000601.1_pt1 | contig 64446 bp, 61 predicted proteins | sample 1972571 | NCBI WGS metagenome assembly QWCK01 (sample SAMN09866710, study PRJNA288562) | Human gut metagenome isolate term2_stool, whole genome shotgun sequencing... | isolation source: gut | host: Homo sapiens | place: USA: California | reverse complement strand
TAAATATCAGAAATGAAGGAATGCGTCTGGTAAATGCATGACCTTAGAGAACAAATACAACCGTGGGACACACGGGGATAGCTCGCATATGCTTAGCACGGTAGTGCTATCGAACGAGAACCAAACTTGCCGAGGTTGGGAAGCCCCCACCGCTACAGGTGGGGGAGGATGTCACAAACGCTTGTGTATATCACATATACTGTAAGTTCTGCTGATATTATTGATGTCTGTACATAACAGATATGCTTGTACAATTTTTTATTTACTCATTTATAGTTATATATTAATAAAAATATAAAAGTCATATAAGAAAGAAGAAATAAAATGCAAAAAACTTACACCGTAATAGAAATTTATGAAGCAGATTTTGGCTGTGAAGAGCGGCCGGAAGGGCAGGAAACAATGGTAGGCATTCGTTTGAAGGCAGAAGATGGAGAAGAAATTCATAGGCAGGAAGCGGATGCTGAACTATATGCCAAGAATATCAATGAAGACGATAAAGTTATTTTTATTGAAGGAAGAATTGAAAAGCAATGTTGATTTATTTGTTGATTATTAATATAATAGCGTTTATTATGTATGGAATAGATAAATGGAAGGCACACAGAAAACAATGGAGAATTTCGGAGAAAATGCTACTTTTCCTTGCGGTAATCGGTGGAAGTGCAGGTGCTTTGGCGGGAATGTATATCTTTCATCATAAGACATTGCATAAAAAGTTTACGATTGGAGTGCCGCTTATTCTGGTGATACAGGTAATGATTTTTATCTGCATTATGGAGAATTTTTACAGATAGGACGGGGAAATGATTACAGAGTATAAATTAGAGGATGCAGGCCGGGAAATGCTGATTACGGTAAAGCGTTCTTCCAGAAAGACACTTGGTCTTGAAGTTCGGGAAAATGGGGAAATATTTGCCCGGATTCCAGAGAAGTTATCAGACAGAAGTTTGAAATCTTTCATTGAAAAGGAAAGGGACTGGATTATTAAGAAGAGTGAGCTGGTAAAATGGGAGAGAGAACATCGACAGACAACCAATGCAACGCCTGTTCAGGAACTGACTTCAGAAGAAATTGAGAATATTTCACAGAAAATTGTGGATAGAGTTCGATTTTATCAGAAAAAAATGGGTGTAACAGTGGGCCGTGTTGCAATTAGAAATCAGAAAACCCGGTGGGGAAGCTGTAGTGCAAAAGGCAATTTAAATTTTAATTATCAGATTTATTATCTTCCAGATGAATTATTAGATTATGTCGTTGTCCATGAACTGGCACACAGACGGCACATGAATCATTCGGATGAATTTTGGAGAGAAGTTGAAAAATATTTTCCAATGTACCGTCAGTGCAGAAAAAGATTAAAAGAAATACGATTGATTAATTGAGGAATACAATGTTTGATGTTGGTGATAGAATAATCGGACTGGAATTGCCGGACACTTTTTATAAATTAGCGGAATTACTGGAGCAGGATCAATTTGAACTGCTCTTATCAAAAAATAGAATAAAAGATATGCATAGAAAACAGGACATTTCCCTTGTATATTTAATGAATGATGCTGTGGAAAGTTTTCTTGTTTTCCATAATGCTACAATAACAGGACAATACAAAAGTGAATACGAGGGAGGGCTACTGGCTGTTCTTGATAAAAAAGAAGAGGAGTATGTTCTGGTCGTGCATCAGGGAGACAGCGTAATTACACTGTTTTTTGAAGACTTATTGCAGCAAAATAATTTATATAATTACGGAGATCTCGGACATTTCTGGGTAAAAGGATACGAATATCTCCGTTTGTTAGAATATCGCCTGGCAATTCTTCGTGATAAATGCGATTATCTGGATATAGATTGTAGCACGCCAGAAGAGCGAAAACTGGCAGCATTAGTAGAATTTCCACCATTGAATTATTGCTGTTATCCAGCGGTGCCGGAAAAATATATCGTTCCAAGACAAAATCCGTGGCAGCCTTCGGATGAAGCAATCGATTTGATGATAGAAATAGCAAAAGAAGCAGGAGATAAATTATTTGTACATATTTTATCCTATTATAAGAAGGATAATTCTAAACTTATGTCCAGATTTATTGCAAGAATGCTCCACAGGAAAAAACATATAAAAATAGTCAGAATACTCACGAAAAAACTCCAAAAAGCAGCCTCAATCTATCCAGTACGTTCTTTCGGAATAGAAAATGATATACAAATACAAAAATGTCTGGAAAAAGCAAAACAAAAAAAACAGGAGTTAAAGGAAAAAGGAATAAAGGCAGATATCATAAGAGAAGAACCATTTGTAGAGGCCCAGGATTCCGTACAATATAAAATATACCTAATGAAGTGGAAACAACAAAGAGGTAACTACACTGCAGAAATAGAGGAGATTACTATTTAATTCGTTAGACAAACAGAGACCCGGGAAGAGAACCGATACCCTATATTTGTGACTTTAGTCGCGGCGGTTTAAATGCTCGCTTTACTCGCTCGCATCTAAACCTTGCTCCGAGGCTACAAATATAGGGTATCGGTTCTCTTCCCGGGCTGTCTTTGGCTGAATTTTGTTTGAATTAAATAGTGGTTGCGGAGATTTGGGGGGAGAAGGCAGAAGTTTTCTGCTTCCTCTCAGAATATTGTAGATAGATATTTTTATCTAAATTGAAACAGTAAATATTTTAGAAGAACGAAGGTCCACTACTTACTCTGAAATTATTGAAATATTCCGATGATAGTCATTAAAAAGATATATTTTCTTTTTATGAGTTATATGTACCTACTTATGGTTATTCCATAAGAATTAGATAAAGAACTAGATTTTAACCAAGCTTGGCATGATTATCTTATATTATACACAATATTTATAAAATTAAATTTAAAATGCCGATTTCTTCATTTTACTATTACATACAGGCAGGTTAAATCATCCCCCTCTATTCCCCGTCCTCGGAGCAAGTGTTGGATGCGAGCGCGTGGAGCGAACATTCAACGCGCCGCGACTAAAAGCACAAATATGGCTTATGAAGTTCACTGGCTTCGTCTGTTGTTTACTTAATGAATTAAATAGTAAAAAATATTGTAACCTTTTTGGTTTTCATTTGTTATATGTATGAAAGAAGTCGAAAAGTATCGAGGAAAGGGAGTGAGAATCTGGATAAGCATTTGTTAGAAGCGTTATATCACCGTTATTATAAGGAGCTATACATTTTTGTATATTCTCTTTGTGGAAGTGAGACAGTAACCGATGATATTTTGCAGGATACATTTTTAAAAGCTCTGCTGGCATTGAAAGATTCTCACACCAATATGCGGGCATGGCTTTATATGGTAGCCCGGAATCTTTATTATAATTATTATAATAGGCAGAAGAATTTGTTTTCCATAGAAACAGAAGAAGTGGATAGAAGAAATTCAAGGGAGAAGATTATTTCTGGTGAAGGAGAAGCCTTTATTCAGAATGATATTTTGGAAGAGATATTACATAAAGAAGAAAAAAAGAGGGTGTGGGATGCTGTGAACCGCCTGAAAGGACAGAAGAAGGAAGTAATACTATTACAGTATTTTGGAGATTTTTCGCAAAAAGAGATTGCAGCAATGCTAAAAATAACTTCAGGTAATGTGAAGGTTCTTTCTTATCGTGCAAAGAAGGAATTAAAAGAATATTTAACGAAGGAGGAAGGAAGATGACATACCGCGAATTACTGGAATTATATAAGACCGGAGAATTAGAATTAGAACAGAGAAAAAAGGTAGAGAAAGATATTGAGAGGCAGGAAGCGATAAGTGATTACCTTTATGAGCAGGAAGATATTCCAGAACTTAATGATATTTTTGAGGAAAAAGCAGCCGCTGAGAAGAATAATAAGAGGAACGATGATATAGAGGATATAGATACAAAATTTATAGAGATGGTCAACCGTTCAATCAGACGTGCGTTTCGCAAAATGGGGCTGACTATTTTAGCGGCGGCATTTGTGCTGATTTTATTTGTACAATTCTGCCTTCCAACGATTGTATCATGTTTTTATTATAATCCAGCGAAGAATATAGGAGACAAAGATTACGCGATAAGTAAGATGAGTCGTGATATGGCAGTATATTCTGAAGTTTTTCTACCAGGGAAAAGGAGAGGTTCTGTGCAGGTGGAAGCAAAAGGATATGGGAATTATAATATCACAGTCAATCAGACTTCCAGCTTTACAGGTAGACTGACAGATGTATCAGGAGAAATCACACGGGGAGAGCTAAGATACTATGATAACAATATTTTTAAAAAGCCAGCTACAAATGTTTTTGTATATGGAAGCATTGCTGGAAAGGAAGAAAATACGGTAGAAGAGAATTTAAAATATACAAGAAAATACTTTGATGTGAAAGACGATGAAGAAATCAATCTATGTGCGGCAGGATCTAAGGAAGAGTCTCTCAAAACATTACAGGAATTAGATGAAAGAAAAATGTATATAGGCTATGTTTCTTTAGATAAAATTATGTCATATGCCGACTTTAAGAAATATGTGGATAAGCAGGATTTAGCAGAAGTATGGTGTGCGGTGCAGGTAGCAGAACTGGAGAAGGAAGAAGAAGGAGTAGTAAACTTTCAGTCGAATATACCGAATATTGGATTTGTATGCAATCCTTCTTATAACACAGCAATTAAGTGGGATGAGAAAAAGTATCCAAACCTTTTACCAGGGTGTGAAACACAAGATATGGGTAATGAGGACGAATGGGATGACCCGGAAGAAAACCTTAAAAGTGAAAGCAATGCCAGACAGCATTTTGTCAGTTTACTTAACTATCTTTCCAATCAGAAGAAGTTCCTCGCTATGATGGAGAAAGATAACAGTAATTATACAACCAAAGAATTAAAAGAGATGGTATCCTACATCAAGAAGAATGGGATAAAAGTGTATGGATTTACTACAATCGCAGATAAAGAGACATTATTAAAACTCAGCAAACAAAGCGAAGTATACGAAATATACACAGAAGAAGTGAGATGACTATTTAATTCAGTAAAACGGCAGACGCCCGCGACGAGAACCAATACTCTATATTTGTGGTCTCGGAGCAAGTGTTGGATGTGAGTGCACAAGCGAACATTCAACACGCCGCGACTAAAATCACAAATATGGCTGATGGGGTTCACTGGATTCATCTGCATCTGCCTAATGAATGAAACAGCAATTCACATTTATTTCACATAATGTTCGTTGACAACTTTAGCTTTGAAAGTTTACAATAGTCCAATAGACAATAGTAACTGATTGTAAGAATTTTCAGAAAGTATTATTGTCTGTAAGTATACAGAAAGGAAGTAACAGACAGTTATGAAAGAAGTAAAGACACCGAGAAAGCCGTTTATTTTTTATTATATTATTGTGCTTCTCGTACTCATGCTGGTCAATATGTTTGTTATGCCGATGATTAGAGAGGCGAGCATTAAGAAGGTTGATTATAATGAGTTTATGAATATGACATTAAATAAACAGATTAAAAAAGTAGAGATTGATGATTCACAGATTACATTTACCGATCAGAATGGAACCGTTTATAAGACGTCCAAGATGGATGGTGACTGGGGATTAACGGAGAGATTATATCGTTCAGGAGCTGAATTTACGACACAGGTTCAGGAACAGATGTCTCCAATATTATCCTTCCTGTTATCCTGGATTATCCCAATTGTGTTGTTCTCCGCATTAGGATATTATGCGCAGAAGAAGATGATGAACAAGATGTCCGGCGGTGGTCCGAATATGATGTTTGGTATGGGTAAGAGTAATGCCAAAGTCTATGTACCGTCCGAGGAAGGTATCCGTTTTAGTGACGTAGCGGGTGAAGATGAGGCGAAGGAGAACTTAGCTGAAATCGTAGATTATCTGCATCAGCCATCAAAGTATTCAGAGATTGGTGCTTCCATGCCGAAGGGAGTTCTTTTAGTAGGCCCTCCGGGAACAGGTAAGACGATGCTTGCCAAAGCCGTAGCTGGTGAAGCGAATGTACCATTCTTTTCTATCTCTGGTTCTGAATTTGTAGAGATGTTTGTTGGTATGGGTGCTTCAAAAGTAAGAGATTTATTTAAGCAGGCGAAGGAAAAAGCTCCATGTATCGTATTTATCGACGAGATTGATGCTATTGGTAAGAAGAGAGATGGACATATCGGCGGTAATGACGAGCGAGAGCAGACTCTCAACCAGCTTCTTACAGAGATGGATGGCTTTGAAGGTAATAATGGCGTTATCATTTTAGCGGCAACAAACCGTCCAGAATCTCTTGATCCGGCATTAACCAGACCGGGACGATTTGACCGCCGTGTACCAGTAGAACTTCCAGATTTAGTAGGAAGAGAAGCCATTTTAAGAGTACACAGTAAAAAGACTCGTCTTGCTGATAATGTAGATTTGCATGCCATTGCCCGTATGGCCGCAGGCGCTTCTGGCGCAGAACTTGCTAACATTATTAATGAGGGTGCCTTAAGAGCAGTAAGGAATGGCAGAAGAATAGTAACACAGGCGGATCTTGAAGAAAGTGTAGAAGTAGTAATCGCAGGATATCAGAAGAAGAATGCTGTCCTTTCACCAAAAGAGAAGATGACAGTTGCTTACCATGAGATTGGTCATGCTTTAGTTGCTGCTAAGCAGACAAATTCTGCACCAGTACAGAAGATTACGATTATTCCACGAACTTCTGGTGCGTTAGGATACACGATGCAGGTAGAACAGCAGGATAAATATCTTATGACGAAGGAAGAAATCCAGAATAAGATTGCAACACTCACAGGTGGACGTGCAGCAGAAGAAATTGTGACAGGAACAATAAGTACAGGAGCTTCTAACGATATTGAACAGGCAACAAAGCTTGCAAGAGCAATGATTACCCGTTACGGTATGACAGACGAATTCGACATGGTTGCAATGGAAACTGTCAATAATCAGTATCTCGGTGGAGATGCTTCCCTTGCATGTTCTGCAGACACACAGAAGAAGATTGATGAGAAGGTTGTAGAAGTTGTAAAAGCCCAGCATAAGAAAGCATTAGATATCTTGAATGAAAACAAAGATAAGCTTCATGAACTGGCGAACTTCCTCTATGAGAAAGAAACGATTACTGGTGAAGAATTTATGCGGATTCTGGAATCCTAATTAAATACTATTAATTATTAACTATAAATGAGGGAATTTAAAATATTGCACAACTATGTCCGCATTATAAAGACATACTTTACTTGACTGGTCTGAATGTGTTTAGACTACAAACAAGAAGCGTCAGCTTCAGATAAATAAAAACTATATGAAAAGTCTGAATGTGCTTAGACTACAAACAAGAAGTACCCATTTTTGTGCATTTTTCTGTATTTGCTCACTTACAGTTATTAAAAATAAAAAAGAGAAATCTATCAACGACGTAATATTATTTGGGAGAAGGTATGTTTGATATACCTTTTCTTACTTTGATATATCGTATGATGGAGTTCTCTTTTTTTATCTCCATTGTAAGAAAGATTCCTAGAGCATTTTTCAAACACGCTCTAGAGTACATTAAATTTATAAAATAATAATGATTATTAATATTGAAAAAGCTTGCAAGAATAGACAGGACAAGATATAATCTTAATAGTTACAATTACTTTTAAAAATTCAAGAATGCCCCGACATTCTTGCTGCGAGATGCGCGTCATGCAATGCATGACATACTTCTTCTGCGCATCTCTGCAATCCTGTCGGAGGCTATATCAGATGGAGGATTGACTCCCCCACTGATACTGATTTGTAGCTTGCAACCTACAGAGGCGGGAGTCATCTCACATCTGATATAAATTTACACTCAGAAGAGAGATATAATTTGCGATTGATAAAATGGAGGAATACTATGCGAAAAAAAGAACGAGCAGCGATTGTAATAGAGCGTTTAAAAAAAGAATATCCAGGAGCAGACTGTACATTAGATTACAATGAAGCGTGGAAGCTTCTTGTCAGCGTGCGCCTTGCAGCACAATGTACAGATGAGCGAGTAAACATTATTGTTAAAGATCTGTTTGCAAAATACCCAGGTGTGAACGAACTTGCAGAAGCAGAGCCAGAAGATATTGAAGCGATTGTACGCCCATGTGGACTTGGAAAAAGCAAAGCAAGAGATATCAGTAAATGTATGCGTATGCTGCGAGATGAATTCGACTCAAAGGTACCGGATAACTTCGGGGATCTCTTAAAACTTCCGGGAGTAGGGAGAAAAAGTGCAAACCTCATTATGGGGGATGTATTTGGTAAACCTGCGATTGTAACAGACACACATTGCATCCGCCTCTGTAATCGAATCGGTCTTGTCGATAATGAGAAAAATCCGAAAAAGGTGGAGATGGCTTTGTGGAAAATTATACCGCCAGAAGAAGGAAGCGATTTTTGCCACCGTTTAGTGTATCACGGCAGAGAAGTTTGTACCGCCAGAACAACCCCTTATTGTGAAAAATGCTGTCTTGCTGACGTTTGTAAGTCTTACGCTTCTTATATGAAAGAAAAAAATCAGTGAAAAGGAATTGTCGAAACTAAAATTTTGTAGTAGAATAATTTCAACCGAGCCAGTCTTTACAAAGATTTTTACAAAGAATAAGGCTATGGATTAAGGTAAAACTGAAACTTATCACATTGGAAAAAAGGATGGACAAGATGAAAGAATTTAAACCAATCAAAGAAGGAAAAGTCCGCGAAGTATACGATAACGGGGACAGCTTAATTATCGCTGCAACAGACAGAATTTCAGCATTTGATGTAATTTTGAAAAATGAAGTGAAAGACAAAGGTGCTATTTTAACACAGATGTCCAAGTTCTGGTTCAATCTTACAGAGAATACCGTACCAAACCATATGATTTCAACAGATGTGAAAGATATGCCGGAATTTTTCCAGAACGAAAAGTATGCCGGACGCAGCATGATGTGCAAGAAGCTTGAGATGTTCCCAGTCGAATGTATCGTTCGTGGTTACATCACAGGAAGTGGCTGGGCAAGCTACCAGGAGAACGGAACCGTTTGCGGTATCAAGCTTCCAGAAGGATTACAGGAATCTGAAAAATTACCTGAACCAATTTACACTCCTTCCACAAAAGCTGATTTAGGAGACCATGACGAGAACGTATCCTATGATAAGACAGTAGAAATCCTTGAAAAGCTTTATCCAGGAAAAGGTAATTATTATGCTAATATCTTAAAAGAGTATACTATTTCTCTCTACAAGAAATGTGCAGAATACGCATGGGAAAAGGGAATCATCATCGCAGATACCAAGTTTGAATTCGGTCTTGACGAGCAGGGCAGAGTTGTGATCGGTGATGAGATGCTCACACCAGACAGCTCCCGTTTCTGGCCAAGAGAAGGATATGAAGCAGGTAAGGGACAGCCTTCCTACGATAAACAGTTTGTAAGAGATTGGTTAAAACAGAACCCAGACAGCGATTATGATCTTCCAGAAGAAGTAATCGATAAGACAGTTGCAAAATATAAAGAAGCATATGAGCAGTTAACAGGAGAACCATTTGAGGCTTAATCTATTGTAAATCTGTAAAGTATGTTTTAGCAGAGAAAGACGATACGTTTCCACGAAAGTGTGGGGGTATCGTCTTTTTTTGTATCATCTTTCGATATATTTTGACCTATAAATTAGAATCTATTATAATTTATAATAACTAGGGTTTATAATAGCTAAAGTACGTTTGAAAAATCAAAAAGTAATTTGTAGTATATTTTGTTTTCTTTTGATAGCAGTTAGAATGCTATGTTACTCTCATTTAGATGAAATATTCCATGAATTGTAACATGCATTTTGAAGAATACATAGAATACATTTTTCAAATATAATATAAAACTTTATAATTTCAGATAAAAGATAGGAATGAATAACATATATGAGAAAAAAGCAGCTTCCAAAGAGAATAGAAATTTTAAGAAAAGCCTTTGAGAATAAATGGAGTTTAGAGGCCGTGAATAAAGAATTAGAAGATAATCTTTGTGAGCGGCTGTATGCAAGAAATATATATGAAGCAGGATTGATATATGCTTTTTGCTTAGGGTTTGATTATGAAAACTGGAAACAATTGTATACCGCATATGAAGAGGAACGAAAAGATGCCAGAGACTATATACAAAGCCCCGAAAAAAATATAATTGCTACATATAAAAAAGAACAAAAAGATACGAAAGAATGTATTCAAAGTCTTGAACAAAATATGGTTACCACATATGAGAAAAAAAGAGTGCCATCTTATAGCGGAATCTGGTCAGGAAAAATAACGTTAAAACAAATATATGAATATATTATGTATAATTCAAAGGAGAACTTTCAGACAGGAACAGTGACAGAAGAGTTAGAAGAAAAGCTATGGAAAGAGCAGGAGAATACTCTGCCAGACAAAACTTCAATAGGCTTTTTGGATAAAAAGAAGAATTTTATAGCTTTCATGAATGAGAATCAGAAACAATTCTCTGAAGTGAGAGAGAAAGCGAGATACTATTTTTGCAAATACCTGTATTTTTATATAGAGGAACGTTGTGAGAATTATTATGATAAATGCAGAACCGAAGAGACCGAAGAAAAGATTTATGGGGAGAGCCTTTTTTTAGAATATTGTATTCAAGCGGAAAAGAATGCATTAAATCAGCTTACAATGTTAAAATTACTTACTCCTTTAAAAAATGAAGCGAAAAAAGCGAAAGTGTCACTATCTTTAGAGCAAAGAAAAGAATATTTACGGAATGCAGCGTTATCATTTCGTGGCATTTTTAATGAATTTAATTATTTTTATTTTGGCTTTGTTTCACTGGGATGGGTGGAAATGTTATTTGAATTTTATGGGCCACTGAAAGATTGGAGCGAAGAGGAAAAAATAAGGATTGCCTGTTCTTTAGGCTATTGTAAGAAGAACCCATCAGATGAAGAAAAAGAGAAAGCATTTTTGCAATTAGAAAGATTAAGTAAAAAACAAGAAAATACAGAGAAACAGCTTGATGAAAAATATGCGATTGGTATGGAACGGGCAGGATATCAAAGTGGAAGAAGCGGAGAAACATATTTTAGAGATTTTATTACGGGAAGAAGAGATATCAACAGGGATACGTTGCTGGCCTTTCTGGTGTTTGTTCAAGCTGAAACAAAACTAGATCTGAAAGACAAGCTCACTATCGCAAGGATTAACAGAATTCTATATAATTGCGGGTTTGCACAACTTAGGCCAGATCGGGAATTTGATGAATTTATTCGGAAATATCTAACGGGAGAGGCGAAAGAAGAAGTTTTATATGAGGCGGCAGAGAGGGCTGCACTTAAGAGCGAAGATTTCTATTTATATAAGTTGTATCAACAGGCAAAAAGCTGCCAAAAGGAATTAGAAGGAAAGTTGATTTAGAAAAGAATTTGCGAATACATAAGGGATAAAGGAAGAAATATGGAAAAGGAAAACTGGCTTTTAGAGGAAACGCTACTTCATGAAAAATACCAGATAAAAAAAGTATTAGGACAGGGCGGATTTGGAATTACCTATCTTGCATATGATCAGACCTTGCAGCAAAATGTGGCGATAAAAGAATATTTTCCAGTAAAGATTGTGAGGAGACTTGGAAATACTTTAAGAAAAGGACAGGGAGAATATGAATTATCAGCAACAGCTATGGTTTATCCACAAAATGGTCAGGAAGAAAAATATTTAAATGGAATGCAAAACTTCCTTGAAGAAGCACAGGTGCTTTTTGGAAAGTTTGATGTAGAAGGACTGGCAGCCGTTAAAGATTATTTTGAAGAAAATGGTACGGCGTATATAGTTATGGAGTACCTTTCCGGACCGACACTTCAAGAGTATGAGAAGGAACATAAAGGAAAAATTAGTGAGAAGCAGGCTGAGATATTACTAGAACCAGTTATAAATGCACTTGCGTATATTCACAGCATTGGCATTGTACATTGTGATATCAGTCCGGATAATTTGATTTTTAATAAGGAAGGACAACTCAAATTAATTGACTTTGGAGCCGCGAAAAATAAGAAAAAAGAAAAAGAAGAACAATATTGTAAGGGAGGATATACTGCACCAGAGCAATATTTAGAGAAAGAATTCGTTGGTCCGTGGAGCGATGTATATTCTTTGTGCGCTGTCTGGTATGAAATGCTTACAGGAATAAAAGTGCCACCAGCAGTAGAACGGTTACAAAAAGACCGATTAAAAAACATGACGATGGCATCTGAAGTGTCAGAGCAAACGAACAATATTCTAAAAAAAGGGCTTTCTCTAGAAATACAAAAGCGATATTTTTCAGTGCTCAATCTTTCTTGTGATATAAAGAGTAATATGGAAAGTAAAGAAGAAATAACAAAACAGTATATGAAGGACACCCGGTTCGTTTGGGGAACGCTCTGGCTTCAGATTACAACAGATATTAATGAAAGAAATATTTCTCAGGAAAAGAAATGGATATCAAGGAGAAAAAGTTTTGGGGCAGAGAGGATTTGGAGTAACCTATCTTGCCTATGATGAGGAACTTTGCCAGGAAGTAGTACTAAAAAAGTATCGTTGGGAACATGGAAGTTTGGATAACGAAGTAATAAATAAAAGAGATTACTACAAAAAGCAAAGAAAAGCATTTTTAAATGAGGCGAGAATCTTGTCATCCCTTTTTGATATTAAAGAAGTAGTCAAAGTACTTGATTATTTTGAAGAAAGAAGAACATCATCGCCATATAAGAAAGCAACCACAGGAAAATTAACAAATGGAGATGCTATTTACTACGGTGATATTTTACAGGTAACTTATAGCACATTAACTAACTGGACAATAGACAGTCATGGAAAAGAAAAAATAACGGTTACAGGTAATGTGACATCTGCTGATATTTATATGATAGTATGGAGTGATTGGAGTGAGTGGCCTGATGATGCTGATACTGAATCAAATACAGTTAAAGTAGAAAGTAAATCACAATATCGTTATTCAGATAAAGCTACAACAACCAGTACAAATGCATCATTGCCAGGCTGGATACAGACAGGTTCTACTACATCGTATGGTGGTTGGGGTTCATGGAGTGTTTGGCAGACTAATGCTATTGGTGGAAGTGATACTCGTCAGGTTGAAACAGCAACCGTATATCCATACTATTATTTCTATTGTAAAAGCTGTGGAAGAGGTTCTAGGTACCCGTATTATGGAAGTACATGTGCATATTGTAATTCCTCAAGTTATGTAACCTTAGATACAGGAACAGTAGATTGGTTTACCAATTCATGGTCAAGTTCTACACGATGGGGAAGTACCAGTAAATATTATCAATATATATACGATTATCATGCTGGTGCCAATGCCATTTATTGGAATTGGACAGATGGAAATGCACAGACAGGATATAGATATAGGGATAGATCCAAAACAATAACCTATTCCTATTATAAGTGGAATGACTGGTCATCATGGAGCGATACAGCTTACTCTTCTAATGGTAATAGAAAGGTAGATACGAAGACAGTTTATCGTATTAAGAAAAAATATTAATATTAAAAAACTTATAAAGGTACATGTTTATGATATATAGAAAGGAAAAAGATATATGAAAAAAATATATACATTAATAAGTTGCCTTGTGCTTGCCATAATGGCATTAGGGATGAATGTAAATGCATCTACAGGAAGGACAATAATTTCAGTAGATAAAGTAGTAGCTGGAGAAGAATCTAGTGTAAGGGTTCCAGTTAAGATTATGAATAATGAAGGTTTAGTAGGTGCAACAATTACTATAGAATATGATTAGGCGCTAACTCTGCAGAGTATAGATAGTGGAGATGCATTTTCTTCACTTACTATGACAAAACCTGGAGAACTTACAGAAAAAAAGATTAATATTGTATGGGATGGAATGGAAGAGGATAGCTCAAATGGAGTAATTGCTATATTGAATTTCAGCAAACCTAAAAAAGCTGGATCTTATGATGTTAAAATATCTTATGAAGATGGCGGCATAATAGATGGAAATTTACAACCTGTTGAAGTAACTATGTATAATGGATCAATTACTGTAAAAGGATTTTCTGAAGGAGAAAAAGATAGCTGTACGGTAAATGGACATAAAGGAGGCAAAGCAACCTGCATCAAGAAAGCAGTATGCTCCGTCTGTAGAAAAGAATATGGAGAAGTAGACCCAACAAACCACGAAGGGGAAACAGAACTCCGAAATGTCAAGAAAGCAACATGTACAGAAGATGGAAATACTGGAGATACTTACTGCAAGTCTTGTGGAACAAAGATAAAAGATGGAAAGGTAATTAAAGCATTAGGTCATAAGTTTACAAAATATGTATCAGATAATAATGCGACAACTACTAAAGATGGAATCAAGACAGCAAGATGTGATAATGGATGTGGAACTAAAAATACTGTTGTGGACAAGGGAAGCAAAAAGACTAATCCATCACAGAGTCCTAAAATAAAAATTGGACAGAAATTGCAGAATTCAGTTGGAGTGAGATATGCTATTACAGGAAAAAATACAGCAGAATGTATAGGGTATGTAGGCAAAAAAATTCAGTAACTATTCCCCCTTCGTTAAAGTATATGGGAGTAGCATATCAAATTACTTCGATTAAAACGAAAGCATTTAGTGGAAATAAAAATTTAAGAAGTATTGTTATCCCATCTAGTATAAGAACGATAGGTAGTCAGGCATTTTTTAAGTGTAAAAATCTGAAAAAGATAACAATAAAAACACCATATCTTTCTAAGAAAACAGTAGGCGCAAAAGCATTTAAAGGAATCCACGCCAAAGCAAAAATCAAAGTTCAAGTTCCAAAGAAGCAGAAGAAAGCATATCAGAAACTGTTAAAAGCCAAAGGAGCTGGAAAAAAGGTAACCATCAAGTAAAAAATATAAAAAGATAAGGAAGAAGTCAGGAATTTCCTGGCTTCTTGCTGTATTTAGAAAGCATACTAATTAAATGTTGGAAAATTTTGCAACAAAGAAAACTCAATTCCTCTTACCAAAAGTGCCCAAAAATGAACCATCTAGCCCCAAAGTATTGAATTAAATCCCAATAAAGCTATAATAAAAATAAGCAACTATTCAGAAAGTCCCAGCTTATTAAACTATAAAGTATTATGTTTTTTTAGAGTATATTTTACCAGATAAAATCAGACAGGAGGCACACCATGATACAAACCGAACCCCATCACCTCAGGATGGGCACCAGACTAAACAACAGATATCTTATCCAGGGAGTTCTTGGAGAGGGAAGCTTTGGCATTACTTACGTTGGCATGGACGAGGTATTGTGCCAGAAGGTAGCCGTCAAAGAATTCTTTCCGAGGGGAGCGATTACGAGGAATAATCAGCAGACCAACGAGGTAGTATCCGTTTACGGAACGAAAGCCGCGAATTTCCATCAGGGAGAGGAGAAGTTCCTTCAGGAGGCCCGGACGCTTGCACAGTTTAACAATGTAGCCGGAGTTGTGCGGGTGCAGGATTTCTTCCGGGAAAATGGAACGGCATATATTGTAATGGAGTATTTGGAGGGAATTACTTTAAAGCAGTATTTGCAGACGTATGGACCGATTAGTGTTGAAGAGATGCAGAATATATTTGCTCCTATATTGGAGGCGTTAGATAAGATTCACCAAAATGGAGTGATTCACAGGGATATTAGCCCGGACAATATTATGTGTCTGCCAGAAGGCGAAGCGAAGCTGATGGACTTTGGAGCGGCGAGAGATTATACGGATTATAGTGAGGAAGGCTTGTCTGTCATTTTAAAGATGGGATTTGCCCCGATTGAGCAATACGATTCTCATGGAAAACAGGGGCCGTGGACGGATATTTATGCACTGGGAGCGACAATGTACCAATGCCTTACAGGAAGAAAGCCGGATGATGCAACGAAAAGAAGCTTGGAGGACACACTGGTTAGTCCGTCAATGCTTGGCGTACGCATTGCCCCGCCTGTAGAATATGCCATTATGAGAGCGTTACAGATTCGGCCTGCTGACCGCTACCGGAATCTCGGGGAATTTTGCGAAGATTTATATAGCGTGGTATCTGACAATACTGTATCTGTTAATATGAATACATTTACCCAGCCAGTAGGAAGTTATGATTGGGGAAGTCCTTCAGGAACGTCCAGTCAGAGCAGGCAACAAGGATATCCGGATGTGCCGCCATACACTCCGCCGCAGCCCCCGGTAAAGACAAAGAATTCTACCCCGCTTATCGTAGCTCTTTGCTGTACATTAACTGCTGTGATTATGATCGGGATAGGTGTTGTATTATTTACAAATTCAAAGAATAGCCAGACGGCCGGAAATACAGCGAGAGCAGAATCGGGGAAAGAATAGGAAAAAGTGGCAGAAAATACTACTGCTGCAACACAGAGTACAACAGAAAGTAAATCACAAGATACGCAGCAAAGTACAACCGAGCAGCAGGCGGCTGCGACACAGGCAGCGAGCACAACAGAAGATACTGTGGATACTCAGGCTGTCGGAGCGGATGGCAATGAGGAAATATTTGAAGATACCGATGCTTCTGCGGATTACAGCGAATGTCTCAGCCTTGATAATTATACATACTTGGAAAGTCCTGATGGAGATTATACATTCTATTATCCACAAAATGTTTATAATTATGCATATTATGACGGAGACAGTTGTATTTTTACCTCTGATGATGAAAATGACACGGTGAAGTTTATCCGTAAAGATAATACATCAGGAAGCCCGGCACAGGGAATGGAAAATCTGTATAATTCCTATACGAATTTGTCTCAAAAAGAAAAGATTTTATTCCGAGAGGAAACGGACGAACGTGGATTTGCCCGAGGCGTATTAAGTGGAATCACAGACAACCAGAATGTATATGCATCTATCGCAGCAAATGATGACTATGTATATATCATGGAGGTATGCACCAGTTTTCAGCACGATTCTACGAAATCAACGTGGGTAGAATATTATATAGACTGTATGTATCGGTATTGTAGTTTCAGCAGGAGAGTCGGTGATCCGAGAAGCTATGAGGAGTATATGGAAGATCAGTAAGCGGAATTGACGATGAAGCGGCATAATTATAACTTTATAAAAAAGAACATGATATTAAAAAAGTGTATTTGGAGGAAATATGAAAAAGAAAAGACTGATAATAGCAGTAGTAATCATCTGCTGTGTAATATTATACATATGGCAAACAAATAAAATTCACAATACCCCTAAAAAGGATACTGCGGTATCAACAGAAAGCAATGCAACGACGCAGCAGGCAGAAACAACAACTCAGGTAACAACACAAACATCAACAGAAACAACGATGGAGTCCGATACCGAAAAATACTTTGAGGAAGATACCGAAGAAGAAGCACAGCTAAAAAAGACAATAGCCGAACTTATGAAAGAAGAAAAAAACACGACTCCAGAAGGTATTCAAACCGCCGCGACTAAAGTCACAAATATAGGTTATTTCATTCTCTGAGAGCTGTCTCCCTGCCTGCGGCAATCAGAATTTACTGACTTTTTCGGACTATTATTCTAATTTGTTTCCTGCTATAATAGAGTCTCGAAATGCAGATATATGTGAGATGAGAGAGGTGGTATCGCATGAGATGCAAATTTTGTGGGACAACGCTGCCGGAACATGCAAAGTTTTGTCCAGGCTGCGGAAAAGAGATAGATAATGACAGGGAACGACACGAGAGCAGAGAAGCCAGCAACATACCAGAAGATGCGTATTATACTAATACAAACAAAAAGAATTCTAAAAGAAAAAGAAGACATAAAAAAATATCTGTGAGATTCATTATTGTCTATTTGATCGTTGTTTTGACAGGTGGTTTTTGTCTTTACAGGATGGGATTTCCTGAGAAAGTTGTGGAGATGTTAAGTAAGCAGTCTTCGGTACCAGATTCGAAGAAAGAGATTTCGCAGAAGAGCGATAAGAAGAAAAATAATGAGAAAAAGGCAGGGAAGGCAACAACAGAAAAGAAAAAAGATAAGAATGAAAATAAAAAAACTTTAGAATCCACAGAAAGTACGCTCGCTTATACGGATAATTCCAACATGAATGTGGGTGCGTGTCTTAGTCCGGAGGATTATAATACAGTGACTGCGAAGGATGATAGCTTTAGTTTTGCTTATCCAAAGTATTTATTTAATCATAGTGAGGTGAATGAGGAAGGAACTTCTTATACATTTTCTTATAAAGGAAACTCTGCTTCTGATTCAAATGAGGCAGAACTTAGTGTATATACACAAGAAAATGAGGGCGATCCTTTACAGAATGCAAGGGAGCTTTATCAAAATTTTTCTTCGGAAGTTTATAAGAAGTATTTTAAGATGTATCCATCAAGAGTAGACAGCTCGGGTATGGCAAGGACCCTGATTGGCGCTTCTGCCGATTCCTCAGAGAAAACAGGGGTATATATTATAGCAGCAAATGACGGGAAAAGGGATTATATTTTGAAGTTTACTTATCCAGACCCTGATATGACGAATGATTATAATGAGATAGATTATGTGGTCGATTGTGTGTACCGTTTTTGTTCTTTTAGCGGTGGAACGTATCAGCCACGGTCCTACCAGCAGTTTTTAGATGATAACATGGGAAGCAAAAAATAGTGGTAAATTAAAGTTTTGAAATAAGGCTGCAGCAATCCCATTAGCTTTAGTTAATGGATAGTTTAAAGTAAAAGCTAAGAAAGTAAGAGATAAATTATAGCAGGACAACAGGAAAATGACAGTAGAGAAATTATTGTTGTAATTATGAATTTTCTCTTATAAATGAGTGGCGAAAAAATGAATAGCTTGGTATAATGAGATAAGAATGCATGTTCTCATTATTTAAGTTAGGAAGTGAAAAGATGAAGGTTTTTAAGACGATTTTTCTTTGTGTGGTGCTTATTTTTGCTCTGGCTGGCTGCGGAAATAGCCATGCAGAGGCAGATAAGACGGTAAAACAGGGGAGTGGACAGAAGACAGATGGAGCAGTTAATGCTTCAGAGGAATCAACGAAAGGGGCAGCCGAATCTGCAACGGAAGGTGTGCAGGTGAAGGAGAGCACAGCGCAGGAGTCAGCAACTGAGTCGGAACTTGACTCAGATGCAAGCCATAGAGCTGATTATGTTATTGTGATTGATGCTGGACATCAGGCTCATGGAAATTATGAAGAAGAACCGGTGGGACCGGGGGCTTCTGAGACGAAGCCGAAGGTAGCTTCAGGGACAACGGGGGTATCTACAGGAGTAGAAGAATATGAGCTGAACCTTGAAGTTGCTGTCAAGCTGCAGGCAGAGCTGGAAGACCGCGGATATCAGGTGATTATGATTCGAGATAAGAATGATGTTGATATTTCAAATTCTGAACGGGCTAAAGTTGCGAATGATAATAATGCAGATGCATTTTTAAGGATTCATGCGAATGGTTCAGATAACAGCACAGATGCAGGGATGATGACGATCTGCCAGACAGCAGAGAATCCATATAATGGCGAGCTGCATGAAAAAAGTTATGCCTTATCGGAGAAGATATTAGATTCTATGGTTGAGGCAACAGGAGCAAACAGGGAACGTGTCTGGGAGACGGATACGATGAGCGGCATTAACTGGGCAAAGGTGCCTACTACGATTATAGAGATGGGTTATATGTCGAATCCGGAAGAAGATGAGAAGCTTAATAGCGATGATTATCAGGATGAGATTGTCCAGGGAATAGCAGATGGTCTTGACCAGTATTTTAATATAGGTGGAACAGAGGACTAAAGTCAGATAACATCATTAATATGTATGAATACACATGGAAATACACATGATTTTGTTGTGGACAGGGTATCGGGCATTTTTTTAATGCACTCTGGAAATAAGAGAAATAATGCATGAAAGGATAAGAGAATGAAGGATAAGTCGATAAAGTCAACGATGAAGAGCTGGATTATGTTATCGGAAAAAGAACTGGATGATACGCAGGTATATATGCAGGAACAGGAGCAGCAAGACCAGCAGGAAAAGGATAACAGTTTTTCCGAAGCGGAAAGCGGCAGCGGCAATGTCGGGTCAGCGAAGTATGAGTCACAGGTGAGTGATGCCGGTACAGAGACATTTTCAGATGCAGAGAACGGTTTTGAAAGAAAGTTAAGCCGGGAAGAGCAGGTTGATCAGCTGATAAAGGAAGCTGGAGAGGAAGTAGTAGATCCAGAAGTGGACTCTGTTCCAAGAAAGAGAAGAAAGAGACACCAGAATAAGAAGGGAAAATTTGAAAAGGGAGAAGCAAGAGAATCAATAGAATCAGAAGAAAGGTTTGTATCAGAAAGTACGGATGAATCGATGTCCGATACGACAAGGGAGAAGGAATCAATGGCATCAGAAGTGGAGAATGCAGCAGAATTGATAAAGGACAATGGAAATAAATCCGATAAAAGCAGCGGAATCAGTAAGATGCTTGTCGGCGGAGTTGGAGTTCTTCTCGTTCTTATTATTGCAGGACTTGGTTATCAGACCCAGTCTTTGCAAAAGCAGAACCAGAAGTTAAAGACAGAAATCAGCACTCTTAAAAAAGAGAAGAAGCAGGCAGAACAGGCTTCGGAAGAACAGGCATTACAGACAAAGAATGAGGACGGTGTTGTAGAGAATACAGATAAGATGTTTGCTTCTGTTGGTGTCGGTGATAAAGAATATAAACTACTCGCTAAAGTATCTGACTTTACAAAAGACGGATGGAAGTTAGAAGCACTTAGAAATGAAAATGCCACCCTCGTACCAGGCGGTAAACTTGAAAAGGATGCATTTCTTACGAATAAAGATGGCAGGAAAATCGGTGTTATTATCCGTAATTTAAGCGATAAGAACCAGAAAGTAAGTGACTGTATTGTCACAAAGCTTTCTTTTAGTAAGGAAATGTTTGACGGACAGATCACACTTCCAGGCAGCCTGGGTTTTGACAGTACAGAAAAAGAATTAAAGGCCGCCGGATTTAAGAAAGATGCAGATGGAATATATACTTACACAAGCAAGAAGATAAAGGACGATACAATCAAAGCTGCAATGGCAGATGGAGAATCTGTATCAGAGTTTACTTTAGAGCGCGCCGTGGATGAAAGTAGTACAAGTACAGGCAATGCAGCTGCGAACACGAGTGCCAGCACAGCAGCAGGCAGTGCCACCACAACAGCCAGTGATTCGAGTAGTGCGGAGCAAAACAGTGTCACAGCCGATACAACATTAACTAATAATTCTAATAGCGCATCAGATTCTGCAGAAGAATAGAAAGTAAAGAAACAACAGAATAATATGCAATAAAAAATAGCAGTCAGAAAGAGAGAAACACTTAATTTCTGGCTGCTGTTTTTTGAAATTAGGTTTGGTATATTATTTTTATCATTTATAAGTTTTATCAAGCGCTGCGTAATCATGAGATAATTTAGCTATTTGGGATTAAGTATAAAGTTTTATCGTGCATTATATAATTATGAGTTGTCAGATTATTTTTTTTAATAATAGGCTCTTAAATGTCAATTATTTTACAAAATGCAGAAATAATATTTTTATCACTTTAAATAATTAAAAAATTAATAATTATGCAAAAAACATTGACGAATCTTTCAAATAGTATTATTATATAGAGAAAAGACCGCAAAAAATGAATAAAAATGCAAAAGGTCATGGTGATTTTTTCATTTTTAAGAAGGTTTTGTGGGATTTAATTGAATCAGAGGAGAAAGAAAGATGAAGAAACTAATGTTAACAATGCTTTCTGTTGTAGGTATGATGCTCTTTGTAGCATTGCCAGCGAAAGCATGTACATCCTACTATGTAGGTAAGGATTGTACAAAAGATGGAACAACAATGTATGGCCGTACAGAGGACTATTCTCCAAAAAAGGATAAGGTTTATAAGGTTATTCAGCCGAAAAAGGTTGGGAAGAATGCGACTTTTAAAGATGAGACTGGTGCAACAACATTTCAGGCTCCAATTAAAGTAGAGACAACGTATCGTTACACAATCTGCCATGACAGTGAAGGGGCAGAAGACGGATATTTCGGTGAATTTGGAACCAATACAAAAGGTGTTTCTATGTCTGCTACTACATCTGCATCTGTAGCCAAGACGGTTGGAAAGTTTGATCCATATATAGATGCATATGAATCTAAAGTTGGCGGAATTACAGAAGAAAATCTTGCAGATTATGTACTTTGCCAGGCTTCTTCTGCAAGAGAAGGTGTAGAACTCCTTGCAGATGTTATTGATACAGTTGGTGCTGGTGAAGGTGATGGCCTTTTCATCGCAGACCAGAACGAAGTATGGTATTTTGAAATCCTTACTGGTCATAACTACTGTGCCATTAAGATGCCTTCTGACAAAGCAGCAATCATTCCAAACTGTTTTGTGATCGGTGATGTAGACTTAAGCGATAAAGCGAATGTTGTAGCATCTCCTAATCTTGTAAAACTGGCTAAGAATAATGGATTTTATGTAGCGGCTCAGGATGGAAAGGGTGACATCAACGTAAAACTTTCTTATTCGGGAAAGGGTTATGCAGCCCATAACGCCGACAGAATTCGTGGTGGACAGTATCTTTTAAGTGGTCAGGATAACACAGGTATTTATGATGCAGATTATCAGGATCCTTTCTTTACCTGTAAGAATGTTACTGTAGAGAAAATGTATGAATTAGCAGGATATCGTTACGAAGGCATGAACTTTGGAAGAAACATTTCTTACAGAATTGGAAGCAGAAGAACAGCAGAAGCTCATATTTTCCAGATTAATTCTTCTATGCCAACAGAACTTGCTACCGTACAGTGGTTCTCTATGGCAAGCCCAGACTACTCAACATTTGTACCATTCTATGGAGCATTATTAACAGATGTATCAAAGGCTTATAAAACAGAGGCACAGCAGCCGAACTCTCGTGCCGCTTACTGGATCTTCCGTAACATTGGTTACTTATGTGAAGAGACAAATGACGGTGACGGACCAAACAGAGAGAACTATGGTAAAGGTGTAAAGCAGTTCTATAAAGCTTACATGACAAAGATGGAAGAACTTCAGAAAAATGTAAATGCACAGATGCTTAATGTTTATAAGAATGACAAAAAGAACTTAGAATATTATGCAACAAAACTTGGTATTGCCATCGGCAATGAAACTATGGACTTTGCTAAGGCAATGTACATGGACATCCAGACATGTAAAACAAATGGAACAAAATATGAGACATCAAGCTTAAGCGCAGATGATATCGAATATGATTTATCAATGGTAACAGCACCAGCAAAGAAAGCTGATGACACAAAGCCTGTAACACCGGCTAAGCCATCCGCACCAGCTCGTGTACAGGTAAGGGCAAAAGCATTAAAGGGCAAAAAAGTAAAAGTAAGCCTTAAAAAGACTGCAGAAGCAAAAGGTTATGAAATTGTTTACTCCACAAATGTAAACTTCACAAAGAAAACAACCAAAAAGATTTCTACAAAGAACCTTACAAAAACAATCAAGAAACTCAAAAAGAAAAAGACTTACTACATCAAAGCAAGAGCTTACAAATTAGATGGTAAGACAAAAGTATATGGAAGATGGAGTTTGATCAGAAAGGTGACTATTAAAAAGTAGATTGCCGCAGGCAAGGGAAGACGCCCTCTGAAAGATAAATAAACCATATTTGTGACTTTCGTCGCTAAAGGTTGAATGTTCGCTTAAATGCTCACATCCAACCTTTGCTCCCAGGCCACAAATATGGTCTATTTATCTTTCAGAGGGCTGTGCTTTGGATGGAGATGAAGTTATTTATTTAATAGGAGAAGAGTTGGGGAGAGGAAATCGTTGTATTTTTCAGTAATAGTTCTTTCTGTCTATGACTGTTTGGCTTTCGCAGATTCCAGAGAAGAGAAACATTGTCTTTTCCAACGTGAATGTGAGTATCGCTATATCTTTATTACATTTATAATAAGCAAAAAATCCTGTACGAATCCTCAAATCAACTCTATCACTGGATTTAATTCACCCAAATTAAGTCAAAGACAGCAAGAGGAAAGATACTTCCTTTATTTGTGCCCGGAGCTGCGAGAACATAGTATCCGGTTAGAAAAGCCCCTTGTTAAAGAATATTAATTTTGACGACTTTGTGTTTTTTACAACTGAGTCAAAATTAATATTCTTTAACAAGAGGCTTTTCTTAGAATACTCCTTCTCGCAGCATCCAAAGCTGCTAATATTAGAGGAAGTATCTTTCCTCTTGCGTCTGTTTACCTTCCAGATGAATTAAATTCTTGCACATTTCCTCTTGTTGTGCTATGATTCCCCAAGTGTATTGAACATAAAGAAGAAGGATAATCAGAAATATACTGGTGGGAGAAAAGGAATGAAAGAGAAAGAAAAAGATATTTTTGATAAGATTATGGCATTGCCGGGACTTAATATTTTTGAAGGGTTTTACCAGAAATATAAAGAGATGCTCCTGTATTTATTTTTTGGAGGAATGACAGCGGTAATCAGTATCGGTTCCTACAGCTATTGTGATGTGGGACTGGGATTTGATCCACTTATTGCAAATATTATTTCATGGATCTTGGCGGTGACATTTGCTTATGTGACAAATAAGGTATGGGTGTTTAGTGTGGAGACACACGGAATGCATGAACTGTTTATAGAGGCTTTTCACTTTTTTACAGGGCGCTTATTTACACTTATTGTAGAAGAAGCGATACTGTTAATTTTTATTAGTAAGCTTCATTTTAACAGTATCGTCGTAAAAGTTGTGGCACAGGTTGTTGTTGTTGTCCTAAATTATATTATCAGTAAGCTTATTGTTTTTCGTGAGAAGGAATAACGTCTGTAACAAAAAGATTGTTAGCATTTACTGAAAAATGAATATCAAAACCTGCGTATTGCATACCATAGATTCGTTCTGGGTCATGCTGGTAGGAAGGGCGCGGGTCTAAGGAGAGGCAGTCTAAGAGAGACTGTCTTTTTTCTTTTGGGATAAGGTGCAGCAAAGCATCTTCGCAGTGGACATTCAGGCGGTGTTCCAGTGCCGTTGTGGAAAAACTTCCCAGAGCATCCGGGTGTGCATCTGCAAAAGAAAGATACGGCTTAATATCATAAATCGGGGTTCCGTCTAATAAATCTGCACCGGAAACATAAAGAATGGGGCCTTCTGGAGAGTTTGGAACAGCCTTTTCAAGACGGACACAGGATAATCCGAGCGGATTTGGGCGAAAAGGAGCACGGCTGGCAAATACACCTTTTCGTTTATTGCCACCAAGTCTTGGAGGGCGGACAGTCGGTGTCCATTTATCTCTTTGGTTTTTCGAAAATTCCCAAATAAGCCACAAATGAGAAAATTCCTCAATTCCACGGATACAATCACCATTTCGAAATTCTTCCGTAAAAATAATCTTTGCCTGTAAACTATCCACAAGACCACTCTGGCGGGGAATACCGAACTTCTCTGAAAAATCTGAATGAATATAGGCAATCGGCTTTATAGAAAGCATAACCGATGTGTCTTCGCATTTCATAAAATAAACTCCTTACTATTTAATTCATTGACTAACTAACAGACGAAGCCAGGAAACCAAATCCTCTATATTTGTGACTTTCGTCGCGGCGTGTTGAATGTTCGCTTCACTCGCTCGCATCCAACACTTGCTCCCAGGCCACAAATATAGAGGATTTGGTTTTCTGGCTTCTGTTCTGTGGCTGGAGTAGATGAATGAAACAGCAGGTGGAGGATTGGGGGAGTCCTGAAATTTTCTGCTTGCTCTGAAATTATTGATAAATTGCTGTGATAATTGTTAAAAAGAGAGGCTTTCTCTATATTTTTTAGTTCCGTATTTAGCTATTTACGATTATTCTCGAATAAGCAGAAAAACTGGCATTACGTCCTCAAATCCTCTCCCACTATTTCATTCATCTATTGTAGCCACAGCCAGAAGCTAGGAAATTCACATTGTTAGATAACTTTTGTCTTTATCCTCAAATACCACAACCATTATCTTAATTCAAACAAAATCCATCCAAAGACAGCCCGAGAAGAGAATCGATACCCTATATTTGTGGCCTCGGAGCAAAGGTTGGATGCGAGCGGGTAAGCGAACATTCAACCTGCAGCGACTAAAGTCACAAATATAGGGTATCGGTTTTCTTCTCGGGCGTCTGTCTCTTAATGAATTAAATAGTACTATATCATTTTGGGGAGCCGCAGGCAAGGAAGAAAAGTGAATTTACCATAAGATACAAATTGCGAAAAGCGAGGATTTGCGTTATAATAAAAAGCAGTATGTCGGGGCAGTCTTATTCAATTTTTGGAAAGAAAACAAGGACTGTAACAGCAAATATAGGAGGATGAAAATGGGAGTTTTGAATAATTTAGTACCAGAAAAAGTTTTTTATTATTTTGAGGAGTTATGTAATATTCCACATGGTTCAAAGAATACAAAGGCAATCAGTGATTATTGTGTTAATTTTGCAAAGGAAAGAGGATTAGCTTATCATCAGGATGCCAGTAACAATATTATTATTTTAAAGAATGGCTCTAAAGGATATGAAGATTCTAAGCCGGTGATCATTCAGGGACATCTTGATATGGTCTGTGAAAAAGAAAAAGATTGTACAATTGATTTTGAGAAAGATGGACTTGATTTAGCGATTGACGGTGATTATATTTATGCCAAAGGAACTACTTTGGGCGGTGATGATGGAATTGCGGTGGCAATGGCACTTGCGATTCTTGATGATGATACATTAGATCACCCGCCAATTGAGGCAGTATTTACTGTAGATGAAGAAATCGGTATGCTTGGTGCGGTAGCGATGGACTGTTCTTCTTTAAAGTCACGTCTGATGCTGAATCTCGACTCTGAGAACGAAGGGCACTTCCTTGTAGGCTGTGCTGGCGGAATGATGGTAGAGTGTGTATTTCCAGCAGAGAGAAGACGCTGGAGCGGCAAAGTTGTTTCTGTTCATGTGAACGGAGTTACTGGCGGGCATTCTGGTGTGGAGATTCAGAAACAGGGAGCGAATGCGAATGTAATTCTTGGAAGAGTATTATATGCCTTAAAGAAAAAGGTTGCTTTTAACGTAATCTGTGTGGATGGCGGATTAAAGGATAATGCGATTACAAGAAGTTCCAGAGCAATTCTTATGCTCGCTCCAGGAGAAGAAGAGATTTTTATGGATATCATAAAAGAGCAGCAGGAGATTATTACAAAGGAATATCATAAGACAGATGCTAATATGTCTATTGAAGGTTTCTTAGAAGTTTCTAAAGAAGATGAAGCAAGCGCGGCAGGTAAGATGCCGCTGACAGAAGCTTGTGGTAATGCAGTGATCGCAGCGCTGCGTACATTCCCATGGGGTGTTCAGAAGATGAGCCAGGACATGGAAGGACTTGTGCAGACTTCTTTAAATCCAGGTATTTTAGCAACAAAGGAAGATGAGATTTCTCTTACTTTCTCTGTACGAAGCAGTGTGGCAAGTGAGAAGGAAGAACTTTATGAAAGACTGGTGTGCCTGACAGAGAGTCTTGGAGGTAAGGTAAATCGTTCCAGTGATTATCCTGCATGGGAGTATGTAGAAGATTCTAAACTTCGCATTCTTATGGGAGATACTTACCGCGAAATGTACAAAAAAGAGCCTGTAATGGAAGTGATTCATGCAGGTGTTGAGTGTGGATTATTCTCTGAGAAGATGCCTGGTCTTGACTGTGTGTCTTACGGACCAGATATTTTTGATATCCATACTCCGCAGGAACGTCTTTCCATTTCCAGTACTAAGAGAATTTACGAATATACAGTAGAAGTATTAAAGAGGCTTAAATAGTGGAAAAGCAACATAAGGTGCAGTGTTACGCTGCACCTCTTGAAGGAATTACCGGCTATATTTACAGAAATGCTCATCAGCATATTTTTCAGGGGGTTGATAAATATTTTACACCGTTTGTTACACCAAAGCCGAAAAAAGGGTTAAATACAAGAGAGAAGAACGATATTGCGCCGGAACATAATAAAAATATTCCTGTTGTACCACAGATTCTTACCAATAAGGCCGCAGATTTTATCAAGGTAGCAGGGATGATGGAAGAGCTTGGATATAAAGAGGTTAATCTCAATCTTGGCTGTCCATCCGGGACAGTAGTTTCTAAGAAAAAAGGAAGTGGATTTCTTGCAGATTTAGAGGGAATGAAGTACTTTTTTGATGAAGTGTTCTCTCAGGTAAATATAGAAGTATCCGTTAAGACGAGACTGGGTGTGGAGAATCCAGATGAGGTTATAGATTTGATGAACATTTATAATGCATTCCCGATTTCGGAGGTAATCGTTCATGCAAGGGTCAGAGAAGATTACTACAAAAGGCCGGTCAATCAGGAAGCATTTGCTCAGTGCCTTGCTATAAGCAAACATCCAGTATGTTATAATGGCGATTTATTTACCGCACAGGATATTGAGAACTTGACCGCAAAATTCCCAGACATTAAAGCAGTTATGCTTGGGCGCGGAATGATTGCAAATCCACAGCTTACGGAAGTATTTTGTGGAAGGGAAGCACATGGAGATAGCACCAGTGTTGAAAACAGGCAGGAACTTGATTATGTGCGCTGGAAAGCATTTCTTGATGAATTGTGTTATGGATATGAACATATCATGTCCGGCGGAAGGAATGTCCTGTTTAAGTTAAAAGAAGTATGGTCTTATATGATTACATTTTTCCCTGAAAGTGAGAAATATGGGAAAAAGATAAAGAAGGCAAAAACAGTTGAGGAATATCAGAGAATAGTAGATACACTTTTTAGAGAAATGGGGATAGTTTAATATCCCCGGAGGTGAATGATATGTGGAAAAAAACAACCGCTGTGTTAATGATTTGTATACTTTGCATAAGTTTTTCTTTTCCTGTAAGTAATGCAGCAGAAATATCAGGCACAGCAAGTGATGTTACAAATTACAAGCAGATATCCAGTCTGGTATCCGATACATGGGAAAGCGATTATTTTGAAAAGATGATTATTTCGCCAGGTTCTGATTCGATGGAAAAGGACGGAGAGCAGGAGAGTGTCTCAGATGAATTTAACGTCAGTGTCTCTAAGGCAAAGGAGATAACGAAAACCGAGAATTCTATGGACAGCTATCTTGACAGGCAGGATGGAATTTATGAAGTAGAGAAGAATGATGACGGTGATCTGGAAGTGACAGCACCGTATCAGACAAAGAGAATTATTGTAGAGAATGATAATGTAGAAGATACATATGGCGCAAGCCATGTTTATGTAAATAAAGCGGATGGCGAGACTATTTTGCAGTATGATGCAGAAGAAGATACAGAGTCTGCCTTTGAAGCATTAAAGCAGACCTATGGACCGTCACAATGTTATTTAGATAAGGTTGTTTCTTTAGATGAGACAGCTATGGGACTTCCTCTTTCTCAGGAGATTGTGGATGGTGTGGATAGCTATTCCTGGGGTAATGACTATATGGGAATGAGTAAGCTCAAAAAGGAAGCGGCATCTTATGGGTATACACGCAAAGTTACCGTTGCGATTGTTGATACCGGAATTAATACTTCAAACAGGATGTTTAAAGGCCGGACAATTTCTTCGCAAAGTTATAACTTTTTCAATGGAAATAAAAATGTAACAGATGTTTTTGGACATGGTACACATGTAAGCGGCATTATTGTTGATGCCACTCCTGCAAATGTCAGTCTTTTAGTATTACGGGTTGCAAACAGTAAAGGGCAGTCTTCTATGCTTACGATAAAGACAGCGCTGCAATATGCCGTTGCCAAAAAGTCTGATGTAATTAATTTAAGCATGGGATTTATTGATGCGAATGCAGATTTATATAATTATCTTGATTCCACGATTGATAAGGCGTATGAGAAGGGAATTCCAATTTCCTGTGCGGCAGGTAATCAGGAAACAGGCGGCATTGATGTCCGCTATTGTTATCCGGCAAATTATAGTAAGACGATTGCTGTGTCTGCAATTGATTCCAGCGGACGGTTAGCGAACTATTCAAACAGAGGCAATGGAATAGACTTTGCAGCTCCGGGAACAGGAATTATCAGTGCGGATTATAAGGGGAGTTTGACTTTGCGTGCTATGTCAGGTACTTCTATGGCAGCTCCGCATATTACTGCGGCAATTGCATATTTAAAGATGATGCAGCCTAATTTATCAGTAAAGGGCGTCTGCCGGGAACTTGAACTATACTGTAGGAATCTTGGTGCCAAAAAGTACTATGGCAGGGGATGCCCGATTCTGACGAATTTATTTAAAAAGGGCATTACGAATAAAAAGTATATCGTAATCTTAAAGCCAATGCTGAGTTCTGTATCAAATAAAGGCAGTGGAATAAAGGTTACATGGAAGAAAGTTACAGGAGCTGCATCTTATTATGTGTATCGAAGAACGAATAATGGAGCCTGGAAACGGAGAGCAGTACTCTCTGCTTCTTCTAATTCTTACATAGATAGAAATGTAAAACAGGGAAAGAAGTATACTTATAAAGTACGGGCCTATAATAATGGAATATTCGGAAGGTTCAGTTCTGAAAAAAAGGTATATCGATTAAAGACGCTTACGAATATCCGGGTAAAAAATACTTCTGGAAGACGGGCAGCCGTGTTGTGGAAGAAAAAGACATACGCAACAACTTATCAGGTAAAATATGCAGCCAATCCGTCTTTTAATAAGGCAAGAAAAGTTTCAGCAAATAAAAAGAACAGCCGTTTAACAACAAAGAAGTTAAAGAAAAAGACATACTATTTCCAGATTCGTTACAGCTACAAAAAAGGCGGTGTAAAAAGCTGGTCTGCCTGGTCTAAGGTGAAGAAAATAAAAATTCGTTAGAATTAAAAATGTAATAAAAATAGAAAACATTACAGAAAGAGAATCAAACCATGAATACGGAAAAAGAACAAAAGGAAATAGAAGAAAAATGGCAGACTGAGCGCTTAGAAAAGCAGATAAACTTTATCCGCGAAATGGATAAGGAGAAGTTTATCGGGAGACAGACATATTTATCCGATGGAAAGCGCAAAGAAAATGATGCCGAACACGCATGGCATCTGGCATTAATGACCTTGCTTTTATCAGAATACGCGAATGAAAAAATAGATACCTTAAAAACGATGACTATGGTGTTATTCCATGATGTAGTAGAAATTGATGCGGGGGACACATACGCTTACGATGAAGAAGGGAAAAAGACACAGGCCCAAAGAGAACAAAAAGCCGCAGAAAGACTTTATGGCCTGCTGCCAGAAGACCAGGGAGCAAAATTAAAAGCTATCTGGGAAGAATTTGAGGCCAAAAACACACCGGAATCCCGCTTTGCCCACACAATGGATAACCTTCAGCCAGTTATTTTGAATGCGGCCACAGACGGAAAGGCATGGAAAGAACATCAAGTACGCCTAAGCCAGTTTATGGGCCGACAGGAAGATACACCAAAGGGCTCCGAAACACTTTGGAGATATGAATGGGAAAAACTCGTAAAACCATTTTTAGAAAATGGAACAATTAGGGGGGATGAATAATTCTGTTCAATGGACAAGGAGACGAAACCGAGAACCCCAATAGCATCCTATCTGTGACTTTCGTCGCTGCAGGCTGAATGTTCGCTTACACGCTCGCATCCAGCCTTTGCTCCCAGGCCACAGATAGGATGCTATTGGGGTTCTCGGTTTCTGTCTTTGGCAGGATTGAAAGGGATTTTTCTATGGTGTTGCAGTTATGAAAAATTTTTCGGGTGCGTTATCTATGGATAGATTGAATGGAAGCTTTCTATGGGATTGCGTTGGTTGAATTATTCTGTGGGAGAGATTTGAAAAGATATGTGAGTTTTCCCTTTATAAGTATATGTGCCTGATTTGTGGAGTCAAAGACAGAAAATAAAGCCAGCTTATTATTGCGAAGATGGACTGGAGCTGCGAGAATATGACTATGAGAAAAGGCCCTTATTAAAAGTATTGATTTTGACGACTTTGTGTTTTGTACAACTGAGTCAAAATCAATACTTTTAATAAGGACATTTTGCTACAATCTTTTTCTCGCAGCGACTACAATCATCTTCGCAATAATAAGCTGGCTTTATTTTCGTCTCCTTAGCCCTCAACCTAAATTGGCTATACTTTACAGGAAGAAAATCAGCATATCAATCAAAAATACTGGTATCAGGCAGCTTAGTGACCAGAGCATATATCCAAAGAAAGATGGCATTTTAATACCGTTCTCCTCTGCGATGGAGCGTACCATAAAGTTCGGAGCGTTACCGATATAGGTATTAGCGCCCATGAATACGGCACCGCAGGAAATCGCCATCAGAATTGTCTGTGGTATAAAGCTGGTCAGTGTCTGTATACCGGAGCTAAATCCTAAGGAGGCTGCAGTTGTGAAGAATACCAGGTAAGTCGGTGTGTTATCAAGGAAGCTTGATAATGCTCCGGTTATCCAGAAGAACTGCCAGGGTTCAGTCAGTCCAAGACTGGAACCCCGGGCTTTTAAAATAAGGAGTGCCGGAATCATCGTAATAAAGATACCGATGAAAAGAATGGCAACTTCCTGAATCGCATCCCAGGTAAAATGGTTGCTGCTGCGAACTTCCTTTTTGGTTGTCTTAAAGGAAAGATAAGCAGAAGCAAGAATCATCGCAATTTCGATAATGGAAGCATAGGATAAAGTTACACCCATTATAGTAAGTCCTTCGCTGAAAACAGGGAAGGTTGTTGGAAGTACTCCGCTTAAAATAACACCTGCAACGATGATAAGGAGAAAGAGAATGTTGTGTGCTCCGTCTAAATGAAGCTTTACTCTGTTTTCTTCTGTTTTCATTTCCGGGCGGAAACCGGCAGCAATGTCTTTTTTATATGCCCTTGTATCAATAAGGAAGAACAAGGCCAGTAAAATAATGACATTAATAATCATTACAGGGAGAAGATGGAGACTCCAGAAAAAGTCAACACCGTTCATAAATCCCATCAAAAGTGGCGGGTCACCTACAGGGGTAAGACAGCCACCAATATTTGAAATGAGGAAAATGAAAAATACCATAATCTGTACTTTACGCTGACGCCATTTATTTGCTCGGATAATTGGACGAATCATCAGCATACTTGCTCCGGTTGTACCAATCCAGCTTGAAAGTAACGTTCCGATAAGGAGAAGTACAACATTAACCTTTGGATTGCCGGCCAAATCGCCCTGAAGACTGATATTACCTGCAACACAGAAAAGACCAAATAAAAGGACAATAAAAGTGAGATAATCGCCCAGTGTAACCTCTATCAGATGTTCTAAAGCGACATGCCTTCCAAAAGCGATGGCAAAAGGAATGAGGAACAGCAAAGACCAGAAGGCAACGACCCAGGGCTTATGTTTTTCCCACCATTCTTCCTTTATCAAAGGGAAAATCGCAATACTTAAAAGTATACCAGCAAAAGGAATACAGCTCCATATAGGAAGGGTGTTTCCGAGTGCAGTATCGGAAAGACCACTTTCAGCAGCAAATACATGCAGAGGACTAAACAGCAAAAAAGCCGACAGTCCGATTAATAGTTTTTTCATTTGTTAAACCTCCCGTATGTTGGTTTTGTATTTTTTTATTATAGGCAAAAGTCAGAAGGCAGAATTCACCAACATAATAAAATAACTAAACTCATACTAAGACGAAGACTTTTTCTTGTCAAAGGACAAAGATAGTGATTTGTCTAAAATGGCGGAAAAAATTATAAAAAAACCAAGAATTTTATGTAAAATAAATTAAGAAAAAGCTTTTCTATCTGTTTAAAAATAATACGATGTTTGCTATAATATGTCATATCATGGAAAAGGGAAGGACATGGACGTGAAAGAAGAAATTAGTACAATAAAACAGATAAATAGTGAAGCTACGCCGATAGTAAGTCTTTCCGTTACGAATCTGGATATCGAGGTGGAGGAAGGGAAAGTTTATAAGGACTCTTTTTTCATCGAGAGTGAGAATAAAGTTCCGATAGAAGGATATGTCTGTACAACCAGCGATAAGGTGGAGACAGAGGCTGAACGGTTAGAGGGAACCCGGCAGGAGATTCCTTTTTATTTTAAAGGGAAACTGGCTACCGCGGGGAATACTTTTGAGGGAGATATTGTCTTAATAACGAACGGCGGAGAGTATAATATTCCGTACTGCGTTAAGGTAATTCGTAAGTTTGTGGAAAGTTCGGGTGGACGTATCTCTACAATGGAAGAGTTTGTACAGATTTATGAGAATAATAGAAAGGAAGCAGTAGATATATTTTTCCTGCCGAATTTTGAAGAAGTGTTTCTTCAGGGAAAGCCAGAACAAAAGGAGCTGTATCACAGCCTGATGAAGAGTCGTTCTAAAAGCCTTATTCTGGAAGAATTTCTGACCGCTGCCGGTTATAAGAATACTTCATTTCTTGATGTATCACAGGATAAGCTGGTTTTAGAAGAAGAGGATAGCAGCGCACAGCTTGAATTACTTCTTACACATCCAGGATATGTTGAGGGAAGTATCTACAGTGAAAAGGGTCAGATTCAGATTTCAAGGGAACGTTTTTCCAGTGATGATTTTACAGATGGGAAGCTGCTTTTTAATGTTGAGAAGAAGCAGAACCTTTTAAATGGCAGTGATATCATTCATATTGATACCGTTCGTCAGGATATTGAGATTTCTGTAGAATGGTGGGCGAAGCAGACAGCTTTGACTAAGGAAAAGGAGAAGAAGTTATACCTTAAGAAAAAGAGAGCACAGTTAATGCATAACTATCTGTATTTCCGAACAGGAAGTATCGCATTTGAAGATTTTGCAGAAGATTCCGGGCATGTATTAGAAGAATTGTCACGATATACAGAGGATAATGAGTGGAAGCTTTACCGAATGCATTTCTTCTTAATGGAAGAGCGAAAAGAAGAGGGGAAGGAACTGTTAGAACTCTTAGAAACTATTTCTCAAAGAGACGAATTTACGCCATTAGAAGCGAATTACTTTTTATATTTAAAGGCAATGTATTACAGAACACCGGAGGCAATCAGCAAAGCAGTATCTACGATAAGGGAGTTTTATGAGTTATCAGAATATAAGGCAGAAGCTTTGTGGATGCTTATTTATCTTGATAGAGAGTATGTGTATAACAAGCGTCTCCAATATGATACGATCCGTCAGTTATTTGAAGAGGGGAATAACAGCAGTCTTTTATATTTTGAAGCCTGTGATATTTTGAATGAGAACCCGAATTATATGGAAGAACTCGGGAAGTTTGAGATAAGTATTTTCCGCTGGGGTGTGCGGTATGGATATATTTCTTTATCATTATCCTACCAGTTTGCGCGTCTTGCCTTAAAGGCTAAATACTACAATAAGTCTATTTATTATATTGCGGAAAAACTGTATGGAGTAGAGCCGGATGAGCAGTTTTTACAGGTGATTTGTTCTCTTCTTATTAAGGGAAATCGTACAGGTAAGGAATATCATGAATATTTCAGACTTGCGGTAGAGGCCAATTTAAAGATTATTGGTTTGAATGAATTCTTTATCCGCAGTATGGATTTTGAGACGTATGATCTTATTCCACAGAGAGTTTTGATCTATTTTACATACAGCAACAGTTTAGATTATTTAGAGAAGGCATATTTATATAGCAACGTGCTTCGCAATAAAGAAAAGTATGAGGAAGTATATGGAGCTTACTATTCTAAGATGCTTCCGTTTATAGAAGAACAGCTTTTAAAAGGAAGAATTAATGAACACCTGGCTTACTTATATACCTGTTTCCAAAAGGAAGTACTGGAGAAACCAGATAACTGGAAAGCTGTCTGTGATATTTTATTCTACCATAAATTAATCTGCACAAATCCACATATTATTGGGGTGTATGTTTCCTGTCCAGAGCTTGGAACGGAGAAGTATTATCCACTTTCCGGCGGAACGGGCGGGGTAGAGATTTACAACGACAGGGCAGTACTTTATTTTGTAGATAATAATGAGCAGCGTTATGTGAAGGATATTAACTATCAGTTAAGGGAGTTTTTATCTCCACAGCAGTTTGAGGAAGAGTGGATACGCAGGAATTTATCCAATAGAAAGATTCTTCTTATGGAATCTGGCAAAATGGAAGAGAATATAAAAGAGCAGACTCTTCCAGTATTGCAGAGAATTGTATTTAATGATGATTTTACACGGTGGATGCAGGTGGAAGCCGTAGAAAAGATGCTTGTCTATTATGAGAATCATCAGGATAAGCGGAATCTGGCAAGATGGCTTGGCAAGATTGACTATTCGAATATTTCTACAGAATTCAGAAAGACATTGATGGATTACTATATGGAAGTAGGAATGATGGAAGATGCTTTCTTTGGAATCGAGCTTTATGGATGCGATATTATGGGTGCGGCAAAGATTTTGCGTCTGGCATCATTTGGAGCACTGTGCTATCAGGGAAAGGATGATGAAGCAACCCTTTCTTTGGCTTATGCGGCATTTATCCGTAAAAAATGCAATAAAGATACGCTTACCTATCTGATGAAGCATTTTAAGGGAGAGACAGCAGCTTTGTTGGAAATCTGGGAAAGAAGCAAGCGATTTGGTCTTGAAACAGCAGCCTTTGAACGAAGAATACTTGAGCAGGTAATGTTTACTGGTAATGATACAGAGGGCGTATTTCCTGTCTTTGAATCATTTTATGCAACCGATGAGGGTGACGAACTGATTGATCGTTATCTTGAATATGCTTCCATGAAAGAACTGGAAAGTTCAATGGAACTGAATGATTTTATGCACATGGCGATTGGTCAGGAAATTGTAAATGGCAGAATGGAAAACAGACATTCAAGAATTCATTTTCTGTATTATTTTGCAGGAAGAGAAGACTGGTATGATACGATAAAAGATACGGCAGTTTATATTATTAATGGATTTTTGCAGGAAGAATTTTATCTGCCAGTTTATCAGGCATATAGTCAGTGGATTACGTTCCCGATTCATTATCAGGAGATGACATTCCTTACTTATCATGGAAGAGCGGGAAGTAATGTGATACTCCGCTACCAGATTGATGGAGAAGAATATTCTCTCAGAGAATTACATTTAGAAGAAGTACTTCCGGGAATGTATGTGTGTCACATGAACTTCTTCCAGAAAGATCATGTAAAATACCGTCTTGAATCGGATGGAAGTCCGGTAGATGAGGGGGCTGGTTTAGAGTTTGAAACTTTTGAATATGGAGACGGAGAAGAGAGTCGTTTCTTCACATTGAATCATTTAGATTCTGAGGAGTCTTCTTTGCCGGAGGTAAAGGATTGTCTTTTAAAAACTTTTTTTGCAGACCAGTATATGAAGCTTCTGTAAATAGAAAGATAAGTTAAAAAAGCAGAATGAGAGGTTTACAATGGAAGAACTGGAAACAAAAAAATATGCCGGAATAGACTTAGGCCGTACTTCTGTACAGTTTAGCATATACCGTGAGGGACAGGAGGAGATGACAGAAGAAAGTTTCCTCCTGTCTGAAGAAGAACAAAAAGAATATATAGAGTCTGGGATGCGGCAGGTTGAAAGATATATGGAGACAGGAGGGCTTCGGTGGCCTGATTTTCAGGCGGTTCATTTTTCGATGGAGGATGCATCGGAGGAGAATCGGAGTAAGCTCAAATCGGCAGTAAGTGAGGAGCTTCGGAAGCTGCATGGGGTGAAGGTTATCACGCATTTCAGAGCCTTTGCAGAATATGTATTTCATCAGGAAAGAATCATGTGGGACCGAAATACGCTTTTGTTAGATTATCATGATAATAAGCTTAGTTATGTTTTGATTGACCAGATCAGACGCTCAAAGCAGAAGGCATACCGGGCATTGCAGCAAAGAATTGATTTAAATGAGTACCGCGTAGCAGAAGGAACACCGGAGCAGGATCAGAACTTTGGCCAGATGATGAAGCGGTTCCTTGTAAAGAATCCGGCGAATATCATTTTCCTTACAGGAAGTGGATTTGAGGGAAACTGGATGAAAAAGACACTTACCTATCTGTGTGCAGGAAGAAGAGTATTTTTAGGGCAGAATCTTTATGCCAATGGAGCATGTCTTTTGGGAATTCATTCGATTGAACTGATGGATGAGGGAATGATTCTTATGGATGGGGCTGATATGGTTTACCATACTGTCGGTGTCGTTACAACAGAAGCAGGTAAGCCACAGTATGTTCCGATTACTTCAATTGGAAGAGAATGGTATAATACACATGGAAGTGTGGATATTATTCTTGATAAAAGTCAGAGAGTGGATTTCTTTTACCATAATACGAAAGAGAATGAAATTGAGGGAGCCGCCTGTGATATCAAAGGACTTCCGAAACGACCGCCAAAGACAACAAGAATCCGTATTGAAGTCAGCTTTACTTCGCAGACAGAGGGAGTGATTCTTCTCAAAGATATGGGATTTGGGGAGATGTTCCCGGCGACAGGAAAGATTATCGTCTTTCCGTTTACATTGATTTCGTGATCTGGAGTGACTTTTTGACACGCTCCAGAGAATTTTCGTAAAAAGAAAGAGGTAGAGAAGATGAGAGAATCACTAATCTGTATTGGAAAGATTGGAGAAAAAGGATATTATTTTGAGGATACAGGAATACAGATTTTCTCCTATGAAGAACTTTGCTATTATATGAGTCAGCATATGATCTGCTATATTCATACACTTCCAGGAGAAGATTTGCTGGCCTATATACGGGATGAACTTGATTTAGATAAGCTGTCGAAACAGTTATCTAAGCTGCTTGATCCGGAAAAAGATCAGATGAAGTATTTTGCGGCATTGTTCCGCGAAGGTCATTATTTTAATGAGGACGAAATCAGGGATATTCTTGATGAATACAGAGGATTGATGAATGCCCCTGTCTATTTACAAAAAAAGTGGATGGGAGATTTGCTTACGAGTTCAGGACGGGCTTCAAGGGCGATACGGTATTATCAGGAAGCATTAGGGCAAAAAGAGATAAAGGAAGAAGAAGTCGGACGGCTCTATCATAATATGGGAGTGGCAGAGGCAAAGCTGTTTCGGTTTGAGAATGCCAAGATTAATTTTATAAAGGCATATCAGTATACGGGAGAAGAAAGTTCCTTATTTTATTATTATTGCATCATGGCACTGGCTGATGGAATTGAGGCAGCCGGAGAAGAATTAAAGACCTTTGAAGACTCTGATTTTCTGCTGGATGCTTTTGAAGAACAGTTCGCTGCTTTTGAAGAAGATTTTGCTTACAGTGCAATGGCTGAAAAATATAGAAAAATAGTATTTTTAGATGAAAATGGAAAGCCGGAAGAGGCTCTGGCGAAAAAACAGAGACTGGTAAGTGCCTTAAAGAAAGATTTTCGAAAAGAAATTGACATTTAGGGCAAAATATTAGTGACAAATTCGCAAATAAGTTATACTATGATAGTCAGAGCTTTTTTTGCTCTGGTGTATTGTTTTTGCAGAATAAGTTAAAACAGTAAAAATATCATGTGCTTTTTGTAGTGCATGATTTACAGGATAAAAACCAGGAGGAATGAAACATGGCAACAGAGATGAATAAGACCTACAATCCTTCCGAGATTGAGGACAGACTTTATAAAAAATGGCTGGATAAGAAGTATTTCCACGCTGAAGTAGACCGCAGTAAGAAACCTTTTACTATCGTGATGCCACCGCCAAATATCACAGGACAGCTTCACATGGGACATGCGTTAGATAACACATTACAGGATATTCTTATCCGTTTTAAGAGAATGCAGGGTTACAATGCGTTATGGCAGCCAGGAACAGACCACGCCAGCATTGCAACAGAGGTAAAGGTTACTAATAAGTTAAGAGAAGAAGGTATTGATAAAGAAGAACTTGGACGTGAGGGATTCTTAAAGCGTACATGGGAGTGGAGAGAAGAGTACGGCGGACGTATTGTCAGCCAGTTAAAGAAACTCGGTTCTTCCGCTGACTGGGACAGAGAACGTTTTACAATGGATGAAGGATGTTCTAAGGCAGTACAGGAAGTATTTATCCGTCTTTACGAAAAAGGGTACATTTACCAGGGGTCCCGTATTATCAACTGGTGTCCAGTGTGCCAGACATCTATTTCTGATGCAGAGGTAGAATATGAGGATCAGGCAGGACATTTCTGGCACATCAACTATCCGATTGTTGGAACAGATAAGTGCATCGAAATCGCTACAACCCGTCCTGAGACCATGCTTGGAGATACAGCAATCGCTGTACATCCAGATGACGAGAGATATAAAGATTTAGTTGGAAAGATGGTTCTTCTTCCAATCGTAAATAAAGAGATTCCAATTGTTGCAGATTCTTATGTAGATAAAGAATTTGGAACTGGTGCCGTAAAGATCACACCAGCTCATGACCCTAACGACTTTGAAGTTGGAAAGCGTCATAACTTAGAAGAAATCAACATTTTAAATGATGATGGAACAATCAATGAGAACGGTGGCAAGTTCGAGGGAATGGACCGTTACGAGGCAAGAAAGGCTATCGTAAAAGAGTTAGAAGAAGGCGGTTACCTTGTACGTATCGAGAACCATGAGCATAACGTAGGAACGCATGACCGCTGTCACACTACGGTAGAGCCAATGGTTAAAAAACAGTGGTTCGTAAAGATGAATGAGATGGCAAAACCAGCGATCGAGGCAGTAAAGAACGGTGACCTCCGTTTCGTACCAGGTCATTTTGACCGTACTTACCTTCACTGGTTAGAGAACATCCGTGACTGGTGTATTTCCAGACAGTTATGGTGGGGACACAGAATTCCAGCATACTACTGTGATGACTGCGGTGAGATTGTTGTAGCAAAAGAGACTCCTTCTGTATGTCCTAAGTGTGGATGTACTCATTTCACACAGGATGAGGATACCTTAGATACATGGTTTAGTTCTGCATTATGGCCATTTTCTACATTAGGCTGGCCAGATAAAACAGAAGACCTTGATTACTTCTATCCTACCAATGTTCTTGTAACAGGATACGATATCATTTTCTTCTGGGTAATCCGTATGGTATTCTCCGGATACGAGCAGACTGGCAAATGTCCATTCAGTGACGTATTGATTCATGGTCTTGTTCGTGATGAGCAGGGTCGTAAGATGAGTAAGTCTCTTGGTAATGGTATTGACCCATTAGAGATTATCGACCAGTATGGTGCAGATGCCCTTCGTCTTACTTTAGTAACTGGTAACGCACCTGGTAACGATATGCGTTACTCTGAGAAGAAGATTATTGCAAGCAGAAACTTTGCCAACAAAGTATGGAATGCTTCCAGATTCATGTTAATGAATATTGAAAAAGCAGACCTCAGCAACGTATCTCTTGATGATTTAACACCAGCAGATAAGTGGATCTTATCTAAGGCAAACTCTCTTGTAAAAGAAGTGACAGACAACATGGAGAATTACGACTTCGGTGTTGCTGTTTCCAAGTTAAATGATTTTATCTGGGAAGAATTCTGTGACTGGTACATCGAGATGGTAAAACCAAGACTTTATAACGAAGAGGATACAACAAAGGCAGCAGCACTCTTTACATTAAAGAAAGTATTGACAATTTCCTTAAAGTTATTACACCCATATATGCCATTTATCACAGAAGAAATCTTCTGCAGCTTACAGGATGAAGAAGAGTCCATCATGGTATCTGACTGGCCTGTATTCGAGGAAGCATTTGACTTTAAGGCAGAGGAGAATGAAGTAGAAATCATTAAGAATGCAGTAAGAAATATCCGTAACCTTCGTGCAGATATGAACGTACCACCAAGCAAGAAAGCAAGCGTATATGTAGTATCTGAAAAAGAGGAAGTTCGTAAAGTATTTGAGGACTCCAGAGTATTCTTTGCAACACTTGGTTATGCAAGCGAAGTACATGTACAGGCAGATAAAGCTGGTATTGCAGACGATGCAGTATCTACCGTTATCCCTGACGCAGTAATCTATATGCCATTTGCAGAGCTTGTAGATGTAGAAAAAGAAATCGCCCGTCTTGAAAAAGAAGCAAAACGTCTTGAGGGCGAGATTAAACGTGCCCAAGGAATGCTCTCTAACGAGAAGTTCATAAGCAAAGCGCCAGCAGCAAAGGTAGAGGCAGAAAAAGAAAAATTAGAGAAATACACTTCTATGGCAGCACAGGTTGCAGAGCGTCTTTCTCAGCTTAAAAAATAAATAGAGATAAGAGGGATAGAGGAATGATGACCTACAGCGAAATGGAACGGGAAATTAATGAGATACCCAAGTTCGGTGCCAAAGCAAGTCTGTCCAATCTCTCCGATTATCTGGAATTAGCGAATCACCCGGAAAGGAATCTCCGGGTGATTCATATTGCAGGGACAAATGGAAAAGGTTCGGTCAGCGCATATATTGACTCGATTTTAAGACAAGCAGGGTATACGACAGCATTATTTACCTCTCCTCATCTGGTAAAGATTAACGAGAGATTTCGTATTAATTTTAAAGAGTGTTCTGATGAAGAATTGATTTTAGCGTGGTGTCAGGTGAAGTCTTTTATGGAAAAGGGTGAGAAGCAGGGATTGCAGCTTCTTACATTTTTTGAGATTCTTTTTCTGATGGGAATGATTATTTTTTCACAAAAAGAAATTGACTACTGTATTTTAGAGACCGGACTTGGCGGACGTCTTGATGCAACAGTACTTTCAGATCCAGTACTTTCCATAATTACTTCCATCAGTTATGACCATATGGAGATTCTCGGCGATACGATTGAAAAGATTGCAGCAGAAAAAGCAGGAATTATAAAAAATGGGATACCAGTTGTTGCTGTTGATGAAGAAAACGGGGCATTTCCTGTTATCGAAAGAACTGCGAAAGAAAAAAAATCCCCAGTTTACGGGCTGAAATCGCAAGACCTTACAATTTTAAAAAAATACGAGAATAAGATTGATTTTTCTATCAATAGCCGTTATTATAAGATAAGTAACTTAAAGGTAAAGAGTTATGCTTCCTATCAGGTACAGAATGCAGCGCTTGCCGCACTTGCCGCACATGTCCTTTTGCCAGATTTGGCGGAGAATGTTATCAGAAATGGCATTTTAGAGATGTTCTGGGCTGGAAGGATGGAAGAGATTGCAGAGAATGTTTATGTAGATGGAGCACATAATCCGGGAGCGGTTCGTCAGATTTATAACAGTTTAGCTGATTCTGATAAAGAGTGGCTCTTATTGTTTGCAGTCTGCTCGGATAAAGATTATACCGAGATGATTCGTATACTTGGAAAGATTCCGTGGAAGAGAATATACATTACAAAGATAGACAGTGCAAGAGGAGCGGATACTGCTGCGGTCAGACAGTGCTTTGAAGAAGCGGCAGGATGTCCGATATGCGAATTTGAGAGTGCCGGTGAGGCATTTAAGGCAGCTTTACGAGATAGAGGAGATGAAAAAGAAGAGAATCTTTTATGTCTTGGCTCCCTGTATTTAGTGGGAGAGATAAAGGAACTTGCAGCAACAATGTTTTGAAAGTGAGGATATATCATGTTTGATTATGATTTAGAGTTAAAGAAGTTTAAACCAGCAGTAGGCGTAGAAATCGGTGAGGATGAGCTGTTTAGTGATGACATTAAGGATATAACAGATCTTGTAGAAGAACTGGTAGCAGAGCGTGAGGGAAAGAAAGCTTCTAAGTAAGTTTAGTAGGAGGAATATAATGAAGTGTATTAAATGTGGTCGGCCAGTCGGCGCGAGCAGATACTGCAACGCCTGTGGTTTTGACAATAAACACATAGCAAAAGCATTAAATACCGCAGATTATTATTATAATATCGGCCTTGAAAAGGCGCAGATGCATGATTTAAGCGGCGCAGAGATTTATTTAAAGAAAGCTCTCAACTATAATAAGTCCCACAAGAATGCGAGAAATCTTTTAGGTCTTGTCTATAATGAGATGGGAGAAGGCGGAAAGGCTTATATCCAATGGAAGATCAGCGCAAAGCTTTCTTCTGTAGAAGAGAACGTTGCGAATCTTTACATCCGTCAGATGGAAGAACATCCGGCAGTGTTTGAGGAAATTAACGAGACCGCGAAGAAGTACAACACCGCACTTTCCTATGCGAAGCAGGGAAGCGATGACCTTGCAATGATTCAGGTAAAGAAGGTACTTAGCATCACACCAAACTTTGTGAATGCACATCTGTTATTTGCCCTTCTTCATATGCGTGCAGGAGATAATGTTTCCGCACAGACTGATTTGAATAACGCACTTGCAATTGACCGCTATAACACAACAGCGCGCAAATATCTGAATGAGATGGGCGAGAACCCGGACACTGTACCGGAGAAGCGTCCGGCAGATGCCTTAAAACCGGATAATGAAAACCTTAGAAATGTACGTCCGGTAGACCATTATGAAGATCCGAACAAGGAAACATGGAAACAGTTTGTTTACATGCTGATTGGTCTTGCTATCGGTGTAGTTGCGATGTTTGTTCTTGTTATTCCTAGTGTAAAGGCAAGCGTAAGCGTTGATTATAATAACTTAAAGAAAGAGTACAGCCAGACTACGAATAAAAAAGATGCAGAAATCAGCACATTAAAAGATGACAAGAAGAGTCTCCAGAAAAAGAATAAGAAGCTTACTAAGCGTCTTAAAGTTTACGAAGGCTCCAAAGGCGAAGACAGCATGTATGACAGCATCTTAAAGGCCAGTCAGGCATACTCCAGTGGAAATTATGTGGAATGTGCAAAGCATCTCTTAAAAGTAGACAAAGACTCTCTGCCATCCACAACAGCCAAGAATTTATATACATCCATGAAGGATAAAGCTTTCCAGAATGCTGCAGCACAGTTATATAACAGTGGAAAGGCTTCCTTTGATGCATATAAATATCAGGATGCATTAGATGACCTTGAGCAGTCCTATAAGTATGATAAGAGCTACAATACAGAGTATCATATTGCGATGTGCTATAAGTACTTAAATAAGAATACAGATAAGGCACAGGAATATTTCTATGATATTATCAATAATTCAGGAGATAGTGAGCTGATTCGTAAGGCAGCAAATCTTGGTCTTGATATGGTAATTAACTCTGCGAAAGAAGCAGCAGCGAAGGCAAAAGGCGGAAGTACAACGACAGACTCTAAGTCAGATACTGCGAGCAGTTCTGATTCTTCCACATCTAAGAAGAGTAGTACAAAGAGTACAACAGAAGAAGACTTCGGTGCAGATACATCAAATAGCAATAACTAATTTTATAAAATTATTACGAATAAAAATAAGTTCGACAAAATATGTCGGACTTATTTTTTTGTTTTCGGTAAAATATAGTTATTCAGAGTTAAATATTACAATAAAAATAAAAGGAGAGGGAAAAATGGGATGCTGCCATGTAAAAAATCAATGTTTGGTTATCAGACTTCCGAAAGAAATTGATCACTATCAGGCTGAAAAAGTAAGAAGGGAATGTGAGCAAAGTTTCATGAAATTTATTATCCGTGATATTATTTTTGACTTTTCCGATACATCCTTTATGGACAGTTCAGGAATTGGCCTGGTATTAGGACGAGTGCGGAAGATACATCCAATTAATGGGAAGGTATATCTGTTTGGAGGGAATGAATTAATTCAAAAGATGTGGGAAATGGCAGGAATATTAAACCTGGTTACAGTTTTAGACAGTATTGAAAAAGTAAAGGAGGTATACGAATGAAACAGGCAGGGGAGAATAGTAACAGTTTAAAAATGGTATTTCGTAATCGCCCGGAAAATGAAAAAATTGTCAGGACGACAGCAGCGGTATTTGCTTCGGTATTAGATCCGACATTAGAAGAAATATCTGATTTTAAAACAGCTGTTTCAGAGGCAGTCACTAATGCGATTATCCATGCCTATCCAAAAACAGGAGGCGATATTGAGGCGTATTTTAAAAGAGAAGATAAAAAGATAACAGTACTTATAACAGACTATGGTATAGGTATAAAAGATGTCGTAAAATCGATGCAGCCATTGTATTCAACCCTACATACACAGGAACGTTCCGGGATGGGCTTTACCTTTATGGAAGCATTCGCAGATGAGGTAGAAGTGAAAAGTGTACCCGGAAAAGGAACGACAGTAAAACTTATAAAGATTATAGGGAAGGGGGAGGAGTGTGGAGAGAACCTGTGAATTAATTAAGCAGGCAAAAGAAGGAAATAAAGAAGCACAGTCAATATTAGTAGAAGAAAACTCCGGTTTGATCTGGAGCGTGGTAAAACGTTTTCAGGGACGGGGATATGATAAAGAAGATTTATTTCAAATCGGCAGTATCGGACTGTTAAAATGCATTGAAAATTTTGATTTAGAAAGAAATGTAAAGTTCTCCACCTATGCAGTACCATTAATTATGGGAGAAATCAAGAGATTTTTAAGAGATGACGGTATTGTCAAAGTAAGCCGAAGCCTAAAAGAGGCTTCTTATAAAATCAAAAGAGAAAAAGAACACTATCAAAAATTATACAATAGAGAACCAACATTAAAAGAAATTGCGGTCACCTTAGATATGGACGAGTCCGATATCCTTATGGCAATGGAATCTGGTCAGGAGGTGTGTTCTCTACACCAGGTCATTTATCAGAGTGAGGGAGATGAAATTCATTTAGAAGATAAACTCGAACAGCAGGCTGACTTGATAGAACAGACCGTAGATAATATATATGTACAGGAATTATTAAAAAAACTAAATGAGCAGGAACGCCAGATTATCCATATGCGGTACTTCCAAAATCAGACCCAGGCGGCGATTGCAAAAAAGATTGGAATTTCTCAGGTACAGGTATCTAGGATGGAGAAAAAAATACTGAATAAATTGAGGAAGAATGCCAATACTAAGGAAAACTAAAATCTTTGAGGAATTTGTTATGGAGAAAAAAATTATTTATCTGAAGGCAGAGCAGAGTTCCTATGTAAATCATGGAAAAATTCATATTGGGGACATTGCTTCTGTTTTTTGTGAAGATAAGGAGATAGAGAAGAAAATCAAAAATATTGTTTTATATGAGTTTGATGAGAAAAACGAAAAAGAAGGGAGGGTTTTTCTATCAATCTTATTATTGATTGAGAAAATTTCGGAACAGATTCCGTATGGTGAAGTTCGAAATACCGGTGAGACTGATATGGTTATCTATTATAAAGCAGAAGAGCTAAAAAGCAAAAAATGGGTACAGGTGATAAAGATTTTATTTATTTGTGCGACTTGTTTTTTTGGAGCAGGCATTACAGTTATGGGATACAATAATGATGTAGACATGGTGAAAGTATTTGGCCAGCTTTATAAAGTATTTCTTGGAACAAAGCCAGACGATCCTACATTTGTGGAACTCTTTTATTCTGTGGGACTGGCATTGGGAATTTTTCTGTTTTTTAATCATGTTCCGGGAAAAAAGGTTACAAATGAACCAACACCAATTCAGGTGCAGATGCGCCTTTACGAGCAGGATGTAAATAGAACTTTTTTATTGGGAGCCTCACGGAAAGGAGAAGAACTGGATGTGTCTGGGAATAATGACAGTGCCAATAATAAATAAAGTTATTTTAGGCTGGGTTGCTTTTGGTGCAGGATTTGCTGTGGCAGGTGGGTTTATTGCATTTATCAGTTTGATTGGAATTGTAACAAGGCTGGCAGGACTCACGAAAACGGCAGACGCAATCCCGACCTACGAAAATAGCATGGCATTAGGATTGATTTTTTTTAATCTCGTATCATTATATCAACCAGACTTACAGTGGATTTCTTATACGGCAGCTCTTAGTATAATCAATATTGTCGGTCTTTTTACAGGAATATTTGCTGGATGTCTTGCCGGTGCACTTGCGGAGGTAGTAAATATCATTCCTATATTTTCCAGAAGAATCAAACTGAGAAAAGGATTTCCTTACATGGTAAAAGCCGCCGCAGTAGGAAAGTGCATAGGCTGTTTAATACAATTTTATGTATTCTGATTTGTTGAATTGGCAAAACTGACGAAACATTGAAATCCCATCGTCCATATTTGTGATTTTAGTCGCTGCGCGTTGAATGTTCGCTTATGCGCTCGCATTCAACACTTGCTCCGAGACCACAAATATGGACGATGGGATTTCGATGTTTCTGACAGTGGTTTCTGAAGTAAAATCAGAATTCATGCTGGAGGGATTTGGGGAAGAGGACAGGAGATGTAGAAGTTCCGGAAAATGAAATTCTATAGGATTGATACTTGACCCAGTGCCATAATCGTATAGTTATGGCCCCTACTTTTTTCTATTAACAAGAGCGTGTTTACGAATTTATTTAAGCCATAACTGTCTGAAATCTCCCTCAAATTTCACCAAAACATAAATTCTGACTGTTCTTCAACTTCCAAAGACAGCTCTCAGAGAATGAAATAACCTATATTTGTGGCCTCGGAGCAAGGTTTGGATACGAGCGTGTATAAGCGAGTATTCAAACCGCAGCGACTAAAGTCACAAATATAGGTTATTTCATTCTCTGAGAGCGTCTCTTTGCCTGCAGCAATCAGAATTTAACAAAACCAGTTGACGTATGAAGTGGATACAGGTATTATACAATTCAGAAGGCTCCTCTCTTTTTTGGAGGGAGCTGTTTTTGTTTTAAAATTAAAATGACCGTGAAAGGGGTATATACTTGGAAGAAAGAACAAAAGCACTGCTCGTCGGTGTGAATTTAAATAATGATCCAGAATTTGAGACAGCATTAAAAGAATTAGAAAGTCTGGCAGAGGCCTGTAACATGGAAGTTGTCGGAGTGGAGACACAGAATGTAAGCCAGATTAATACCGGTGTTTATGTAGGAACAGGACGTGTGGAGGAGATTAAAGCTGTTGCCCATATGATGGGGGCGGAGGTGATTATTTTTGATAATACGTTATCTCCAATGCAGCTTCGCAATCTAAAGGATATTATCGAGAGACCGGTATTTGATCGTACACATCTGATTTTACAAATTTTCTCATCAAGAGCGAGAACAAGAGAAGCACAGATTCAGGTAGAGACAGCGAGACTTCAGTATGAACTGCCAAGACTTACCGGTATGGGAGAAATATTGAGCCGTCAGGGAGGCGGAAGCGGCGGATTATCTAATAAGGGAGCCGGTGAGAAAAAGCTTGAATTAGATAAGCGAAAAATTCGTCACAGAATCAGCGAGTTAAAGAAAGAACTTCGTGAGGTAGAGAAGAACAGAGAGACGCAGAGAAAGCGGCGTTTAGTGCAGGGAATCCCACAGGTTGCCTTAGTAGGCTATACTAATGCAGGAAAGTCAACACTGTTAAATGCATTTATTGATAAATACGAGGAGAACGAAGAAAAGAAAGAAGACAGAAAAGTAATGGCAAAAAATATGCTTTTTGCGACACTTGATACTACAGTCCGCAAGATTCATTTGCCAGATAAAAGAGAATTTCTTCTTTCCGATACCGTAGGATTTATCAGCAAACTTCCACATAATCTCGTAGAAGCATTCCATTCTACATTAGAAGAAGTAAAGTTTGCCAATCTTCTGTTAGAAGTTGTAGACTATTCCGATGAACATTATATGGACCATATGGAAGTTACCCGGCAGACATTAAAAGAACTTGGCGCAGATGAGATTCCATGTATTCATGTCTTTAATAAATGCGATATTGCAAAGGCAAATGGGAGAGAAGATGTTCCAGCAGAGCTTCCGCATATCGGAAAAGACTGCATCTATATGGCAGCCGGACAGAATATTGGTTTAGAAGAACTCGTACAGCTTATTTCTAACCATATTTATCAGGATTATGTAGAATGTACGATGCTGATTCCATATACGGAAGGGGCATTGGTGTCTTATTTCAATGAAAATGCAACTGTAAAAGAAACGGAATATGAGGCAGAGGGAACGAAAATAACGATGAGCTGTCTGCTTAAAGACCTCAAAAAATATAAGGAATATGTGATTCTATAGATCAATTTCTGATTGCCGCAGGCAAAAGAGACGCACCCAAAGAGAGAGCATACCCTATATTTGTGGCTTTAGTCGCGGCGGTTTGAATACTCGCTTATACACGCTCGTATCCAAACCTTGCTCCGAGGCCACAAATATAGGGTATGCTCTCTCTTTGGGTGCTGTCTTTGGCTGCCTATGCAAACTCAGAAATTGTTTTGAGAAAGATTTGAGGGAGACTTTCAGGAGTTCGTCTGCTCCGTAACCTCACAACTCAGAATTTCTCTATTGAAGATTCAGTCTCTTTGTCATGATGTATTTACTTCCCATCCAGCATACGGCTATCAGAATAATATTAAATATAAGTCCTGTAATCAGAATTGGATTAAGGAAAGTTCCAAAGGAGTAGTTATTGCTGTAAATATTCACCCGCATAATTGTAGTGCTGCCGAAGTATCCCCAGACTATAAGCTGGATTAATCCAAATATCTGCTGAACAACATAAATTCCAACATATGCCCCAATGGAAGCAAGTACTTTGTGGCTGGAGGCAAGATTTCCAAGTGTGATACTGAAAAACAGTATACCAATTGCCAGGAATGGTGATAGAACAAGGGCAATAATAATTAATGTTGTAAAGAGCGGTGTCTGGCTTGCATAACGTATCAGAGTGCTCCAGAAAATACTAAAGTTAGAGAAAAGCTCTGTACTTCCTACCAAAATAAAGATAGATATGCTGATAACTACAACGTCAATAAGAAGCCATAGTAAAGCAGCAAGTTCTTTTGAAAGCAAAAGCTGTGATGGTGTTACAGGCAGGGTATTTGTAAGGTAGCCCTGGTCGGTAAATACATTTTTATGAAAATGATAGCCGCTATATATATAAGTAAAGATAGCAATACTTGAAATGACAATGACAAGAGCAAAAATAAGAAGCATTGTCAACGTGCCTATGATAGTGGAATCGGTGTTTAATAAAGCGTCTGTTCCTCCGCTTATTGTAAAATAAAAGCGAGATAAGAGGGCAAATAATAACACGAATCCATGAATTGGCAGTAGAAGCTTTGAAATAGAACGCCATTCATATTTAAATAATTTTCCTAACATTTGAATACCTCCCGGAATAATACATCTACTGATTTTCCCTGATTAAAACGAATATCTTCCACATCATTTTTCAGGACGATATGTCCGTTTTTGATAAAAACAACTTCATCCAAAATATTTTCCACGTCAGAAATAAGATGCGTGGAGATGAGGATGGTGGAATCGGGTTCGTAATTGTTGATAATCGTACTTAAAATGTAATCTCTTGCAGCAGGGTCCACTCCGGCAATCGGCTCGTCGAGACAGTAAAGTTTAGCGCGGCGGCTCATGACAAGGATTAGCTGTACTTTTTCTTTTGTTCCTTTTGAAAGGGTTTTGATTCGGGCATTTGAATCAATGTTTAACTTTTCTAACATGGAAATTGCCCGGCTTCTGTCGAAGTCTTCATAAAAGTCCTCAAATAATGTAATTGCTTCTGAAACTTTCTGGGTTTCATCTAAGTAGGTACGCTCTGGGAGATAGGAGACGATTTTTTTCGATTCGACTCCAGGGGTATTTCCATTGATAAAAAGTTTTCCGCCTGTTGGAGCAAGTAATCCGTTGATTAACTTGATTAAAGTAGTCTTTCCACTGCCATTTGGCCCAAGAAGACCGATAATTCTGCCGGATTCTAAGGAAAGAGTAATATTGTCGAGTGCCTGTTTGCGGCCATATTTTTTGGATAGATTTTTACATTCCAGAATTGTACTCATTTCTGATTCTCCTTTCCGAGTTTTTCAAGTAAAGTGATTGTCTTTTCGTAATCAAATCCCATCTGTGACATTTTATTAAGAAATTCTTTGATTTGTGTGGATGCCAGTTCCTCTCTCATTTTTTCAATCATAGCTTTGTCCTCTGTAATAAATCGCCCGCTTGTTCTTGCGGAATGAACCAGATTCTCTCTTTCTAATTCGGAAAGAGCTTTCTGCATTGTGTTGGGATTTACCCCCGCCTGAGCAGCTAAATCTCTGACCGAAGGAAGTTTGTCGCCCGGCTGATATTTGCCTGATACAATATCCAGCGATACTTTCTCGATAATCTGAGCGTAAATTGGACGGCTGGAGTCAAGATTCCAAGACATTTATAACACCTCCTTTAAGTTATCAACACTTACATTCAAGAATGCCTCGGCATTTTTGCTGCAAGCTGCGCGTCATCTCACATCTGATACAATTCTATTTTGCAGGAAAATGTAATAAATTCCTTACAATAAAATCCTGTATTATTGTACTAAGTGATTAATACAATAATACATGTAGGACGAGAAAATGTCAACACAAAATAAAAATATTTTTTCGCCCATGACTTTTTTGCAAGTTTGAGATACAATGGTGAGAGTGTATTTAAAATGAGAGAAGATTATAAAAACTAAAGAGGAGGAAAATATGGAAAATAAAAAAGCATTTGGTCATGCTCTTGCCATTTTTACGATTTTTATCTGGGGAACAACGTTCATTTCTACAAAAATCTTGCTTCAGGCATTTCAGCCAGTAGAGATTTTGTTTTTCCGTTTTGTCATGGGATTTATTTTACTGTGGATTATGAATCCGCACCGCCTGCCATTTAAAAGCTGGAAGCAGGAACTGACATTTGCAGCAGCAGGGCTTACCGGAATGACCTTGTACTATTTAATGGAAAATATCGCACTGACCTATTCACAGGCATCAAATGTTGGCGTTATCGTTTCGATTGCGCCAGTGTTTACGGCAATAACAGCACGCATTTTCTTAAAAGAAGAAGGAAAACTTCGACCAGCATTTTTCATGGGGTGTGTGATTGCCCTCATTGGAATTTCCCTGATCAGTTTTAGCGGAACAACGATGCACCTAAATCCGATTGGCGACCTTCTTTCTGTTGGTGGAGCCATAATCTGGTCATTTTATTCCGTACTTTCCAAAAAAATAGGAAGCTTTGGTTATTCTGTAGTTCAGGCAACAAGAAGAACCTTTTTCTATGGAATACTATTCATGATCCCGGCATTATTTATATTTGATTTTAAATGGAATCTGACCCGTTTCGCCACACCGGCATATCTATTCAACATTTTCTATTTGGGACTTGGAGCATCCGCTATCTGCTTTGTCACATGGAACATGGCAGTAAGAATACTTGGAGCAATCAAAACAAGCGTATATATCTACCTCGCTCCGGTAGTAACAGCGGTAACATCCGTCATTATTCTACATGAAAAAATAACATTTTTATCCGGCTTGGGAATCCTGTTAGTACTCGGTGGACTTCTATTATCTGAGCAAAAGAAAAAATTTTTTTCTATTAGGGGTAGAAAGCAAACGGAAAATGTTATAGAATAAAGTACAGAATGATAAAAGACAGGAGGAACATCTTTGAAAAGAGAAACCGTTATAGTAATAGATTTCGGTGGACAGTATAATCAGCTTGTTGCACGCCGCGTTCGCGAATGTAACGTATACTGTGAGATTTATTCTTATAAAACAAACATTGAAACAATCAAAGCAATGAACCCAAAGGGAATCATCTTAACAGGTGGACCAAACAGCTGCTACGAAGCAGATTCCCCAACCTATACAAAAGAACTTTTTGAACTGGGAATCCCTGTTCTTGGTTTATGCTACGGCGCACAGCTTATGATGCATATCCTTGGTGGTAAGGTCGAGGCAGCTCCAGTACGTGAGTACGGAAAAACAGAAGTATTAGTAGATAAAAAAGATTCTAAAATCTTTGCAGACGTATCCGAGAAAACTATTTGCTGGATGAGTCACTTTGACTACATTTCCAAAGTAGCACCAGGATTTGAAATCAGCGCACACACAGCAGACTGTCCGGTAGCAGCCGCAGAGAATGCAAAAAAAAGTTTATATGCTATCCAGTATCATCCAGAAGTTCTTCATACAGTAGAAGGAACAAAGATGTTATCTAACTTCGTATTAGGCGTATGTGGATGTGCAGGCGACTGGAAGATGGATGCCTTTGTAGAGAACACTGTAAAAGAAATTCGTGAAAAAGTTGGTGATGGACGAGTATTACTTGCCTTATCTGGTGGAGTAGATTCCTCCGTAGCAGCCGGCTTATTATCAAGAGCCATCGGAAAGCAGTTAACCTGTGTATTCGTAGACCACGGCCTTCTCCGTAAAGACGAAGGTGACGAAGTAGAAAGTGTATTCGGTCCAGAAGGCCAGTTTGACTTGAACTTCATACGTGTCAACGCACAGCAGAGATACTACGATAAGTTAGCAGGCGTTACAGAACCAGAAGCAAAACGTAAGATTATCGGAGAAGAATTCATCCGTATCTTCGAAGAAGAAGCCAAGAAGATTGGTGCAGTTGACTTCCTCGCACAGGGAACCATTTACCCAGACGTTGTAGAGAGCGGTCTTGGCGGAGAATCCGCAGTCATCAAGTCCCACCACAACGTAGGAGGACTCCCAGACTACGTTGACTTCAAAGAAATCATCGAGCCACTTCGTGACCTCTTCAAAGACGAAGTAAGAAAGGCCGGACTCGAACTCGGAATCCCTGAAAAGTTAGTATTCCGTCAGCCATTCCCAGGCCCAGGACTCGGAATCCGAATCATTGGCGAAGTAACCGCTGAAAAAGTACGCATCGTCCAGGATGCCGATGCCATCTACCGCGAAGAAATCGCAAACGCCGGCCTCGACCAGGAAATCAACCAGTACTTCGCAGCCCTCACAAACATGCGCTCTGTTGGCGTAATGGGCGATGAGAGAACCTACGACTACGCAGTAGCACTCCGCGCCGTAAAGACCATCGACTTCATGACTGCAGAATCCGCTGAGTTACCATACGAAGTCCTTAATAAAGTTATGAACCGAATTATCAACGAAGTCAAAGGCGTAAACAGAGTATTCTACGATCTGACGAGCAAACCGCCAGGAACGATAGAGTTTGAATAAGGGAACAGTCAAAAGAAATCCAGTAAAATCAATGTTTCCAAACAAATTTGTTTAAGAACTGGCAACGATTTGGCAACATTTGATACTTATTCAGAAAATAAAATATCTTAGTTATGTATAGAGAAACCTTACTGATTTTCAGAATGAAAACTGAATATCGGTAAGGTTTTTTTGATGTCTATTTTTTCTTTGATTTTTTATCAAGTTCTTTGATGAGCAGATCGCTCAGTTCCTGAGAAGGAACTTTTACATAATGTCCGGATGTATTCAGTGCCGGATATGTATATCTCCATTCATAAAAAAGTATGTTACAGCGAATAAGGGAAAGGAAGTGATTGAATGGCTGTATACAAAGATAATGCCACAGGAACGTGGAGGGTAGTGTTCCGTTATACCGATTTTACCGGGGAACGGAAACAGACACAGAAAAGAGGGTTTCAGACGAAGCGTGAAGCACAGGCATGGGAGAGAGAACAGTTGTTAAAACAGGATTCCAAGTTGGATATGACATTTGCGAGTTTCTATGAAATCTATGCAGAGGATAAAAAGGCAAGACTGAAGGAAAGCACATGGGAATCTAAAAGCCATATGATAGAGAAGAAAATTCTTCCCTACTCTGGCAAACGCAAGATTGCGGACATTGAAGCAAAGGATGTAATCGCATGGCAGAATGAGCTGATGAAATACCGGGATGAAAAGGGAAAACCATATTCCGGTGATTATCTGAAAACGATTCATGCACAGCTTACCGCAATCTTCAACCATGCGGTCAACTTTTACAATCTGTCTTATAAGTTGGTGTATGGGGACAAAGACATTTGCGATATTTGAAAGAATACCGCAGGAATGTATATCTGGATCTGCTTATGAGTGGCAGACTGAATAGTTATCTGGCTGATATAGAAGAACAGGCTCAGGAACGCTTTGAAAGGCTGATAGACCAGATGAAGCAGGCACAGGGAATTACGGAGCAATTAAAGGCGGACAATGCCTGGGAATGGGTAGGCAGAATGAATAACATACAGGCGTGTGCAAGGGAGACTGTGGATAGAGAGATGATTTACCAGTAAGAAAAGCGGTATGGCGGAGAGTAAGTCTGGAGATGGCTTGCTTTCCGTTATGCGGTAATACTGGTTGGTGTAGACAATCTTAGTATTTTTCATATTTTTGAACTCAACACAAAAGGGACTTCGTGTTGTTCTGTTTGATATTCGTATTTGGTATGATGAAATCATCAAATAAAGGAGGCAACAAGCCATGAATACAGATAAGATTTATGCAGAGCAACTCGCAAACGAATATGCACCAAAGGACACTTCAAAGGTAGTAGCCCTTCGCAAACTGGATGCCAGGGCAAAACTTCCGGCTACTATTTTTACCTATACTTTCGGAATTATTGCTGCACTTGTAACAGGTGTCGGAATGTGCTTTTCCATGAATGTAATCGGTAGTGGAACAACTACTATGTTTGTTCTTGGGGTTATTGTTGGTATTGTTGGATTAGCAGGTATGGGCATCAATTATCCAATTTACAAAAAGATGTTGGCTAAGGGAAAACAAAAATATGCTTATGAGATTATAGAGCTTGCAAAAGAAATCAGCGAGTAATCTTATGAAACGGATAAAGCAGATTTTAAAAAGGATATTATTTCCGTCAAAGATGAAACTGATTTGTATTCCAGTCGTATCATTTATAATACTTATCTTTATCCTAACATCACAAAAATCAAGAACTATGCCGGCATATCTGATTTATTGTATGTCGGCATATTCGCTTGTAATTTGGCTATTGGCTGTACCATCACTGACAAAACGGATAAAATCAGCTATAATAAGTAATGGAATTATTCAAAAAATAACCGCAACGCCAATTATAGGAAAATATCTTAATGATCTTGCTTTTCGTGGGTGGTATGATTGTTCTGATGGTGCGTACAAATTCAGGATTCACATATCCGGGTTATATCATATATTTGTCTGCACTTTATACTTTTTACACAATGATAACAGTAGTTGTCAATGTAGTAAAATTTCGTAAATCAGGCAACCCTATTTTGTCTGCTGCCCAAATATTGAATTTTATATCAGCTATGATGTCGATTCTCGGTTTACAGACGGCAATGATATCTCGCTTTTCAGAAAATGGAGACAATTACCGTAAAACGATGAATGCGATTACGGGTGGTTTTGTATACTGTATTGTGATCTTTGTTGCTGTTTTTATGCTGATTTGCAGTAGAAAAAATAAGAAAGAAGGTGGGAATCGTTGACCAGATCGGAAAGTAAATATTTTGTCACTGCTACGAAAATGGATGAAGCATTTTTGAGACTTCTTGAAAAGAAAGATATTTCTTATATCACAGTAAAAGAAATATGTGAAACAGCAGGAGTCAACCGTTCTACCTTTTATCTGCATTATGAAACAATCAGTGATTTGCTATCAGAAAGTGTCAATTATCTAAATGATCAGTTTCTCGCATATATGAAAAAAGATAAGGAGGCTGTTGTTTCAAGGCTGCAAAAATGTTCCTTAAACGAGTTGTTCCTTGTTACACCGGAATATCTCACTCCATATCTTGGTTATATAAAGGAATACAAAAAAATATTTCGTACCGCAATAGAAAATGCTGCGGTATTGGAACTGGAAAAAAGCTATGATAAGATGTTTTGTTATGTGTTTACACCTATTCTGGAACGCTATGAGGTACCTGAAAAAGACAGAACTTATATTATGGCATTTTATATCCGAGGATTGATGGCAATCATTACGGAGTGGTTAAAGACAGATTGTAAGGATTCTATTGAATATATTATTACTGTGATACAAAAATGTGTCATGCGTCATCAGGAGGAAAAATGAAAGCAGGAATATATTTAGGAAAAGAACAGATTGAACTTCGGGAACTGCCTATTCCTGAAGTAGGTGATGAAGACGTTCTGGTAGAAAATATTTATTCCAGTATCTGTGGTACCGATGTGTCAGTTTACTTTCATGGTCCGGGTACAGGGCATAAAGTTACTGTGGGTGGAGAATTTGGACATGAGACGGTATCACGCATTGTTAAGGTTGGAAAAAATGTTACGGACTTTACGGTAGGTGAAAGGGTATATCCTTATCCACGTTTCGCCACGGGTGATACGAAACGGGCAGGCACGATTGGTGGTTTTTCGGAATATATTCTTATCCCTAATGCAAAAAGAAATCATTCGCTTTACAGTGTGGATGAACGCATCTCAGATCGTCTGGCAAGTCTGATTGAACCGTTTACAGTTGGCTGCCGTGCTGCCAGAAGAGGAATGATTCCAGATGGAAAAAATAAATATATTTCAGGACAAAATGCTGTTATATTTGGCAGTGGAACGATTGGTATTGCTGCCGCAGTTGCTTTTCAGTATTTTGGTATGAAAAAAGTTATGGTCTGTGATTATTCGGATTTTCGATTAAATCTTGCAAAAGAACTGGGGGTTGCTATTTGCAATCCACAAAAAGAAGATTTTGCTGTAAAATCAAAAGAATACTTTGGAACTGCACCATCCTTGAATGGACAAACTGCCAATATTGATTGTTGGCTGGATGCTGCCGGGGCAGAAAATATTTTGGATGATTTCATGCAGCTTGGGAAAATTGAGAGTCGATTTGTATCTGTGGCGGTAAACAACAAGCCACGAAATATCGACCTGTTGTATATGACCTATGCTCAGCAGAGTATCATTGGTTCTGGTGGATATATGCCGGAAGATGTGAGGGATGTTCAGAATATTATGACTTGTGGAAAATGGAATTTAGAGAATATTATTACACATGAATTTCCATTGCCGGAACTTGCACAGGCTATCAGGACTGCGGGTGACGTTGTTCGTGCTGGAAATGTGGTTATACGGATGGCTGATGCGAAAGAATATTAAAATTTCCAGATTCCAGTTTACCCGATGCATGTAAATAATCAAATAAAATGATTGACACCATATACGATACCACCTATAATAAAAATAGGAGGTATACAAATGTCAAAATGGGATAAACTGATAACACGTATATGCAATTTATCGAAAGACCTCCGGTTTGATGAGTTGCGAAAGGTATTGGAAAGTTACGGATATGAAATGAATGCACCGAGAAGCGGAAGTAGTCATTATACGTTCAGAAAACAGGGTTGTATGCCGATCACAATACCGAAGCACGAGCCGATCAAGAAAGTATATGTGGAAATGGTAAGGCAGATTGTAGAAAGCGAGGCGAAGAATGATGAAGACGCTGAATGATTACATGGCAATGTCCTATCGCATGGAAATTGTAGAAGATAAAGATGAAGGCGGATTTGTGGTTTCTTATCCGGATTTGCCTGGCTGTATTACCTGTGGAGAGACTGTGGAAAGTGCAGTAGCGAATGCATTGGATGCGAAAAAGGCATGGCTTGAAGCAGCATTGGAAGATGGTGTGGAAATTCATGAGCCGGACAGTCTGAAGGATTATTCCGGGCAGTTCAAATTGAGGATTCCACGAAGCCTGCACCGATCATTGGCAGAACATTCGCAGAGAGAGGGAATCAGCATGAACCAGTATTGCGTATATCTTCTTTCTAAAAATGATGCGGTGTACTCGAAATAACGGTTGCACAGTAGCTTTAGTGCAGTTATAATGAAGTGGCAGCATATTGGCAACAGAGAATCAGTGAGCCAGAATAATATATGTAACAGAGATAAAATATCGGCTGAAAAGTCATAAAACTTAAATAAATATGTTTAAGAATAACAATGACGAAGCCGAGTTTGAATAAAAGGGAACGCCGTAAAAACCTAGTATTTATGCGGGTTTGCGGCGTTCGGAGAAGTCTTTTGATAACAATTTGATAACAGCCATACAAGTGCCATTATTCTTATAATCCGGTGGTTTATGGGTTACGGAATGATAAAAGGCGGCTTGCATGGCGGAAGAAATCCATATTACAAAGCCCTTAGCTGTGGGTAATGATTCCATAGCTAAGGGCTTTTTGTCGTTCTTATTCATCTTTTTTGAGCTTGTCCTGAAATGCCTCCACCAGCGTATCGCTTAACTCCTGTGAAGGGACTTTCGCCCAAAGCTGCGTGGTATCGTATTTCGGATAGTAGTAACGCCAGCGGTCATAATCCGCTGCACAACCAGCTTTCAGCCATATTCAACCATGCTGTGCGCTATTATGAGCTGCGTTCTAATCCGGCCGCAAAGGTGAGAAATATGGGCAGTGAGGAACACAGGGAAATGCTGTTCTGGACGAAAGAGGAGTACAAGAAGTTTTCCTTTGAGATGATGGACAAAGATGTGATTACCACGCCGAAAACAAAGAAAAGCAACCGCACTATCAAAATGCCGCATTTTCTCTGTGAGGAGATGCAGGAATATCTCGGTATGCTCTACGGCCTCAAAAAGAAAGACCGTATCTTTACAGTAACGAAAAGCTACCTTCATCACGAGATGGACAGAGGTGTGAAAGCCGCAGGCGTGAAGCGTATCCGTATTCACGACCTTCGTCATAGCCACATCAGTTTACTGATTGATATGGGATTCTCAGCGGTGGCGATTGCTGACCGTGTGGGACACGAGAGCATTGAAATCACCTATCAGTATGCTCATCTGTTCCCGTCAAAACAGGCGGAAATGGCGAAGCGATTAGACAATTTGGGGAAAGGAGATTTTGAAAATGTCAGCCAAGAACAGAGATAACAAAAACCGTTGGAGGAATATCACGGTGGGTTTCCGGGTATCGCCCGAAGAAAACGAACGCATTAACAAGGCGGTTGCTTTATCGGGATTGCCGAAGCAGGAATACTGCTACCGCCGCTGTCTAAATCAGGATGTGGTTGTGCAGGGCAATCCGAGGGTGTATAAGGCTCTGAAACAGGAGCTTGCCGCCGTCCTTGCGGAGCTACAAAGGATTGAAGCGGGAAATGGCATAGATGAGGAACTACTCAATGTCATTGAACTGGTTTCCGTCATTCTCGGCGGCTTGAAAGGAGAGGAACAGAATGAATAAGCAAAAAGAAATGACCGCCCGTAACACATCTGTTGGCGCAGATGATAGGCAGTCACTCCATGTATCTATCAATAGTATAGCCGCATATCACCTGAAAATCAACCGTTTTGTTGTGAAAGGCGGTGGCAGGAATGGCTGAACTGAAAATTATCAGTATGGACGAAGTCCCTGTGGAAGAAGTGGAATGGCTCTGGTATCCCTATATCCCATTTGGAAAACTGACCATTATTCACGGTGACGGCGGCGAGGGGAAAACCACTTTAATCCTTCAGTTGGCGGCGCTGTTGTCGAGGGGAGAAAAGCTCCCCTGCGACAGCACCGAGCGAGAGCCAATCAAAGTTATTTATCAGACCGCAGAGGACGGACTGGGAGACACGATCAAACCCCGACTGCTCGCCGGTAATGCAGATTGCTCGCAAATCAAAGTCATAGACGAGTCGGAAGCAACGCTTACTATGCTGGACGAACGCATTGAAAAAGCGATTGTGGAAACAGGTGCAAGAGCGCTTATCTTAGATCCGGTACAGGCGTATATCGGTGCAAAGGTTGATATGAACCGGGCAAATGAAGTGAGAGCTATCCTTTCACAATTAGGGCGAATCGCTGGGTAATATCGGTGCGCCATTATTTTGGTCGGACACTTAAATAAAGTGCAGGGGAACAAATCCAATTACAGAGGGCTTGGTTCCATCGACTTTCAGGCAACTGCACGGAGCGTTCTGATTGTCGGCAGGTTAAAAGATAATCCGCAGATCAGGGTGATGGTGCAGGACAAGTCCTCCCTTGCTCCAGAAGGCGAGCCGATTGCTTTTGAGCTGGACAAGGAAAACGGATTTCGATGGCTCGGTCATTATGATATATCGGCGGACAATCTGCTCTGCGGTATTCCAAGAGAGAAAAAATCCGAACAGGCGGAAAATCTTATCCTTGAATATCTTTCACAGGGTAAGTATCCGCAGCAGGCATTGCTGAAGAAAGCACAGGCGATTGGTATCTCCAAGCGTGTGCTGGACGAGGCGAAGAAGGAGCTGAATGTCCGATCTCTCAAAGAGGGCAGTCAGTGGTACTGGGAGCTTCCCGAAAAAACGGAGTGAGGGTTTTCAAGGTTGCAATATTGCAAAAACTGGCACACCTGCAACCTTGCAATGTTCCTTTTTCGGGAAGTAATAAAGTTTGGTGGAGAGTGCAGAGAGCACCTTTTCAAAGGTGTTCTTTGCCCCTCGGAGAGCCCACGACATCTTTGCAACCGTCAGGTTGAAAGTGTCATAATGGGTTACGCACTTTGAAAAAGGTGCGTAACTGCACTTCCCCACAGTATCGCAAAACGAAGGGAGGGATACGAATGCCGAAGGGAGATTTCAGCGTTGCCCGTATAGAAAAGCGGACGAGAGCGAGCGTCGGAAAGTTTGAACGTCACATCGAGAGAAAAAATGAAAGCTATGAAAATATGAATGTTAACCTATCCCGCACGCCCATGAATGTTCATTTTCAAGGCTGTGGCGAGTTGACCTACAACGAACATCTGGACAGGCTGATTGCGGACGGAGTGGTATCCTTAAAGGGACTGAAAGCAGACGCAACAGTCTTTAACGAGATGATTTTGGATGTGAATACAGACTATTTCGAGAGGAACGGCGGCTATGATTTCGCCTGCCGATTCTATGAAGAAGCGTTCCATTTTGCAGAAAAGCTCTATGGAAAAGACAATATTATTTCCGCAGTCATGCACGCTGATGAGCTGAATATCGCTATGACTGAAAAGTACGGAAAGCCGATTTATCACTACCATCTGCACATTATGGCGCTGCCTGTGGTGGACAAAGAAGTGCGTTGGTCGAAACGCTGTAAAGATCCGGCGCTGGTGGGAATGGTGAAAGAGGTAATCCATCAGGTCAGTCATTCAAAGAAATGGAAATCAGAAAAAGCGTTGGACGAAAACGGGAATCCCATATTGAATAGCAATGGGGAACCTGTCTATCACGCCTCGTACAGCATTTTACAGGATAAGTTTTACGAATATATGAAGGATGCAGGATTTGAGGGCTTTGACCGTGGCGAGCGAGGAAGTACAGCAGAAAATCTGACTTCGCTGGGATACAAAATCCAGCAGGACGAAAAAAGGCTGGTAGATATTGAACAGAGAATTGCCGCTGAGCAAGTCCGATATAATGACAACCATAAGGCGTTTATGACCTTTGCGGAGATTGACAGCTCCGGCAAAAAGTCCTTCACGGGCAAATACACGGTATCGGCCGAGGACTACGAAAAGCTGACAACACTGGCAAAGTGCAGCTATTCGGCGGTGTCCGAAGCACAGCGGTTGAGAGAGGAAAATAAAAATCTGTCCCGTCAAATATGGTCGCTGCAAAGCGAGGTTTCAAAGTTAACAACTGCGCTGCGGGAGCTGACCGAAAAGTGCAGACCGTACCTTGAGGCGTTAAAGATTGCGCCGCAAAAGGTCAAGGAGTTTATCAGCGGTATTCTTGAAAAATTCAAAAAGCAGGAAAAAAGCATTTATTATGAGCCGATTTCGGCTCGTAAACAACAGTCACCAGAGCGTGGGAAACGCTTGAATAAAGAATATGAAAGGTAGGAAAAGACAATGGCAAAGACGATTTTTGAAGAAATGGGCGGCACTTATGCACGGCAGGGAGATTATCTTCTTCCTTGCCTGTTCTTACCCGCCGAAAAAGAAAATAAGCCTATTGGAGTATGGGGACAGCGGCACCTGCGCTATCTCAAACAGCACCGCAAAGTGCTTTATACCAACCTGCTCACAAGTGGCAAGTTGAACAGTTATCTTGCGGATATTGACGAGCAAGCAGAAGATTTGTTCTTTCGGCTGGTAAACCAGATGGTGGAGCGTGAGGGCGTGACCGAGCAGCTAAAGATGGAGATTGTAAATGCAGAACTGATTTACAGTTAAGCCGGAGCGGCGGCGAGGAAAACCTTGCCGCCGTTTTTATGTATATGACCGAAAAATCAAAGATTTATGGTATAATTTCTAAAAGAGTTATTTTTTAAGACCATCGCCTCAAAAAACGTACTTAATAGGTGAAAGCGCTTTTAGGTCAAATGAGGGAGGTGAACAACATGGATGATCTGAGAATCATAGAACTCTACTTTAATAGAGATGAACAGGCGATCAAGGAGACGGATACAAAGTACGGAAAACTCTGCCACAGTATTGCCTATAACATTCTAAATAATCACGAAGATTCTGAGGAATGCGTTAATGATACTTATGTGAGTGTGTGGAACACCATTCCGCCTACAAGACCGCACAATTTCATGTCCTTTATCTGCAAGATTGCACGAAATCTCTCTTTGAAGCGACTGGAGTTTATGAAGCGAAAGAAACGGTCGGCGGAGATCATTTTATCCTTGGATGAGCTTGCGGCAGTATTGCCGGATGAACGATATGCTCCCGATGTGAGCGACGAGGATGTAGGTAAGCTGATCAGTAAGTTTCTTCGCAGTCAGGAGGAATATGTCAGGAATGTTTTCATCCGCAAGTATTTCTATTTCGATTCTATAAGGGAGATTGCAAAG
>QWCK01000540.1_pt1 | contig 65010 bp, 58 predicted proteins | sample 1972571 | NCBI WGS metagenome assembly QWCK01 (sample SAMN09866710, study PRJNA288562) | Human gut metagenome isolate term2_stool, whole genome shotgun sequencing... | isolation source: gut | host: Homo sapiens | place: USA: California | reverse complement strand
GGCTTGAACAACGTGAAAGCCAGCGTCTTTAGGCGCTGGCTGGTGATTTGGGCTTATAGCCCTGGTGCAAACCACCCGTTAGACGGGTGGTTATGATTAAAACACGCGATAGACATAAGGATTTTCTGGTTTGTCTACTTTTGTGAAACTCTCAACTTCCAGTGTTGGGAGTTTTTGTTTGAGTTCTTTATGGTAGTGGAGGGTCAGGGTTCCTCTAGCGCTAATCCAAGTATTGTCAGGATACTGGCGTGAGTTCCCCTTGGTCAGGAGTCCATATACTCCAGAGTCTGCGATACAGTGGATGATTCCAAAGCGAAAGAGGAACTGGCTATCTTCATGGCTAGGATCGTTATAGACGAAGCCTGTAAACTCGATTTTCTTTCCTTCAAACTCTTGAGGATAGTCATAGAGAACTTCCATGACCTCCATATAGTTATCGTCTGTAATTTGAATGGTTGACTGGGAGAGGTATTTATCGGCTGTAGCCCTCATTTCCTTTTCATAAGCAGATTTAGAAAAATAGGTGCTGGTATCGGGTTTAAGGTATTGACTGGATGTTCCTTCGCTTGCCTGAATGGCTGTGTTGATTCCCTCAGCAAGTGGGAAATGATATCCTTTGGCAGATACGGTTCTCGAGTCCAAACCTACTGTCGGAAAGGCAACTCCAATCAAGAGAGGTAGTGACAGTAACAGGATGCTGATTCGTCTAGCTCGACGGCTTTCCAAATGGCTGTGAGAATTGATTTTCTTGATCCAGATATAGAATTGAACCAGAGCCAACAGAAGAGAAAGGACCATAGAGATATAGACTAGATAGGAATAGTGGAGGTTGATGTAGTGACTGAGCTTGCCAGATAGCTGCAGATAAAGGGTCAGAGCAAAATAACCTAGTAAAATGAAAAATCGGGTCATACCATCACCCCTATCATGTAAGAATAAAGCAAGACAAGCACTGTCACGATGCCCATGAATTGCCAGATGAAGCGCGCTTTGAGATAGTGTTTCATCATGAGGAGATTTTTGATATCAAGCATGGGGCCAATGATGAGAAAAGCAAGGACTGGCGCTAGGCCGAAGCTCGAGAGGAGAGAAGCTCCGATAAAGGCGTCCGCCTCGCTACAAAGAGAGAGGAGAAATGCTAGAAACATGAGCAAGAGAATCGCAAGGGCTGGACTAGCACTGATAGAGGTCAGGATCCGAGTTGGGACATAGACCTGCACGATGGCCGCAAAGAGACAGCCAAAGACCAAGTAACGCCCCATATCGAAAAACTCATCAATAGCCTGTATAAAGACTTGAAAGACTTTTCTAGTAGGAGTTAAGTGTGAAAAGTCATGTTCATGACAACACATATGATTTTCTTTTTGAATGGGTTCCTTCCAGAAAAATCCTAGGAAAATCCCAAGCACCAAAGCAATCACAATAGCTCCCAGCGCTCGCAAGAAGGCAAGTTTTATTGAATTGCCAAAGGCAGAATAGGTAGCGAAAAGAACGATAGGATTGATGATGGGAGCAGTCACCAGAAAGGGAACTGCTGTGTAGCTGGGCACTTTCTTTTCCAGAAAACGATTGATGATGGGAATGATTCCACACTCGCAGGATGGAAAGAGAAAGCCAATGAAGGTACCAAAAAAGATCCTCCCCCAAAGATTGCGAGGGAGAAACTCATAAACTTTATCAGGTGTGATATAGACCTCAATCAATCCCGAAATCAGACTCCCAATCAGGACAAAAGGGAGGGCTTCAATCATAATGGAGAGAAAGATTGCCCCCGCTTGTAATACACTAGGAGGAAGAGATTGGAAAATCGTCATCTATTTTTTCTTCTCAACTTTTTCTTTTTTGTCTTTGTCATCTGGGAAAGTGACTTGTGTTAAGTCAGGAAGTTTGGCGAATTCTTCGAACATCTTGTCCAAGTCATCCGTTTTTGTAAATTTAACAGCCATGGGCCTACCTCTTTTCTAAATTCTACCTCTATTATACTATTATTTTCTTGAAAAGGGATTATTTTGATAATCAAAGATGCAAAAACAGGTAAGGCAAAACAAGAGCAGTTCCTTATGGTATAATAGGTATATGGACAAAAAATATGAAAAAATTTCCCAAGATTTGGGAGTAACGTTAAAGCAAATCGATACCGTTCTAAGTTTGACGGCTGAGGGGGCGACAATTCCCTTCATCGCGCGTTATCGAAAGGATATGACTGGCAGTCTGGATGAGGTGGCGATTAAGGCCATTATCGACCTGGATAAAAGTCTGACAAATCTCAATGATCGCAAGGGAGCTGTCTTGGCTAAGATTCAAGAACAAGGCAAGCTAACCAAGGAATTGGAAGCAGCTATTTTGGCAGCTGAAAAATTAGCAGACGTTGAAGAACTCTATCTTCCTTATAAGGAAAAACGTCGAACCAAGGCAACTATTGCCCGTGAAGCTGGACTCTTTCCTCTTGCTCGCTTGATCTTGCAAAATGTAGATGGCTTAGAGAAAGAAGCTGAGAAGTTTGTCTGTGAAGGATTTGCGACTGGTCAAGAAGCCTTGGCAGGTGCGGTTGATATCTTAGTCGAAGCCTTATCCGAAGATGTGACTTTGCGTTCACTGACCTATCAGGAAGTGTTGAGACACTCTAAAATCACTTCACAAGTCAAGGATGAAAGTCTTGATGAAAAACAAGTTTTTCAGATATATTACGATTTTTCAGAGACAGTTGGCAACATGCAAGGTTATCGTACCTTGGCTCTCAACCGTGGGGAAAAACTAGGCATCTTGAAAGTCGGATTTGAACATGCGACAGACCGTATCCTATCTTTCTTTGCTGCTCGTTTCAAGGTGAAAAATACCTATATAGATGAAGTTGTTCAACAGTCAGTTAAGAAAAAAGTCTTGCCTGCTATCGAACGACGCATTCGGACAGAATTAACAGAGAAAGCAGAAGAAGGGGCTATCCAACTCTTTTCTGACAACCTGCGCAATCTCCTCTTGGTTGCTCCGCTGAAAGGGCGCGTGGTTCTAGGATTTGACCCTGCCTTTCGTACAGGTGCCAAGCTGGCTGTCGTTGATGCAACAGGTAAAATGTTGACAACCCAAGTCATCTATCCTGTCAAACCAGCCTCTACTCGTCAAATCGAAGAAGCCAAGAAAGATTTGGCAGACTTGATTGGTCAATATGGCGTAGAAATTATTGCTATCGGAAATGGGACGGCCAGTCGGGAAAGTGAAGCCTTTGTAGCGGAAGTTCTGAAAGACTTTCCAGAAGTCAGCTATGTTATCGTCAATGAAAGTGGTGCCTCTGTCTATTCTGCCAGCGAACTAGCTCGTCAGGAATTTCCAGAATTAACCGTTGAAAAACGCTCTGCTATTTCAATCGCCCGTCGTTTGCAAGATCCGCTTGCTGAATTGGTCAAAATCGATCCTAAGTCAATCGGTGTCGGCCAGTACCAGCACGATGTCAGTCAGAAGAAACTGTCTGAAAGTCTGGACTTTGTCGTCGATACCGTAGTTAACCAAGTCGGTGTCAATGTCAATACAGCCAGCCCAGCACTTCTTTCCCACGTAGCTGGACTCAATAAAACCATTTCTGAAAATATCGTCAAATACCGTGAGGAAGAAGGAAAAATCACTTCACGTTCTCAAATCAAGAAGGTTCCTCGTCTAGGCGCTAAGGCCTTTGAGCAAGCAGCTGGTTTCCTCCGTATTCCTGAAAGTAGCAATATCCTTGATAATACAGGAGTTCATCCAGAGAACTATGCTGCGGTTAAGGAGCTCTTCAAACGCTTGGATATCAAGGACTTGAATGAAGAAGCACAAAATAAGCTTAAGTCCCTATCAGTCAAGGAGATGGCGCAAGAACTGGATCTTGGACCAGAAACGCTTAAAGATATCATTTCCGACCTTCTCAAACCAGGTCGAGATTTCCGTGATTCTTTTGATGCACCTGTTCTCCGTCAAGATGTACTGGATATCAAGGACTTAAAAGTCGGCCAGAAGCTGGAAGGTGTGGTGCGTAATGTTGTTGATTTCGGTGCATTCGTTGATATTGGGATTCACGAGGATGGCTTGATCCATATTTCCCACATGAGTCGCAAATTTATCAAACATCCTAGTCAAGTGGTGTCTGTTGGAGATTTGGTAACGGTTTGGGTTAAGAAAATCGATACCGAACGTGAAAAAGTCAATCTGTCGCTTCTAGCTCTAGATGAATCTAACTGACTACGTTCAGTCTGTTTCCTTCGAAGACTTTGGTAGACCTTTTATACACCAAGCCCAGTGGAATTCTCGTCTGCGAACGACAGGTGGACGATTTTTCCCTAAGGATGGGAATTTGGATTTTAATCCCAAGGTTTATAATGAGCTTGGTTTGGAAGTCTTTCGCAAAATCGTACGCCATGAACTCTGTCACTATCACCTTTATTTTCAGAAAAAGGGTTATCGACATAAGGACCGAGATTTTAAAGAACTCTTGAAAGAAGTGGATGGACTGCGCTTTGTCCCACCTCTGAAAGACCAAAGTACCTACCTAGTTTATCAGTGTCAATCCTGTCAGCAAACTTATCAGCGCAAGCGTAGGATTGATACCAAACGCTATCGTTGTGGCGTCTGCCGTGGTAAACTCGTCATCTTAAATCGGCCTAAGGACTGATGTTTGTGAACCCGTTTCATGCTATACTACTTGTAAGAATACCGAAAGAGGAAACAATCATGAATACAAAATTTTATAAAATGAGACGAAATCGTATGGTGTCAGGAGTTTTAGCTGGTCTATCAGACAAGTGGAATTTTGATGTAACCCTAGTCCGCTTTCTCTTCGCCATTTTTACCGTAGCAAATTTTGGAATTGGTGTGATAATCTACATCATCCTTGCCTCTATCCTGCCAACTAAGGAAGAAATCGAAGCCGAAATGTACGGAACAGGACCACGCAAGCGTAAGGAAGCCGAGGCCATTGATGACAATGATGGACGATTTTGGTGATTCAGTCTTGGAAATAGTTTATAGATACTTTTCTTATTTCTCAAAGAAGTCAGAAAAAGAGGTGAACCTTAACCCTTGCATCCGCAAGGGTTTTCTTCTTGCCTTTCTTTTATGGTAAAATATTGATAGCGAAATTGCTTGATATTCTTCAATCTTACAAAAATGTAAGATTAAAGTCTCTTTTGTAAGGTTAGGTTATGGCAGGCTACCTTTTTTTGCGATAAACTAGACTCATAAAGAACAAAGGAGCAAAACCATGAAAAGAATTTTACAAAAGAAAAGAAGAAAACCAAGTCAAAAAGATATCGAGCGTGTTCAACTGGGATGCGCTATGATGCAAGCACAGTTTCAAATGATGGGATATTAAGAAGGAGAAAATCATGACACTTTTAGATGTAAAACACGTTCAAAAAATCTATAAAACACGTTTCCAAGGCAACCAAGTAGAAGCCCTTAAGGATATTCACTTTACCGTAGAGAAGGGTGACTACGTTGCCATCATGGGTGAGTCTGGTTCAGGAAAGTCAACCCTGCTCAACATCCTAGCTATGCTGGATAAACCAACTCGAGGTCAGGTTTACTTAAACGGAACAGATACAGCCACTATTAAAAATTCACAGGCTTCGAGTTTCCGTCGTGAGAAGTTGGGATTTGTCTTCCAAGACTTTAACTTGCTAGATACCCTGTCTGTTAAGGACAATATCTTGCTTCCGTTAGTTCTATCACGAAAACCTATTACGGAGATGATGAAGAAATTGGTAGTGACAGCTGAAAATTTGGGCATCAACCAATTGCAAGAGAAGTACCCTTACGAGATCTCAGGTGGTCAAAAGCAGCGGGTAGCAGTAGCACGCGCCATCATCACTGAACCTGAAATTCTCCTTGCGGATGAGCCAACAGGAGCCCTTGACTCCAAGTCATCTGCAGCCTTACTCGATGTATTTGATGAAATCAATGAGCGCGGTCAAACCATTCTGATGGTAACCCACTCAACGGCAGCAGCCAGCAGGGCCAAGCGTGTACTCTTTATCAAAGACGGCATTCTTTACAACCAAATCTACCGTGGAGACAAGACAGAGCGTCAGATGTTCCAAGAAATCTCTGATACTTTGACTGTTATGGCAAGCGAGGTGAATTAGTATGTTCCGATTAACCAATAAGTTAGCGGTATCTAACTTAATCAAAAACCGCAAACTCTACTATCCATTTGCCTTAGCTGTTCTCTTAGCAGTGACCATCACCTATCTCTTTTACTCACTGTCACTTAACCCTAATATTGGCAAGATCCGAGGGGGAGAAACTATCTCTATGACCCTCGCTCTCGGTATGGTAGTTGTTACCATCGCTTCTGGAATTATTGTCCTTTATGCCAATAGTTTTGTTATGAAGAACCGCTCCAAGGAGCTGGGTGTATATGGTATGCTGGGGCTTGAAAAGCGCCATTTGATCAGTATGGTTTTTAAGGAGCTTCTTATTTTTGGTTCCTTAACTTTGACAGCTGGTCTCGGCCTAGGAGCTCTCTTTGATAAGCTAATCTTTGCCCTTCTTCTGAAGCTGATGAAGATGAAAGTGGAGCTCGTTTCGACTTTCCAACCAATTGTCTTTATCCTAGTTCTCATCGTCTTTGGAGCTATCTTTCTAGGTCTAATTTTTATCAATGCCTTTCGCATCGCCCGCATGAATGCCCTTCAGCTCTCTCGTGAGAAGGCCAGTGGTGAGAAAAAAGGACGTTTCTTAGGTCTTCAAACTATACTAGGTTTGATTAGTATGGGAGCTGGCTACTACCTAGCAGTTACCGTTGAAAATCCACTTAATGCTGTTCTTATTTTCTTCGTAGCAGTTTTGTTAGTAATTTTGGGAACTTATCTTCTCTTCAATGCAGGGATTACAGTTTTCTTACAAATCTTAAAGAAAAACAAGCGTTACTATTACCAACCCAACAACATGATTTCCGTATCCAATCTCATTTTTCGTATGAAGAAAAATGCGGTTGGTCTGGCAACGATTGCTATTCTTTCAACCATGGTCTTGGTGACTATGTCTGCTGCAACGAGTATCTTTAAAGGCTCTGAAACTTTCAAGAAAGTCATGAATCCACATGATTTCGGGATTACAGGACAGAACGTTGAAAAAGAAGACATCGAAAAACTCTTGAGCCAGTATGCTAGTGATAAAGGATTGACTGTCACAAAGAAAGAAGTCCTTACATACAGTTACTTTGGTATAGTAAATCAAGAAGGTACGAAATTAACCATTTTTGATAAAGGTCAAAATCGTGTTCAACCGAAAACTATTTTTATGGTCTTTGACCAAAAAGACTACGAGAATATGACGGGGCAAAAACTTGGACTTTCAGGTAAGGAAGTTGGATTGTTTGCTCAAAACAAGCAACTTCAAGGGCAGAAAGAATTGACTCTGAATGACCAGACCTACACAATCAAAGAAGAAATCAAAAAAGATTTTATTCTTGAACATGTCCCAAATCAGTACAATATTCTAACTTCGGACTATAACTATTTAGTTGTTCCTGACTTACAAGCCTTTCTTGACCAGCATCCTAATTCTTCCATCTTTAATCAATACTACGGTGGTATGAATGTAACGGCTAGTGAGGAAGAGCAACTCAAACTTGCCAACGACTATTCAAAATTCCTTGATGATTTTAATAGAGAATTAAGCAAAGAAGGAAGCTATGTTTACGGAAGCAATCTGGCTGATAGTAGCGCGCAGATGAGCGCTCTCTTTGGTGGAGTTTTCTTTATCGGTATCTTCCTCTCTATCATCTTTATGGTGGGAACAGTTCTTGTCATCTACTACAAACAAATCTCTGAAGGCTATGAAGATCGCGAACGCTTTATCATTTTGCAAAAAGTCGGTCTCGATCAAAAGCAAATCAAGCAAACCATCAATAAACAGGTCCTAACTGTATTCTTCCTCCCCTTGCTCTTTGCCTTCCTACACCTCGCCTTTGCCTATCATATGCTTAGTCTCATCCTAAAAGTCATTGGGGTGCTAGATGCGACCATGATGTTGACTGTCACTCTGTCTATCTGTGCTATCTTCCTCATTGTCTATGTCTTAATCTTTATGATTACCTCAAGAAGTTATCGCAAGATTGTACAAATGTAAAAAAAGATACCTCGATGCTTGTCGAGGTATTTCTTTTATCTTAAATACTAAAGAGTTGTCCCAAGAGGAAGGTTACCCCCATGGTCAGAAGTCCGATACAGAGGTTACGGATCATGGCAGTTTTCGTAGGTGCCTTGCCTAGTTTAGCACTGGTATAGCCAGTGACGAGAAGGGAAAGCGCCACGATAAAAACAGTAGCAGGAATGCGATAATCACTTGGAAAGACAGTGATCGAAAGCATAGGAGGAAGACTTCCCAATACAAAGGCGATAAAGCTAGAGATGGCAGCATGCCAAGGATTGGTAAATTCTTCGTACTCGATACCGTATTTTTCCTCGACCAAGGCTTTCAGTGGATTTTTTAAAAAGGCCTTGTTGGTCAAGAGTTGGGCGGACGTTTCACACTCACCATTTTGAAGGTAAGCAGCATAGAGGGATTGTTTTGCAGATTCGATGTCTTTATCCAAGAGCAACTGTTCTCTGGCAACAGCGGCTTCTTCCGTGTCTTTTTGAGTGGATACAGAGACATACTCTCCACCTGCCATAGAAAAAGCACCAGCGAGGATAGCAGCCAAACCTGATAAAAAGATAATCCAAATATTGCTCGTCGCACTGGCAACCCCGATAACGACTCCAGCGATGGAAATAATCCCATCATTGGCACCCAGAACACCTGCACGTAGGATATTAAGTCGTCCTGCAAAGTTTGCATCAATTTCATGTTTTATTTCGGTCATAGTCATCTCCTTTCTCTCCATTATAGAGAAAAGAGTAGGGGAATACAAACTTTTTAAACTATCTGAAAAAAGTTCTACAATTTTAATTTTTAGGCCCTTTGAAGTTTCTCCGAAAAAGTACTGCTATCCTACTGTACTGGACCTTTTTAAACTTATCTATGGTATAATAGAAGATAGATTTATTAATTGGAGAATGAAGGATTTTATGATTAAACTTGTAGCAACCGATATGGATGGAACCTTTCTAGACGGAGAGGGTCGGTTTGATATGGAACGCCTCAAAAACTTACTTGTATCCTACAAGGAAAAGGGAATTTATTTTGCAGTGGCCTCGGGTCGCGGTATCTTGTCCCTTAAAAAGCTATTTGCGGATGTGCGTGACGAAGTGATTTTTATAGCTGAAAATGGCAGCTATGTTGAGTTTCATGGTGAGGATATGTACGAGGCTACTATGTCTCGGGATTTTTACTTGAGCACTTTTGAAGCTTTAAAGAAATCACCCTATTTTGATGAAAGAAAAATGCTACTGACTGGGAAAAAAGCTTGTTATGTTTTGGAAACAGTGGATGAGACCTATCTCATGTTTAGCCGTCACTACAATGAAAATATTCAAAAAGTAGCGAATTTGGAAGATATCACAGATGAGATTTTTAAATTCACCACCAACTTCACAGAAGATACGATAGTAGCTGGTGAGGCATGGGTCAACGAAAATGTTCCTGGTGTGAAAGCCATGACCACAGGTTTTGAATCCATCGATATTGTCTTAGACTATGTTGATAAGGGTGTGGCTATTGTTGAGCTGGCAAAAAAACTGGGGCTTAGCATGGATCAGGTCATGGCATTTGGAGATAATCTCAATGACCTTCACATGATGCAGGTTGTTGGGCACCCAATCGCTCCAGAAAATGCACGACCAGAGATTTTAGAATTAGCAGAAGCAGTGATTGGCCACCATAAGGACCAGTCAGTGATGGCTTATATGGAGGGTTTGTAATGGCAGATATTAAATTGATTGCATTGGATTTGGACGGTACTTTGCTGACAACGGATAAAAAGCTAACAGATCGTACAAAGGCGATCCTCAAAGCTGCGCGTGACCGTGGCATCAAGGTCGTACTGACAACGGGGCGTCCTCTGAAGGCTATGGATTTCTTTCTCCATGAGCTAGGGACTGACGGTCAGGAGGACGAGTACACCATCACCTTTAATGGTGGTCTAGTGCAGAAAAACACGGGGGAGATTCTCGATAAAACCGTCTTTTCAATCGACGATGTGGCACGCTTGTACGAGGAAACTGAAAAACTCGGACTTCCGTTAGATGCCATTTCAGAAGGAACAGTCTATCAAATCCAGTCAGACCAAGAAAGTCTCTATGCTAAGTTCAACCCAGCCTTGACTTTCGTACCTGTCGCTTTTGAAGATCTATCTAGTCAGATGACATATAATAAATGTGTGACTGCCTTTGCCCAAGAACCTTTGGATGCAGCGATTCAACAGATTTCTCCTGAATTGTTTGACCAATATGAAATCTTCAAATCGCGTGAACTCTTATTGGAATGGTCGCCGAAAAATGTCCACAAGGCAACAGGTTTAGCGAAATTAATTAAACACTTGGGAATCGACCAAAGTCAAGTCATGGCTTGTGGGGACGAGGCCAATGACCTTTCCATGATTGAGTGGGCGGGTCTAGGAGTTGCCATGCAAAATGCAGTTCCAGCAGTTAAAGCAGTTGCCAATGTGATTACCCCGATGACCAACGACGAGGAAGCTGTTGCCTGGGCTATCGAAGAATACGTGCTAAAGGAGAACTAGAATATGGGATTATTTGACCGTCTATTCGGAAAAAAAGAAGAGCCGAAAATCGAAGATGTTGTAAAAGAAGCTCTGGGAAATCTTGATTTGTCAGAAGAGGTTGAAGAAAACCGAACGGCAGTCGAAGAAACTGCTCAGGAAGAGACAGCGAGAGACAAAGTGGAAGAAACACTTGTTCAAGAAGAAATTTCACAGGTCTCGACAGATGAGGTCATTGAGCCAGAAGCAGTCGAGAAAACAGACCAAGAGGAGCCTGAGCTAGAAGCTGATGAATTGGAGCAAATCCAAGAGCCGGAAGAAATTCTAGAAGAAGAGAACCAAGAAACTGTAGAGTTCGAAGAAGGGTTAGCTTCTGAAGTAGTAGAAGAAGAACTTCCTCAGGTTGAAGAAACCGTACAGGAAAAATATGACCGCAGTCTCAAGAAAACGCGTACGGGATTCGGTGCTCGTTTGAATGCCTTCTTTGCCAACTTTCGTTCTGTCGATGAAGAATTCTTCGAGGAATTGGAAGAACTGCTCATCATGAGCGATGTCGGTGTGCAAGTTGCTTCAAATTTAACAGAAGAACTACGCTATGAAGCCAAATTAGAAAATGCTAAGAAGCCTGACGCACTCCGTCGTGTCATTATCGAGAAATTGGTCGAGCTCTACGAAAAGGATGGCAACTACGATGAACAAATCCACTTCCAAGATGGTTTGACAGTCATGCTCTTTGTCGGAGTCAATGGTGTTGGGAAAACAACTTCTATCGGGAAATTGGCTCATCGCTACAAACAAGCTGGCAAGAAAGTCATGTTGGTTGCGGCAGATACCTTCCGTGCTGGAGCTGTTGCCCAGCTAGCTGAATGGGGTCGACGTGTGGATGTTCCTGTTGTGACGGGACCTGAAAAGGCTGATCCAGCAAGTGTGGTCTTTGATGGGATGGAACGTGCTGTAGCAGAAGGGATTGATATTCTTATGATTGATACAGCAGGTCGTCTGCAAAACAAGGACAACCTTATGGCTGAGTTGGAAAAGATTGGTCGTATTATCAAACGTGTCGTTCCAGAGGCACCTCATGAAACTTTCCTGGCACTCGATGCTTCAACTGGACAAAACGCCCTGGTACAAGCTAAAGAGTTTTCGAAAATTACCCCTGTTACTGGTATTGTATTGACCAAGATTGATGGAACTGCCCGTGGTGGTGTCGTTCTGGCAATTCGTGAAGAACTCAATATCCCTGTAAAATTGATTGGTTTTGGTGAAAAAATCGATGATATCGGGGAATTTAACTCAGAAAACTTTATGAAGGGTCTCTTAGAAGGCTTGATTTAATACAAAATAAATATCCTGCAAGATTGACTTGCAGGATATTTTTGCTATTCTAAACGTCCATCTTCACGATAGGCGATATCTGGTTGCCAGGTCCATTTGGCTCCATACTTCTCAAGTAAGTCAAAGCTAGCTTGTGGTCCCATGCTTCCAGCTTTATAGTCATGAAGTGGGACACCATTTTCAGCCCAGAGCTCTTCGATACGGTCAATCAATTTCCAAGAAGCACTTACCTCATCCCAGTGGCTAAAATTGGTTGAGTTGTTGTTCAAGACATCGTAGATTAATTTCTCGTACGGATCTGGTGAGGCTCCAGTAGCAGTAGCATCTGTACGGTAATCCAGAGAGCTTGGTGCCAGGTTGAATTCTTCACCGACTTGCTTCCCATTTAGGCTGAGAGAGAATCCTTCAGTTGGTTGGATATAGATGGTCAAGATATTTGGTGCTAATGGTTCTCCAAAGATAGAGTCCATTTGCTTAAAGACGATATTGACATGAGTCCCTTTTTCAGTCAGACGTTTACCAGTACGGAAGAAGAAGGGAACTCCACGAAAGCGATCACTGTCTACAAAGAAGGCACCAGATGCAAAGGTTTCTGTTGTAGATTCAGGATCGACGTTTGGCTCGCTACGATAGGAAATGTATTTCATGCCATCGATTTTACCAGAGCGATATTGACCACGGATAAACTGTTCTTTCAATTCTTTCTCAGTTGGATGATAGAGGTTTTTAAAGACTTTTATCTTTTCAGCACGAATCTCATCTTTTGTAAAGCTAGCTGGTTTGTCCATGGCTAGAAGAGAGAGGAGTTGGAGTGTGTGGTTTTGCACCATATCACGAAGGGCACCAGATTGATCATAGTAACCACCGCGCTCTTCAACACCCAAATGTTCCGCAAAGGTAATCTGAACATTATCGATGTGTTCGTGATTCCAAACATTCTCAAAGATCATGTTGGCAAAACGAACAGCAAAGATACTCTGAATCATCTCTTTGCCTAGGTAATGGTCGATACGGTAGATTTGCTCCTCATCAAAGGCTGCAAGGAGATCTTCATTGAGCTTGCTCGCTGTTTCGTAGTCTGTACCAAATGGTTTCTCAACGATCAAGCGCTCAAAACCTTTGCCATCGACAATGTTTTCAGATTTGAGGTGCTTGGCAATGGTTCCAAAGAACTGAGGTGCCATAGACAAGAAGAAGAGCTTATTGTGTTCAGCTTGGTATTTTTCATTCAGCTCAGCTTGTAATTGACGCAAAGCAATGTAATGTTCCGTATCATTCACATCATGGCTTTGATAGTAGAAGTGGCTGGCAAATTCTTGGGCTTGCTCGGTACTATCTGCCAAATCAAGGATGGACTCGACAACTACAGATTCAAAATATTCCTTACTCCAAGGTCTACGAGCTGTTCCGATAACAGCAAAATGCTCAGAGAGATTGCCTGATTTATAGAGTCTGAAAAGGGAAGGGTAGAGTTTGCGTTTAGCTAAATCTCCACTCGCACCGAAAATTGTAACAATAACCTTTGATGACATCTAGCTACCTAATTTCTATATTTTTTCCTAGTTGGACTAGGGATGAGATTTCCTCATTGTCATAGTTTTTATTTTATCATAATTTTCAAAAAAATCAAAAATCCAATACGCAATTAAAAAAGTGTAAGGTTCTCCTTACACTTTCGTTTTATACGTTTAAGACCTTGTCCAAAAATTCTTTTAGACGAGGGTGTTGCGGGTTATCAAAGATTTGATCTGGTGTCCCATCTTCTAGGAATTCACCATCAGCCGTAAAGATAACACGGTTGGCCACCTGACGAGCAAATCCCATCTCGTGGGTTACGATAATCATGGTCATGCCTTGTTCCGCCAATTCCTTCATAACATTCAGTACATCTCCGACCATCTCAGGGTCAAGAGCAGAAGTTGGTTCATCAAAGAGCATGATATCAGGATTCATGGCAAGTCCACGAGCGATGGCTACACGCTGTTTCTGACCACCTGAAAGACTATCTGGATTGGCATTAGCTTTATCTGCTAGTCCAACCTTTTCAAGCAACTCCATCCCCAATTTTTCAGCTTCTTCTTTGGTCATTCGTTTGTGTTCAATAGGAGCAAAAGTGATATTTTCTAGAACGGACATGTGAGGGAAGAGATTGAAATGTTGGAAAACCATTCCTACGTTCTCACGAACATGGTCGACATTGGTTGATTTGTCAGTCAGATCATAACCATTCACAGTAATGTGACCACTCGTTACCTCCTCGAGGAGGTTAAGGCTACGGAGGAAAGTGGATTTACCAGAACCGGAAGGACCGATGATACAAACAACATCTCCTTCATAGAATTTAGTTGTAATGCCTTTTAAAACTTCATTTTTTCCATAATACTTATGCAAATCATTTACATCAATTTTTAGTTTTGCCATTAACGAATCCTCTTTTCTAAGCGTTTCGCTAGTCTAGTCAAAAGCGTGATAATTACAAGATAGAAGATAGCAAGGATTGCATACATCTTGAAACTTTGGTAGTTACGGGCGATGATAATCTTACCAGTTTGGAAAAGTTCCACCAGACCGATAGCAGATACAATGGTTGTATCTTTAAGAGCGATAACGAATTGGTTGACAAAGTTTGGCAACATCAATTTAGTTGCTTGTGGCAAGATAATCTTTCGCATGGTTTTTCCATAAGAGATACCAAGACTGCGACTGGCTTCCATTTGCCCAACTGGAACAGCTTGAATCCCACCACGAACGATTTCAGCTATATAAGCAGCAGCATTGAGTGAGAGGGCTATAGTACCAGCTACAAAGTCGTTAATTGGACTTTGATGGCCTGTAATGGACTCGATGAAGTTTGGAATACCCCAGAAGATGAAGGCTGCAAGAATCATCAAGGGAATACCTCGAATAACGTCAACGAAAATCTCAGAGATTACGCGAAGAGATTTGTATGGACTAACGCTAAACATACCGAAGATAATACCGATGACAATGGCAATTGCAAATGAAATAAGCGCTAGAGCAAGAGTGATTCCAAGTCCACTAAGAAGTTGTTTGTAGTTGTTTTGAAGCAAGCCCCAGATAGTAGTTTCGTCAACCGTACTTGTAGAGTTAGTTGAAGATTCGCTAGCTAGATACTTGTCAAGAATTTTTTGGAATTCTCCGTTAGCTTTGAGATTTGCAAGTCCGTTATTGAACATCTGGATCAATTCAGGGTTTGTTCCTTTTTTAACCGCAAAGGCTGTTTCACCAATTGGAGTCCCAGAGATTGGCGTTTTCAATTTTTGACCTTGGCTGATAGAATATTTGAGAACTGGCTCATCATCCATCACGGCATCGATAGATCCAGTATTCAGACTGTCATACATTGATGCGCCATCTGCGAAGGTTTTAATCTTATAGCTGTATTTGTTTTGATTCTCAGTAAGGAACGTTTGAGAAGCAGTTCCGTTTTTAACACCGACAGTTTTATCCTTGAGGTCTTCATAAGAAGAAATCGTGCTTGATTCTTTCACACCGAGAATCGTATTTGCTGTGTAGTATGATTCTGAGAAGTCGAAGGTTTCCTTACGGGCATCCGTTACAGACATACCAGCAATGATACCATCTGCTTGTCCTGCTTGAACAGCACTAATGGCTGCGTCAAATCCTGGGTTGGTAATTTCAATTTCAAAACCTTGGTCTTTGGCAATGGCCTTGATGAGGTCCATATCAATACCGGTGTATTGATTGCTTGAATTTTGAAAGACGAATGGGGCGAAAGATGAGTCACTGGCAATAATGTACTTGCTTTTCACTGGAGTAGCTTTTTGTCCAGCAGCAGTAGTTGTTGTCGGGGTTGCCGTAGTTGTAGAAGCTGTCCATTTTTGGATGATTTGCTCCAAGCTACCATCTTTCTTCATTTGGGCTAGGGCTTCGTTAAACTCGGTAACCAAGTGTTCATACTTGCTCCCTTTCTTGACACCAAAGGCAAAGCTTCCAACAGCCTCACCATCCATATTGATGCTGAGATCTTGTCCTTGATTAATCGCATACTCAATAACAGGTTTATCATCCATGATGGCATTTACAGCACCAGCGCTTAGACTGTTATTCATCAAATCACCTGTATCAAAGGTTTTAATAGAGAAACCGTATTTATCTTTGATACTTTCGAGGAAACGTTGAGCGGCAGTTCCGTTCTTAACTCCAACTGTTTTCCCGCTAAGTTCCTCATATTTGGTGATTTTATTTGCCTTTGTCGTAGCAATGACAACTTTTGTATCATAATAGGTATCAGACATGGTAAAGACATTTTCACGTTCTTTTGTTTTTGTCATACCTGCCATAATAGCATCTGCTTGACCTGACTGCACTGCATTTACAGCTGCGTCAAAGCCAGGATAAGACATTTGGATGTTCCATCCTTTGATTTCTGCGACTTTATTGATAATATCAACATCAATCCCTTTATAGGTTTGATCTGAATCTTTAAACTCAAAAGGCGCGTAAGCTGTATCAGACACAATCTTAACAGTATCAGCTTTTGCCATACCTAGTGAGAAAATGGGAAATAAAATGAGCAAACATGCTAGTATTTTTTTCTTCATTTTTAGTCTCCTTTTCCGAATATTTTTCCATTATACCAGAAAAAAGGTGAAAAGGCAAATTTTATGAATTTTATGTAAGAAAATATAACATGAATTTCTCGTTCTTATCAGTTTGGAGAAGAGCCTGAAAAGCAAATTTATGGTAAAATAGAAGGATAGAAAAATGCAGATGAGGCAATCATGATTAATCGAATTACAGATAATAAATTTAAACTAGTATCAAAATATGAACCTTCAGGAGATCAACCACAAGCAATTGAGCAGTTGGTTGATAATATCGAAGGTGGAGAGAAAGCCCAAATTCTAATGGGGGCGACGGGTACAGGGAAGACCTATACCATGAGTCAGGTCATTTCCAAAGTCAATAAACCAACTTTGGTCATTGCCCATAACAAAACCCTAGCTGGTCAGCTCTATGGAGAGTTCAAGGAATTTTTCCCTGAAAATGCTGTTGAGTATTTTGTATCTTACTATGATTATTACCAACCCGAGGCCTATGTCCCTTCGAGTGATACTTATATTGAAAAGGATAGCTCGGTCAATGATGAGATTGACAAGCTTCGACACTCTGCGACTTCAGCACTTCTGGAGCGAAATGATGTCATCGTAGTGGCTTCAGTCTCTTGTATCTATGGTTTGGGTTCGCCCAAGGAATATGCTGACAGTGTGGTGAGTCTCCGTCCAGGTCTGGAGATTTCTCGTGATAAACTCTTGAATGACTTGGTTGATATTCAGTTTGAACGTAATGATATTGATTTCCAACGGGGAAGATTTCGCGTTCGCGGGGATGTGGTGGAGATTTTCCCAGCTTCCCGAGATGAACACGCTTTTCGAGTAGAATTTTTCGGGGATGAGATTGACCGTATCCGTGAAGTTGAGGCTTTGACAGGTCAGGTATTGGGAGAAGTAGATCATTTGGCGATTTTCCCTGCCACTCACTTTGTGACCAATGACGACCACATGGAAGTTGCGATTGCCAAGATTCAGGCAGAATTAGAAGAGCAGTTAGCTGTCTTTGAGAAGGAAGGCAAACTGCTAGAAGCCCAGCGTTTGAAACAGCGAACAGAGTATGATATTGAGATGTTACGTGAGATGGGTTATACAAATGGGGTTGAGAACTACTCTCGTCACATGGATGGTCGTAGTGAAGGAGAGCCTCCTTATACGCTTCTCGACTTCTTCCCAGATGATTTCTTGATCATGATTGATGAAAGTCACATGACAATGGGGCAAATCAAGGGCATGTATAATGGAGACCGTTCGCGTAAGGAAATGTTAGTAAATTATGGTTTCCGTTTGCCGTCTGCCTTGGACAATCGACCTTTACGCCGTGAGGAGTTTGAGAGTCATGTGCACCAGATTGTTTACGTTTCAGCGACACCAGGCGACTATGAAAATGAACAGACCGAGACAGTGATTGAGCAAATCATTCGTCCAACAGGGCTCTTGGATCCTGAAGTGGAAGTCCGTCCAACTATGGGACAGATTGATGACCTCCTAGGTGAAATCAATGCTCGTGTTGAGAAGAATGAACGGACCTTTATCACAACCTTGACCAAGAAGATGGCAGAAGACTTGACTGACTACTTCAAAGAAATGGGCATCAAGGTCAAGTATATGCACTCGGATATCAAGACCTTGGAACGGACAGAGATTATCCGCGACCTACGCTTGGGTGTTTTTGATGTCTTGGTCGGAATCAATTTGCTCCGTGAAGGGATTGACGTACCCGAAGTAAGTTTGGTTGCTATTCTCGATGCTGATAAGGAAGGTTTCCTTCGTAACGAACGTGGCCTCATCCAGACCATTGGACGTGCTGCCCGTAATAGCGAAGGACATGTCATCATGTATGCGGACACGATGACTCAGTCTATGCAACGTGCCATCGATGAAACGGCCCGTCGTCGGAAAATCCAGATGGCTTATAATGAAGAACATGGTATCGTTCCACAAACCATTAAGAAAGAAATCCGTGACCTAATCGCCGTAACCAAGGCAGTTGCCAAGGAAGAGGACAAGGAAGTCGATATCAATAGCCTCAACAAACAAGAACGCAAAGAACTCGTCAAGAAACTAGAAAAACAAATGCAAGAAGCCGTCGAAGTGCTTGACTTTGAATTGGCTGCTCAGATACGTGATATGATGTTGGAAGTCAAGGCGTTGGGGTAGAGAAAGGAGAAAAATAAATGAATCTTACTATCAAAAAGATGGAAACTCCTGAAGAGATAGAAGGTAAATCCCTCGTTCACTGGCAAACGTGGAGAGAGGCTTATGACGACCTTTTGCCTGCAGAATTTCAGGAGACAATAACATTAGAAAGATGTCGATTCTTTAGTCAAAAGTATCCAGAAAATACATTGATTGCGATAGATGGCATGAAGGTAGTTGGTTTTATCAGTTATGGAAACTTTCGTGATGAGACTATTCAAGCTGGTGAAATTATGGCTTTATATATTTTAAAAGACTATTATGGAAAAGGTATCGCACAAAAGTTAGTGAAAGCAGCTTTGAATGCTCTTGATCATTTTTCTGAAATTTTCTTATGGGTATTGAAAGATAATAAGCGTGCCATTGCTTTCTATCAAAAAATGGGTTTTACTTTTGATGGACAAGAAAAGATGCTTGACCTTGGAAAACCTATAAAGGAAAAACGGATGGTATTCTATTCTAAATAATTTTAAAAAGTAAAAGCTAATGGCTCTGGTGCCAAGTCTGAAAATTTAATAATTTAGAAAGCGAGCAAATCTATGTCCCGTTCCCAATTAACGATTTTAACAAACATTTGTCTGATTGAAGACCTTGAAACTAAGCGAGTAGTCATGCAATATCGCTCTCCTGAAAACAATCGCTGGTCTGGCTATGCCTTTCCAGGAGGTCATGTTGAGAACGGCGAGGCCTTTGCCGAGTCTGTCATTCGTGAAATATACGAAGAAACTGGTCTAATGATTCAGAAACCCCAACTGGTCGGCATTAAAAATTGGCCTCTGGATACAGGTGAACGCTACATCGTCTTTTGTTACAAGGCGACAGAGTTTACTGGAAGTCTTCAATCGTCCGAAGAAGGAGAAGTATCTTGGGTGCAAAAAGACCAGATTCCAAACTTGGATCTGGCCTATGATATGTTACCTTTGATGGAAATGATGGAAGCACCTGACAAGTCTGAGTTCTTCTATCGTCACCGTACAGAGGACGGCTGGGAGAAAGAAATTTTCTAGTCTTTTACCAAATAACCTAACTGATCCAAGGCCTCCTCGATATAGTGGAGGTCTTGTTGTGTCTCAGCTTCAACAAGGTGGTAATGGATGCCGTCTGTCAATTCAGAAAGGGGTCTAAAGTCTGAATTCTCGACTTGTTCCAGAAAGTGCTGGACATCTCGGCGACAGGTGAGTTTGAGATGGGTTTCAATTTCGCCATAAACGGGATGATCGATTAAGATATTTTGAACGCGTCCACCATTATCTACAATGGCTAGAAGTTCCTGCCCGATTTCTTCCAGTTCATGTTTCACTTTAAAGAGTTTGTGGACGTAAGGACTGTAAGGACTGGCATCATTTTCTTTGTAGATATAACCACGATTGGTGGATAGGATAGGAGCCCCATCTGCTCGGAGAATAGCAATATCCTGTACAATGACTTGGCGCGTAACATGAAAGTGTTCAGCCAAGGTTTGACCATTGAGAGCTTTTGGCGCCTCTTTTAATAGTTTGAGAAGAGCTTGTTTGCGATCTGTTGTCATAGTTTTTCCTTTTAGCGACGTTTTCGAAGCACTTTATAGACAGCTAGTGCTAATGTATAGTCTACCATACTATGGACAATTGTTCCAAAACCAACTAGGACGAAGAGAACATAAAACATATTTTCAACGTTTGTCCCTGAAGTAGCATAGAAGATGATACAAGCTAGTACTTCAGCGATAGCGTGAACAACACCCAAAACAAAGTTAAAAATCCAAGATGCCTTTGGTTTATCCAAGGTTTCAGGGAATTTTTTTAAGTAAAATGCTCCCAAAATACCAAAAACGATGTGAGAAAAGGCGCGTAGGACAATAACCATAGGGTAGCCTGCCATCAGGAAACCGAGACTCGAAGCAATAATCACAAAAGCAGCCATCAAAGGTGATAGGAACATGGCGATAAAGATGGCGATATGGCTTCCTAAAGTGTAAGAAGCTGGTGGGATGACGATTTTAAAAGGCATAATGATTGGAATCAAAATCGCGATTGCTGTGAGCAATGCAGTCATGGTCATAAACTGCGTTTTTTTCCGTATATCCATAAGAACCTCCATTTATCTGTATATACACAAGTATAGTACAATAAATAATCAGTTAAGTCAAGAAGCATTAGTAATTTTTAAGGGATATTTGATTAAATGTGGTAAAGAATACTGGGAACTTAATTCTTATGTTTTAACTACTAAACTCCACCTTCAGGACGAAAGTGGAGTTATTTTTTTATTTCTTCAAGGTTTCGAGACGTGGGACAATCGCTACAGTCAGGATAGCTGAGATAATCAATTCAGCGATTGAATTTGTAGAGATGACAGTTGCTAGGAGTTTTTGGATATTGCCATCGAAGACATTTCCAAAAAGGAAGAAGATTCCCCCAAGAACAAAGACGGTGTTTGTAAGGGAACCGAGAGCACCAGCAAAGATGAGACCCGTTCTGTTTTTTAATAATTTATAGACCAAGTAAGGTGTCAGACCGATCAAAATGCGAGGGACAATAGCAATAATCGCAGAGTAGATGTTTCCGTTTGGTACGAAAGGTGAGAAAAGGTAGCTGGTTGGTAGAATCGTAATCGTATTTACCGTTAAGCTTAGCAGTCCCATCAAGAAACCAAGTGTAACACCAACTCGTGGGCCGTAAATGATACTAGCAATGATTACTGGAATATGAACGATAGTTGGTTTAATTGGAAATGGGAAAAGATTAAATAGGAGAGAGCTCAAAAAGTGGATAACGAGCATAACTGCAAAAAAGATAGCAATTGGAGCAATGTTAGAGCGTTTGTTCATCGAGGATTTCCTTTATTCTTTCTAATATAGTATTCAGGTCGGCTAGGGCGCCTTTGCCGTGATCGCCACAGGCTAGTAGAGATTCTTTTGGAGAGATGATCTGATAACCATAAGACTCTAATGTTTTTAGATTAGCCTGACTTGCCGGATGGTCATACATCTTTGTATTCATGGCTGGTGCGACTAACTTTTTGACGTGGCCTGGCAGGGCAAGCGCTGTGCTTGTCACCATGTTGTCAGCAAATCCGTGTGCTAATTTTGCAATGGTATTAGCAGTAGCAGGGGCTACAATAAAAAGGTCAGTCCTTTTTCCTAGTTCGATATGATTGACTTGATCAGGATAGGGTTCCTTCATGACATCAAGGTGGACAGGATTTTGAGAGAGGACCTGTAGTGTCAACGGTTGGATAAACTCTGTAGCAGCCTCAGTCATTAAGACAGTGACCTGATGGCCTTGTTTTTTCAAGGAACTGACCAGGTCAGCTGATTTATAGGAGGCAATGGAACCTGTCACTGCGATGAGAATATTTGCCATGGCTTTCCTTTCTATTAATCGTATGCTTGAATTTTTTTAAGGAGGAGATTTGCAATTTCCTCTTTGGTTTGAACAGTTTGAAGATGATCATTCTCAACAAAGATAGCTCGGTGCCGATTTACTGAAATGTGAGTGAGGTCATTTGCAATGATCAAGTCTGCTTGGTTCTTGATAAGACTCTGTCTAGCAATTTCTATGAGATAATCTTCAGAGACATCAACCAGCAGTTTAAAGCCAATCAGCTGAATGGCAGGATTCCATTCCTTGACTAGAGAGATGATTTTGGGTGTTTTTTTCAAGAATAAAACCTGAACATCATCAGTTGAAGAAATCTTAGCTTGATGATTCTGCTTGTTTAAGAATTCTTCTATATTGGAGCTAGCCTGTACCTCCTCAAGTCCTGTCATATAAACAGGAGTATAGTCAGACACGGCCATTGAATGAATCAAGACTTGATAATTTGGGACACAATCCTTCATTTCCAGAAGAAGGTCGTTGGTATTGTTAATTTCTCGAATGCTTAGGTTGGGATGAGCTTCTGGCTTCAGAGCTCGTTTTGTCGTTATCAAACAAACTTCATGCCCCGCAGCAAGCAAGGTTTCTGTAATGATTTTCCCCAAGCGACCTGTAGAATGGTTAGTGATAGAGCGGACACTATCAATAGCTTCACTGGTACCGCCCGATGTGACTAAAATTTTCATAGGACTATTGTACACAAAAATAAACAGTAAGTAAAATGAAAGCGATAAAATTTTGCTAAAACAAAGCTATACTATAGTTTACAACTATAAAGCCATATAAAATTTTTCAAAGGGCTCTAAAAATCTTGAAATCCAGGATATTTACGAACGTTTAGAGAGTTTAAGGGTGTTAAAAATCTTGTTTTGTGTTATAATGAATTATCACATTAGAGGCTAGAGGAGTTTTGAATGAAAACAGATATTGAAATAGCACAGAGTATTGAGTTAAAGCCAATCGTTGATGTTGTAGAGAAACTGGGTATTTCTTACGATGATTTGGAATTGTATGGAAAGTACAAAGCTAAGCTTAGTTTTGATAAAATCCGTGCGGTTGAGAATAATCCAGTTGGAAAATTGATCTTGGTTACTGCAATCAACCCAACGCCTGCAGGTGAAGGGAAATCTACCATTACCATTGGTCTTGCGGATGCCTTGAACAAGATTGGTAAGAAAACCATGATTGCTATTCGCGAACCGTCTCTTGGTCCAGTCATGGGGATTAAGGGTGGTGCTGCTGGTGGTGGTTATGCCCAAGTGTTGCCAATGGAAGACATCAACCTCCATTTTACTGGAGATATGCATGCCATTACAACTGCCAACAATGCTCTTTCTGCCTTGATTGACAATCACCTGCACCAAGGAAATGAGCTGGGAATTGACCAACGTCGTATTCTCTGGAAACGTGTTGTGGACTTGAATGACCGCGCACTTCGTCATGTGACCGTTGGACTTGGTAGTCCTCTAAATGGTATTCCACGTGAGGATGGTTTTGATATTACAGTTGCTTCCGAAATCATGGCGATTCTTTGCTTGGCGACTGATATTGAAGATTTGAAACGTCGTTTGGCGAATATTGTTATTGGCTATCGTTACGACCGTACGCCAGTTTCTGTTGGTGATTTACAGGTTGAAGGTGCTTTAGCATTGATTTTGAAAGATGCTATTAAGCCTAATCTCGTTCAGACAATTTACGGTACACCTGCCTTTGTACACGGTGGTCCATTTGCTAATATTGCTCATGGATGTAACTCTGTTTTGGCAACAAGCACAGCTCTTCACTTGGCTGATTATACGGTTACTGAAGCTGGTTTTGGTGCAGACCTTGGTGCTGAAAAATTCCTTGATATTAAGACGCCAAACTTGCCAACATCTCCAGATGCTGTTGTCATCGTCGTATCCCTTCGTGCCCTTAAGATGAATGGTGGCGTAGCTAAGGACGCTTTGACGGAGGAAAATGTAGAAGCAGTTCGTTCAGGTTTTGCTAACTTGAAACGCCACGTTGAGAATATCCGTAAATTTGGTATTCCAGCAGTTGTAGCTATTAATGAATTTGTCTCTGATACAGAAGCAGAAATCGCAGCCTTGAAAGAACTCTGTGCTTCTATTGATGTGCCAGTTGAACTAGCAAGTGTCTGGGCTGATGGCGCAGAAGGGGGCGTAGCACTTGCCGAAACACTTGTCAATACAATCTCTGAAAATCCAGCTAACTACACTCGTCTTTATTACAATGACCTTTCTGTCCAAGAAAAGATTGAAAAAATTGTCACTGAAATCTATCGTGGTAGCAAAGTGAACTTTGAGAAGAAAGCCCAAACGCAAATCGCTCAAATCGTTCAAAACGGATGGGACAAATTGCCAATCTGTATGGCTAAAACTCAGTACAGTTTCTCTGACAATCCAAATGCACTTGGAGCCCCAGAAAACTTTGAAATTACCATCCGTGAATTGGTACCAAAATTAGGTGCAGGCTTCATCGTTGCCTTAACAGGTGATGTTATGACCATGCCAGGCCTTCCAAAACGACCTGCCGCTCTCAACATGGATGTTGAAAGTGATGGAACCGTTTTAGGCTTGTTCTAGTATATTGCAATTGATTTCAAATGAGTTTGGAAAAGCTATCCAAGCTCATTTTCGATTTTAGAAAGAGAAATATATGCCAACGATTCGAACAGTAAGGGAGTCTGATATTCCAGACCTACTTGCTATTTATGCTCCCTATGTCCTTAATACAGCCATTACATTTGAATATGAGGTGCCAAGTGTTGAAGAATTTCAAAGAAGAATCCAAAAGACCTTGCTTAAATATCCTTATCTAGTGCTAGAGGAAGAAGGCAAAATTTTGGGATATGCCTATGCCTCCACCTATTATGATAGGAGAGCTTATGATTGGTCAGTTGAAGTGTCAATTTACTTGCACCAAGAAGCCAAAGGTCGAGGGTTAGGGAGTCTACTCTATGACTGCCTGGAGGAAGAACTAGAGTCTAGAGGTTACCTACGCTTCTTAGCTTGTATCGCTTTGCCAAATGATAGGAGCATTTCTCTTCACCGAAAGAGGGACTATGAACAAGTGGCTCATTTCCCTAAGATAGGCTATAAGTTTGAAAAATGGCATGATATCGTTTGGATGCAAAAGTCATTGACTCCTCCTGATGATATGAGAGAATAGAATTCAACTCGCAACCAGTCTAGCTAAAGATATTTTCCCTAATTTCTGATATAATAGAAACATTGACTTCAAGAGTAAGGAAGAGAAAATGAACGCATTATTGAATGGAATGAATGACCGTCAAGCCGAGGCGGTGCAAACGACAGAAGGGCCCTTGTTAATCATGGCGGGTGCTGGTTCTGGAAAGACTCGTGTTTTAACTCACAGAATCGCCTACTTGATTGATGAAAAGATGGTCAATCCTTGGAATATCTTGGCCATTACCTTTACCAATAAGGCTGCGCGTGAGATGAAGGAGCGTGCCTATGGGCTCAATCCAGCAACACAGGACTGCCTAATTGCGACCTTTCACTCCATGTGTGTTCGTATCCTACGTCGCGATGCGGATCATATTGGCTACAATCGGAATTTCACTATTGTAGATCCAGGAGAACAGCGAACTCTTATGAAGCGCATTCTCAAGCAATTAAACTTGGATCCGAAAAAATGGAATGAACGGACCATTTTGGGAACCATTTCCAATGCTAAGAATGATTTGATTGATGATGTGGCTTATGCTGCTCAAGCTGGTGATATGTATACGCAAATCGTTGCTCAGTGTTATACGGCCTATCAAAAGGAGCTTCGTCAGTCTGAGTCCGTTGACTTTGATGATTTGATTATGCTGACCCTGCGTCTCTTTGATCAAAATCTTGATGTTTTGACCTACTACCAGCAGAAGTTCCAGTACATTCACGTTGATGAATACCAAGATACCAACCATGCCCAGTACCAACTGGTCAAACTCTTAGCTTCACGCTTTAAAAACATCTGCGTAGTCGGTGATGCGGACCAGTCTATCTATGGTTGGCGTGGGGCTGATATGCAGAATATCTTGGATTTTGAGAAAGATTACCCTAACGCCAAGGTAGTTTTGTTGGAAGAAAATTATCGTTCAACCAAAACCATTCTCCAAGCTGCCAATGACGTCATCAAAAACAATAAAAATCGTCGTCCCAAGAATCTCTGGACTCAGAATGTCGATGGGGAGCAAATCGTTTATTATCGCGCAAACGACGAACAAGATGAGGCTGTTTTTGTAGCCAAAACCATCGATGAACTTGGTCGTAGTCACAACTTCCTCCACAAAGATTTTGCAGTTCTTTATCGGACTAACGCCCAGTCTCGTACTATTGAGGAGGCCCTCCTAAAGTCCAATATTCCTTATACTATGGTCGGCGGGACCAAGTTCTACAGCCGTAAGGAAATCCGAGATATTATCGCCTATCTTAATCTCATTGCCAATTTGAGTGATAATATCAGTTTTGAGCGCATTATTAACGAGCCTAAACGTGGAATTGGGCCAGGTACTGTTGAGAAAATTCGCGATTTTGCGAATATGCAAGACATGTCTATGCTGGATGCTTCAGCAAATATCATGTTATCAGGAATCAAGGGTAAGGCAGCTCAGTCTATCTGGGAGTTCGCCAATATGATTCTGGATTTGCGGGAGCAACTGGATCAATTAACCATTACAGAGTTGGTTGAGGCTGTTCTAGAAAAAACTGGTTATATCGATATTCTCAATGCCCAAGCGACTTTAGAAAGCAAGGCGCGGGTTGAAAATATCGAGGAATTCCTTTCTGTTACCAAAAATTTTGACGACAATCCTGATAGTCAAGAAGAGGAAACAGGTTTGGACAAACTCAGTCGTTTCTTGAATGACCTTGCCCTGATTGCGGATACGGATTCAGGCAGTCAGGAGACATCAGAAGTGACCTTGATGACCTTGCACGCAGCTAAGGGACTTGAGTTCCCAGTTGTCTTTATCATCGGGATGGAGGAAAATGTCTTTCCCCTTAGCCGTGCAGCTGAAGATCCAGATGAGCTAGAAGAGGAACGCCGTTTGGCCTATGTCGGTATCACACGAGCAGAAAAGATCCTCTATCTGACCAATGCCAACTCACGCTTGCTTTTTGGGCGTACCAACTACAATCGTCCGACTCGTTTTATCAATGAAATTAGTTCGGACTTACTTGACTATCAAGGCTTGGCTCGACCAGCGAATACTAGCTTTAAGGCTTCTTATAGCAGTGGTGGGATTGCTTTCGGTCAAGGTATGAGCTTAGCCCAGGCCCTTCAAGAACGGAAACGTAATGCCGCACCAAGTTCTATCCAGTCAAGTGGTCTTCCATTTGGACAGTTTGCAGGAGGAAATAAAAAAGATTCAAGCGATACAAACTGGTCTATTGGAGATATTGCATTTCACAAGAAATGGGGAGAGGGAACAGTCCTTGAAGTGTCGGATAGTGGCGCTACTCAGGAATTGAAAATCAATTTCCCAGAAGTCGGTCTGAAAAAACTCTTAGCTAGTGTAGCCCCAATTGAGAAAAAAATCTAATTTTTCATCCTTCTCACGAATAATAAAGTGAGGAGGATTTTTATGTACAGTATTTCATTCCAAGAAGATTCACTCTTGCCTAGAGAAAGACTAGTTAAAGAGGGAGTAGAGGCTCTGAGCAATCAAGAATTACTAGCTATTCTGCTCAGAACGGGAACGCGTCAGGCAAATGTATTTGAAATCGCTCAGAAAGTCTTGGATAGTTTGACAAGTCTAACTGATTTAAAGAAAATGACCCTGCAGGAATTGCAGAGTCTGTCTGGTATTGGACGGATTAAGGCCATTGAATTACAAGCGGTGATTGAACTGGGACATCGTATTCATAAACATGAAACCCTTAAGATGGAAAGTATTCTCAGTAGTCAAAAGCTAGCTAAGAAAATGCAACAGGAACTTGGCGACAAAAAACAAGAGCACCTAGTGGCGCTCTATCTCAATACTCAAAATCAAATCATCCATCAGCAAACTATTTTTATCGGATCTGCGACACGCAGCATTGCTGAACCACGGGAAATTCTTCACTATGCTTTGAAGCATATGGCTACCTCAGTGATTCTTGTTCACAATCATCCATCTGGTGCAGTATCTCCTAGTCGAAATGATGACCATGTCACTAAGCTAGTCAAGGAAGCCTGCGAACTGATGGGGATCGTTTTCTTGGACCACCTGATTGTCTCGCACTCGGATTACTTTAGTTACCGTGAAAAGACGGATCTAATCTAGAGTTCGTTAACAACATAGTCAAACAATGTTTTATCTTTGGGGCGATTTTCAAATAGAAATTCTGGATGCCATTGTACACCAAGGTAAGGAAAGCCATCCGTAGTTGTCACTGCCTCAATGATTCCATCTTTAGGATCATGTGCTACAACCTTAAGATTGGGAGCTAGATCTTTAATACTCTGGTGGTGGAAGGAGTTGATGTGAGAGATTTCTCCATAGATTTCTCGGAGAATGGTATCAGGTTCCGTTACGAGGCGTTGGGTCGTGTATTCGGCTGAACAGTCCTGCCAATGATCCTCGATATCTTGGTGTAGCGTGCCTCCCATGGCGACATTGAAAAGTTGAGTACCCCGACAAACAGAGAAAATTGGTTTCTTTTGCTTAATCGCTTCTTTGATAAGTGCTAGTTCAAAAATATCTCTTTGAAGGTGGTAGTCATCACTATCAATAGCCATTGGTTCACCATAGTATTTTGGATCAACATTTTGCCCACCCGTTAGGATGAGCTTATCAATGATACTGATGTAATAGGCAGCCATTTCTTGATGACCAATCGGTAGGATGATTGGAATTCCGCCAGCGTCCTTGACTCCTTCAACGAAGCCCTTTGCTGCATAGCTCATCATGATGTCATCATCTGGATGAGCTTTTTCATTTCCTGTAATCCCAATAACTGGTTTTTTCATAAATGCTTTCGCTTTCTAATCCTCTTTACGCATAAAATAGAGGAGGGTTTGGAGTTCGCTTGTCAAATCGACATATTGAACGACCACATCTTTTGGGAGGTGAAGGTGAACAGGGGAAAAACTGAGAATACCTTTTATACCAGCATCAACCAAAAGATTGGCAACTTCTTGTGATTTAACACTTGGAACTGTTAGGATAGCAGTTTTGACATCTGCTTCTTTGATTTTTTCTTTAATCTGAGAGATACCATAGATTGGAATTCCATCAGGTGTCTGGCTTCCAACTTCTGGATGGTCATCTAGGTCAAAGGCCATGATAATTTTCATCTTGTTACGCTCGTGGAAGCGGTAGTGGAGAAGGGCATGGCCCATATTTCCAATCCCAACCAACATAACATTTGTAATTGAGTTATCATTTAGGAGATCAGCAAAAAAATTCATCAATTTTTTGACATCGTAACCAAAACCTCGACGACCTAGTTCACCAAAATAGGAAAAATCCCGACGAACAGTCGCAGAATCGATACCGATAGCCTCTGCAATTTGCTTGGAGTTGGCACGTTCGATTTTTTCTGCATGAAATCTCTTGAAAATTCGATAGTAAAGAGAGAGTCTTTTTGCTGTTGCTTTTGGAATAGCAGACTGTTTATCTTTCACAAAATCACAACCTTTCTATTCTTCTATTTTATAGAAACATTGTGAAAAAATCAACAAAAACAAGAAAAAACTAAGAAATTTCTTAGTTTTTATCTGAAAAATGAGCTTGTGATAGAAAACGGTAGAGATCGCCAACCAATCCTTGATAAATCACCTTATCATTCAGAGTTAAGGAGCTGATTAGGAGAGTATCAGGTAGGGTCACACAGCCAGATAGAGATAACATGAGCTCTTCGTAATCCTTATATTCAAGTGTACGTTCTACGTGATAGTTATCTTGATAGGTAAGTCGATACATAGTCAATTATCTTTCTTCTTTAGTGAAAATACCGCGTTCTACTAAACTGTCCATGAGGAAGTAGAATTTTTCCTGATGAATGTGGTGGTCTTCTGATTTAAAGATATTGACCAAACGAAGACCAGACTTGTCAGTGATGTTGAGTCTAGCACCTGTAAGGTCTTTATTGATGATGATTTTTAGCTTGAAACCTTCACCACTGTTGGGTACTTTTTCAAGTAGACGAGTTAGTTCGAAGTTTCCTACCTTTGTTTCAAAGAAAGTATTATCTTTCAGTGTGAACTTTTTGACAGATGGGCTAAGTGTGTAGTTGTAGCGGCAGTTTTGTAGTTTAATGGTTTTTTCGAATGCCATTAGATTAATCTCCAATAATATTTTTTAAGGTTTGTGCGAGTTGTTTCAGTTCTTCTTCGGTATTAAGAGGAGAGAGACTGATACGGACAGATTCTGATAAACGATGCGAATCAGACCCATAAAATGCTTCAAGCACATGACTGGTTTGCACAATACCAGCAGTACAAGCTGAACCGGTAGAAATTGAAATTCCTTCAAGATCTAACCGTAGTAAGAGCAAATCATTTTTTTGACCAGGAAAGCCAATGTTGACAACATAAGGTAGTTGGTGGTTGCTTTCATTGAGATAGTAGTCTAAATCAGCAATTTCTTCTAAAAAAGTAGATTTGAGTGTGCTTAGTTTTTGGTAATGCTCAACTTGGTCATTTAAATCCTCTTTGAGAGCAGCGACCATGCCTACAATGGCAGCGAGATTTTCTGTTCCAGCCCGTTTCTTTTGTTCTTGGTCTCCACCGTGAAGGTAGGAATCAAAGTCCGCGGAAGAAGCGTAAAGAAATCCGACTCCTTTTGGTCCATGGAATTTGTGGGCAGAAGCACTGAGGAAATCAATTCCTAATTCCTCGGGATGGATAGGAATTTTTCCGATAGCTTGAACTGCATCAACATGATAAGCAGCAGGATGATCTTTTAAAATACGTCCAATCTCAGCGATAGGTAAGAGACTTCCTGTTTCATTATTAGCATACATGGTGGAAACGAGAATGGTATCGTCACGTAAGGCTTCTTGAATTTGCTGGGCAGTAATTTCTTGATTTACTGGTTGGATGATGGTCGCTTCAAAACCAAAATGTTGAACCAGATAATCGATAGTCTCAAGTACAGAATGGTGTTCAATAGCTGTGGTGATGATATGTTTTCCACGATCTTGATGACGGAGACAATAGCCGATAATGGCTGTATTGTTACTTTCTGTACCGCCAGACGTGAAAAAGATATGTTGAGGTTTGGTTCCTAGTAAGTGGGCTAAGTCCTGACGAGCCTCTCGCAAGAGTTTACCAGCTTGTCGACCATGGCCATGAATACTAGAAGGATTACCATGAGTTTCTTGCATGACCTTGGTCATGCAAGAAATAGCTACTGCTGACATAGGAGTCGTAGCAGCATTGTCCAAATAAATCAAAGAATCACCTTATTTCTTTTTGTTGTAAGCAAAGAGTGGGCTGACTGGTTTTCTTTCATGGATGCGGACGATAGCATCTCCGATTAATTCGCTAGCAGTAATGTAGCATACATTTTCTGGAGTTCTTTCTTTGGTTGCTACTGAGTCTGTCACGAGGATTTCTTTGATGTTTGTAGCGTCAAGGAGGTCTGCTGCACCTTCAACAAATAAACCGTGACTGGATACTGCATAAATCTCAGTTGCACCTTCACGTTCAACGATTTTGGCTGCTTCAGAGAAAGTACGACCAGTATTTAGAATATCGTCAATTAAGATAGCCTTCTTGCCTTCGACATCCCCAATGATATAGCCTTCGTTACGATCAGAATCATCTTGCGCGTAGTCAATGATAGCGATAGGAGCATCAAGGTATTCAGCCAAACTACGAGCACGTTTAACACCAGAGTTCTTTGGACTAACAACAACAACATCAGAACCAAGAAGTCCTTTATCACAGTAGTGCTTAGCAAATAGAGGAACAGTATAAAGATTATCTACAGGAATATCAAAGAAACCTTGGACCTGAACAGCGTGGAGATCAAGCGTTAGAACACGACTTACACCAGCTTTGACAAGCATATTGGCAACTAGTTTTGCAGTGAGGGGTTCGCGAGAAGAAGCGATACGATCCTGACGCGCATAACCAAAGTAAGGAAGGACAACGTTGATACTATGAGCACTTGCACGTACACAAGCGTCAACCATGATCAACAACTCCATCAAGTGGTTGCTAACTGGGTAGCTGGTTGACTGGATGATGTAGACATCGTAACCACGGACACTTTCTTCGATGTTGACCTGGATTTCTCCGTCAGAAAATTGACGAGAGGATAATTTTCCGAGAGGTACACCAACTGTATCAGCAATCTTTTGAGCGATTTCTGGGTTAGAGTTTAGGGTGAAAAGTTTCATGTTGTTTCTATCTGACATTATAGACCGTCCTCTGTAAACTTTGTGAATCTCCTTTGAGAAAGTTCTGTTTTTCAAAGGGAGATTCTTTTATTTTTATCTTTTCTATTTTACCAAAAAAAGGAGATTATTTCAGCTTTTTTTCATGCTTTTAATAAAACGAATTAATTTTGATGGAGCTTTCTGATAAGTTATCTGATTTTCATCTAAAAATCTCTGAAAATCTGCTTTCCCTTTTTCATGATCGGTGACTTCAAGCTCGAGTTCATAGTCCGTCTGGTCAAAGTAGTGACTTTCATCTAAGGCCATTAAGCCAATCTCAGTTTTCATTTCATAACGAAGGGTGGAAAGGCAGCCTAGAACAAGCCATTCATGGCTTTCGATGCCAATCTTAGCGAGTTTCTCTAGAACGAGCCCTTGGGGTAGTTTTTGTTTTTCTAAGTACAATTCAGCTTCTGGAAGAGTTAGTTTCTGGTTGTATTCCATATTTCCTACAGTTTGAGGTACTTTTAAGGTCAACTCCGCCCAATCTGAAAAGGTGCGAATGCGCATGGCAACCTTCTTTTCACGCAATTGGAAATCTGGTGTGTCAATGTAGTAGTTTTTCTGAAGGACAGGTTGGATATGGGAAAACTGTTTTTTTAGATGATCATATTCCTCTTTTTTCAGAAGTGTTTTCAATTCTATTTCTAAATGTTTCATTTTTTCAACCTTTTCTATATCTTTGAAAGCGATTTATGGTATAATGGACAATGTATTTATTGTATACGAATGTACTGAAAAAATCAAAGATTTTCGACAGAGCAATCAAATATTACAAGGGAGAAAGTATGACCATAGAATGGGAAGAATTTTTAGATCCTTACATTCAGGCTGTTGGTGAATTGAAGATTAAACTTAGAGGGATTCGCAAACAGTATCGTAAGCAAAACAAGCATTCTCCGATTGAGTTTGTAACGGGTCGTGTCAAACCGATTGAAAGTATCAAAGAAAAGATGGCTCGTCGAGGAATTACTTATGCAACTTTAGAAAATGACTTGCAAGATATTGCTGGTTTACGTGTCATGGTTCAGTTTGTTGATGACGTTAAAGAAGTAGTTGAGATTCTACGTAAACGCCAAGATATGAGAGTTGTTCAGGAACGAGATTATATCACTCATCGTAAGGCTTCGGGTTATCGTTCTTATCACGTGGTTGTCGAGTACACGGTTGATACGATCAACGGGGCTAAGACGATTTTGGCGGAAATTCAAATACGGACTTTAGCCATGAATTTCTGGGCTACGATTGAACACTCGCTCAATTATAAATACCAGGGCGATTTTCCGGAAGAAATCAGGAAAAGACTGGAAATCACGGCCAAAATAGCCTATCAACTGGATGAAGAAATGGGTAAGATTCGTGATGATATCCAGGAAGCGCAGGCTCTCTTTGATCCATTGAGCAGAAAATTAAACGATGGTGTAGGAAATAGTGACGATACAGATGAAGAATACAGGTAAACGAGTTGACCTCGTAGCAAATAGAAAACCTCAGAGTCAGAAGGTTTTGCATGAACTGAGGGAGAAACTAAAGAAACAACATTTTATACTGAACGATACCAATCCTGATATCGTCATTTCCATTGGTGGTGATGGGATGCTTTTGTCTGCCTTTCACAAGTATGAGAATCAGTTAGACAAGGTTCGATTTGTAGGTGTTCATACAGGGCATTTGGGATTTTACACAGATTATCGCGATTTTGAGTTGGATCAATTGGTGACCAATCTTTTACTAGATACTGGTGCCAAAGTTTCCTATCCAGTCTTGAATGTCAAGGTAACGCTTGAAAATGGAGAAGTGAAAATCTTCCGGGCTTTAAATGAAGCCAGCATCCGTCGATCAGACCGCACCATGGTTGCGGATATTATCATTAACCATGTTCCGTTCGAGAGATTTCGTGGAGATGGAGTGACTGTTTCAACGCCGACGGGAAGTACTGCCTACAACAAGTCCTTGGGTGGAGCTGTCTTGCATCCTACCATTGAAGCCTTGCAGTTGACGGAGATAGCGAGCCTTAACAACCGAGTCTATCGCACTTTGGGATCATCAATCATTATTCCCAAAAAAGATAAGATTGAACTCTTACCGACACGCAATGATTACCACACGATATCAGTCGATAACAGCGTCTATTCCTTCCGTAATATCGAACGGATTGAGTATCAAATCGACCATCACAAGATTCACTTCGTAGCGACACCAAGCCACACTAGTTTCTGGAATCGTGTTAAAGATGCCTTCATCGGCGAGGTGGATGAATGAGGTTCGAATTTCTCGCAGATGAGCACGTCAAAGTCAAAACTTTCCTCAAGAAACACGAGGTTTCTAAGGGACTTTTGGCTAAGATTAAGTTTCGAGGTGGGGCTATTCTGGTCAATGGCCAACCTCAAAATGCAATCCATCTCTTAGACATTGGAGATAGAGTTACCATCGATATTCCAGCGGAGGAAGGCTTTGAAACGTTGGAAGCAATTGAGCGTCCACTGGATATTCTCTATGAGGATGACCATTTTCTGGTTTTGAATAAGCCTGATGGAGTAGCTTCCATCCCCAGTGTCAATCATTCCAATACCATTGCTAATTTTATAAAGGGCTACTATGTCAATCAAAACTATGAAAACCAGCAAGTTCACATCGTGACTAGGCTTGATAGAGATACATCTGGTTTGATGCTCTTTGCCAAGCACGGCTACGCTCATGCACGTTTAGACAAGCAACTGCAACGAAAGTCTATCGAGAAACGCTACTGTGCTTTAGTTAAAGGAGCTGGTGTCTTGGAGCCTGAAGGGGAGATTATCGCCCCGATTGCGCGTGATGTGGACTCCATTATCACGAGACGGGTTGCCAAAGGTGGGAAATATGCTCATACGTCTTACAAAGTTGTAGCGTCTTATGGAAATATTCACCTAGTCGATATTCGCCTTCATACTGGGCGAACCCACCAAATCCGAGTTCATTTTTCTCACATCGGCTTTCCTTTGTTGGGAGACGATTTGTATGGTGGTAGTCTGGATGACGGTATCCAACGTCAGGCTCTGCATTGCCATTATTTATCTTTTTATCATCCCTTTCTAGAGCAAGATTTGCAACTAGAAAGCCCCTTACCGGATGATTTCAGCAATCTTATTACTCAGTTATCAACTAATACTCTTTAAAATTTTATTTGGAGTATAATTTATTTTCTTAAAGGAGAAAACTCATGGAAGTTTTTGAAAGTCTCAAAGCCAACCTGGTTGGCAAAAATGCTCGTATCGTTCTCCCTGAAGGGGAAGAGCCACGTATTCTTCAAGCAACAAAACGCTTGGTAAAAGAAACAGAAGTAATTCCTGTTTTGCTTGGAAACCCTGAAAAAATTAAAATTTATCTTGAAATCGAAGGGATCATGGATGGTTATGAAGTGATTGATCCCCAACATTATCCTCAATTCGAAGAAATGGTTGCTGCCTTGGTAGAGCGTCGGAAGGGTAAAATGACTGAAGAAGAAGCGCGCAAAGTTTTGGTTGAAGATGTCAACTACTTTGGTGTGATGCTAGTCTACTTGGGCTTGGTTGACGGTATGGTATCTGGTGCGATTCACTCAACTGCCTCAACAGTTCGCCCAGCCCTACAAATCATTAAAACTCGTCCAAACGTAACTCGTACTTCAGGTGCCTTCCTCATGGTACGTGGTACAGAACGTTACCTATTTGGAGACTGTGCCATTAATATTAATCCAAATGCAGAAGCCTTGGCTGAAATTGCGATCAATTCAGCAATCACAGCTAAGATGTTTGGTATTGAACCTAAAATTGCTATGCTAAGCTATTCTACTAAAGGTTCAGGTTTTGGTGAAAGTGTTGATAAGGTAGTAGAAGCTACTAAAATTGCTCACGACTTGCGTCCTGACCTTGAGATTGATGGTGAGTTGCAATTTGATGCTGCCTTTGTTCCTGAAACTGCAGCTTTAAAAGCTCCAGGAAGTACGGTAGCTGGTCAAGCAAATGTCTTTATCTTCCCAGGTATCGAGGCAGGAAATATTGGCTACAAGATGGCCGAACGTCTCGGTGGCTTTGCGGCAGTAGGTCCTGTTTTGCAAGGTTTGAACAAGCCGGTTAACGACCTCTCTCGTGGATGTAATGCAGATGATGTGTACAAGTTGACCCTTATCACAGCGGCTCAAGCAGTTCATCAATAAGATTTAGTCCTCTTTCCCATGGGAAGAGGCTTTTTAGTACTGAGAAAAGGACAGTTAGAAGCTTCTATGTTATACTAGATATATGTTAGATTTGAAAGAATACGGAATCATCATGTGGCCGGAGGAGAAGATTATTTCTTTTCGTGAAAAACTCCTCAACTGGTATGATGAAAACAAGCGAGATTTGCCTTGGCGGAGAAGTAAAAATCCTTATCACATCTGGGTATCTGAAATCATGCTCCAGCAAACCAGGGTGGATACAGTTATTCCCTACTACGAACGATTCTTGGACTGGTTTCCAACTGTTGAAAGTCTGGCGAATGCGCCTGAAGAGCGTTTGCTGAAGGTTTGGGAGGGACTGGGCTATTATTCTCGAGTACGCAATATGCAGGCTGCGGCCCAGCAGATTATGGCTGACTTTGGGGGTCAATTTCCAAATACCTATGAAGGAATTTCCACTTTGAAAGGAATTGGCCCTTATACTGCGGGAGCTATTTCCAGTATCGCTTTTAACTTGCCTGAGCCAGCGGTCGATGGCAATGTCATGCGGGTTTTGGCACGCTTGTTTGAGGTTAATCATGATATCGGAGTTCCCAGCAATCGCAAAATTTTTCAGGCCATGATGGAAATCTTGATTGATCCAGAACGACCAGGAGACTTTAACCAGGCTCTGATGGATTTAGGGTCGGATATAGAGTCTCCAGTTAATCCTAGGCCAGAAGAGAGTCCGGTTAAGGACTTTAGTGCGGCATATCAGAATGGAACCATGGATGTATATCCGATTAAAGAACCCAAGAAAAAGCCCCTACCAATTTATCTCAAGGCTTTAGTTGTACGCAATGACCATGGTCAATATCTACTTGAGAAAAATGAAAGCGAGAAACTACTAGCCGGTTTTTGGCATTTTCCATTGATTGAAGTTGATGATTTCTCTAGCGATGATAATCAACTAGATCTCTTTTCACAAGTCAAAGAGGAAAGCAGAGCATTTGGACCAAGTCCTCAAGAAAACTTTGAGCAGGATTATGATTTAGAAGTGAATTGGTCCCAGCAAGTATTTGACCAGGTCAAGCATGTTTTTAGTCATCGGAAATGGCATATTCAAATCCTAGCTGGTCAGGTGACAGAAACAAAACAGTTTTCTGACAGAGAAATTCGTTGGGTTTCTCCTCAGGAGTTTTCTGATTATCCACTTGCGAAACCTCAACAAAAAATTTGGCAGGCTTATAAAACAACTCTTGAAGATGAAGGCCTACAGTAGCCATTTGTGCCTTCTTTACATTTTTTTGTTATAATAGATAGAGAAAAGGTGATAAAATGAAAAAAATATTAATTGTAGATGATGAGAAACCAATCTCAGATATTATTAAGTTTAATATGGCTAAGGAAGGTTATGAAGTTGTTACAGCCTTCAATGGTCGTGAGGCAATCGAGCTATTTGAAGCTGAGCAACCAGATATTATTATCCTCGACTTGATGCTACCTGAAATTGATGGTTTAGAAGTTGCTAAAGCTATTCGTAAGACTAGTAGCGTGCCGATTATCATGCTATCAGCTAAGGATAGCGAATTTGACAAGGTTATTGGTTTAGAGTTAGGTGCAGACGATTATGTTACAAAACCTTTCTCAAATCGTGAGTTGCAAGCACGTGTCAAGGCTCTGCTTCGTCGTACAGATCTTGCTTCAGTAGATAGCCAAGAGTCTGATGAGAAGAAAACGCAGCCCTTACAAATTGGTGATTTGGAAATCGTTCCAGATGCTTACGTGGCTAAGAAATATGGTGAGGAATTAGATTTGACCCACCGTGAGTTTGAACTCTTGTATCACTTGGCCTCTCATATCGGTCAAGTGATTACGCGTGAACACTTGCTTGAGACTGTATGGGGTTATGACTATTTTGGTGATGTTCGTACTGTGGACGTGACCATTAGACGCTTGCGTGAAAAAATTGAAGACACACCAAGCCGTCCAGAGTATATCCTCACACGTCGTGGTGTTGGCTACTATATGAAAAATAATGATTGAAGATATTAGACAAACTATTCTGACCAGTGATTTTATCTTTATCCTGATTTTACTTGGCTTTATTCTAGTGGTGACCTTGCTCTTGCTGGAAAATCGTCGGGATAACATTCGTCTAAAGGAGATAAATCAAAAGGTTAAGGACTTGATTGCAGGTGATTATTCTCAAGTTTTGGACTTGCAAGGAAGTACAGAAATCACCAATATCACCAATAATCTGAACGATTTGTCAGAAGTTATTCGTTTGACCCAAGAAAATCTGGAACAAGAGAGTAAACGATTGAACAGTATTCTTTCTTACATGACAGATGGCGTTCTTGCGACCAATCGCCGTGGCCAGGTTACCATGATCAACGATATGGCCAAGAAACAGCTCGGTGTGCAGAAAGAAGATGTTCTGAATAAAAGCATCCTCGAATTGCTTAAGATAGAAGATGAGTATGAGCTGCGTGACCTGATTACACAGATTCCTGAGTTGACGATTGACTCCCAGGATGTGAATGGTGAATATCTAAGCCTTCGTGTACGTTTTGCTCTGGTTCGCCGTGAGTCAGGTTTCATCTCTGGTTTGGTTGCCGTTTTACATGATACGACCGAACAGGAGAAGGAAGAGCGTGAGCGAAGACTCTTTGTTTCGAACGTGAGTCACGAGTTGCGAACTCCTTTGACCAGTGTTAAATCTTATCTTGAAGCCTTGGACGAGGGAGCTCTGTATGATCCTGTTGCCCCTGATTTTATCAAGGTTTCACTCGATGAAACCAACCGTATGATGCGGATGGTGACAGATCTCTTGCATCTCTCTCGTATTGATAATACGACAAGTCAGCTAGATGTGGAATTGATTAATTTTACAGCATTCATCACCTTTATTCTCAACCGCTTTGATAAGATGAGAAGTCAGGATGACGAGAAAAAATATGAGCTTGTCAGAGATTACCCTATTAATTCAGTTTGGATCGAGATTGATACCGATAAGATGACTCAGGTGATTGATAATATTCTTAACAATGCCATCAAGTACTCACCAGATGGTGGCAAAATCACTGTCAGCATGAAAACTACTGATGACCAGATGATTTTATCTATCAAAGACCAAGGTCTAGGTATTCCAAAGCAAGATTTGCCAAAGATTTTTGACCGTTTCTACCGTGTGGATCGTGCAAGAAGCCGGGCTCAAGGTGGAACTGGTCTAGGTCTGGCGATCGCAAAAGAAATCATCAAACAACACAATGGCTTTATATGGGCAAAAAGTGAATACGGTAAAGGATCGACCTTTACCATAGTGCTCCCTTATGATAAGGATGCCGTAAAAGAAGAAATATGGGAGGAAGAAATAGAAGACTAGAATGAGTGAAATAGGCTTTAAATACAGTATTTTAGCATCAGGTTCCAGTGGAAATTCCTTTTATCTGGAAACCCCAAAAAAGAAAATCCTAATAGATGCGGGCTTGTCTGGTAAGAAAATTACTAGCCTGCTAGCTGAAATTAATCGCAAACCTGAAGATCTGGATGCGATTCTGATTACGCATGAGCATTCAGACCATATCCACGGAGTCGGTGTCTTGGCTCGTAAATATGGTATGGATCTTTACGCCAATGAAAAGACTTGGCAGGCTATGGAGAATAGTAAGTATCTTGGCAAGGTAGACTCTTCGCAAAAGCATATCTTTGAAATGGGTAAAACCAAAACCTTTGGCGATATCGACATTGAGAGCTTTGGAGTTAGCCACGATGCGGCAGCACCCCAGTTTTATCGCTTTATGAAAGACGACAAGAGTTTTGTCATGTTGACCGATACGGGCTATGTTAGTGATAGAATGGCAGGAATTGTCGAGAATGCGGATGGCTATCTCATCGAATCCAACCACGACGTAGAAATCTTGCGAGCAGGATCTTACGCTTGGCGACTCAAACAACGAATCCTATCGGATCTCGGTCACCTTTCTAACGAAGATGGTGCTGAGGCCATGATTCGTGCAATGGGAAATCGAACCAAGAAAATCTACCTCGGGCATTTATCCAAAGAGAACAATATCAAGGAGCTGGCTCATATGACCATGGTCAATCAGCTAGCACAAGCTGATCTGGGAGTAGGAGTAGACTTTAAAGTTTACGACACCTCCCCAGATACTGCAACACCATTGACAGATATATAAAAAAAGAAGGCAATTGCCTTCTTTTTTATATCTTTTACAATCCTGCAAATTCTTTGATTTCTTGTGCGGACATGGAAGAGTCGCAACGGACATTGATTTGTCCATCTGCGATGTGAACAAAGCCTGGTACAGTTGGGATTCCATAGCGTGAGCGGAATTCTTGCAATTCATTGAGTTGACTTGGTTCTTCACTGTTGATGAAGTAGATGTGCGCTTTGGTTTCAGCTATGACACCAGCCAAAGTGCCAGCAAATTTACGGCAGTAAGGGCAAGTTTTGCGACCAATAAAGAAGGTTGCAGTTTCTTTATTATCAAGTGTTTCTTGAGCACGGGCAACAGTTGTGACTTCAAGATCTTTAATATTTTCTAAAAATTGTTCCATGAGTTTACCTCGCTTTCATTGATATGTCTAGTATGCCACAAAGTTCCTAAAATTGCTTAGATTTGATACGAAAAAAAGATGAGATTGGTTGGTCTCATCTTTTATAATTTTTTATTTAACAAAAGCATTGATTTCCGCTTCGATGTTAGCAATCTTAGCTTGTGAATCTTCGTTGCTTTCGCCCACAACGGCAATGTAGAACTTGATTTTTGGTTCAGTACCTGAAGGGCGAACAGCAATCCATGAACCGTCAGCAAGTGTGTATTTCAATACATCACTTGGAGGAGTAGTCAAAGTTGTCACAGTACCATCTGTAGTAGTAGAAGTTTGTGCTTTAAAGTCTTCTACAACAGTGATAGCTGTTGCGTTCCATTCTTTTGGAGCATTGTTACGGAATTTAGCCATGATTGCTTTGATTTGTTCTGCACCATCGACACCAGAAAGGGTAACAGAGATGGTCTTTTCAGCGTAGTAGCCATATTCTTTGTAGATTTCTTCGATACCGTCAGCAAGTGTCAAACCACGTGAACGATAATAGGCAGCAAGTTCAGCAACGACAAGAACGGCTTGGATGGCGTCTTTATCACGTACGAATGGTTTAATCAAGTAACCGAAGCTTTCTTCAAATCCCATCATATAAGTGTGATTGTGTTTTTCTTCGAATTCTTGGATTTTTTCAGCGATAAATTTGAAACCTGTCAAGACATTGAACATAGTTGCCCCGTAGCTTTCAGCAATCTTCGTTACCAAGTCAGTTGATACGATGGATTTGCAGAGAGCAGCATTTTCAGGAAGAGTTCCAGCACTCTTATGAGCTTCCAAGATGTATTTAGCCATGATAGCACCGATTTGGTTACCTGAAAGGTTGAGGTAGCTACCATCTTTTTGAAGCACTTCAACACCAACACGGTCAGCGTCTGGGTCGGTTGCTACAAGAACATCAGCACCAACTTGACGGCCGAGTTCTTCAGCAAGGGCGAATGCTGCTTGGTTTTCTGGGTTTGGAGATTTTACAGTTGAGAAGTCTGGGTCAGCAGTTGCTTGCGCTTCAACAACTTGAACTGAGTCAAATCCTGCTTGGGCAAGAGCACGACGAGCCAACATTTCACCAGTACCATGAAGTGGTGTGTAGACAATCTTCATGTCTTTACCGAATTCTTCAATCAAGGTTGGGTTGATGTTTACGTCTTTAACTTCTTTAAGGTATTCTGCATCAACAGCTTCGCCAATGACTTCAATCAAGCCAGAAGCTTTTTCAGCTTCTACATCAGCAACTTCAACTGTAAATGGGTTTTCGATAGCACGGATGTAAGTAGTCAAAGCGTCCGCGTCATGTGGAGGCATTTGCCCACCGTCTTCACCGTAAACCTTGTAACCGTTAAATGGTGCAGGGTTGTGACTGGCAGTAATCATGATACCTGCGAAACAGTTGAGGTGACGAACTGCAAATGACAGTTCTGGAGTTGGACGAAGGCTTTCAAATACGTAAGATTTGATACCATGTTTAGCAAGAACTGCAGCAGATTCAAAGGCAAACTCAGGTGAGAAGTGACGGCTATCGTAGGCAATTGCCACACCACGTTCTTTTTCATTTTCACCTTTTGACTCAATCAAACGAGCCAAACCTTCAGTTGCTTGACGAACAACATAGATGTTGATGCGGTTTGTACCTGCACCGATCAAGCCGCGCATACCTGCAGTACCAAATTCAATATTGGTGTAGAAAGCATCTTCTTTTGTTTTTTCGTCCATGTTTTCTAAATCTTGACGAAGATAGTCGGGAAGGCCGGCAAAATCGACCCATTTTTGATAATTTTCTTGGTAAGTCATAGAGTATCTCCTTTATCTATTGCTTTAATCGCTTTCATTATATCACGATTTGATATTTTAGTAAAACGTTAGCATAACTTAAAATGTAGGAAATTTACTTTTATTTCATTGTAGAAGAATAGTTAAATACATTTGTTTTATACCAATTTTTTAATGGTAATTGATTTAGATTAATCTATTTAAGATTGGGGGTGATATTTTACTAAGTTTTCTTAAATAGGGAAAATGAAGAATTTTATTAATTTCTATATTTTTGAAACAACTTTAATATATCAAATAAAATTATAAAGAATATAAGATAAAAGTCTATAATTTTAAGATATTTTTAAAACTTTCAGTTTCTATTTTGAATTTTATTATACAATATGGTAGAATATAATAAATCATTAAAGGAGATATCTTATTATGAAAAACATTCTTAAGCATTCTGCTTTGCTGGTATCAGCTTTAGCACTTGTTGCTTGTGGAGCTTCTAAAAAAGCGAGTGACAATGGTACAGCCTCAAACTCTAATTTTTAAGTTTCTGTAAAAGATGGTATGTATGTATTACCTAAAGATGAAGATTCATCTTCAAGTTACCTTGCACTTCAAGTAGAAATCAAGAACAATCGTGATAAACAGTTTAGTTTTACTAGCCAAGATATTACGCTTTATAATGAAAAAGATGAAAAATTACAACCAATTCAAATCTACGAAAGCGACAGCAAAACTAAATTCATGTCATATGGAGACAGTATTTCTAAAGGCAAGAGCGTTGCTGGTTATGTAGTGTACGAAGTTGACAAGAATGCCAAGTATGAGCTTCACTTCGCACCTAGCTTTTATGATGACGTCAAGGAAAATTCTAAAAAAAATAACGATGTAGCGATTAAGGTTGATCCAAGTCAGTACGAAGACAATATTGATGAAGCAAAAGAAGTAATGAAAAAATATGTTGATGCTGTTTTCCTTAACGGAGAGAGCTCAGGTGGTGGAACGAACCTAAGTGTTACTGACAATAAATCTCAAGTTGTTGCCCTTGCTGATGATAAGAAATCCTCTGATAAAGATGCTGACTTCACAAACGATGTGAAAGCTGATAAAGAAGAGTTTATCAAGAAATTTACAGAGTCATTCGGAAAAGGTTTCTATAACTATAAACCTTCTGATGCAGAACTTAGAACATTCGCGGATGCATACATCAAAGCAAATGCCAAGCGGGCAAAGGTTGATTACAAGGTGAAGACATACTTGCCGGATTATGCTGTTGTCTATGTTAGACCAGAAACAATTGACTTGGATAATTTGAATGTCTATGAATTGAGTCGTAAATTCTACGAAGAAAACAAGGGAAAATATAGTAACTACTCAGAAGCTATGAAAGCTGGCGAAAAATACATTTTAGAAAATGCTCCAAGCCAATTTGATTCAACTCCTCTAGATACCAGTGATAGTATGAGAAAAGAGGGTTACGAAATTAAAATGACTAAGAAGGATGGAAAATGGACCATCGATACCTCTTCTAAAAACTATGACTTAAAAGATATGGCTCGCACATTCCGCGGAGGCATTGGATACTAGGATGAAAAGTTCGGGTTTATAACTCGAACTTTTTTATTGCAATTGTGCAAAAAAGAAAAAGATAGTAAAATAGATGTATGATTATTTTACAAGCCAATAAAATTGAACGTTCTTTTGCTGGAGAGGTTCTCTTTGAACATATCAACCTGCAAGTAGATGAACGAGATCGGATTGCCTTAGTTGGAAAAAATGGAGCAGGTAAGTCTACTCTTTTAAAGATTTTGGTTGGAGAAGAGGAGCCAACTAGTGGGGAGATCAATAAGAAAAAAGATATTTCTCTGTCTTACCTAGCCCAAGATAGCCGTTTTGAGTCTGAAAATACCATCTACGATGAAATGCTCCATGTCTTTGATGACCTACGTCATACTGAGAAGCAACTTCGTCGGATGGAACTAGAGATGGGTGAAAAGTCTGGTGAGGATTTGGATAAACTGATGTCAGATTACGATCGTTTATCTGAGAATTTCCGCCAAATGGGTGGCTTTACTTATGAAGCTGATATTCGAGCGATTTTGAATGGTTTCAAGTTTGATGAATCTATGTGGCAGATGAAAATTGCCGAGCTTTCAGGTGGTCAAAATACTCGTCTAGCACTGGCTAAAATGCTCCTTGAAAAGCCAAATCTCTTGGTCTTGGACGAGCCAACCAACCACTTGGATATCGAAACCATTGCCTGGTTGGAAAATTACCTAGTAAATTATAGTGGTGCGCTCATTATTGTCAGCCACGACCGTTACTTTTTGGACAAGGTTGCGACGGTTACACTCGATTTGACCAAGCATTCCTTAGATCGCTATGTAGGCAATTATTCTCGTTTTGTTGAGTTAAAGGAACAAAAACTAGCTACTGAGGCAAAAAATTATGAAAAGCAACAGAAGGAAATTGCAGCTCTGGAAGACTTTGTCAATCGCAATCTAGTTCGAGCTTCGACGACTAAGCGTGCTCAATCTCGCCGTAAACAACTAGAAAAAATGGAGCGTTTAGACAAGCCTGAAGTTGGCAAGAAATCAGCCAATATGACTTTCCAGTCTGAAAAAACATCAGGTAATATCGTTTTGACCGTTGAAAATGCTGCTATTGGCTATGATGGGGAAATATTGTCAGAGCCTATCAACCTAGACCTTCGTAAGATGAACGCTGTTGCGATTGTCGGACCAAATGGTATTGGCAAATCAACCTTTATCAAGTCGATAGTAGACCAGATTCCTTTTATCAAGGGAGAAAAGCGATTTGGTGCCAATGTTGAGGTTGGCTACTATGATCAGACTCAAAGCAAGTTGACACCAAGTAATACTGTACTGGATGAACTCTGGAATGATTTCAAATTGACACCTGAAGTTGAAATCCGTAACCGCCTCGGTGCCTTCCTTTTCTCAGGAGATGATGTCAAAAAGTCAGTCGGCATGCTGTCAGGTGGCGAGAAAGCTCGTTTGCTTCTTGCAAAACTTTCAATGGAGAACAATAACTTCCTGATTTTGGACGAGCCGACCAACCACTTGGACATTGATAGCAAGGAAGTGTTGGAAAATGCCTTGATTGACTTTGATGGGACCTTGCTCTTTGTCAGTCACGACCGTTACTTTATCAATCGTGTAGCCACTCATGTTTTGGAATTGTCCGAGAATGGTTCGACCCTCTATCTAGGAGATTATGACTACTATGTTGAGAAGAAAGCAGAAGTAGAAGCGAGCCAGACAGAGGAAGCTTCAATGAGTAATCAAGCAAAAGAAGCAAGCCCAGCTAATGACTACCAGGCACAAAAAGAAAGTCAAAAAGAAGCCCGCAAGCTCATGCGTCAAATCGAGAGTTTGGAAGTTGAAATCGAAGAGTTAGAAACTCAAAGCCAAGCCATTTCTGAACAAATGCTGGAAACCAACGATGCTGAAAAGCTCATGGAATTGCAGGCTGAACTGGACAAAATCAGCCATCGTCAAGAAGAGGCTATGCTTGAGTGGGAAGAATTATCAGAGCAGGTGTAAGAAATGGAACATCTTGGAAAGGTATTTCGTGAATTTCGAACAAGTGGGAAGTACTCCTTAAAAGAGGCGGCAGGTGAATCGTGTTCAACCTCTCAATTATCTCGCTTCGAGCTTGGGGAGTCTGATCTAGCAGTTTCTCGTTTCTTTGAGATTTTGGACAATATTCATGTGACTATTGAAAATTTCATGGACAAGGCTAGAGATTTTCAAAATCATGAACATGTTGCCTTGATGGCACAGATTATTCCGCTTTACTACTCAAATGATATTGCAGGTTTTCAAAAGCTTCAAAAGGAACAGCTCAAGAAAGCTAAGAGTTCGACCAATCCCCTCTATTTTGAGCTGAATTGGATTCTGCTACAAGGACTGATTTGTCAAAGAGATGCTCCTTACACGATGAGTCAGAGTGATTTGGAAAAGGTAGCAGATTATCTTTTTCAAACAGAAGAATGGACTATGTATGAGTTGATTCTTTTCGGTAATCTCTATACTTTCTACAATGTGGACTATGTAGCTCGGATTGGCAGAGAAGTTATGGAGCGAGAAGACTACTACAAGGAAATTGGTCGGCATCGTAAACTTGTTTTGATTTTAGCTCTCAACTGTTACCAGCATTGTTTGGAAAATCGATCCTTTGCGGATGCGGACTATTTTGAGGGCTATGTGGAGAAGTTGATTGGAAATGGTATCAAGCTTTATGAGCGCAATATCTTCCATTATCTCAAAGGTTTCGCCCTCTACCAGAGAGACTTGAAAGAAGAGGGTTGTAGTCAGATGCAGGAGGCTATGCATATTTTTGATGTGCTTGGACTTCCAGAGCAAGTGGCTTACTATCAGGAACATTATGAAAAATTTGTAAATGCTTAAATTTCCCAAATAAGGGAAAAATAAAGAGACTCCTTTCAGTTTTGATACAATAGTTTCAAAATTTGAGAGGAGCTTTTTATATGAATCGACATGCAATCCAGTTGATTAGTCGTGGGGCTATTAATAAAATAGGGAATATGCTCTATGATTATGGAAATAGTGTTTGGTTGGCATCAATGGGGACGATAGGACAGACTGTTCTTGGGATTTATCAAATTTCTGAGTTGGTTACATCGATTCTAGTCAATCCCTTTGGCGGAGTGATTTCAGACCGCTTTTCGCGTCGCAAAATTTTGATGACGACAGACTTGATTTGTGGCCTTCTCTGTTTAGCTATTTCTTTCATCAGAAATGATAGCTTGATGATTGCTGCCTTGATTTTTGCCAATATTGTTCAGGCGGTTGCCTTTGCATTTTCTCGTACAGCCAATAAAGCCATTATAACTGAAGTTGTAGAAAAAGATGAGATTGTGACTTATAACGCTCGCTTAGAGCTCGTTTTGCAGGTTGTAGGTGTTAGCTCCCCTGTACTTTCTTTCCTCGTTTTACAATTTGCCAGTCTCCATATGACGCTTGTTTTAGATGCCATTAGTTTTTTCATTGCATTTACCTTAGTAGCTTTCCTCCCCAAAAAAGAGACTCAGGAACAAGAGAAAAAGACTTTCAGCTGGAAAAATATTTTTGCTGATATGAAAGAAGGACTTGCCTATATCTGGCACCAGCAAGAGATCTTTTTCCTTTTGTTAGTCGCTTCCAGTGTTAACTTCTTTTTTGCAGCTTTTGAATTTCTCCTCCCTTTTTCAAATCTACTATACGGGGTAGAAGGAGCTTATGCAACTATTTTGACGATGGGCGCTATTGGTTCGATTATCGGAGCTCTTCTAGCTAGCAAAATAAAGGCAGGTGTTTATAATCTTTTGATTCTATTGGCCTTGACTGGAGTTGGAGTTTTTATGATGGGGTTACCACTGCCAACTTTTCTTTCCTTTTCTGGAAATTTAGTTTGTGAACTGTTTATGACGATATTTAACATTCACTTTTTTACTCAGGTTCAAACCAAGGTTGAGGGGGAATACTTGGGAAGAGTACTAAGCACAATTTTTACCTTAGCCATCCTATTTATGCCGATTGCAAAAGGCTTTATGACGGTGCTACCAAGTGTCCATCTCTCTTCTTTTCTGATAATTGGAAGCGGTGTTATTATCCTGTCTTGTTTATCCCTCGTTTATGTGCGAAGTCATTTTAAAAAAGAGTTATAATTTCTTTTTTTTAGAAAATATTTCACTACGAAACATTTTTCAGTCCTTCTCTATTGTGAGGAGGGCTTGCTTTGTGGTAAAATGGGATTATGAATGAAAGAATGAATGAGTTAGTTGCCTTACTTAACCGCTATGCGACCGAGTACTATACGGGTGACAATCCCTCGGTTTCAGATAGCGAGTATGATCGCCTCTACCGAGAGTTGGTCGAATTGGAAGCTGCCTATCCAGATCAAGTTTTAGCGGACAGTCCGACCCATCGTGTTGGTGGTAAGGTTTTAGATGGTTTTGAAAAATACAGTCATCAGTATCCTCTTTATAGTTTGCAGGATGCTTTTTCACGTGAAGAGTTAGAAGCTTTTGATGCGCGTGTTCGAAAGGAATTACCCCATCCAATCTATATCTGTGAGCTGAAAATCGATGGTTTGTCTATCTCGCTAACTTATGAAAAAGGGATTTTGGTTGTTGGTGCCACACGTGGGGATGGTTTTATTGGAGAGAATATCACAGAGAACCTCAAGCGTGTCAAGGACATTCCTTTGACCTTGCCAGAAGAACTAGATATCACCGTTCGTGGAGAGTGTTATATGCCACGCGCTTCGTTTGATCAGGTCAACCAAGCTCGCCAAGAAAATGGGGAGCCTGAATTTGCCAATCCTCGTAATGCAGCTGCAGGAACCCTCCGTCAGTTGGATACAGCAGTAGTGGCCAAGCGTAATCTTGCGACTTTCCTCTATCAAGAAGCTAGTCCTTCTACTCGTGATAGCCAAGAAAAGGTCTTGGAGCATCTTGAACAGCTTGGCTTTGTAGTTAATCCTAAGCGAATATTGGCAAAAAGCATAGATGAGATATGGGATTTTATCCAAGAAGTAGGACAAGAACGGGAGAAACTGCCCTACGATATCGATGGGGTGGTCATCAAGGTCAATGACCTAGCAGGTCAAGAAGAACTCGGTTTTACAGTTAAAGCGCCTAAGTGGGCTGTCGCCTATAAATTTCCTGCTGAAGAAAAAGAAGCCCAGCTCCTTTCAGTTGACTGGACAGTAGGTCGTACGGGTGTTGTAACCCCAACTGCCAATCTAACACCTGTTCAGCTTGCTGGCACAACCGTAAGCCGCGCAACACTGCACAATGTAGATTATATCGCTGAAAAGGATATCCGCAAAGATGATACAGTTATCGTTTATAAGGCGGGGGACATCATTCCTGCTGTTTTGCGTGTGGTAGAGTCCAAGCGTGTTTCTGAAGAAAAACTAGACATTCCGACTAATTGTCCAAGTTGTGACAGTCACTTGCTTCACTTTGAAGATGAAGTGGCTCTTCGTTGTATCAATCCTCGCTGTCCTGCCCAAATCATGGAAGGTTTGATTCACTTTGCCTCTCGAGATGCTATGAATATTACAGGACTTGGTCCATCTATCGTTGAAAAGCTTTTTGCTGCTAATCTGGTTAAGGATGTGGCGGATATTTACCGTTTGAAAGAAGATGATTTCCTCCTTTTAGAAGGTGTCAAGGAAAAGTCTGCTTCTAAACTATATCAAGCCATTCAAGCATCCAAGGAAAACTCTGCTGAAAAGCTCTTATTCGGTTTGGGAATTCGCCATGTCGGAAGCAAGGCTAGCCAACTCTTGCTCCAACATTTCCACTCTATTGAAAATCTAGCCCAAGCTGATCCAGATGAAGTGGCAAGTATTGAAAGCTTGGGTAGTGTAATTGCACAAAGCCTTCAGACTTATTTTGCTACAGAAGGATCAAAGATTCTCTTAGACGAGTTGAAAGAAGCTGGAGTCAATTTGGACTACAAAGGGCAGACAGTAGTGGCAGATGCGGCCTTGTCAGGTTTGACCGTTGTGCTAACGGGGAAATTGGAACGCCTCACGCGCTCTGAAGCCAAAAGTAAACTCGAAAGTCTGGGTGCCAAAGTCACAGGCAGTGTTTCTAAGAAAACGAACCTTGTCATAGCAGGAGCAGATGCAGGAAGCAAGCTCCAAAAAGCACAGGAACTTGGTATCGAGGTTCGAGATGAAGCCTGGCTAGAAAGTTTGTAATCATGATAGAAGAAAGAAAACGAGCTCGTTTGATCTATAATCCCAGTTCAGGACAAGAAATTATCAAAGAAAACATTGCTGAAATACTGGATATATTAGAGAATATAGGCTATGAAACCAGTGCTTTTCAAACAAGCCCAGAGCCTCTTTCTGCACAAAATGAAGCGGAAAGAGTTGCAAAGGCTGGTTTTGATTTGATTATCGCTGCAGGAGGCGACGGTACGATTAATGAGGTGGTCAACGGTGTTGCTCCTCTTGAATATCGTCCCAAACTAGCTATCATCCCAACAGGCACAACCAATGACTATGCGCGTGCTCTCAAGATTCCACTTGGAGATCCCGTTAAGGCAGCAAAAATTATCGGACAAAATCAAACCATTCAAATGGATATTGGACGCGCTTTTGGCGATAAGTACTTTATCAATATTGCAGCAGCAGGTACCTTGACAGAGTTGACATATAGCGTACCCAGTGAAGTTAAGACACACCTAGGCTATTTTGCCTATGTCGCCAAAGGAATTGAAATGTTTCCTCAGACTAAGGTTCGACCAGTGAAAATTACACATGATCAAGGAGTCTTCGGGGGAGAAGTCTCATTGATTTTTGTCGCCTTGACCAATTCAATTGGTGGTTTTGAGCAGTTAGCACCTGATACCAAGTTAGATGATGGCAATTTTACTCTGATTCTGGTGAAAACAGACAAGTTATTTGAAATGTTGGCTTTGTTAATACAGGCTCTAAATGGAGGTCAGCATGTGACGGATGTTAATATTGAATACCTTAAAACCAGCAAACTCCGTTTAGAGGTCTTGGACGATGAAGAACCCTTTATGCTAAACCTAGACGGAGAATACGGTGGTGATACGCCAGTTGAACTTGAAGTTTGTCATAACCACATTGAATTTTTTGTCAATCGTAATAAAATTGCTGCTGACTCCATCAGCGCGGAAGAAAATGAATTAAATTAGAAATTAGGAAAAGAAATGTATAGTTACCCTGTAGTCATCCATTTTCACCGAAAAAATGAGGATTATGCCGCTTGTTCATTCGGTAGAAAACAGGCGGACAATGTTGAAAGTTTGTATTATGAAAATGACTATTTTGGAGCAAAATTCTCCTTTACAGTTACAAGTGCAGAAAGGCTCGATACTCTGACCTTTTTTGTCGAAATAGATGGAAAGACAAAAGACTATCTTCTACGGTTTAACTATTACCCACTGTTGACTGAGGTTTGGATTTTGGATGGTGATGAGACAGTTTATTATTCAGAAAATCCAGCCATTGCAAGTCCTTGCTATAAAGATCGAAACCCGTTTGCTTTTGATAAAGCTTTTCACAGTGAAAGTTTTGATCATCATTGGGGATACCAAGGAGAGTTGGGTTATAGTATCTCAGACTACCAGACAAGCTTTAAACTCTGGGCTCCAACAGCTACAGCAGTCCAAGTGGCCGTTTATGAAAATACAAGTAACGACGCGCCGATTTGGAAAACCTTTAATCTTGAGCGTGGGAATAGCTATTCATACAGCCATAAGTACAATACTATTGGTGTTTGGAGTGTAGACCTGGATGAAAATCTTGCAGGTAAAGCCTATCAGTATCAGATTGAGTTTCCGCACCACCAGACTTTGACACGAGACCCATACACTATCGCTACAAGTTCTGACGGGAAACGTTCTGTTATCCTCTCTCAGCAAGATAGACAAGTAGAAGGATTCGAAGTCAAACATGGGACAGATGCTCCTTGGCGTTTGGAAAACCCATGTAAAGCAGTTATTTGTGAGATGCACATTCGTGATTTCACAAAATCGCCGACATCTGGAGTTCCAGAAAACCTTCGAGGGACTTTCCTTGGGGCTGCCCATACTGGAACGGTTAACCAGTATGGTCAAGCAACAGCCTTTGACTATATCAAAGAACTCGGCTGTAATTATGTTCAGCTCCAACCAATCTTTGATCGCCATAAGGAATATGATGAGGACGGAAATGTAACCTATAACTGGGGTTATGACCCTCAAAACTACAATGCGCCAGAACCAAGTTTCTCTAGTAATCCAAATGATCCTGGGCAGGTTATTCGAGACCTCAAAGCCATGATTCAGGCTTATCATGATGCAGGAATCGGTGTCATTATGGATGTCGTTTACAACCATACCTTTTCAACGGTCGATGCACCTTTCCAAACAACTGTTCCTGATTATTACTATCGTATGAATCCAGATGGAACCTTCCAAAACGGTACAGGTGTAGGAAATGAAACCGCAAGCGAACACGAAATGTACCGCAAGTATATGATTGACTCACTCCTTTATTGGGTGAAAGAATACAATATTGACGGTTTCCGTTTCGACTTGATGGGAATTCACGATGTCAAAACCATGCAGGCAATTCGCTGGGCGTTAGATGAAGTCGATCCGCGTATTCTCACTTATGGAGAAGGTTGGGATATGGGGACAGGTCTTGCACCTTATGACAAGGCCAAGAAGGATAATGCCTACCAGATGCCAAATATTGGATTTTTCAACGATGATCAGCGAGATGCCATCAAAGGAGGAGAAGTTTATGGCTCAATCAAGGCAGGATTTGTTAGTGGTGCTGCTACAGAACCGATTGTAGCCAAAGCTATTCTTGGTAGTCGAGAGTTGGGCTCATATCTTAGCCCAAACCAAGTCCTTAACTATGTGGAGGCCCATGATAATTACAACTTGCATGATTTATTGGTGACCCTTCATCCAAATCACAGTTCAGATAAGATTATGCGCCAGGTTGAGACAGCAACAGCAATGAGCATTCTTATGCAAGGAATGTCCTTTATAGAGTTGGGGCAAGAATTTGGACGTACCAAACTCCTTGCTACTGGAGAAAATGGCGAGCTGACTGAGGCAGATAGAGAACGGGCTATGAACAGCTACAATGCTCCAGATAGTGTCAACCAGGTCAACTGGGATTTAATCAATGAGAGACAAGAGAGCATTGAATTTATCCGTCAGATTATTCGCCTAAAAACACAGACCAGCGCCTTCTCTTATCCTACATATGAAGAAGTCTATCGCCATGTCTTCGTCCATACAGCTGCTGAAAATAGTGGGTGGATTGTTTACGAAATTCACGGTGGACCAGAGCACTTATTGGTAGTCTTTAATGCGAAGGGGACTTCCTTCTACTTTGAAAATGCAGGAAATCTTGAAATGCTGGTGTCTAATAGTCGTTCTAAAGAATCAAATGTGATTGATGATACCAGTGTCGTAGTCTTAAAAGTACTCTCGTAAATTAATGTTCTGAAAAGGTTTAGATTAACTAGACCTTTTTTGATTTTCATTGAAAAACCAATATCTAATAGGAATAAAATTCAAATAATTTGAACAACCAAGTTTGTGAAAAAAATATCAATATTTTCACAAAAAGGTTGTAATTTTCTGAAAATTTGATAAAATAAATTTTAATCATTTTCAGGAGGAAGAGAATTTGACAAATTATCAGAATTTAGTGAATGGAAAATGGAAATCATCAGAGAACAAGATTACGATCTATTCTCCTATCAATCAAGAAAAACTAGGTACAGTACCCGCTATGAGTCAGGCTGAAGTAGATGAGGCTATGAAAGCTGCGCGTGTAGCTTTCCCAGCATGGCGTGATTTAGCACCAGTTGAGCGTACAGCCTATTTGCATAAGACAGCAGATATTTTAGAACGCGATAAGGAAGAAATTGGTACTATCCTTGCCAAAGAGTATTAAAGCAGCCATTGGAGAAGTAGTACGTACAGCAGACTTGATCCGTTTTGCTGCTGAGGAAGGTCTCCGTATTACTGGACAAGCAATGGAAGGTGGCGGTTTTGAAGCTGCAAGTAAAAACAAACTAGCCGTTGTCCGTCGTGAGCCAGTTGGAGTTATCTTAGCTATCGCGCCATTTAACTACCCAGTCAATCTTTCTGGATCTAAGATTGCTCCGGCTCTGATTGCAGGAAATGTCGTTATGTTTAAACCACCAACGCAAGGATCTATTTCTGGTCTCTTGCTGGCTAAAGCATTTGACGAAGCAGGAATCCCAGCTGGTGTCTTCAATACCATCACTGGACGAGGTTCTGAAATTGGGGATTATATCATTGAGCACAAAGAAGTCAACTTTATCAACTTTACAGGATCAACACCGATTGGGGAGCGTATCGGTCGTTTAGCTGGTATGCGCCCAATTATGCTGGAGCTTGGCGGGAAAGATGCAGATTTAGAGAATGCAGCCAATCAAATCGTAGGTGGTGCATTTAGCTACTCTGGTCAGCGTTGTACCGCTATTAAACGTGTCTTAGTTGTAGAAAGCGTAGCAGACAAGTTAGTCGAATTTCTCCAGGCTAAAGTAGCTAAGCTAACGGTAGGTGATCCATTTGACAATGCTGATATCACACCTGTTATTGATAATGCTTCAGCTGATTTCATCTGGGGATTGATCGAAGATGCACAAGAAAAAGGCGCTAGGGCTCTTACACCAATCAAGCGTGAAGGCAATCTTCTCTGGCCAGTGCTTTTTGACCACGTTACAAAAGATATGAAAGTAGCCTGGGAAGAACCGTTTGAACCTGTTCTTCCAATTATTCGAGTTGCAGATGCTAATGAAGCGCTAGAAATTGCTAATGAATCAGAATTCGGTCTTCAATCTTCAGTCTTTACAAATGACTTTAAGAAGGCATTTGAAATTGCTGAGAAACTTGAAGTTGGTACCGTTCATATTAACAATAAAACACAACGTGGACCAGATAATTTCCCATTCCTTGGTGTAAAAGGTTCTGGTGCAGGAGTGCAAGGAATTAAATATAGTATCGAAGCGATGACAAATGTCAAATCCATTGTTTTTGATGTGAGATAATTTATAAAATCAGGAAAATAACTTCCTGATTTTATTTTTTTCAAAAAAACCACTTACAAATTGATAAAAAACGAATGTTTTGGTATTATAATAAAAAAATATATGGAAATTGTTTCGTGTTCTATTTCGGGATATATCATTTTTAAAATGCTAGGTAATTTTTTGAAGACTTTCATAAAAAAATATGATTTTCTTCGTAAATTACTTGAAAGTTATCTTAAAAGAGTGTATAATAAAAATATAGAAAACGCTTACAAAGAGAAAGGGGATTGGATGAATAATCAAGAAGCATTAAGAACCTTTACTACAGGTGAAAACTTTCACCTCCAGCATTATTTAGGAGCACATAGAGAGGAGAGAAACGGAGAAATTGGTTATACCTTTAGGGTTTGGGCCCCAAATGCACAAGCAGTTCATCTAGTTGGAGATTTTACTAATTGGGTTGAGAATCAGATTCCCATGGTTCGTAATGAAGCAGGTGTTTGGGAAGTCTTTACTACTCAAGCTCAGGAAGGTCAGATTTATAAATATCATATTACGCGTGCAAATGGTCACCAGATTATGAAAATTGATCCGTTGGCAGTTCGTTTTGAAGCCCGGCCAGGTACAGGAGCAGTTCTGACCAATATCCGTGAAAAGAAATGGAAAGATGGCCTTTGGTTAGCACGTCGCAAACGTCTGGGATTTTTCGAGAGACCAGTTAATATATATGAAGCCCATGCAGGATCTTGGAAGAGAAATCCAGATGGTAGTCCCTATACTTTTTCGCAACTGAAAGACGAGTTGATTCCATACTTAGTTGAGATGAACTATACACATATTGAGTTCATGCCTTTAATGGCTCACCCACTTGGATTGAGCTGGGGCTATCAGCTTATGGGTTACTTTGCATTTGAACATTCCTATGGTACACCTGAGGAATTCCAAGATTTCGTTGAAGAATGTCATATAAATAATATCGGTGTTATCGTAGACTGGGTTCCAGGTCATTTCACTATTAATGATGATGCCTTGGCATATTATGATGGTACACCTACTTTTGAATACCAAGACCACAACAAGGCTCATAACTATGGATGGGGTGCGCTAAATTTTGACCTCGGGAAAAATGAGGTCCAGTCTTTCTTGATTTCAAGTATTAAATTCTGGATTGATTTTTACCACTTAGATGGCATTCGGGTAGATGCGGTTAGCAATATGCTATATCTAGATTATGATAATGCTCCTTGGACCCCAAATAAGGACGGTGGAAACCTTAACTATGAAGGTTATTATTTCCTTCAACGGTTGAACACAGTGATTAAGTTAGCTCATCCAGATATCATGATGATTGCAGAAGAAAGTTCATCAGCGACAAAGATTACTGGTATGAAAGAAATGGGCGGCCTTGGATTTGACTATAAATGGAATATGGGCTGGATGAACGACATTCTCCGTTTCTACGAGGAAGATCCGATTTATCGCAAGTATGACTTTAATCTTGTGACTTTCAGCTTTATGTATGTTTTCAATGAAAACTATCTCTTACCTTTCTCACATGATGAAGTGGTTCATGGTAAGAAGAGTATGATGCATAAGATGTGGGGGGATCGCTACAATCAGTTCGCTGGTCTGCGCAACCTCTACACCTATCAAATTTGTCATCCAGGTAAGAAACTCTTGTTCATGGGTAGTGAGTACGGGCAATTCCTCGAGTGGAAGTCCGAGGAGCAGTTGGAATGGTCCAATCTAGAAGATCCGATGAATGCCAAGATGAAGCATTTCACTTCACAACTAAATCAATTCTATAAAGAGCATCGTTGTCTTTGGGAAATTGATACTAGTTATGATGGTATAGAGATTATCGATGCTGATAATAGAGATCAGAGTGTCCTTTCCTTTATTCGTAAGGGCAAGAAGGACGAAATGTTAGTATGTGTCTTTAACATGGCACCAGTTGAACGTAAGGACTTTACGATTGGTTTACCTGTTGTAGGTATTTACGAAGAAGTTTGGAATACAGAATTAGAAGAATGGGGAGGTGTGTGGAAAGAGCACAATCAAACAGTTCAGACTCAAGAAGGCTTATGGAAAGATTATGAACAGACTTTGACCTTTACCTTGCCTGCCATGGGAGCAAGCATCTGGAAGATCAAGCGTCGTTTGAAACCAGCTAAGAAAAAAGAATAATGAGCTGTTGCTGATAATTTTTTAGATTTTAAAAACGGATGTACTTGTATTGGACTTGAAACACAAGAGAAATGGATTTCCTATTATTTTTATAAAAAGTTTGACTTCCGACCTTCTTTCGATTTTAACGTTCATATGACTTTATAAAGGAGTAGAAAATGAAGAATGAAATGCTAGCTTTGATCCTTGCGGGTGGGCAAGGAACACGTCTCGGAAAACTCACTCAAAGCATTGCCAAACCGGCAGTGCAATTCGGTGGGCGCTACCGTATCATTGACTTTGCTCTTTCCAACTGTGCAAACTCTGGAATCCATAATGTTGGTGTGATTACTCAGTACCAACCTCTTGCTTTGAATAACCATATCGGAAATGGCTCTAGCTGGGGATTGGATGGTATCAATTCAGGTGTCTCTATTTTACAACCTTATTCAGCCAGCGAAGGAAACCGTTGGTTTGAAGGGACTAGTCACGCTATCTACCAAAACATTGACTACATCGACAGTGTTAATCCTGAGTATGTTTTGATTCTTTCTGGTGACCACATCTACAAGATGGACTACGATGATATGCTTCAGTCCCACAAGGATAACAATGCCAGTTTGACAGTAGCTGTCCTAGACGTACCGCTCAAAGAAGCTAGCCGTTTCGGCATCATGAATACAGATGCCAATAACCGTATCGTTGAATTCGAAGAAAAACCTGCGCAACCAAAGTCTACAAAGGCTTCTATGGGGATTTATATTTTCGACTGGAAACGACTTCGCAATATGCTTGTTGCTGCTGAAAAGAGCAATGTGGATATGTCAGACTTTGGTAAGAACGTTATCCCTAACTATCTCGAGTCTGGTGAAAGTGTCTATGCTTATGAATTTAATGGCTACTGGAAAGACGTTGGTACGATTGAGTCACTTTGGGAAGCCAATATGGAATACATTGATCCAAACAACGCTTTGGATAGTCGTGATCGTCAGTGGAAAATCTACTCACGAAACTTGATTTCACCACCAAACTTTATTGGAGAACACGCTCATGTAGAAGATTCTTTAGTTGTGGATGGCTGTCTCGTGGATGGAACTGTTAAGCATTCCATTCTCTCAACAGAGGCGCAAGTACGTGAGGGGGCTGAAGTAGTAGACTCTGTCATCATGAGTGGTGCCATTATCGGAAAAGGTGCAAAAATTAAACGTGCCATCATTGGTGAAGGTGCCATTATTGCAGACGGCGTAGAAATTGACGGAACTGACGAAGTACAAGTAGTAGGATACAATGAAGTAGTGGGGGTAGCAACAGATGAAGATTGATAAATATTCAGCCATTTTGGGAAACACAGTTGGTTTTCATGATATGTCAACGTTAACAGAACACCGTCCGGTAGCTAGCTTGCCTTTCGGTGGGAAATACCGTTTGATTGACTTCCCCCTTTCCAGTCTTGCAAATGCAGGTGTTCGTAGTATCTTTGGTATTTTCCAACAAGATAATATCAGCTCAGTTTTCGACCATATCCGTTCAGGTCGTGAATGGGGCTTGTCAACCCTTCTAAGTCACTACTATTTGGGAATTTACAATACTCGTGTTGAAAGCAGTACAGTTGGAAAAGAGTATTACCAACAGCTTCTTACCTACTTGAGACGTTCAGGTTCAAACCAAACCGTTTCGATTAACTGCGATGTGTTGGTGAATATTGACTTGAATCAAGTCTTCCATCTACACAATACAACGAATGGTCCGATCACAGTTGTATATAAGAAACTTCCAAAGAAAGACATTTCAGAAGTGAATGCTATCTTGGAAATTGATGAAACTGACCATGTTCGTTCGCACAAACTCTTTGATAACAAATCTACGGATGAACTCTTCAACATGTCTACAGATATCTTTGTTGTGGATACTCCTTGGTTGATTGAACGACTTGAAGAAGAGGCTCAGAAAGAATATCCTGAAAAGTTGCGCTATGTTCTTCGCGATTTGGCTGTAAAAGAAGGTGCTTTTGCATACGAATACACAGGCTACTTAGCAAACATTCATTCTGTTCAGTCTTATTATCAAGCAAATATTGATATGCTTGAATCTAAAAAGTTCTACTCTCTCTTCTCACCAAATCAAAAAATTTATACCAAAGTTAAGAATGAAGAACCAACCTACTATGCGAATACTTCAAAAGTAAGTACTTCTCAGTTTGCTTCTGGTAGTATCATTGAGGGCGAAGTAGTTCAGTCAGTCCTATCTCGTAACATTTATGTTCACAAAGATAGTGTGGTGAAGGACAGCATTCTATTTCCTCGTGTTGTGATTGGACAAGGTGCCCAAGTTGAATATGCCATTCTAGACAAAGGAGTTGAGGTTGCGGACGGTGTTGTCATTCGAGGCACAGCAGAACATCCAGTTGTAGTTAAGAAGGGTGAAACAGTAACAGAGGATATTTATTCATGAAAATTTTATTTGTAGCGGCAGAAGGAGCACCCTTTTCAAAAACAGGTGGTTTGGGCGATGTCATTGGCGCACTTCCCAAATCACTTGTAAAAGCGGGGCACGAAGTTGCAGTCTTCTTGCCTTATTATGATATGGTAGAAGCTAAGTTCGGCGAGCAGATTGAGGAGGTTCTCCACTTTGAAGTTAGTGTAGGATGGCGTAGACAGTACTGTGGTATTAAGAAAACAGTCTTGAATGGCGTAACCTTCTACTTCATTGATAATCAGTATTATTTCTTCCGTGGTCATGTGTATGGTGATTTTGACGACGGTGAACGCTTTGCCTTTTTCCAACTGGCTGCTCTTGAAGCCATGGAACGCATCGGCTTTATCCCTGACCTTCTCCATGTTCATGATTACCACACAGCCATGATTCCCTTCTTGTTAAAAGAAAAGTACCATTGGATTCAAGCATATCAAGGAATCAGAACTGTTTTAACTATTCATAATTTGGAATTTCAAGGTCAATTTTCTGAAGGAATGTTGTGGGATTTGTTCGGTGTTGGATTTGAACGCTATGCTGATGGAACCCTTCGCTGGAATGATTGTCTCAACTGGATGAAAGCAGGTATTCTCTACGCAGATCGTGTCACAACCGTTTCTCCTAGCTATGCGCACGAGATTATGACCAGTCAGTTTGGTTGCGGTTTGGACCAGATTCTTCGCATGGAGTCAGGTAAGGTTTCAGGTATTGTCAATGGTATTGACGCAGATCTTTATAATCCTCAAACAGATCCACTTTTAGACTATCATTTTGATAAGGAAGATTTGTCTGGAAAAGCACAAAACAAAGCAAAATTGCAAGAGAGAGTGGGGTTACCAGTGCGAGCAGATGTTCCTCTAGTTGGGATTGTCTCTCGATTGACACGCCAAAAAGGTTTTGATGTTGTGGTAGAAAGCTTGCATCGTTTCTTACAGGAGGACGTTCAAATAGTCCTTTTAGGAACAGGAGATCCTGCTTTTGAACATTCCTTCTCCTGGTTTGCGCAAGTCTATCCAGACAAACTATCAGCAAATATCACTTTTGACGTCAAGCTCGCTCAAGAAATCTACGCAGCTTGTGATCTCTTCCTCATGCCAAGTCGTTTTGAACCATGTGGTTTGTCTCAAATGATGGCGATGCGTTACGGGACACTACCATTGGTTCATGAAGTGGGTGGCTTGCGTGATACGGTTCAATCCTTCAATCCAATCGAAGGAACTGGTACTGGATTTAGCTTTGACAATTTAACACCATACTGGCTTAACTGGAGTTTCCAAACAGCCTTGGATGTTTATAAGAATCAGCCGGACGTTTGGAGAAATCTACAAAAACAAGCTATGGAATGCGATTTCTCATGGGATACAGCCTGCAAATCTTACCTGGACTTGTACCATAGTTTAGTCAACTAATAGATAAAATCGTATGATTCTTTCATACGATTTTTGGGCTGTTTGGAAAAGAGGAGAAGTGATGACTCAAGCAAAGGGACTTTGTGTTATGGATGTTGATGGCACCTTGATAGCAGAGGAAGTGATTGATCTTTTAGGAATAGAAGCAGGTTGCGAAGAAGAAATTTCGCAGATTACAAGACAGGCAATGCGAGGTGAACTGGACTTTGAAACAAGTTTACGAGCGAGAGTGGCTTTGTTAAAAGGTCTTCCGATTTCGGTCTTTGATACTGTCTTCAAATCCATCCATCTGTCCAAGAATGCTCAAGAATTTATCTCCGTACTTCAAAAGAAGGGTATTCTAGTTGGTCTAGTTTCTGGTGGCTTTACACCAATAGTTGAGAGACTAGCAGAATCCCTTGGTATCTCCTATTTCTCCGCCAACCAGTTAGAAGTCAAAGACGGATTTTTAACAGGAAAATTAGTTGGTAAAATTGTGACAGGTCAAGTAAAAAATGCTACTCTTGAGAAATGGAGAAAGGAATTAGGACTTTCCAAAGAAAGAACGATTGCCATCGGTGATGGTGCTAATGACCTCTTGATGTTAAAGTCAGCAGGACGTGGTATAGCCTTTTGTGCCAAGGAGGTCGTAAAAGCAGAGATAGCTTGTCATGTAGATACGAGGGATCTTTTAGAAGTTCTACCTTTGATTGATTTCTTAGAATGAGAGGGAACTATGAAAATTGTAATTGCACCCGATTCTTTTAAAGAAAGTTTGACGGCAGAAGAGGTCTCTCAAGCGCTAAAAAGAGGCTTCGAACAGTCAATAGCAGATGTAGAATGTCTGCTCTGTCCAGTTGGTGATGGCGGGGAAGGAACTGTAGACGCTATTCGCCATTCTCTTGAACTCGAAGAAAAATGGCAAGAGGTGACAGGACCTTTTGGGCTAAAAGAATCCATGCGCTACTTTCAAAAAGATCAAATAGCGCTCTTTGAAGTTGCTGACTTGGTTGGTCTTGGGAAGATTCCACGGGAGAAACGGAATCCTCTTCACATCCAAACCAGAGGTATCGGAGAGTTGATTCGCCATCTCGTTGATCAAAGGATGAAAGAAATCTATATCGGGGTTGGTGGTACGGCTAGTAATGACGGTGGTATAGGCATTGCTGCTGGTCTGGGTTATTGTTTTTATGATAAGAATGGAAAAGAATTGCCAGCTTGCGGTCAGACTTTGCTTGAATTCGAGTCAGTTTCAAATAGCAAGTTGTATAGGATTCCTGAAGATGTAAAAATTCGCATTTTAGCAGATGTCGTGAGCCCTTTATGTGGTCATCAAGGAGCGACCTATACATTTGGAAAACAAAAGGGCTTGGATCCTGCTTTGTTTGAGACGGTAGATCTGGCTATACAGGAGTTCTATGAAAAATTCCCACCTTCCACCCTATCTCTTAAAGGAGCAGGAGCTGGTGGTGGGATTGCTGCTGGGTTATGTGCCTTTGCTGAGGCCTGTATCGTATCTGGAATTGACACTTGCTTGGATTTGATTGACTTTGACAAGAAAGTTGCAGGTGTCGACCTGGTTATCGTTGGAGAAGGTAGACTGGACAGTCAAAGCCTTGCTGGAAAAGCTCCTATCGGTGTAGCAAAAAGAACTCCTGAAGGAGTTCCAGTTATCGCTATTTGTGGTAGTCTTTCCGAGGATTTACCTCCCCTACCATTCGAAAATATACAAGCAGCCTTTTCAATTTTAGAGAAAAGTGAACCTTTGGAAGAGAGTCTGGAAAATGCAAGTCTCTATTTGGAGCACACAGCTACTAATATTGGCCGTTTATTAAATTTGAGAAAGGATTAACCTAACCATTTTTTCCAGATTGATTTTTTAGGAGTTTCTGTCTTTTTCTCCTCCCAGAGATTTGAGAATGCAAGTCTAAGGTCCTTTTCTTCTACTTGAACAGGTTCATTCGTGTGAATGACAAGACCAAAAGGAGAAGTGATATGATCGTCTGAAACAATAGTCGCCTGGCAGTTGCTTTCCTTTGCTTGTTTTAAGTAAAAGACTTGTTTATCAAACTCGATATTTGGTGAGATCTTCACAAAAAGTGCCTCTACCTTTTCTTGAAAATTCTCTAAAATAGAGAAAAATCCATGTTCTAATTCAAGACTATTGGCAGTACTGATATCCGCGTAGCCAAGAACTCTTTCCTCGAAAGTGCCGAGATAGCGACGTTGTTCGTCAGGGTTTAATTTCGGCCCACCATGAGCTTTTTCTAGTAGTTGTTTTGATAAATCTGTCATAAAAATAGTATATCACAAAAATCGCGAGAAAACAGACAAAAAGAAAGCGATTACTTTATAAAGTTAAGGAAAATTTGCACAAAGATAACGTTTTTTCTTGAAAAACGCTTATTTTTAAGGTATCATAGAGGTGTAAAAAATTTAACTCAAAGGAGAGTAAAAAATGTCAATTATTACTGATGTTTACGCTCGCGAAGTCCTAGACTCACGCGGTAACCCAACACTTGAAGTAGAAGTTTATACTGAATCAGGTGCTTTCGGACGTGGTATGGTTCCATCAGGAGCTTCTACTGGTGAACACGAAGCAGTTGAACTTCGCGACGGTGACAAATCTCGTTACGGTGGTCTTGGTACACAAAAAGCTGTTGACAACGTAAACAACATCATCGCTGAAGCTATCATCGGCTACGATGTACGTGACCAACAAGCTATCGACCGTGCTATGATCGCACTTGACGGTACTCCTAACAAAGGTAAATTGGGTGCAAACGCAATCCTTGGTGTGTCTATCGCTGTAGCTCGTGCTGCTGCTGACTACCTTGAAATCCCACTTTACAGCTACCTTGGTGGATTCAACACTAAAGTTCTTCCAACTCCAATGATGAACATCGTCAACGGTGGTTCTCACTCTGACGCTCCAATCGCTTTCCAAGAATTCATGATTGTACCTGCTGGTGCACCTACATTCAAAGAAGCTCTTCGTTGGGGTGCTGAAATCTTCCACGCTCTTAAGAAAATCCTTAAATCTCGTGGTCTTGAAACAGCCGTAGGTGACGAAGGTGGATTCGCTCCTCGTTTCGAAGGAACTGAAGACGGTGTTGAAACTATCCTTGCTGCTATCGAAGCTGCTGGTTATGTTCCAGGTAAAGATGTCTTTATCGGATTTGACTGTGCATCATCAGAATTCTATGATGAAGAACGTAAAGTTTACGACTACACTAAATTTGAAGGTGAAGGCGCTGCTGTACGTACTGCTGCAGAACAAATCGACTACCTTGAAGAATTGGTAAACAAATACCCAATCATCACTATCGAAGATGGTATGGATGAAAACGACTGGGACGGTTGGAAAGCTCTT
>QWCK01000537.1_pt1 | contig 65305 bp, 62 predicted proteins | sample 1972571 | NCBI WGS metagenome assembly QWCK01 (sample SAMN09866710, study PRJNA288562) | Human gut metagenome isolate term2_stool, whole genome shotgun sequencing... | isolation source: gut | host: Homo sapiens | place: USA: California | reverse complement strand
GGTTTGTCATCTCAGCAAGGTTTGCACCTTTACCGCCCAAGAGGGCTCTCATTGTCATGTCACCTTCGTTAAAGTTATAAACGTATTTTGTGCTCATAATTTTTCCCTTTCTTTATTTTTATTTAATTTACTTACGATAATTTCTGAAGTTTCTTCTATAGACCTATATGTTACATCAATGATTACGCATCCTAAATCATTCATTAATTCAAGTGCATAATCGATTTCCTTATTTATCCTTTCCTTAGAAGAGTAGAGTGAATCTACTGATAGGCCCAAAGATTTTAATCTTTCTTCTCTGATTTTTTTAAGGACATCTTTATCGATTGTAAGGCCGAATATTTTATTTGGGTCTATTTCAAATAATTCTTTTGGCACTTTTGAATCAACCAAAATCGGTATATTGCTAACCTTATATCCCTTGCTAGCAAGGAACATCGATAAGGGGGTCTTTGATGATCTTGAAACTCCAATTATAGCTATGTCACAAAAAGCAAGTCCCTTAAAATCTTGTCCATCATCAAAATTCATGGCAAAATCTAGGGCATCCATCCTTTTTTGATGGATTTTATCTGGCAAAGCTGATTCTTTTTCTGGGTTATTTTCCAAATACATTGCCATTTGACTAATTGAATAATCCATTAGTCCAATTTCTTTAAGCTTTTTACTAGCCAAGTAGTTTTTGACATAGGACTTCATTTTCGAATCTCTAAATGAGTGGTAAACTATCGAATTGTCATTATCTTTAATCTTAGTTAGTAGGTGAGTAAGCGTATCCTTGTCGTTAATCCTATCAAATAGCTTGATTTCATAGGGTCTGTCAAAGTGGTTCATAGTCTGTTTAACCATATCCATTAGGCTTATAGCACTACTATCTGAGATTATATATATAACTAATTTCATAATTTCTCCTACACCAAGACTCTATATCTATTATATCAGAAAATCCAAATAATGAAAATATTTTCATAGAAAATTTATAATTATCCTTAATTTATAATTGATTTTATTGGATTTATAAAGATTTACTAATTAATAATGATATTTATAATCATTAGGAAATCTATATCATGTAACAGATTGCAAAAAGTTTAACAATTAAAGGTTATGTTGACATTTAGGGATTTATTAATATAATAATTTCAACAGTTAAATACTAACAATGAAAGAGGATTAGTCTAGAGAGGCCCTTAAGAGAGAAGATGGTTGGTGAAAATCTTTGGACCTACTAGGTGAAGGTTGCTTTCATATATGTTAATGTAGCATGCATAAATGCAAGTGAGAGTCTTTTTATAAGAAATTTAGGTGGTAACGCGATAATTCGTCCTAGAATGCGTTACCATCTTTTTAATTGAGAGGAGAAAATATGGATACAAAATATAGTCCACAGGATTTTGAGAAAAAAATCTATGAAAAATGGGAAGATGGCGGTTATTTTAAGGCAGGAGTAAACCCTGACAAAAAGCCATTTACAATAGTTATGCCACCACCAAATGTTACAGGTCAACTCCATCTAGGCCATGCCCTAAATAATACCCTACAAGATATTATTATAAGGTATAAAAGACTAGCTGGTTTTGAAGCCCTTTGGATACCAGGCACTGACCACGCTTCTATTTCTACAGAAGCAAAAGTTGTAGGAAAAATTGCCAAAGAAGGAAAAACCAAGGCAGATTTAGGTAGAGATGGCTTCCTAAAGGAAGCTTGGGATTGGACTCATGAATACGGTGGTACTATCAAAAGACAATTAAGAACAATTGGTGTTTCTTGCGATTGGGACCACGATTCCTTCACAATGGATAAAAACCTAACTCGTGCCGTAAAAAGAGTTTTCAAGAAAATGTACGATGACGGCTTGATTTACAGGGGTAATAGGATTGTAAACTGGGATCCTATGGCAGAAACTGCAATTTCTGATGCAGAAGTTTACCACAAGGACCAAAAGGGCAAACTTTGGTATATCAAATACTATTATGAAGATTCCGATGACTTTATAATCATAGCTACAACTCGTCCAGAAACTATGCTTGGCGACCTTGCAGTAGCAGTAAATCCAGAAGATGAACGTTTTAAAGATAAGGTTGGCAAAAATTTAATTTTACCACTTGTAGGTAGAAAAATTCCTATCATAGCAGATAGTTATGTAGATATGGAATATGGTACAGGTTGTGTAAAAATAACCCCATCCCATGACCCTAACGACTTTGAAGTTGGCGCCCGCCACGATCTTGGCCAATGTGTTGTTTTAGACTCTAAGGCCCACATTGTTGATGGTTACGGCAAATATTCTGGTATGGAAAGATATGAAGCCAGAAAAGCTATGCTTGCTGATCTTGAAAAAGAGGGCCTACTTGTAAAAATTGAAGAAATCGACCATGCAGTTAGTTATTCTGAAAGAACAGATGTTGTAATAGAGCCACTTATTTCTAAACAATGGTTTGTAAAAATGGATTGTTTTGCTAAGATGTGTATAGATGCCTATAACTCTGGCGAATTAAAATTAATTCCAGATAATCTTTCAAAAACCTATATGAACTGGCTTGAAAACATTAGAGACTGGACTATTTCCCGTCAGCTATGGTGGGGACACAGGCTTCCAGTATTTTATACAGAAGACGGAGAAATCATAGTTTCAGAAGACGAACCAGATGAAAATGGATATTTAGAGGGCAAAAAAGTAACCCAAGAAGAAGATACCCTTGATACTTGGTTCTCATCAGCCCTCTGGCCTTTTGCAACCCTAGGTTGGCCAGAAGAAAACGAAGAATTTGAATATTTCTTCCCTACAGACATCTTAATCACTGGCTATGACATAATCTTTTTCTGGGTAATTAGAATGGTCTTTGCTTCTTTATATACAACTGGAAAAGTACCTTTTTCTCACGTTTTATTTACAGGATTAATTAGGGACAGCCAAGGTAGAAAAATGAGTAAATCACTTGGAAATGGTGTAGATCCAATAGATGTTGTTGATAAATACGGAGCAGACGCCCTTAGATTTACCTTAATTACTGGTAACTCTCCAGGAAATGATATGAGATATGATGAGGATAAACTTTTAGCATCAAGAAACTTTGCCAATAAGCTTTGGAATGCATCTAGATTTGTCCTTATGAATATAGATGAGTCTGATGATTTAGACTTTGACGGTAAAAATCTAACACTTGAGGACGAGTGGATTCTAAAAAGGCTTAACCAAGTTATAGAAGATGTTTCTAAAAACCTTGATAAGTATGAAATTGGCCTAGCTGCAGATAGGATTGAAGATTTTATTTGGAATGAATACTGTGACTGGTATATAGAATTTGCAAAAATCAGACTTTACGGTGACGATGAAGAAGCAAAAGCTAATGTGAAGAAGGTACTTCTATATGTATTAAAATCTATGTTAGTTATCCTTCATCCATTTATGCCATTTATAACAGAAGAAATTTATTCTTCTCTACCAAATAAAAAGGATATGCTAATCGTAGAAGATTGGCCAGAAATCAAAGAAGAATTTAACTTCATAGAAGAAGAGAAAAATGTAAATTCTGTAATTAAGGCAATTACTGCAATTAGAAACCAAAGAGCAAGTCTGAATGTACCTGCAAAAACCAAACAAAAGTTAATTGTAGTTGCAGAAAACGAAGAAAATAAATCCCTAATAGAAAAAATTAAAGACCAATTTATTAACCTAGCCAGCTCAAGTGAGGTAGAAGTTTTAAATAAATCTGAAGCAAATATTTCCGATGAAGGTCTTGTAAAATTAGTCTTTAACGAATTTTCTGTTTATATGTCCTTAGATGAGCTAATGGATTATGATAAGGAAAGAGAACGTCTTAAAGGCGAGATTAAAAAAATTGAATCTGAGATTAAAAGGGCAGAAGGCAAGCTTTCTAACAAAGGCTTTGTTGACAAGGCACCAGAGGCTGTTGTTAATAAGGAAAAAGAAAAACTAGATAATTACAAGGACCTACTTGAAAAAACCAAGCTAAGCCTTGAAGAAATAAAGGATAAATAATGTACGGTGAGTTTTCCTATATCTATGATAAATTAAGTTTTGATATAGACTATGAGGGCTATGCCCAAAACATCAAGGATTTAGCAAAAGAATATAAAATAGGAAATGAGAATATGCTTGAGCTCGCTTGTGGCTCAGGCATGCTTACCCACCATTTTTTTGAAGATTTTGATAGGATCGATGCTCTGGATATTTCAACAGATATGCTAAATTGCCTTGCAGAGAAATACGATAATGACAAGGTAAATCTAATATATTACGATATGGTAGAATATGCGAAAAAAGATTTTTATGACCTAATCGTAATTTTATTAGATAGCGTAAATTATGTTACAAATCCGGATGATCTAGAAAAACTCTTTAGAAATTCCTATGATAATCTAAATGATTATTCACTTTTAGTTTTTGATATAAATTCAGAAATGAAAATGAGAGAGATTTTTGGTTCAGAATGTTATGTGTATGAGTATGAGGATATATTCTATACTTGGGATAATTTTTTAGAAGATGATCTAATAGACATGAATTTAAATTTCTTTGTAGAAAATCCAGACGGATCTTATAAAAGAATTGAAGAATACCAACAAGAAAGAATCTACAGTATAGACTACGTAAAATCTCTACTTGAAAAAATTGGTTTTACTGAAATAAAGATTTTTGATGAGGATACCATGACAGATGTTAATGAAAATACTCTAAGAGTCTTATTTTCAGCTAGAAAGGTGGTAAAATGAGTATAGGTGTAGTTAAATTTTTTGATAATAAAAAGGGTTTTGGCTTTATAAAATGGGGTGGAGAAGATCTCTTTGTCCATTTTTCAGATATAGTTTCTGATGAAGAATTTAAAAAGCTTGAAACCGGCGATAATGTAGAATTTGAAAAAATAGATGCCCCAAGAGGGCCTCAGGCTAAAAAAGTAAAGAAATTGTAGGAGTTGGTGCAAAAGTCCTAACATAGAAAAAGAAGATGTTGCAGAATTGATAAATCTATTCTGCAGCATCTTCTTTTATTTTGTCAAATCATAATCATAAAGATCGACACCTGGGGCAAGGATTAGGTTTTTATAGCCTAGATCTTTTAGATTTCTTATAGCTATCTTAGATCTACCATTTGTCCTGCAGTGGATTACGAGTTTATCATCTTCATCTAGGTTAAAGTCATTTTCAATAATCTTATCTAGAGGGATATTTATTGAATTTTTTATATGCCCATCCTTGTATTCTTCTTCAGTTCTTACATCAATTATCTTATAAGAGTCATCTAGTTCTAAAAGTTCTTCACCAGTTATTTTTTTAATAGTCATTTTATCTCCTTTTTTAGTCATTATACTATAAACTTATTTTATTTTGTTTAGAAAATAGGTGATTATGGTAGATATATATAGAGGTGAATTATGAAAATATTAGTAACAGGATTTGATGCTTTTAATGGCGAAAAAATTAATCCAGCAAGTCTTATTTTAGATAAGCTAGGCGATGAATTAGATGGTCACAAAATAGAAAAACTATTTCTACCAACTACTTTTTCTAAGGTAGCAGACCTAATAGAAAGAAAAATTGTTGAAACAAAACCGGATATACTAATTTCTCTAGGCCAGGCAGGGGGAAGAAGTGATATAACAGTTGAAAGAGTTGCAATAAATATAGCAGATGCATCCATAACAGATAATGAGGGCAATAAGCCAATTGATGAAAAAATTAGATGGGATGGAAAAAATGCTTACTTCTCTACCATTCCTATAAAGGCAATAGTAGAAAATTTAAGAAAAGAAGAAATCCCTGCTTCAGTTTCAAATTCTGCTGGTACCTATGTTTGTAACCACGTCATGTATAACGACTTATACTTCGCAGAAAAATATAAAAATATGACAGCAGGTTTTATCCATGTACCATATCTTCCAGCTCAGGTACTTGATAAGAGAGGGCTTTCCTCTATGAGTCTTGAAAGTATGGTAAAGGCTGTTGAAATAATAATAAAGATAAGTGCAGAATATAAAGGCAAGGAAGATCTAGCTAAGGCAGAGGGGAGGATAAGCTAATGACTAAAACACTTATAATTATTCTTTTAATATTATTGTTTCCACAATGTTATTACTACATAAAAAATAATCGATATAAGTCTCTAGAGATGACGAGCAAATTTTTTAAAAGGCAAACTGTCAAAAAAGAGGATTATTACGAAGAAGTTTATCTTACAAATACTGATGGGTTTGATGCTTTCGTAAGGATTTTAACTTGCGACAAACCGAAAGCAATCGTACAACTGGTTCATGGAGTGGCAGAGCACTCTGGAAACTATATGGATTTTGCTAATTATCTAAACAAAAATGGATACATAGTTGTAATAGGAGATCACAGAGGCCACGGCAAATCTATTTCTAAAGAATATCCAAATGGCTACATGAAAAGAGCAGAAGAGCTTGTAGATGATGAGGTTATGATCGCAAAATTTATGCAAGAAAATTATCCCAATCTAGAATATTATATGCTTGGTCATTCTATGGGATCAATGATTGCAAGGTTATTTATAAGAAATAACGATGATTTATTAGATAAGCTAATCGTAACAGGAACAGTACCAGTAAATAAAGCTGCAAGCTTGGGAGTATTTTTTTATAACATAGTAAGCTTTTACCTAGGAGATAAGGCAGAAAGTAGGCTTATCGATGCTATAGTTGGCGCTAAAGGTCTAGATTTCATAAGCTACGATCAGGAAAATATAAGAATTAAAGCAAATGATCCACTTAGGATATTTAAATTCAAGATAGGTTATTCAAGAAGCCTTATAGAAATAAATAAATTATTAGGACAAAAGAGTAAATATAAGTGTAAAAACCCTAATCTTGATATCTATAATATGGTAGGAAAAGATGACATCATTACTAAAGGAGACGATGGAGTAAAAGCGAGTATAGACTTTCTAAAAGAGATAGGTTATAACAACATTAAATCAAAAATCTATGATGATATGAAACACGAAATATTAAACGAAACAAATAAAGAAATGGTTTATGACAATGTACTAAGGTTTTTTGATGAAAATTAAAAAATAATAATTTATAGTGAAAAGAATTGGTTTAATTAATAAGTTGTTTAAGTAAAACACTATGATAAAATTTAATCATATGTTATAATTAAAGTAGAAGGAAGTGTCTAAATTATAAAGGAGATGTCATGAAAAATACAAAGAAAATTTTAGCTTTGGCCCTACTTACAAGCTTATCAGTAAATGCATTACCTCTTACAAATTCCACAAGTATTTCTTACGCTAGTCAAAATCTAGATTTTGGTATAAATACTAAAAATTTTGAAAATAATAGCGTAACTTTAACTTTAAACCAAGATGAAAATAATAAAGAAGCTAGTTTGGCTGCTTTAAAAGCTGTAAGAGCAGAAATGTGGGATAAAAATGTGCCATATACATATGAGCAAGATTCTAATAAAAATAATACAAAATTAAGAGATTTTTTAAAGACTAAGGGTATTAACAGTAAAGAGGAGTATTTAAATCATACAAAATGGTCAACTGATCTTGAAAAAATAGCCATTCAAAGGATTTATGAAGTTTCTCTTACAGGTCTTTCTCATAATAGACCTGATGGCAGTTCTTGTAATACTGCAGTTCTTCCAAGTAAGGTTAGAATGTTTGCAGAAATTTTAGCTAATAATTCCGATGCCTATACTCCTGCTAAAGCCTTTAGCCAATGGACTCACGGCAAGAGAAGTAATTATAATGGTAAGAGTGAGTATGAACTACTCCTTGAAGCAAACGGTGTTTATAATATTGGTAATGCTCACCTTCACATAATTCTAGATCCAGAATATGATCACATGGGATTGGCTATAAATAATTCATCTGAATTAAATTATGTAGGTGTAGAGTTTGGTTATGCTGATAAGTCTGGTAATAAGTCTACAGGACTCGTTGGTGATTATACTATGAATTTTGGTAAAAATATTGTAGATACGAATCAAAACGAAGGAAATAAAGAAAATATTAAGTCTAAAAAAGAGCTTTTAAGAGAGGCTGTAGAATACAACAAGAGTCAAGTGGCTTCAGCTAAATTTTTACTTAAAAATCTACCAAAGACTGTAGCCAAGGTAAAAGATAAATTAGAGGCACAAATAAAGACAGCAGAAGCTATTATTGAAAAATCTGAAAAATATTTAAATAAATAGAAAATATCCCCTAGTCTATCGTGATTGGGGGTTATTTCAATAATTTATAGAATGAAAAGAATAGGAGAAAATATGGAAAAAATTATAGATTTATTACCTATAAACAATGTGACAAATGTTAGTCCAGTTGTTGGTGGCGATGTGAACGATTCATATAAGGTAGATGCTGATGGAGGATCTTACTTTTTGAAGGTTCATAAAAATAAAGATGCTTCATTTTTTGAATGTGAAAAGGCAGGTCTTAAATTATTTGAAGAAAATGGCATCTTTGCTCCAAGAGCTATAGCAAGTGGAGATGTCGATGGGGCAGCCTATCTACTTATGACCTATCACGAGGAAAAAAGAGTGGGAAGTCAGGAAGACTTAGCGAAAGTGATTACTGATATTCATAAAATTAAAAGTCCTGATGGTAAATTCGGATTTCCTTATCCTTTTATAGGAACAGCTTGTGATTTTGACAATGAATTTAAGGATACATGGAAAGAAGTTTTTCTTTTTGAAAGAATGGATAAACTAAGAGATAACCTTAAAAAAATAAAACTTTGGGATGATAAAGACCTTGCAAGGTATGAAGAAGTTAGGTTTGTAATAGAAAGAGAACTCGATAATCACAAATCTGACCCTGTTTTGCTTCATGGTGACTTGTGGGCAGGAAACTTTATGTTTGATGCAGATGAAAGACCTCTTGTATTTGACCCAGCTCCTTTATACGGCGATAGGGAATTTGATATCGGAGTTTCTACAGTTTTTGGTGGTTTCAGAAAGGCCTTTTATGAGGAATACAAGGAGATTATGCCACTTGATGATGGTTATCAAACACGTCTCAACTTTTATAGGCTCTATATTCTGATGAAATATATGTTAAGGTTTGGTCCTGTTTACGATTCATCAGTAAATGACCTTATGAAGATAATAACAAACTAAAAAATCAGATGAATTTCAATTGATTTTATGCTTAGGTCATTAGAGAGGAAAAAGAATGCGCTATAAAGTACCAAGACTTGGAGAATTGATTAAAAAGATGAAAGCTGATGGATTTGAAAAATCAAGGACAGGTGATTCTTCTCTAGCAGTCAAATATTCCAAGGGAGCTATAGTCATATATACTTATCTTTCTATGGTTCACACAGATGAAAAAGGCCTTGCCTATCTTGATAAGAATGGTTTTTCTTACGAAAATACAGAAAAATAATATTTTATCTTGCCCCAGTTGGGGCTTTTTTTGTTGGAATTTTTAAAAAAATTGTTACATTTTAGTTTTTATATATTAAATTTATAGCCTTTAGAAAAGTATCTTTCAACAGTATAATGATACATAAGCAAGAATTGGAGGGGCTATGGATGATATTAAGGCATTGATAGAAAGTTTACTTAACGATATCAAAGATGTAGACAAAAAGAAAATTAAAAGAAAAATTAATACTGACCATATCAAAGCTAATATCAACCTAGACTTAGGCGAGAAAAGTGATGGGTTTTATGTTTCTAAATTAAGGCTTACAAATAATTTTTTAGATGTGCCAAGCCAGGTTAAGTCTCAAAGTTTGAAGCTTTATATAGAATTTGCAAAAGCTTCTGAAAAAAATCTTAAAATAGCAGAATCTTATTATTTTTATAACCAACTTTATGCTCTAGCGCGTGATTATGTGGAAGATTTTATAGATCCATACCATGAAAAAAAAGAAGCGAGGATTTATAGAAACCTTAACAAGCTTACAAATAAAAATCTAGCACCCTTGTTAGAGGCTAAAGCAGATGAGTTTTTAGAGTGTTTCCCAGATTTATCTAGTGAGGTAATTAAATTTTACAATCTAACTGCAGCAGGCAGAGTGGTTGTATTTTGGGATGTAGATGGCAAGCTAAGGGAGAAATATGATTTTAAAAAGGATGAGGAAAGAGCTCTTCTCCAACTTAGCCAAAGAAGAAATGTCCTTTGGAATAGCGAGAGTCTAGCGGATTTGACAATAAATTTATTTCTAAAAAGTATGAAGCTAGTTTTTTTGCGAGATGATATAGACACTGACATTTTAAAGACCTACGCCAGACCCTATACTCTTTCAAAAAATATTCTCGATAGTCTATTTATAATTACAGAAGCCAACGTTAGAAGTTATTTTTCGTTCTTGGCTGAAATTAAAACACAAAAAGCACTTGATATCCTTATTGAAAATGAATGTGATGATATATTAATACTTTTTATGGAATATCAATTAGCCTACCTCGACGACTTGGAAGATAGTAAGATTGAAGAAATCTATTTGGGATATTTAAAGGAAAATCCTCAAAAATCAAATGATATAGCGGCCTTTATAGGAAGCTTAAACTTGGAGCGCCAAGAGTCTATTTTAAAGACTTTTAGCAATCAAGAAAATTTCAGAGATGTTTTGGATAATCTCTTAAAAGATGATTTTACCCCCACAAAAATCCTAGCCTTGTATTATATTTTTAAAAATAATATGGAAAGAGCTAAGGATGAAAAAGTTCTTTTTGAAATTATTAGAAAGGAAAATTATGAGGATTTTCTAGAATTAATTACAAAAGACTTTAATATAGACTTAGTTTCAGAGATTTTGGACCTTAGAAAAGTTAAGGCTAAAAGAATTAAACTTGATCATAAGCTTGTAAAAAAATCTAGAAAAGAATTATCAAAGACTGTAGCAAGTATAAATGATTTTGTAGGTGAAGATGAACAAGTAAGTAAAGAAGAAGAGATTAAAGAAGAGCCTATCGAGACTAAGGAAAAACTAAATAAAATTTCTGAAACGTCAATAAAAGTGCTCAAAGAAATCTTGGCTAATGGCTATATAACTAAGGATGAAGCCACATCATATGCGATTGAGCAGGGGCTTTTCTTAAATGTTTTTATAAATAATATTAATGATGAATTATACGAATATATAAATGATCAAAGCCTTATTATTGATGACGGGAAGGTCTTTATAGATGAGTTTTATGTCGAAATGGTAAAGGAGTTAATTGATGGATAAGATAAATCCAAAAGAAGCTAGCACAATTATAAAAAGCCTAGAAGCAGGAGTTGTTCCTGATATTGGGCTCGGTCATCTCCTTGTTGGCAGGAATGCTGAGGTAGACGAACTTATAAAAATTTTAGCAAATGTGGAAAATGGAGATAGCGACCTTAGGTTTTGGGTTGGAGATTTCGGTTCGGGCAAGTCTTTTATGCTAAAAACAATCGAAAATTTAGCTCTGTCAAAAAACTTCGTAGCTTCAACTATAGATTTAAATCCTTCAAGGAGATTTTATGCCACAGACAGAAAGGCTGTAAATCTTTATTCCACAATCATAGAAAACCTCAAAACTAAAAATGCCAGGGCAGGAAATGTGATTGAAATTATCATAGAAGAATGGATTTCAAATATTTTTGCAAAATTAGCTGCTGATGGAAGTTATGATATAAAGGAACTCATGGCAGGTGAGCATAAAGATGAAGTAATTGGAGTAATTTTAGAAACACTTGCGAAATTTAAGGCCGTAGGTCTTTCTTACGAGCTAGGACAGGCAATTTCTAAATACTACGAAGGTTTTATCACAAATGATAGAATTTTAAAACTTAAGGCTATCAGATGGATTAGAGGAGATATTACCACCAAAACTGAGGCGAAAAAAGATCTTGGTATAAATGAAATCATAAATGATGATAATTATTTTGAAGCTATAAAAAATTTAGCTGAACTTTTCCAAGAGATAGGCTATGCGGGCTTTGTAATAAACTTCGATGAGGCAGTAAACCTCTACAAGCTCCCACATGCTACAACTAGAGAGAGAAATTACGAAAAGATTTTAAATATCTACAACGAATGTAAGTCAAATTTAGCCAAGGGTTTATTTATAAATTTTGGAGCAACAAGAAAGACTATTTTTGATGAGTCTAGAGGCCTTGCCTCTTATGGTGCCCTAAAAGGTAGGCTTGGGAGCGAGGCTTCAATGGATAGTGAATTTGTAAATACTAATAAAACTGTCCTTGGCCTTAAAGTTTTAACAGATGAAGAGATTTATACTCTTCTTGAAAATTTGGTAAATATTTACAACACCCATTACAAGACAGGAATCGAGGTAACTAGCTCTGAGATAGTAACTTATATGGAAGGTCAGTTAAATAGACCAGGAGCAGATGAGTTTTTGACTCCAAGGGCAGTTATAAAAGATTTTATAGAAATCTTAGATATAAAAAGACAAAATATAGATGCCGAGATTTCAGATTTACTAGCTGAAAAATTTGGAAATTCACTGCCAGTTAATAAAGATCCAGACAATTTGGATGATGAAATAGAAATACTATGACAAATTCTTATAATTTATTATCCAGGGATATGCGAGAGTATATCTACAAAAAAGGCTGGCCATCTTTAACAAAGATTCAAAATGCAGCTATTAAACAGCTTTATACAACAGATAATAATCTTATTTTAGTCGCTCCTACTGCATCTGGAAAGACTGAAGCAGCTTTTTTACCAGCTATCTCAAAGTGTCCTGATATAAAAAATAAATTAAAAATCTTATATATTTCTCCATTAATTGCCCTTATAAATGACCAGTTTAAAAGGATAAGCGAAATGTGCAAAGACCTTGATATTGCTGTTACAAGCTGGCACTCAGAGGCATCTGTAAGTCAAAAAGAAAAGCTTGTAAAAAAACCTTCTGGCATCCTACTTATAACTCCCGAGTCGCTTGAGGCTATGCTCGTAAGCGATAAGGGGAGGGCGGAAGTTTTATTTAAGGATATAGACTTTGTAATAGTTGATGAAATCCATGGATTTTTAAATACAAATAGGGGTCTACAGTTAAAGTCACTTCTAAAAAGAATTGACTCTTATACAAATAAAACCCCTACAATGCTGGGGTTATCTGCAACCATTGGCGATAAAAATTACGATCTTGCAAAAGGTTTTTTTCTAAATGGCAAGACTACCAATATTTTATTAGACAGGTCGAGAAATGACCTAGATTCAAACATAGACTATAAAGAAAGTGAAGATGTAAATGAAGAGATAGCCAAGAAGATTTTAGAATATTCTATTGGAAAATCCACCCTAGTTTTTCCTAATTCCAGGGCCAAGGTAGAAAAGCTATCTTATTTATTAAAAAAAGCTGTGGTAGAAAAGGGATATGACATCAGAGTATTTTCCCACCATTCGTCTATTTCAAAGCTTAAGAGAACTGAGATAGAAACTTTTGCAAAAACAAGCACGCAGGACTTTATAATAGTTGTTACATCTACTTTAGAGCTTGGTATAGATATAGGTGCAGTTGATCAAGTCATCCAAGTAGGATCTGCAGCTTCTGTGCTTTCATTATCACAAAGACTGGGTAGGTCTGGAAGAAGGAGCCTAAAATCAGTAATCTATCAGATAGCAACAGATAAGTGGGACCTTCTTCAAGCTTTAGCATCCCTTATGCTTTTTAAGGAAGGCAAGCTTGATAAAATCGACCCTGTCAATAAATCCTACGATATCTTTGCTCACCAGATATTATCGACACTGCTTGAAAAAAATGGCTTACTTATTAAAGATTATTATAAACTTAACCAGGACTTAGAATCTTTTGCTGATATAAGTGATGAAGAATTTAAGATTTTAACTAAGTTTTTGTTAGAGAAAAACTATCTAGAAGAAATCGACGGAGAATATATCGTCGGGATGGAAGCAGAGAAGCTTTTGACCATGGGTTCTTTTTATAATCAATTTGTAAGCAAAAAAACCTACAAAGTCCAATCTGAGAAAGCCATCCTAGGTGAGATTGAACTGGGTGAAAATTTAAGACTTGCAGATAGGATTTACTTATCAGGCCAGGTTTGGAAAGTAGAAAGTATCAATCACAAGACTCGAAATATTAGAGTAAGTCTATCTGATAAGGCAAATGCCAAAAGTTTTGCAGGCGCTGGTGGCTTTGAAATAAGTGGGGAAGTAAGAGCTAAGATGGAAGAAATCTTACTTACTGCTCAAAATTTAAGACTTAGCCCTCCTATTAAAAAAATTATTGATGATTTAAGCCACGATATAAATGATGAAAAATATCATTTTGTAGACCATGGTGGCAAGACTTCTCTTAGGACTTTTAGGTCAACAAAGATAAATAAGACCCTAGCTCTCATTATAAATATAAAGACAAAGAGCCTAGATTACTATGTAGAAGATAGGTCATCAACTATCCTTGGACCAAAGATTAAAAAAGATTTTAATTTATTAAAAGAAAATTCCTTATCAGATTCAGATATAAAAGATTTTCTCATAGAAAATCCTAGGCTTATTGATGAATTTATTTCTCTAAATAAATTTATGGTCCTTGTCCCTAATGAGCTAAAAATTAACTATATCATAGAAAATGTTCTGGATCTAGATGGAGCCAACCAATACTTACAAAACTTGTAATTAAATTTTTCCTTAACTTATGCTATTATTATGATAAGAAAAGAGAAGGAGATTATTATGAAACACGCAAAAGAAATGTTACTTATAGGTCTTATAGTTTTTGGCGGAATATTTTTAAAAGCTTCTGGCTCTATAGGACAAAAAGATTATGAAAATGAGCTTAGAGATAGAAAATTAAAAGTTGAAGAATACTTAGGAAATGTTAGTGGAGTTGAAAAAGAATTTGTAGAAAAATTGCTAAACTACGAAGACGAAGATCCTAGTGTTTATGTTAGAGAAATTACTAACCTAGATACAGGTGAGTCTTACAAGAGAATAGAAGCCAGTGATAAGGAAAATAAAATCGACATCGATGGTAGGCTTGACGGTATAATATTTTTTAGAAAAGATGGTGAAAGATATTGGATAGATACAAGAAGAGAAATTTATTACACAGACACTTTTGATTATGGCAAAAATTCTAACGAGGATAGTCTTATTTCTAGAAATGAAGATATTATCTACGAAAAATTTTTAACAGGATATGAGAAAGCTATAGAAAAATTAGATGATGGATACAAAGTGACTAGTCTTGATGATTTAAACAAGGGCTCATATGATATTTATGACCTAGAGGGAAATTGGCTTGAATCTTTTACTGACAATAGTCAAGGTAGGTGGAAAGATGTTCTTGTTTCAAAAACTACAGATGTTTCTGAAACTTATAAGAAGTTTTTTGACCTAAAAGATACCTACACCAGGGTTGATGATCTAGGCCAAATTAAAAACTAAAGGGAAGAAATGAAATTTGAGAGAATTTTAAAAATAGAAAATCTTGAAAAATATTATGGTAAGGAAGATAAAAGAATCTTATCCCAGCTAAACTTTGACCTTCTTGAAGACGAGTTTTTGGGAATTATGGGAAAGTCCGGTTCTGGAAAGACTACCATACTAAATTCTATAGCAAGTACAGGGTCCTTTAACAAGGGCTCTATTTGCTATTATGACAAAGATATTTCGCTTTTTAAAAGAGATGAAATATCAAATTATAGAAAAAATGTAATTTCATATATCTACCAAGATTTTAAACTAATTGACATACTTACATCCTATGAAAATATTATTCTGCCATTAACCATATCAAATAAATCGGTTGATAAAAAAAGAGTTATGGAAATTGCTAAAATATTAGAAATTGATGATATATTGGATGCCTATCCTCAAAGCCTATCAGGTGGGGAAAAGCAGAGAGTTGCAATAGCGAGATCTCTAATAAAGGATGCAAAAATCATCCTAGCTGATGAACCGACTAGTTCTCTTGATAGCAAGCTCTCAACTAATGTTTTAAGGCTTTTAAAGACATTTAATAAGGTCCATAAGAGGTCTATAATAATGGCAAGCCATGATTTAAGGGCAATTTCTTTTACAGATAGGGTTTTATTTTTAAAAGATGGAAAGATTCACAACGAACTTAGGCGAAAAGAAAATGAATCTAGAGAAGATTTTTTAATTAGAATTGAAAATGCAGATAGGAAGTTTTTTAGATGAAAAGAAATGAATCTAGCAAAAAGCTCTATCTTTTAATCTTAATCATATCTTCAATCACATCCTATATAATTTTATCTATTGATAAGTCTGAAGTTTTTTCATATATTTATGAAGAAAATAGATACTATCTTTTAGATACAGTTAGACTTATTTACCTAGTGTCACTTATTTTTATTTTTATTTTAATTTATTACGCAAGTTTTTATATGATAAGTGAGAAGAAAAATGATCTAGGATTACTGATAGCTGAAGGCTTGGAACAAAGAAAATTATTTAAAATTCTTTTTAGAAAGTCACTAAAGGATTTTTTTAGGGCCAATTTTTTGGGTCTTTCTCTATCTATTTTTATAAACGAATTTATAAACCTCCTTACAGTTAAAATCCTAAGTCTGGGTCTTAATTATCACGAGTTTAATATTTCTATTAAGGCTATAATTTTAACATTGCTTATAAGTTTATTTTTAAATAGCCTTTCAATTTACACTATAGTAAGAGATTTTTATAAGAAAAGTCCCGAGGAGATTTTTAAAGGAGAGATAAAATCAAGGTCCGATTCATTTTTATTATTAGCCCTTCTTTTATTTATGGCAGGGATAATTTTAAATTACGACTACTATCTAAATGAACTTTTATTTATAGTTGGGCTTACAAGTATATTTTTGTTATTTGTATTTTTCATTATTTCAAAAATCCTCCTTAAAACAAGCACAAGGGACTTAATTGTAAGAAAAAGTTTAAGTCTTACCTTTAAAAATGATAAGGCTTCCCTTCTTTTTACAAGTTTTATGTTGATAGTAGGGACTTTTATCCTATCATCTACAATCCTAACCAGTATTTCATCAAGAAATGCTCTAGAAAGACCGGCAGATTTTACTCTTTATGATTCGGCTGAAAAGGTAAAAAATTTAAAAAATAATGAAGAAATGGTACAAATGATTGGTGAAATTTATCCTGTTTTTGGTTATGAATATAGGGACATTGATACAACAGGTCTTATAAATCTTGTAAAGGCTAATATTAGCCTAGACAGGACTACAAAAATGGATTTTTTCATTGAGCCGAGTTTTTTATTAAAAGAATCTTCTTTTGAAAATATCTACAAGATAAAAGTTAATTTAGGAGACGATGAAGTAGTCCTTTTAACTGAAAGTGAAAATGAGAAATACGCTTTAGAAGATACCCTTTCTAAAGAAGAGTTATTTATAAATCTTTCAGGAAGAGATTATAAAGTAAGGAATTTTGTTAGAAGTAACAGGATATTTTCTAATGATGTAATTGGTTTATCTAGCATGGTTGTCGTAAATGATAATCTTTACGATAGGCTTATAGGAAAAAAAGCTCCTTTTGCCTATAATGTTATTCTTTCAAAAGATTTTGTTAACTCTTTTGGTTTTTCAAAAGGCTCTGATATGCTTAGAGAAGCTTTCATAAAGGGTGACTATAAGTACGAATCCTACATTTGGCAGGCTAAAAATGCTATTTCTCAGATAACAGAAAATCTCTACACATATTTTTACCTAAGCCTTATTTTTATCCTAGCAGGCTTAAGTTTTTTCACTATAAGAATATTTTTATTGTTTGAAAAATCCAAGGAGAAACTCAAAATCCTAAGTCTTATGGGAGAAGACATGGAAGAGATTAAGGGAATAATTAAGAAAGAATACACTACGCTTTTTTTAACTATTGCTTTTCTTTCTATTTTTGTAAGTATATTTTTATTTGTTAACCTACCTTTTAGTATGGAAATATTTTTTAAAATCACACTTAGCAAAATAATCGAGACCTTACTCTTAATTAGTCTAGGGATTTTGATATTGATAGCTTTGTTTTTAAGGTTAATAATGAAGGTTAGCTATGAAAGGATAGTTTATTATGAAGAAAATTTTAATAATTGAAGACGATAGAAATCTCTTAAACGAATTAAAGGAATTTTTACAAAATAAGGGATATGAAGTGGGAAGTGTAGATAATTTTCTAAAATCAATTGATCTTGTATTAGAAGAAAGGCCTGATCTGGTAATTTTGGATATAAATCTACCTGGTATTTCAGGTTTTGATATATGTAGAGATATTAAGGAAAAATCTAATATTCCTGTACTCATGTTAACATCAAGAATAGGCATAGAAGATGAAATAAAGGGTCTTGAAATAGGGGCAGATGAGTATTTATCAAAGCCTGTTGATACCAGAAAGCTAATTTTAAGGATGGAAAAACTATTAGATTTATTCGATCATTTCCAAGATATTATAAGTGTGGGCGATTTAAGTCTTGAACTTTCTACTTGCAAACTATCCTATAAAGATAGCTATTTAATTCTTCCTCAAACAGAAGCTGACATTATAAAAAAACTAATGGAGTCGTATCCAGAAATAGTCTCAAAAGATGACCTCCTAATGGCAGTTTGGTCCACAATTTATATTGATGAAAATATCCTCCAGGTAAATATAACTAGATTAAGAAAAAAACTTAAAAATCTAAGCTCTTATACGATTTATAATAAGAGGGGAAAGGGATACGGTCTAGGAGATTGTGATGAATAGTACATTAAAAGATGGTCTTGTTTGGATCATTGGTTTTCTTTGCTTAGACTTATTGTTTATTTTTTTAATCTATCTAATAGGACCTGATTTAATTGACAACTTTATAATCTTTATTCTCTTATTTACCGTCTTAGCTCTTTTATTTATTTTAAAAACTATAAAAAATAAAAATGAAAAAAGAAAAGAGTTATTAGAAGATTTTCTAATTAAGAATTCTTTTATGAGCAAAGATTCCTTGGTTAATGAGTTTGGCAATGACTATGAAAAGATTTTTGAAGATTTTCAAACGGCAATCAAATTAAAAGATCAAAGGCTTGAAGATTCGAGAGCTAAACTTATATCTTATAGAAACTTTATTGAAATGTGGGCCCATGAGATAAAAACTCCGCTCGCTTTTGCCAATTTATTTTTGGAAAATCATAAAAATGACTTTGATAGGGAAAGCCTTGATAAATTAAGTCTTGCAAATACAAATATAGAAAATTATATTAACCAGATTCTCTATTACGCAAGGCTTGATTCTAACAAAAAAGATTACAAGATGGAAGAAGTATTCGTGAAAGATTGTTTAGATGAAGCCATCAAAGCCTACTATCCTTTGATAGCAGAAGAGGGAATTATTATCAAGGAAGATGTAAGCGAGGTAAAAATTTTTACAGATAAAAATACCTTAACTTTTATAATTTCTCAGATTATATCAAATGCAATAAAATACTGTGATGGAGTGATTAATATTTCAAATAAGGGTAAGAATTTATATATAGGAAATAATGGACCAAAGGTAGCAAGTCAGGACCTTGCCTTTATCTTTGAAAAATCTTTTTCAGGAGAAGTTGATAAAATTCACAAGTCAACAGGAATGGGTCTTTACTTAGCAAAGCTTTACTCTAAGGACCTCGCCATTGATATAGAAGTTGTGGATAATAGTGATGGAAATTTCGTAATAGGTTTAAGACTATGAGGAGATTTTATGATTTTAATACCTTACAAGGAAGTACTTAGCCTTCATGATTCGAAAATTTTATCTATAAAAAGAAATAAAAACAACCTTGAAATAAGCCTAGCAAATATGGTTATTTTTGAAAATAGCAAGACTCTTGCCATAGATAGTCCTAAAATTATATGCCACGATCTCATAGATATAGAAACTAATATGGATTATCCTGTGAGGATAAAAGTTTTTGGTAAAAATGCTAAAAATTTAACTATAGATGAATTTAAGGACTACACATTTGATATTTTGGAAGAAGCCTACGGGAGAGGTTTAATTCACTTCTACGGGATAGGAAATCTTCATAAAGATGGGCGTCTCTCTGACTATGATATGAGCTTAGATATTTTCTATAGGGGAGAGATAGAGGCTGTTTGGGATATGAAAGACCAGGTTGAAATTAAGGGATAATATGGAATTAAGTAAAAAATTTGAACTACAAAGATGTAAAAATAAAATAGAATACCAAATAAAGCATGAAGAAATACCTATAAAACTTGATGAAAATTTGGATGAAGCAATTAAATATCTTCTTTGGTATGTGCCAAATATAAATTCTGAGCAGGCCAATAAAGAAGACCTTCTTACAAATATCGAATATGATGATTATGTTTTTGAAGAGCTAATGGCTTCCATGAAGCTTAGAGATATTGATGTTCTTTTTACAAACTCAATTGAAGATTATATTGTGGAAGATTTCAAGGAAGGAATCTGCACAAATGACCAAAAAATTGTGATGGCTATAGCAGACGGAGAGACTAAGACAATGAGTCTTTTAAGACACGTGAGAAATGCCATTGCCCATGGTAATTTCAATGTGGTAGAAGGTCTACTAGTTGGATTTGATATCAAAAGGCTGTCAGGAGAAAAGATTCAATATAGAGGAATTTTTAAAATAAATCCAGAAGGACTTTTAAGGGCATTAAGAAAAATCCTATTTGACCTATCTAGTCAAAAATTTATCTCTGAAGCCTTTAGAAAGGCTGGGTACTGGGTTGAACCCTACCAGGAAGAGTATCAAAGGAGTCATCGTTTTGATCTCTATGCCAAAAAAGATGGTAAGCGTTTTGCAGTAGAGATTAGAAATTATGATTATGGCCATAAAGTATCAAAAAAAGAAATCTCTAGCATGATAAAAGATTTTAGAGGAGCTGTTGAAGATCTAATACCTGTCTTGATAATTAATTCTACTTATCTTACAGATGCTGCAAAAAATAAATTACTTAGAGAAAGAGTCATAATTCTAGATATAAAAAATATTAAAAAAATGCATAAGGGTAGAGATATGGTTTCAGAAATACTTAGAGATAATTTAGTTTTTAAAAGCTATCTTAAAGAAAATTAAAAAAATGTTTTAATTGCTGGCTATTAGGGTATAATACAAATACATCATTAAGATGAATTGAAGATTTAGGAGGAATTATGACTGAAATAAATAATCAAAATCAAGGCGAAAAACAAAGAAGAGTTCGCCAAGAAAGAAGAAGAGATGTCGCTATCGAAAGAGAAGGCAGACTTGAAGCAGGTAGGAACCTATCATGGGCTTCTATAATTGCAGGAGCTGTCTCAGGTGCAGCTGTATTTACTGTACTAAGCCTACTAACAGCAGCTTTAGGATTTGGAATCTTTTCTGCAAATTCTGCTAATCCATTCGCAGGTATTGGAGTTTTCACTGGACTTTGGACAGCAATTACTCTTATAGTATCATTTTGCGCAGGTGGTTTTGTAGCAGGTTATGCAGCAAGATCTACTGGTTTATTGCATGGTGCAATCACATGGGCAGTAACAGTATTACTACTTTTCACCCTTGTATTTAACGCTGTAGCAGCAACACTTGGTCTTGCAGGTCAAGCAGTAGGAGCTGTAGCAGGTGGTGCCGCAAACGTGGCTGGAAGTGCTATAAGTGGTGCAGGAGATGCTGCAGGATCAGCAATTAGTGCTGGTATTGATAAAGCAGGTGAAGGTATCAAAGATGTTGATACAGAAGAACTTAAAGGAAACCTTGAAAAATACCTAGCTGATACTGATGTTAAAGAACTTCAACCTGACTACCTTGAAGGTCAAGTAAAAGAAAGCAAGGATGAAATTGCTGCAACAGTTAAAGCTATTGCACTAAATCCAGAAAATGCAGGTTCTGAAGTTGATAAATTAACTAAGTCACTTTCTAAGAAAGCAGAGACAATCGCAAATGCAGCTGATGAAGATGCTATAGCAAATGCAGTCGCAGAAAACTCAGACCTTAGCGAAGCAGAAGCTAAGGAAATTGGCAAGAACATCTATGATGAACTTGACAAAGCTTCAGTTGAAACAAGCAAGGCTATCAATGAAGCAAGTGATAAAATCAATGAACTTGCAAAAGACGCAAAAATCACAGCAGATGAAACAGTAGAAAAAGCTAAAGATAGTGCTGATAAGGCATCAAACGCAGCTTCTGTTGGTTCAGTTCTAACTTTCCTAGGACTAGTAGTAGCTCTAGCAATCTCAGCTATAGCTGGTAGAAAAGGTGAAGAATACGCTGTAAGAAACATTAGATAAGTATTAAAAAATAGACCCTTGGGGGTCTATTTTTTTGCTAATTTATCCAATAATTGAAAGCATAGAGGAGATAGGATATTTAGAATTTATTCTTTGGTTGTATTCTATATATCTATTTGGTTTTTCAGATCTTGCTGTATTTAAAGATATAATCAAACCTGAATGTTCTAGCACAAAAAGGCTTGGTGGAAATTCATAAATCCTATCCTGGACTGTGGGATTTGGATCAAGAGCATTTTTAACTATATAGGCATTGGAGCTTTCTTTAAAGATTGATGCGAGTTTAATCGCTTCGTTTGCAGTATTTGCATTAGTTAAAATGTAAATATTTCTTGAAGCGAAGGTAGAGTCTTTTTGAATCTTTAAAGCGGCTTGATCGTAATACATATAAGAATTTATATCAAAATTTTCAAGTTTTTCTTTGTACTTACTTGAGAGATTTTTTACAAAGGCTGTTTTATAGGCTGAATTTTCATCTGCTTTTATATCTTTTAAGGTATTTTCAATAAGGCTTCCTCTATAAAAAATTAAGTCTTCTTTAGTGTAATCTTGGTGAATGAAGTATTTAGCAAATTCATTTACAAAAAGATTATTTAATGAACTGTTGTCTGATAGGTCAATTACCATTGTTGAAATACCTGGAGCAGCAGTTACTGACTTTATTACCTCATCTATTATCTTATCTAGTTCGCTTACCTTAAAGTTTGGCAATGAAATTCTTAACACATAACCGTTTTCTATGCCAACTGAGATTTCATTTTGATTTTTGTCATTAATAATTCTTTTATAGCGGTTTACTACTTGAGGATTTTCTAAGATTTCTTTCATAGAAGATCCGTTCTTATTTTTGTAATAATTAAATAAATCTGTATAGCTATCCTTATCCAAAATTTTGGTATAGGAATCATTCAATAAGCTTAAGTACTCTCCTAGAAGCATGAAGAAATCCTGGTCGGTCTTGGAAGATACAATTTTTTTTCTGTATTCTTCACTTTTTTTAGTAAATTCTTCAAAAGACTCAGTGTTTGATGAATCAATGGCAAAATTCTTAACTATAGTTTCATAAAGGAGGTCAAAATCTGATTTTTTCTCTGCACTAGTTAGGCTTCTTCCTTCGGTAGAGGAGATAAAGGCTGTATTTGATAAGTCATTTAAGACTTCATCCCTAAAAGCTGGATAGCCAGATTTTGCATAGGCATTTAGTTTTTTATAGATAAGAACACTTGGAATTATAATTATTAAAAGAGCGAGAATTAATAGGATAATTCTTCGCCTTTTATAGATTCTTTCCCTTTCTCGTTTAGCTCTTTTTCTCCTGGCTCTTTCTCTAGGGCTTTGATCATCTTTTACGATTCTAATCTCACTTTTTTTAGGTCGTCTCGTTTTATTTTTATTAGTAGTATCTCTAGGATTACTTCTCTTTCTTCTTGTCATTGGTTATCCTGTTATTTTTTTCAAAAGTTATTGCAAAGTCACTACCTTCACCAATCTTAGATTTGACTTTAATCTTGCCGGATAGGGCTTCAACAAAGTTTTTTGTGATAGCAAGGCCTAGACCTACACCATTTTCTTTGGTATTTCTAGCATCTTCAACCCTGTAAAATCTTTCAAATATCCTTTGTATATCATCTTCTTTTATACCAATCCCATCATCGATTACATTAATAATTACTTCTTTATCCGTTTCTCTAAGATGGATATCTATTTTACCATCATGACCTATGGCCTTTATAGCATTTGATACTAGGTTTTGAATAATCTGGCTAAGCTTATCTTGGTCAGTGTTTATAATTACATCCTTATCTAGATAGGTATTAATTACTATATTATTAAGTCTAGCCTTGGCTAAAAATGATCTGGCAATATTTTCGATTAAATTTGTCACATTTACATCAGATTTAGATAAAATAGCATATGAAACATTTTCATCAAATGTGTTTTTAAGACCTACAATAAGTCCTTCTAGTCTAGTAATTTCATTTGACAAAATATCTAAAGTAGAGGGGTCTGAGTCTACAACTCCATCTTTCATCGCTTCTATATAGAGTTTGAGATTGGTTAGTGGAGTCCTTAGTTCATGGGAAATATCTTGGGCGTATTGCTTTCTGATAGATTCTTGCTTTTTAAGATTATTTGACAGGTAATTAATATTATCTCTTAAGCTTTCTATTTCTAAAATATCCGTATCTTCGACTATTACATCATAATTTCCTTCTTTGATAGAAACTGTCGATTCGTCGATAGATATGATTGGTTTTGAAATATTTGTCGAGAGGATAATAGCTATTACAAGACCTATAGCAAGAGAAATTGTTATAGCATAGAGGACAGCCTGGGTGAAATTGTTTTTCATCTCATTTACACCTGTGTAGTCCCTATTATAGTAAATTTCTATCTTACCAGCCTTAGAATTATTATTTTCATCTATAAAGCTATATTCTTTAGTTAAAATCTTGCTGTGGTCTGATTCATCCCTGCCCTTTAAATCCTTAAGTAGGTTATTATTCTCATCATAATATTTTATATCTACCTTTTGGTCAATGGCCATATTTGAGAGATAGGCCCACATGGATTCGCCACTTATATCTGAGTCGTTATTTAACCTTGTAAATTGCTCTACAACTTCCTTGGGTCTTTTATCGTCAATGGCTTTGAAAAGATCATTGTAATTAATTGTAACAAGGAGGGTAATAAGGATTGAAAAAACTAGGATACAGGAAAGAATTCCTGCTATGAAGTTTTTTATTATCTTATTCTTGAGGGTAGTCATCTATACCGCCAGACTTATAACCCATACCGTAGATGGTTTTGATATATACAGGTTTTTTTGGATTGTCTTCGATTTTTTGCCTTATATTCTTGATGTGGGTGTCAATAGCCCTGTCATAGGCATCATAGTCATAGCCAAAAGTGATTTCTATTATTTCATCTCTGGTATAAATCTTGTTAGGGTTTGAAAATAAAGTTTTTAGGATAGAAAATTCATTTTTTGTAAGATAAATTTCCACACCGTCCTTAAAAAATCTGTTATATTCAAGATCCATTTCAAGCCTACCATCAAGGGTTTTTATGATATCTGCCCTTGGGATATTGTATTTTTCAATTCTTCTTAAGACAGCCTTGATTCTTTCAAGTAGTTCTCTAGCAGAAAATGGCTTGGTTATGTAATCATCAGCTCCTAGTCTTAAGCCTGTTACCTTATCGTTTTCTTCGACCTTAGCTGATAACATGATTACTGGCACTTCTGACCTGTTTCTTATTTCCTTCATTACATCTTCACCAAGCATTTTTGGTAGCATAAGATCAAGGATTACAAGGTCAATTTCTTCTGATAAAAATTTATTAAGACCTTCTTCACCATCAAAAGCTTGGTAGACTTCATATCCTTCTTTTATAAGATATGACTTGACTATATTATTAATATTTTCTTCGTCTTCTATTATTAAAATTTTAATCTTTTCCATAGTTCACCTTCCACAATCATTATACCGTATACGGTATATTTTTCGCCTTATATTTATAAGTAGTGTTTAATAAATTGAAAACTGGGAATATATATAATGTGAAAAGAATATTCACAAAAAAGGAGGAATTATGGGAAATTTAGGATTTCTATGGACTTTAGTTATAGGAGCACTTGCTGGATGGATAGCAAGTAAAATAATGAAAAGAGACGCCGAAATGGGTGGAATTGCAAATATACTTACAGGTATTCTTGGTGGTTACTTAGGTAACTGGTTACTTGGAAACTATATGGGAGGCAAATTCTCACAAATAATCTCAGCTATTATAGGTGCAGTAATTTTATTATTCATCCTAGGCTTAATCCAAAATCGTAAAAAATAAGAATTTATGCCAGGCGTAAGCCTGGCTTTTTACTTGCAAATTTTTAAGTATAAGAATTTTTTGCCAGTTATTTAAATTAGAAAATAAAATGATTTAAAAAAATGGATAATACTAACCAATTATATTGAAATAAAAGTCTATTATATAATATTTATAAAAAATGGGACTGATGCAAACTTTGAACAACTTTATCCAATAAGCCGGTGCTTTTGGATTAGTTTGGTTTTTGCAACAGTCCCTATAAAACTATTTTTATATAAAGTTAATCTTTATTGACCTAGGTTACTAGTTTATGGTTCTAGCTCTTCTATAATTTCTTCAATAGGATCTTTATTTTCTTCACCCTCTGATCCTTTTTTTGGATTATCTTTATCTTTTTCGTCTTCTTCATCATCTTCGTCTTCATCTTCTTCCTCTTCGCCAAGGTTTGAGTATGCTTTTGGTACTCTTTGTCCCCAGTCTTTTGGATAGATATTGCCGAAGTTTGATGGATTATAGTTACTCTTTGGATTTATAAATGATCTTGTAACGATAAATTCTTCTGGAGTCATATCGCTTACAAGTAGGTTATTTCTAGAGTCTACATTTGCCCATTCGTGGACATCATCTTCTTTAGTAGGCTTGTTATTTTCTCCAAATATTTCTGTTCTTACAGTTCCTCTTGGATCAGCGTAAGAAGCTTTTGTTGGCAGCATACCACTCATGGTGTCAACTTCCATAGATATAATTCCTTTTGGAACTTCAAATTGAGCTGCTTCATAGCCTTCAAGTATTTTATTGTTAATCACATTCCACATTAGAGCAGCTCTTTCAGCAGATGTACCTGTTAGTGAAATATTTTGGTTATCACAACCCATCCAGATACCAACTGTGTAGTAAGGAGTGTAGCCTAAACACCAGAAGTCGTTGTAATCATCTGTTGTACCAGTTTTTGTGGCGAATTCTGTACCGTTTAGGAAGATATTGCCGTAAGACTTACCGGCATCTTCTAAGGCTGATGTTATCTGATAAGCTGTTTCAGGACTTGTTACATCGTGGGTGATTTTATCCTCATCTTCAAATAAAACCTTGCCTGAAGAGTCAACTATTTTAGAAAATGTCAAAGGCTCTATATACTTACCTCCATTTGCTAGGGCAGAATAAGCTCCTGTCATGTCAAGGGCTGTAAGACCGTTTGTCATAGCACCTAGACCCATAGCTGCAAGGTTTTCGTCGTTTGTTTCTCTATTTTCATCGCTTGTAACAAAGTTATCCTTGCCATTTTCTTTGATTATGCCAAAGTTTTTGAGATATTCTAAGGATGTGTCAATACCAACCTTATCTAGGGTCGATACAGCAATTGTATTAATAGATAATTTAAGAGCTTCTCTAATAGGTTTAACTCCCATATAGTAGCCGTAGACGTTGTTTGGCCAAGGTTTGCCGTTTTCATCCATCATAAATGGTACATCATCAACACCTGTAGCTAGGTTAAAACCATTATCTAAAGCTGGTGTATAGGTGGCAAGAGGTTTCATTGAGGAACCTGGTTGGCGAGGAACAGAAGACGCTCTGTCTAGTATCCTTTGACCCTTTTGATCGCGACCACCCATAAGTGCTTTGATATGGCCGGTTGTGTGGTCTATTATTACAGTTGATGATTGAGGTTGAATGACACCTTCAAGATCCATATCATAAAAATCTTTGCTAATAGAAAAAGTACCATCATCATAAGATTTTATAAAACCTTCGTTTGCATCTAAGTATTGTTTAGAAATTACTATATTTTCGTCTTTGTCTAAATATATATTTTTATTGGAATTTAGATCCACAAAACCAACATTATGAGTTCTTAGGTTTCTATTTTTCTCGTCGAGTGAGTAATAATTTCTAAACACTAATTTGGTTTGATCTAAATAAGCCTTATTACATGTAAGAACAATATTACCTTTTTTATCTTTATAAGCGTCGTCAGCGGATAATCTGATGTCGTTATTTTCATTTAAGAAATTGCTTCTTGCGTAGTATAAAAGTTTGCCGTTTGAATTTATGATATTGCCCCAATTGTCATAGTGCATATTAAGTAGGGGAGGAACATCCCAACCAGAAGTATCTCCCATGAGGTAGGATGAAAAGTTAGCATAGATATCTTCAAGATTTCTTTGCATTTCCTGATCGAGGGTTGTAGTTATTTTAAGTCCTCCATAGTAAAGCCTATCCCATGCTTGATTTTCACTCATATCTTGAGTTTCCATAAGTTTAGCTACGACTTGTTTTTCTAAGAGTGAATTAAAATAAGATGTTATTTCTGTGTTGGCTCTTTCGGCAGGTTCTATTGATTTTGCGATATTAAAGCTTTTGGCTTCTTTAAGTTCAGCCTCGCTTATATAGCCTAGTTCGTACATCTTATCTAATACGTAATTTTCACGTTTTAGAGGAGCTTCATTAAATACTGCAGAATACTTTGTGCCATCAATTGAAAATTCACCAAGGACTTTTTCATCAGTAACTTCACTTGTCTTAATTGCCTTATATAGTGAATACTCTGATGGAGATTGAACTATACCTGCAAGAGCCGCACATTGGGCTAGGTTTAAGTCCTTTACATCTTTGTTAAAATAAGTATTAGCTGCTGCCTGGACTCCGTAGGAGTTTTGACCCATAAAAACTCTATTTAAATAGGCCCCTAAGATTTCTTCTTTTGATAGGTGATCTTCAATTTCTAGAGCTAGATAAATTTCCTTTATCTTTCTTTGATAGGTCTGATCATTTGTTAGGTAGGTATTACGAGCAAGCTGTTGGGTAATTGTAGATCCGCCCCTAACAATTGTGCCTGCTTTGAAGTTTTCGACCATTGATCCTAAAATTGAAATTATATCTATTCCCTTGTGGTCGTTAAATCTTTCGTCTTCAACTGCCACAAAGGCATTTTTTAAATTTTCTGGTATGTCATCATAAGAAACTATTTCTCTATATTGGCTAGTTGCAATCGCATCGACTTCATTGCCATCTTCATCGACAACAGTCGAATTTTGACTCATTTCATATTTGATTGCATCTGCATCAATTTCTGGTGCAGTCTTCATAACTTCAAGGATAGCTCCTCCTGTTATGCCTGCAAAAACTATTATAATAGACCCTAAAAATAATATAGCAATAAGTAGGATTTTTATTATAATAGCGGCTATTTTTTTAGTCATGTGGCCTCCATTTAATTTTTTTTTTATACTTACTTCTATTTTATCATTTTTTGCGGGTAACTTCCATCCTTTATTAAATTTTAGATAAAAGTATAATGAAATGGAAAGGATTTTTATGCAAGAAGTTATACAAGTCAACGTCCTAGACAAGGATGACGATGAAGAAATAAAAATATATGAATTAGAATCCCTGATTAATACCGCAGGCGGCAAGTCAGTTGCTTTTGTAAGCCAGGTTGTAAGTAAGGTTAATCCTAGGTTTTATATTGGCAAAGGCAAGATTGAAGAAATCAGAGATTTGGCAAATAAATTAGAAGTAAAAACGGTAATATTTGATGTGGAACTATCAGCCAGTCAATTATATAACCTAGAAGAAGAGCTAAAGCTTAAGGTTGTTGACTGGACATCTTTAATTTTAGATATATTCGCTCAAAGGGCCCACACCAAGGAAGCAAGGCTTAAGATAAAACTTGCCCAACTTAAATACCAGCTTCCTAGAATAAATAAGTGGTTTGCTTATTTATCCCGTCAGGCAGGAGGAATTGGTACTAGAGGGCCAGGTGAAACCATGCTTGAAACTGATAAGAGAGCCATAATTAGAGATATAAAGTCTTTAGAAAAAGCACTTAAAGATATAGAAAAAACCAAACGTCTAAATAGAAAATCTAGAGATAATATCTATAATATTTCGCTAGTAGGTTATACAAACGCCGGCAAATCTACCATTTTAAATGGAATGATGAGGCTATTTGGATCAGACAAATACGTTTACTCTGATGACCTGCTCTTTGCAACCCTTGATACATCTACAAGGCGTCTTGATTTTTCAAATACCAAGGTAACTCTTACAGATACAGTTGGTTTTATAGATAATTTATCTAAAGAATTAAACGATTCTTTTTTAACAACTCTAGAAGAAATCAGATTTTCTGATATGCTTTTAATTATCCTTGATGCAAGTAACAATATTGAAGGCCAGCTTAAGACAATTGATAAGTCTCTAGAAGAAATAGAAATTGACGATAAGGAAATAATATACGTCTTTAATAAAATGGATAGGGTAAAAGACCCTACAGCATCTTCTTTATATAAGAGAGAATACGAAAGGATTTTTATCTCTGCTAAAGATGATAAGGACCTTAATAAACTTAAAGATGAGATAGTAAAAGTAATCAAAGCAGATTATAAACTGGTTAATATGCACATTCCTTTTGATAAGGGAGCAGTACTTGATTATTTTATGACAAACTATGATATTTTAGAAACAGATTATGACGAAAAAGGTACAATCATTAAGCTTGAAATAAGTAAGGGGGATTTTGGTAAGTATGAATCCTACATCGACGAATGATTATAAAACAATAAAGGGTACAGAAGTTTCTGAATTTGAAGTAGATAAGTCAGTTTTTATCACAACTGCAAGGCACGTTGAAAGCGAAGAAGAGGCTATCGATTTTATAGAAAAAATTAGAGAAAAATATAAGGATGCAACTCATAATTGTACAGCCTATATTATAAATAATGTACCAGTTGTAAAAAGATATAATGATGACGGTGAACCCCAAGGAACAGCAGGTCTTCCTATGCTATCAGTCCTTGAAAAAGAGGAAGTGACCAATGTTGCTGTGGTTGTAACAAGGTATTTTGGAGGAAAACTTCTTGGAAAAGGAGGGCTAATCAGAGCCTACACTAAGGGAGTAGCTGATACAGTAGGACCGAATGCCCTTTACAAGAGGGATTACTATAGAGTAGAATTAATTTTGTCTTATAATATTTTAGGTCAAATAGAAAATTATTTGAATGAAGAAAAATACCAAGTAATTGATAAGGCTTACACAGATGAAGTAAAAATAGAACTTTACGTAAGAAGTGACAGGTACGAGAAATTTTCTGAAGACCTAATTAATATGACAAGTGCAAATATAAAAATAAATAAAAAAGAAGAGCTAATGCTCTATGAAGTAAGGAGTAATTAATGTCTGGACATAATAAGTGGAGTAAAATCAAAAACAAAAAAGGTAGTGAAGATGCTAAAAAAGGTAAAATTTTTACCAAACACGCAAGAAACATCACAGTAGCAGCCAGGGAAGGCGGCCTAGATCCTGAATATAATGCCAGCCTTAAAACTGCAATAGAAATGGCCAAGGCAGATAACATGCCAAATGATAATATAGATAGGGCCATTAAAAAAGCAAGTGGTGAAGCAGGTGGAGATAACTTTGAAAGAATTATTTATGAAGGCTACGGACCAGGTGGGGTTGCCTTTATAGTTGATTGCTTAACTGATAATAAAAATAGAACTGCACCTGATGTTAGACATATTTTTGATAAATTTGGTGGAAATCTTGGTACAGATGGATCTGTAATGTTTCTCTTCCAAAGAAAAGGCGAAATCATTGTTAATGGTGAAGGCAAAGAGCTAGATGAATTTATGATGGATGCTCTTGAAGCAGGAGCAAGTGATGTTGATGACCTTGAAGAAGGTTATTACGAAGCATTAACAGAAGTTAGTGATTTCAATGATACTGTAGATAAGCTAAGAGATATGGGTTATAAAATTGAAAGGGCAAATATTTCCTATCTAGCAGATGAAATCGAAGTAGACCCAAGTCACCATGAAAAACTATTTAAACTAATAGATGCCCTTGAAGATAACGACGATATTCAAGAAGTCTATAACAACTGGGCTAGCCCAAGCGAGGACTAGAATGGAATTTAATATAGATAGGGTAGCCTTTTCTATTTTTGGCCTAGATGTTTATTGGTATGGGATAATTATAGTTACAGGGATCTTGATATCTGCAATCTTTGCAAAAAAAGAATTTAAAAGAAGGGGATATAAAGAAGATATTGTGGATGATATCCTCTTTGCCATCCTTCCTGTAGGAGTAATCGGAGCAAGACTCTGGTATGTAATCTTCGAATGGGATTATTATGGAGCTCATCCAAATGAAATAATTGACATAAGAGGCGGTGGACTTGCCATACAAGGTGGGATAATCTTTGGTCTAATTGCCCTTTACTTTTTTAGCAAGAGACGCGATATACCAATGATAGATCTTACGGATATTTTGTCTCCATCCCTTGTTTTTGCTCAAGCTGTAGGACGTTGGGGAAACTTTACCAATGCAGAAGCCCACGGTTACCCAACAGATTTACCATGGGGGATAATTATCGATGGAGTTAAGGTTCATCCAACATTTCTATATGAATCTTTGGGTGACTTCTTGATATTTTTATTCTTAATCTTTTATAGAAAGAAAAATCCTGCCAAGGGCTTTCAAAGTGGATTTTATTTCCTAGCCTACGGTATAGTTAGGTTTTTCGTTGAAGGATTAAGAACTGATTCTCTCTATGTATTAGGCTTTAGAACTGCTCAATTAGTATCAATAGTCTTTATTATAGTGGGAATAGCCCTATTAATTTACGCAAAGAGGGAAAACCTCCCACCACATTTTTACAAAGAAAAGAAAAAAGTAAAAGAAGATAAAATAGTTAAATTTAAATAAAGATTAAAGTTAAACCGGTTACAAAAACCGGTTTTTTTGTTTGCTTTTTTCTGCTAAATAGGATAAAATAAAGATGAAGTGGAAGATTGTGGTAAAAGGTGGTAAATGATGTTTCTAGGTGAATATATCCATAAATTGGATAGTAAAAACAGAATAATGATGCCTAGCGACTTTAGGGAGGAACTTGACGGTTATTTCTATCTAACAAAGGGACCAGAAAAGTCCTTGGTAGTTTATACCGAAGAGGAATTTCAAAAAAAATCCTCTGCATTAGACCAACTTATTTACGAAAACAAGAAAAATCGTGCTATAAAAAGGCTGTTTTTTTCATCCACTGTCAAAGTCAACCTTGATAAGCAAGGCAGGATTTTGATTAACAAATCTTTGAAGGACTATGCGGAGATCTCAGATGAAGCCATATTGATTGGGAATAATACCACCATAGAAATATGGGATAAGAAAATCTGGGATGAATATATTAATGAAGTCGAGGTGAATTTATCCGATATTATGGATGAATAATATGAAATTTGAACATACACCGGTTCTCTATAGAGAATGTATAGAAAATTTAAATATTAAACCTGACGGCATTTATGCAGATTTGACCTTAGGAAAGGGAGGACACTCTAAATTGATTTTAGAACACCTTTCTGATAAGGGACTGTTAATAGGCATAGACCAAGATAAGGCTGCCATTGAAGCTGCTTCAGAAAACTTAAAAGACTATGACAACAAAGTTTTTTTCAATACTAACTTTGAAAACATAGGCAAGGTTTTAACTGATGCAGGATTTGATAAAATTGATGGTGCTTTAATGGACATTGGCGTTTCCTCATATCAAATTGATAATCCAGAAAGAGGATTTTCATATATGCATGATGGACCACTAGATATGAGAATGAATAGGCAAAATGAGTTAACAGCAGAAAAAATTGTCAATGAGTACTCTCAGGATGAGCTTGCTAGAATATTTTTTGACTATGGCGAAGAAAGATTTTCGAAAGCTATAGCGAGAAATATAGTGAAAGCTCGCGCAAACGAAAGAATTAATACCACTTTCAAACTCCGAAATATTGTTATGAAATCTGCGAGATTTTCCGAAGTTCATCCTGAAAAAAGAGTATTTCAAGCCCTACGTATAGAAGTAAACAGAGAGCTAGATGTCCTTACTAATGCAATTGATACGATAATAGATTTTATCGATAAAGATGGTAGGCTTGCAATAATTACTTTCCATTCTCTAGAAGATAGGATAGTTAAAAATAAATTTAAGGACTTGGCGACAGGATGTATATGCCCGCCAGAGCTTCCAGTATGTGTTTGCAATCACGAGGCTAAGGTAAAAATAATTACCAAAAAACCAATCACTGCAAAGAAAGATGAATTAAAGGAAAACTCCAGGTCAAAACCTGCGAAACTAAGAGTATGTCAAAGGATATGATATGGCTGAGCGTTTTGAAAAAAGATTAGTAAAAAATAATAATAGAAACCGTGTGAGGCTTAAAGTTAAAGAAAGACCTAAGCTCACTAGGTCATACCAAATAGACAAGTTAAGAAAAAGGGATAGAAATATGAAATATGCCCTATCTTTTTTAACATTCGCTTTTATAGCGACTATGGCCACATTCTTAATAATTAAAAGAATAAACTTGTCAAATGACAGATTTGAGTATAATAGACTACAGGCAGAAATTGTAAGCTATGAACTAACAAGAGATAGACTACAAAATTCTCTAGATGAAGCGATTGATCTTAATAGGATCCAAAGATATGCTATCGAGGATTTGGGCATGGTTTATAAAAATGATACAAATAATTAACTGCCGTTAGGATATATTATGGACAATATTTATTTGATAACAATAATTGGCATTTTTTTGAGTATGGGACTTGGTAAAGTCATAATTCCCATCCTCAAAAGAAAGAAAATCGGACAAAATATCAGAAAAGTAGGACCACAAAGTCATATGGCTAAAGAAGGTACTCCTACAATGGGCGGGATTATATTTATCATAGTTGCCCTTGTAATGAGTATTGTTATCCTTCCAAAAAATTTAGAAACACTTATTTTACTAGTTTCTATGGTTGGATTTGGAGCTATAGGTTTTATTGATGACTTTAGAAAACTTGTACTTCATCAGTCAGAAGGACTTAAGCCAAAACAAAAATTGGTCTTACAATTTGTTTTAGCAGGGATAATTACAATCCTTGCCTATGTTAATGACAAAGATTCTATAACTAGACTTTTAATACCATTCACATCTTATTACTTACCTGTATCAGTTATTGGTATACCACTTATGATTTTCATAATCGTAGGCACATCAAACGCCACTAACTTAACAGACGGACTTGACGGGCTTTTAGTAAGTGTGTCTATTCCAGTTTTTATATCTCTAGCAATTATTGCAAAAACAAGTCAAAACAAATTGTTTGCTGTAATTATGCTTGGTGCTATATTAGGATTTTTAATTTATAACTCAAATCCTGCCAGTGTTTTTATGGGAGATACAGGATCAATGGCAATTGGAGGAGCTATAGTAGCCCTAGCCATTAACCTAAAAATTCCAATTTATCTTGTGATATTTGGTGGAGTATATGTGATGGAGACCTTATCTGTTATTATCCAGGTAATCTCATATAGGTATAGGAATAAGAAAAGAGTATTTCTGATGACACCTATTCACCATCATTTTGAATTAAAGGGATATAAGGAGCAAAAAATTGTAGTAGGATTTATGATTATATCAACAATCCTATGCTTAATAAGTTTGGTGGCAATACTATGAAAAAAGTTTTAGTTTATGGACTCGGTGTAACAGGTATATCCTCAGTCAAAGCTTTAGATAAGCTAGGTTATGAGGTATATACCTATGATAAAAATAAAAAAAATATCAAAGAACTAGAGGGCTATAAGTATAGCCCTATTTCTGATTCTAATTTTGGAAAATACGACTTTGTTTTAAAATCTCCAGGCATAAAGCCTAGTGATGATTTGGTAAGAAAATTATCTTCAAATAATGAAATAATTTCAGATATAGAAGCAAGTGAAAGACTTTTTCCCGAAAAGGAAAAGATAGCAATTACTGGTACAAATGGCAAAACTTCTACAACATCTATGGTAGGTCATATTTTAAATGAATGTGGAAGACCTGCTTACACTGTAGGTAATATTGGTGAGGGAATTTTGTGGCAAATGTATGATAAAAAAGGAGTTTTTGTAGAAGAACTTTCTTCTTTCCAACTTCACGATACATCTACCTACAAACCTCATATCGGAGCGATTTTAAATATTAAAGAAGACCATATTGATTGGCATGGATCCTTTGATGATTATATAGATAGCAAATTAAAACTTGCAGCCAACCAAGATGAAAGTGACTTTCTTGTAATAAATCATGAAGATGAAATAAGCCAGAAACATTTGGGAGATTTTAAGGCGCAGGTTTATGAATTTTCAAGCCAAAGTGTAGTTGATAGGGGACTTTTCTTAGACGGAAATATAATCTGCCTAAGGAATGGTGGGTGTACTATTGAAGAAATCCTCGATGTTAGAGACCTATCTGTAATCGGTCGACACAATTACGAAAATGTTATGGCTGCAATCTTACTTACTTATTTATATGGTTTAAATTTACTTGATATAATAAAGGCTATAAAAACCTTTAAGTCTATTTCCCACAGACTTGAATATGTAAGAAGCCTTTCTGGAATAGATTTCTATAATGATTCCAAAGGAACAAATGTTGATAGCTCTGTAAAAGCAATTGAAAGTTTTAATAAGCCAATAATAATTATTGCAGGGGGCTACGACAAACATATTGATTACACAGATTTTGTGAAAGCTTTTAAGAAAAATGGCAAGCTTATGATTTTAATGGGTGAGACTAAGGAAAAGCTTAAAGATTTGTGTGAAAAATACGATATTTCCTATATTTTAGTTAGTGACATGAAAGAAGCTATAAATACTGCTTTTGATAAAGGCGAAGATGGCGATGTAGTTTTACTTTCTCCTGCTAGTGCTTCTTGGGATATGTATAAATCTTATGAAGTTAGGGGAGATGAGTTTAAAAATATTGTAAATAGATTGGAAGAAAAATGAGAGTAATACTATCAGGTGGCGGCACGGGTGGTCATATCTATCCTGCAATTGCTATTGGTCAAAAAATAAGAGAAGAAAATCCAGATGCCTCTATAGTTTATGTTGGCATAAAGGGTGGTCCTGAGGAGAAAATAGCAGCAAAAAATAGCTATGAATTTAAAGCTATTGAGGCTATGGGTATTCCTAGGAGAGTAAATAAGAAACTTTTTAAGTCTCTATTTAGAAATCTCAAGGGTTTTAAACAGGCCAAACAAATTATTAAAAACTTTAATCCAGATATAGTAATTGGTACCGGTGGCTATGTGTGTGCACCTATCTTATACCAGGCTACCAAGGCCAAGATACCTGCTATGGTTCACGAATCAAATTCCTATCCTGGTATGACCTCTAAATTTTTGTCAAATAAGGTGGATAGAGTTTTGATATCTTATAAGGAAGCTGCGAAACATTTTAAAAATCAAAAAAATATCGTAGTAACAGGAAATCCTGTAAGAAATAATTTTAACCTTGATTTTAATGATGAGGACCTAAAAAGACTTGGAATTGATAAGGAAATACCAGTTGTCTTTTCTTTTGGTGGCTCAAATGGATCATTTGCCTTAAATAAGGCAGTAATTGAAATGAGTAAAGATCTTAATGGAGAGTTTTACCTCCTTCATCAAACAGGAAATAGGTTTTATGATAGTTTCTTAAAAGAAGCTAAGGAAAGTAAATACCTTAAGGTCTTTAAATATATAGATAATATCGACTTATTTTATGCAGTTTCAGATTTGGTTATTGCTTCAAGTGGAGCTATGAGTCTAGCTGAAATTTCATCTGTTGGTAGACCATCAATCTTAATTCCAAAGGCATATACAACAGAAAATCACCAAGAATACAACGCCCGTACTTATGTAGAAAATAATGCCAGCTGTATGATTTTAGAAAAAGATTTAACTGGTGAATTACTAAAACAAAAGATAATGAGTATAATAAATGATAAGGAAAAAATCAAAAGTATGGGGGAAAACGCTCGTAAACTAGCTGATAATTCTGCCTTAGATAAGATTTATCAGCAGATAGAAGAGCTAATATAGATGACTAATAAAAATGACGATAGGTTAATAAAAAAAGGATCTAGAGTATTTAGCAAAAAATATATAGCCAAAAAACACAGCAAGGAAGAAAAAACTAGCTCAAAGCCCTTTGTCTTTCTCTTGATTTTGGCTTTTTTGTTAGGAATTTTCTACAACGTATATACTCATCCATATATGAAAATTAAGGATATATACATAAATGGAAACAGGGTGACTGAAGATACTGAAATAATAAAAAAATTAAAGTCGCCACTTGGCAAAAATATTCTTTTTTATAATCCGACAAAATATGAAAAAGATATAAATTCTTTAGAATATGTAAAGGCTAGCAAGGTTAGGAAGGTATTTCCAAAAACTCTATCTGTTAAGATTGAGGAAGATTTCCCAATGTTTGAAATCGAAAAATATGGAAAGAAAATTTTAGTTACTAATAATGGCCTTGTTACAGATAAAAGTCCTTATAGTGAGGATGCAAAATTGATCAAAATAAAGGCAAATGGAGTAGAGACAACCATGGGTCAAAGTTTTACATCATCTAAAGCAACTCAGGATTTTATAAAAGAAATTCAAGCTTCATCTCTAATTGGTAGTGTGAGCCAATTAAATTTGGAAAATAAGCTTGATATTGGTATAATGGTACAAGATATTGAGGTTAAATTTGGTGATTTAAATAATATTTCTTATAAAATTAAATTGCTAGAAAAAATCTTACAAGAAATAAAAAACAAGGAACTAAAAGCCGTGAGCATCAACTTAAACAATGGAGATAATCCTCTTGTGGTTGTAAATTAAAGTCTTTTAGTAAAAAATCTTAATAAGTAAAGTACAATGGGGGGATTTTATGGCAAATATTAACATTGATATGGACAACAACTCTTTAGCTAAGATTAAAGTTATCGGAGTTGGTGGCGGTGGCAACAATGCCATCAGCAGAATGAGAGACAATGGTTTATCTGGAGTAGAGTTTTTAGCACTAAACACAGATTTGCAGACTCTTCAAGAATCAAACGCAGATTTAAGACTACAAATTGGTGAAAAACTAACTAGAGGTCTAGGTGCTGGTGCAAATCCAAGCGTTGGAGAAAAAGCAGCAGAGGAATCTAAGGGTGAAATTGAAGAAGCTATCAAAGGCGCAGACATGGTATTTATCACTGCTGGTATGGGCGGTGGTACAGGTACAGGAGCTGCTCCAGTTGTAGCACAAGTTGCTAAAGAAATGGATATCCTAACTGTAGGTGTAGTTACAAAACCATTTACCTTTGAAGGTAGAAAAAGAGCTACTCAAGCAGAAGCTGGTATTGAAAAACTTAAAGAAAATGTAGATACATTAATAACTATTCCAAACGATAGACTACTACAAATAGTAGAAAAAAGAACATCAATGGTAGAAGCCTTCCAAATGGCAGATCAAGTTTTAATGGATGCTGTAAGTGGTATTTCAGAGCTAATAGCAGTTCCAAATGTAATTAACCTAGACTTCGCAGACGTTGAATCAATTATGAGCGATCAAGGTATAGCTCATATGGGTATTGGTAGAGCAAGCGGAGAAAACAGAGCTGTTGATGCTGCTAAGGCTGCTGTTAATTCACCTCTTCTTGAAACAAGTATAGACGGAGCAAACGCAGTTCTACTAAACGTTACTGCAGCAGAAGTAGGTCTTATGGAAGCAAACGAAGCAGCAGAATTAATTAGAGAAGCAATTGATTCTGATGCTAACATTATCTTCGGTGTAGGCCAAGACGAATCTCTAGGAGATGAGATTAAGATTACTGTAATAGCTACAGGTTTTGATAATAATGCTTCCTCTAGAAGAACTGATAGAAACTCTAATAGAGCAGAAGAATTAAGAGCTCCACAAAGAAATACTCAAGCAAAACCACAAAGAAGATCATCAAATCCATTTGATGATATAGATCTTCCAGACTTCTTAAAGTAATATGAGATGTCCCTATTGCAACTCAAATAATACTAGAGTAGTTGATTCAAGGTCTACAGATGATGACAGGGCCATCCGTAGGAGGAGACTCTGCGAAGACTGTGACAAGAGATTTTCTACCTATGAAAGGTATGAAGATTCTACAGTCATGATAATAAAAAAAGATAATACTAGAGAGGCTTTTGAACCGAGAAAAGTCATCTCAGGTATTGTAAAAAGCTGCCAAAAGCGTCCAGTATCTATGGATCAAATAGAAGAAGTAGCAAAAAACATCGAAACTAAAGTCAATCACACTGGTAAAAAAGAAGTGACTTCAACATATATAGGCGAGCTTGTAATGGATGAGCTCAAAGATCTTGATTCTGTTGCCTATGTCAGATTTGCTTCTGTATATAGGGAATTTAAGGATTTGGAGTCCTTCTATGAGGAGATTATAAATTTAAAAGATGATAAAGATGCTAACTTATAGCATCTTTTTTCTTTAAGGAAGAAGTATGGATTTATTTGAACTGAATAGAAAAATTGAAATGGAAAAATCGGCTCCATTGGCTGATAGACTTAGGCCTAAAACACTTGATTATTACATAGGTCAAGATCATCTTGTTGGAGATGGTAAGATTATTAGAAGGATGATCAAGGCTGATAGAATTTATTCAATGATTCTTTATGGGCCACCAGGGGTGGGAAAGACAACCCTTGCAAAGATTATCTCAAATTCTACCCACATGGCATTTGAGGAAGTTTCAGCTGTGGCAAGTGGGATAGGTGATTTAAAAGAAAAAATCCAGATAGCCAAGGATAATTTATCCTATGAAAATAAAAAAACTATATTATTTGTAGATGAAATTCATAGATTTAACAAAAGTCAGCAAGATTATCTGCTTCCATTTGTTGAAGATGCCACAATTATCCTCATTGGAGCAACAACAGAAAATCCTTACTTTGAGGTAAATAAAGCTTTAATTTCAAGAATGTATGTCTTTGAGCTAAAGGAATTAACAGATCAAAACCTTAGTGATTTAATTGATCTTGCTCTAAATACAGATGAGATTTTAAAAAATAAAAATATAATCCTAGATAGTAAGGCTAGAGATAAATTAATAAAATATTCTAATGGAGATTCTAGGGCACTTTTAAATGCTTTGGAAATCGCCATATTTTCAGAAAATGAAAAAGAAGGTAGAATAGAAATAGACTCTGAAACTATAGAAAATTCTACAGCAAAAAAGATTGCTGTCTATGATAAAAACGGAGATAGGCACTATGATACTATTTCTGCCTTTATCAAGTCCATGAGAGGGTCTGATATAGACGCAAGTCTTTATTACCTGGCAAAGATGTTGGTATCTGGCGAAGATATTAAATTTATTGCAAGAAGAATGATAATTTTTGCAGCAGAAGATATCTCAAATGCGGATCCCTTCGCCCTTGTTTTAGCGAACTCTACCTTTGAGGCAGTAAACAAGATAGGAATGCCAGAAGCGAGGATAATACTTGCTCAGACTGTAACATATCTTGCTGCAGCTGTTAAGAGCAATACCACCTATCTTGCTATAGATAAGGCCATTGACTTTGTTAGGACAAATAAGGATAAAACAGTACCAAATAAACTTAAAGATAGCCATTATGCGGGAAGTAAGAACCTGATTAAGGAGGAATACCTATACCCTCACGACCATGGTGGTTATGTTAAGACAAACTACCTGCCAGATGACTTTGCTGATGAGAAATTTTATCAAGCGAAATATCTAGGCTATGAAAAAGAAATGATCGAAAGATTAGAAAAAATAAAGGAAGGCAAATATGAAGATTAGAGAATTAATGAGAGAAGCGGATAGTTTTGTTGACAAGGAAGTGAAAATCGAAGGTTGGATAAGAAACTCTAGATTTAGTAAAAATGTTGGTTTTATTGACCTAAATGATGGTTCGACTTTTAAGAACCTACAAATTGTAGTAGCTAAGGAAATTGAAAACTATGATGAACTTGACAAGCAAAACCTATCAGCATCTTTAAGTGTTGAAGGCAAATTAGTTAAAACAAACAATGATAAAAACCCTTACGAAATCCAAGCAAATAAGGTAATCGTATTAGGAGAATCATCAGAAAAGTTCCCTATCCAAAAACAAAGACAAACTTTTGAATTTATGAGAACAATTCCTCACCTAAGACCTAGAACAAATACCTATAGAGCGGTATTTAGACTTCGTTCTATCCTTGCCTTTGGTCTACATAAGTTCTTCCAAGAAAGAGACTTTGTATACGTAAACCCACCAATAATTACAGCAAGCGATGCAGAAGGTGCAGGAGAGATGTTCAATGTAACTACAATTGACCCTAATGACCCACCAAAGACAGATGATGGCAAGGTTGATTATAACAAAGACTTCTTTAGCAAAAAATCTTACATGACAGTATCAGGTCAGCTTGAAGCAGAAGATTATGCTTTAGCCTTTGGTAATGTTTATACTTTCGGACCTACCTTTAGGGCAGAGGTTTCAAACACACCAAGACACGCTGCAGAATTCTGGATGTTAGAGCCTGAAATGGCCTTTGCAGATTATAATGTTTGCATGGATACAGCTGAAGATATGATAAAATACGCTATTGACTATATCCTTGAAAATGCCAAAGATGAAATGGAATTTTTCAATAAATGGATTGATAAGGGGCTAATTGAGAGACTAACAAAACTTCGTGATTCTGAATTTGCAAGGATTACCTATACAAAGGCAATCGAACTTCTCAAAGAATCTGGAGAAAAATTTGAATTCCCAGTTGAGTGGGGCATGGATCTACAAACCGAACACGAAAGATACCTATCAGAAAAAATCGTTGATGGACCAGTTTTTGTTACAGATTATCCAAAAGACATCAAAGCCTTTTACATGAAGAGAAATGACGATGGCAAGACCGTAGCAGCTTTTGATATGCTTGTGCCAGGTGTAGGTGAATTAATCGGTGGTTCTCAAAGGGAAGAAAGATACGACGAGCTTGTAAAATCAATGGAAGATAATGGTCTAAAACCAGAAGAATATCAAAATTACCTTGACCTTAGAAGATTTGGTACAGTTGTTCACTCAGGATTCGGACTAGGATTTGAAAGAGCCATGATGTATGTAACAGGTATGAAAAACATCAGAGACGTAATAGCTTATCCTAGATATGTAAACGCCTTTGCTAGTCAAAAATAGGAGGAATGATGAAGGAGTATAATCCAAATGCTATTGAGAAAAAATGGCAAAAAATATGGCAAGAAGAAAAAACTTTTAAATCTGAAATAGATTCGACTAAGAAGAAATTCTACCCACTTGTAGAATTTCCTTATCCATCAGGTCAAGGCCTTCACGTTGGTCACCCACGTCCATACACAGCTATAGATGTTGTGGCTCGTAAGAGAAGACTTGAGGGTGAAAATGTAATGTACACAATGGGTTGGGATGCCTTTGGTCTACCAGCAGAAAACTATGCCATAGAAAATAAAATCCACCCTGCTATAATTACAGAGAAAAACATAGACCACTTCAGAGGACAAATGGAATCTATTGGTTTTTCCTTTGATTGGGATAGGGAGATAAATACAACAGATCCTGACTATTATAAGTGGACTCAATGGATTTTTCTTCAAATGTACAAACATGGCCTTGCTTATAAGTCCGAAACATCTGTAAACTGGTGTCCATCATGTCTTGTAGGGCTTGCTAATGAAGAAGTAGTAGATGGCAAGTGCGAAAGATGTGGCTCTGAAGTAGAGCATAAGCTTAAAAATCAATGGATGCTAAAGATAACTGCCTATGCAGATAGGTTGATTGACGACCTTGAAGGTGTTGACTTTGAAGATAGGATAAAAACTAGTCAAATCAACTGGATTGGTAGAAGCCACGGTGCAGATGTTAATTTTAAGATTAAAGGTAAGGATGAAAAGCTAACAGTTTATACAACCAGACCTGATACCATTTTTGGCGTATCCTACATGGTTGTTTCTTCAGAACACCCAATCCTTAAAAAATACAAGGATGAGATTAAAAACTATGATGAGATAGTTGAATATCAACATCAAGCAAGTCTAAAATCTGATTTTGAAAGGTCAGAATTAAATAAAGACAAAACTGGTGTAATGATTGAAGGTCTAACAGCAATCAATCCACTAAATGAAAAAGAAATTCCAATTTGGGTTTCTGACTATGTATTAATGGGTTATGGTACAGGTGCTATAATGGCTGTACCTGCTCACGATGATCGTGACTTTGAGTTTGCAAAGAAATTTGATATGCCAATTGTCCGTGTCTATGATTCAGAAGAAGACCTTCCTGTAACTGATATAGAAAAGGGAATAGCAATTAATTCTGATTTCCTAAACGGTTTATCAGCAAGCGAAGCTAAGAAAAAAGCTATTGAATATATCGAAAAAAATAACTTAGGTAAAGCTAAGACAAATTACAAGCTTCGTGACTGGGTATTTTCTAGACAAAGATATTGGGGAGAACCAATTCCAATGGTTTATTGCGAAGACTGTGGATGGGTGCCAGTAGATGAAAAAGACCTACCAGTAAAATTACCTGAGATAGAATCTTATACACCTACAGCCACAGGTGAATCTCCACTAGCAAAGATTGATGAGTTTGTAAATACAACTTGTCCACATTGTGGAAAGCCAGCTAAAAGAGAAACAGATACCATGCCTCAATGGGCAGGATCTTCTTGGTATTATTTAAGATATACAGATCCTCATAATGAGGAAGAGCTTTCTAGCAAAGAAGCTCTTGATTATTACACACCTGTTGATTGGTACAATGGGGGAATGGAGCATACTACCCTTCATCTACTTTACTCAAGATTTTGGCATAAGTTCCTATATGATATAGGAGTTGTCCCAACAAGAGAACCATACATGAAAAGAACTAGTCATGGTATGATCCTAGGGCCAGACGGACAAAAGATGAGTAAATCTCGTGGCAATGTAATAAATCCGGACGATATCATCAGAGATTTTGGTGCTGATACCCTAAGAACTTATGAAATGTTTATGGGAGACTTCTCATCAGTTGCCAAATGGTCAGATGAGGGAGTAAAGGGTTGTAGAAAATATCTTGAAAGAGTTTATAACCTCCTTGACCTAGTTGAAGATGGCGAAGAATATTCAAAAGAACTTGAGATTTTAACTAATCAAACAATCAAAAAGGTAAGCGAAGATTACGAAAATCTTAAGTTTAATACGGCTATTGCCCAGCTTATGACCTTATCAAATGAGATGAGATCTCTTGGCAAAATTACAAGAAAAGATTTCAAGACTTATATCATTCTTTTAAATCCAGTTGCTCCTCACCTTACAGAAGAGCTTTGGGAAATGGCAGGTTTTGAAGGAAGGCTAACAGATACAAGCTGGCCAACTTATGATGAAAACAAATTAAGCCTTGATACAGTAGAACTTCCTGTTCAAGTAAATGGCAAGATGCGTGGTAAGATTAAGATTTCAAAAACAGCCACTCAAGTAGAAGCCCTTGCTCTAGCAAATCTTGATAAAAATGTAAATACTTATATTAAAGATAAGGAATTAAGAAAGGTAATTTACGTTCCAGGAAAGATATTAAATATAGTTGTATAAAAATAAATCCATTGACCAGGTTTGGTCTTTGGATTTTTTTATTCTTTATTAAATCTTTATATTATTTTGTTACAATTATTTTGTAATTGACGTATAATATAGTTAGGTGTAGGATAATACTACATACATCATACAAGGCGGTTTTTATGAAAAAATTCGTAAAAAGTCAAATTTTCAATATAATAGGAGCCATTCTTCTCGTATTGGGTATATTTTTAGGATATATTGGATATCAAAAGGGCTATTTTAATTCACTAGATACCTTTAGAGACCTTATCCTAGAAAAAGGAGCTTGGGGTCCAGTAGTTTTTATGGGTCTACAAGTGGTACAGATAATTGTGCCGGTAATACCGGGGGGCCTTACATGTGTAGCAGGAGTGGTCATCTTTGGAGCTTTTTGGGGCTTTATATATAACTATATATCAATTTGCCTGGGATCTATTCTTGTGTTTTTTATTTCAAGAACCTTTGGCAGGTCAATTGTAATTGGGATCTTTGGAGAAGAACTATATAATAAGTACAAGCATAAGTTAAACGAAGATAAGTATGATAAGTTTTTTGCTTGGGCAATATTTTTACCAGTTGCACCAGATGATTTTTTGTGTTACCTAACTGGACTTACAGAAATGTCAGTAAGAAAATTTATCCTAATAATCTTGCTTTGCAAACCACTTAGTATCTTTGCTTATTCAATGAGCTGGGCCCTCGGCTTGGATTTCTTAGTAAATAAATATCTTTAGGAGAAAAAATGAATTTTAAAGACTTAATAATATTTTTATTTCCAGCCTACTTTGTATTTGTAGGCTTTACATCAAACATGATAAAGGATAAGCCAATAGATAAAAAATATGGCTACAGAACGCCCTTATCAACTAAAAACAAACATAATTGGTACTTTGCCAATTCCTACATGGCAAAAGGGTCATTTGCCTTGGCTTTTGTATTTATAATTTTGGGACTTGCTTTAAATAATTATGTAGAAATGACAATGCTAAGGAGAATAATCCTTGTAATAGTTGAATTTATGGCCTTTATAGTCCTTGGCATAAGCCTTGAAATGAGACTTAAAACAGTCCACAAAAAATAGGTGGGTTTATGTTAAAAACCATAGTCCTTATTTTACTAATTATTGGCAATTTCCTAATAATTCCCAAAACAATCGAAAATTATAAGAAGACTAGGGAAAGACTAGACTTGTTAGAATTAATAGGTCTTGGTCTGATACTACCATCCCTTATTATCTTATTAATAGGTCAATTTATATAATAAAAGCTCTCTAGCTTGGAAAATCTAAGTTAGAGAGCTTTTTTAGAGAGTAATATCCTAAACTTTTTAACATTTTTCTATATTAGCTATTAGATAAGTATATAAAAAGTAAAAGGCAAATGAAATTCCTATGTGACCGATACCTGCTACTCCTGATATAGCAGCACTAATAGCATTATTATCGATTCCATAGATTTGGTAAAAACCTCTGGCGATTAGAGTGCCTATTACCAATATTAACGAAAAATTATAAGTATAAAAAAATCTTTTTTCTTTTTTATCTTCTTTTATATCAAAACTTTTGGCGAAGATACATAGCACCAAAAACAAAATAAAGCCTAAGACAAGTGTATGGGTGTGGGCCACTCTCAGGCTAGTAAGTCCTGTAAATCCTATTATTCTTGTGTATTCTCTGTAGAAGGCTCCTAAAAATAAGCCAAAGAATAAATAAATGAATGAAGTTTTAAAATATTTTTTTGTCATGTTTTTCTCCTTTCATAGCTTTATATCCAATTAGAACTGTCCAGATATAGGCACAAGTTTTTGGCACCATCAGTGCACCGATTGCTGGTATTGTTTTTTCTAATAAAACAACTGGCAGGTAAAAACCAAAGCTTAATACTATAGTAAGCCAGAGGTTTTTAAAGGCCTCATCCTTCATTTCTCTAGATTTTTGATAAAATATTATAATTATCACAAGACCTAGGATTGCAAATGGAATGTTTCTATAAATTCCCCAAGCAAGAGGAGATGAAGTGGTTAAAAATTTATTTTCTGGGCAGAGGACTAACAAAATTCTTAATATTGCTAGAATCCAGATTGTAAAGTCAAGCCTCTTTTTATCCCTAATGTTATATCGTTCTTTCCATACATAGTAGAGGATTAGGTAAAAAATCGTCATAGTAATGGATGTGATAAGTTTTCCTAGACCTAAAGATCTTGTGTAAGATTTAAGACCAGTGGTATTTAGAGCAATAGCTCTTGGCACTAGGTGGAAAGCGTCACCGAAACCCAGAACTAGGGCCATTACACCAAATAGGAAATATTGTTTTTGATCTTTTCCTTCTCTTATCATTGTTATACCTAGAACAATTACCGTCCCTAGATAGATAATATCAAATATTGTTTCAAAAATAGCTTGCATATAAACCTCCTTGATGAACGCTGTTCATTATTTGTCTGTATAGATCCCGCCATGTTTATAGCGGGCTTATTAGTAGATGATTTTTTCGATAATTTTTAATAGCAATTCTTTGTTATAATTTTTTTCAACTATAAAACATACAGCAGTTGATAAGATAAATTTAACTAAATCATCCTGGGTAAATTCATCCGAAAACGCATTTTCCTTGACATTTGGATCTCTATCAAGAATTGTAATCATGTTTTCTCTGACTTTTTCGATATAAGTAGCCATAGAATCTTTTGCCTTTCCGATACTTTGAGCCTTAAAACTTAGTGAGTGTATAGTAAAAAAGTTTGGGTATTTTTCTATGCCCTCACAAAGGTGGGTAAATATTTCAGATAAATATTTTATAAAATCATCATACTCTTCAATATAATCATCTATTTTAAAAATATCTTCCCACACAATCTCTATAGTACTTATCATGAGTTCATCTTTAGATGAAAAGTAGTTATAAATAGATCCAACCGCGACATTGCATCTTTTAGCAAGTTTTCTAATGCTTAGAGCATTTAGGCCTTCTTCAGCAACCAAATCCCTAGACTCTTTAATGATTTTTTCTTTGGATATAATCATATATGACTCCTCAATGAACAATGTTCATTATCATTATAAGCTGAAATATTCACTTGTCAAGATTTTGTTTTTTTTTATTTCTCAATTCATCATAGTAGTCTTTCCTCTTAGGGTTTTCTTTAAACCAACCCCTTAGAACCCTTTGCTCTTGTTCAATAACTTCACCAATTGACCAAAAACAGCAACAAGTGATAACCCCTGCAAAAATACTTGGGATAAGGGGTTTTATGTAAATAGAGAGGGCAACAAATATTATTCCAAAAAGAATAAAAAATTTGTTTACCTTTCTTCCAAAATAATATTCACCCTTGATCACGAGTGGATGGAAAATTCCTATAAGAAAAAATGTCACTACACCAATAATTATTCCTTCCATATTGCCTCCTTATTTAATTATCGTATATTTGTGATTTTTGGTCAAATTTTTAAGAAAATTGGTAAAATTAGCGGATGTAAAAGGGTTTTTACATCAAAAAACTTTAGTGTAAAGTGATATAGATAGACTAAAAAATAAAAATTATTTAATATAGACCTAGGAGGTAAAGATGAAAATCGGAGATAAATTAAAAAAGGCCAGGATGGATAAAAATCTGACCCAGGAAGAGGTTGCTGAAAAAATATTTGTCTCTAGACAATCAATTTCAAACCGGGAGAATAATAAAACTTATCCAGATATAGGAAATGTAATCGCCTTGTCAGACTTATATCAAATAAGCCTTGATGAGCTTTTAAAAGGGAGTGATAATTTTATGGAACATTTAGAAGAATCAACAGATATTGTAAAATCTAACAAAAAGCTAATGGCTATTATAGTCCTTGCTTTGATAGCAATGATTGTGATGGCGATTTTTACTGAATTTTTGCCTGAGAAAGTATTTTTAGTTTCTATATTTACACTTGCAGTAATTTTGACAAGTCTTATCTACAGAGAGATTATTAGAAGATTTTAGGAGAAGAATATGGATATAAAATTAATTATTATAATTATAAGCGGTGCAGTATTTTTGGTTGGAGGCCTTATCCTGCAATATAATATATACAAAATGACTCAAATAGATGCAAAGGCCAGGGGCCTTAAGCATCCTAAATTACTGGGTATTTTAAATATTTCTGGTAATAATAGCAATGCCTTTTTGCTTGCCTATCTTATTGGTAGAAAAAAATATCCTATACAAAATATTTCTAACAAGAACTTAGAAGCTCTAGAATCCTACAAAAAGAAATCCCTACTTGCACTTGGGATAAACCTGATAGCAGCCTTAGTTTTTCTTATAGCTTTCGTATATTATAAAAAAATGACATTTTAATAAATTTAAAAAAGCTTAAGCGATTTCTCGCCTAAGCTTTTTTCTATACATATAGTTCTGCTTGTGTTGTGAACATTTCCTTATAAAGCCCATTTTCTTTCATCAACTCTTCGTGGGTACCATTTTCTGTAATTTTCCCATTATCACATACTATAATTCTATCAGCGTATTTCGTTGATGATAATCTATGTGAGATGAAAAGTGAGGTTTGACCCTTTGAAATCTTTAGCATATTTTCAAAAATTTCCTGTTCGCTTCTCGGATCTAGGGCGCTAGTTGGTTCATCCATTATGAAAAACTTTCCTTCATGGAAGATTGAACGAGCGAGGGCGATTTTTTGACCGATTCCTCCTGATGGCTCGACAGATTTATCTGAGAAAAGATAGGTAAGGAAGGTATCTTCTTTTTCTACAAGTTTTCCTGTCCAATCGGATAAATTTAGAAGATTGAAGGCTGTATCCATATTTTTGTACTCATTATCTGTAATATCTTCCTTTAATTTACTAGTGATATTTTCGCTAATCCTAAATGGAAATAGCCTAAAATCTTGGAAGGTAGGGGAAAGGATCTCATAGTATTTCTTTGTTGAAATCTTAGATATATCAATATCATTTAGATAGATAGCACCTTCACTAGGTTCGTAAAACTTACACAAAAGTTTAACAATAGTTGATTTACCAGCTCCATTTTTTCCTACAAGGGCGACAGTTTCTCCGTCTTTTATCTCAAAAGAAGCATCTTTTAAAACATAGTCCTCACTTGCTGGATACTTAAAGGACACATTATCAAATCTTATCCTAATCTCGCTTGTATCAATGTTAGTGATTTCCCCCTTATCAAGAAGTCCTTCTTCCATTTCTAGAAAATTGAAAAATACTTCTAATTGGGCATTTACAGAAATAACCTTGGCATAGTTTTGCTGGATGAGGTTAGTTGCGTTTATTACCTGTATAAGCGAGTTAAAATACATAGTGAAGTTTGCAAGGCTTATGGTTTTATCGATTAATTTATAGGTTAGGTAAATTAAGGTTAAAATAATTGACCCATTTGCACTTACATTCATAATCCCAGTGTAGATTCCATTTTTGTCGAAGTAATCAGTTGATGTTTTTATTACATTTTGATGGTAGATATCAGCTTTTTCTAGGACTAATTCTTGACCGTCATAAATTTCTACATCCTTAAAGTACCTCAAATCTGCGGCAAAATCTGAAAAAAACCTGTATGCTCTTACTTCAGAAACACTTTCACCTTGGTAATTTAGTTCGTTTTCTTTTATCAGTTTCACAATTTTTTTGTTTATTAAAACTAATAAAATTAACAAGATAATGATGGCTGGATTTAGCCTCACAAGAATTCCCAAAGATAAAATTCCAGTTATTACAGCCGATATTACCAAGACTATTATGTCATAGAGGGTGTACATTTCCCAGACGGCATAGTGGGCCTGGGCCATCATGTCCTGAATATCTTTGGAGTCAGATTTTTCTATTGGAAGCCTTAGGGATTTTTTTGCTATCTTAAAGGTAAGCTTGTCGGACATATCTTCAAAAGTTAGGGTCAGATAATTATTTAGCCGTCTATAAGTTATTTCTTTTATAAAACCTAAAATCAAAACCAAGGCACCGAGACCAAGGCAGTAGGAAATTCTTTTAGCTCCCATAAGTTCATCTATAATTAGCTTTGGGGCGAAAATATTTATCAAAGGTAAAAATCCCAGAACAAGGTTTGTAATAATTACCCTAAGGGTAAATCCTGGCTGGTAGGTGTCAATAAGTTTAAAAAGTTTTCTTATATTTTTCATAGGACCTCCTTGTAATTGTTCGCTTGGAGATTATAGAGGTCTTTATAATCCTCACAAGTATTCATTAGCTCAACATGAGTCCCATTTGCGAGAATCTTGCCGTCCTTAAGATAAATTATCCTGTCACAAAACTTGGTTGATGCAAGCCTGTGGGATATAAAAATCGACGACTTATCTTTTGTCAGGTCATCATAGAGCATGTAGAGTTCTCTTTCGTTAAGGGCATCAAGTTGGGCTGTTGGCTCATCTAGGATTAGAAGCTTGGCCTTTGATTTTTGAATAGCTCTGGCTAAAAATAGTCTTTGTTTTTGGCCGCCTGATAGGTCAACTCCGTCATTGTCCAGAATTCTCAAAAGAGTTTGGTCATCCTTTTTCTCATAAGTATTTATGATTTCATCTAGGTGGGTCATCTTGTAAATATCGTCTAAATTTTTATCTTCAGTTGACATTAGGATATTTTCTTTAAATGAAAATGGTAAAAGATTTGAATCTTGAAATACTGCCGATACTAGCTTTTTATAGTTGATTTTAGATTCTTTTATATCTTCTCCATTTATTAAAATCCTACCTTGTGTTGGTTGATATAAGCCAGCGAGAAGTAGGGCCAGTGTTGACTTACCAGCACCATTTTCTCCTACAAGAGCGATGGTTTCTGAGTCTTTTATCCTTAAATTTATATCTTTAAGAACATAGGAATCTGTGCCTGGATATCTAAAGCAAACTTCATCAAGAGTAATTTCCATTTGGTCTGGATAAATTTCTTGTTTTTCATCCTTATAGACGTCAGTAATCTTAAAAAATGGCTTAAACATTGTAAAGTTTCTTCTAATATCAGAAAAAACCCACATAGTTTGGTGGTTAAAGGCAATAAAAGCAAAGATTGCTGTAAAATAGACATAGAAATTTGCTATAGAAATCCTACCGGCGATAAGTCCAGTCATTAGCCAATAGATAATAAGTCCGTCCCTGATTAGGTTAAATATATTTGCCAGGGTAAAGATTCTTAGAGTTTTTGTGTTGACTTCTCCTAGGCGGTTAATCCTGTCCTTATTGGTTTTGCCATAATAGGATTTAAAAATTCTTACTGTGTCAAAAATCAAAATATCCTGCTTGGATAGGGGAGATTTCATTTCGTTATTAAGCTTTGCAAACTTATCCCAATTTGGACTCATTTCTTCCCAGTACTTATCATAAGATTTTGGGACTTGGTTTAAAAGTGCCCATGAAACTATTGTTAGAATAATAGTTGAAGATAGAACCCAAAGGTCCATAGATGTAAATATCCACAAAAATCCACCAATCGAAATAATTAGAGCAAAGACATTAGGCAAATCCATCATTATGCCACCAGCTCCAAGCCAAGGCGATTCTACAGCCTTCATGGCATCACTTATTTTTTCGGATTCTTTCTTTTCTTTTTTCTTAGCATAGGGAAGATAAAGTGAATACTCTGTGATCATATTCATTAGCTTATAACGGACGTGGTTCATCCTCATCCTGTAATTGCCCATAACAAAGGCATCAAAAAAGCTAATTAATGAAGAAATAAAAAATAAGCCTATAAAAAACATTGGGAAAACTCCAGGGTTTGTCTGGTAATTTTTCAATATATAGGCAGGCGAAATAATCCATAAGAAGGGCTTAATCCCTACAAATAGACCGTAAAGTGCGATTAGTAAAAACATGGCTGGCTCCAAATGAGCCATCTTTTTAATCAAAAATTTAAATTCTTTCATAGTGCCGAATAATCGGCATCCTCCTTGTTTTTCTCTATGTAAGTCAAGGAGTTATCCTTACTTACTAGTTACGTTCTTTCTTTCCAATTCTTAATTTTGTCATTTTTCTGTTCTCCTTTCTTTAAACTTCTAATAATTTACCTCGGTACAGAGAATATGTCAAATATTTATCTACCAGCGGCAAAAGAAATAATGGTATTTTTACCTTCTCTTCTAACAGATAAAATCTTAAATCTTCTGATTTTGTATGTATTATCAAAATTAATATAGGAATTAATTACCGTTCCAAGGCCAGCTACTTCTGTAATTCCAGCTTTTGTACTAATAGGAAGGTTTGAATCAATGGCGTAGTTTATCATTTCATCAAAAAGCTCAATATCTAAATCTGATGTGTAATTAAGAAGGGTGATGTAGGCCTTTTCTTCACTTAGGAATAAGTTTGTTTTAACATTGCCATAAAATCCTTCTAGAAAAATCTGAAAGAGGATGTAGGCAGTATTGTAGTAAAGATTTCTGTATCGAAGCTTTTTATTAACTACAAGTTCTATTTTATCTTCGGTGTATTTTCCCTTTACAGAAATTAAGTCTTTGCCCCTTGTTTCTTTGACTTCAACTACTTCAAGACCTCCTGCAGTCTCGTAATCGTTTATCAAAAAGTCATCACTTGGCATAAAGATAGTCTTATCTACCAAAAGTTGGCTAATATTATTTTTAAATCTCTTATCTTTTACCTCAGCGGTGAAAGATAAGATTTCTGGATATCTTTCGTAAATTTTCATAATTTCACCTCTAATCTATTATATCATATGATATAATGAAATAGAGGTTTTTATGAAAAAAAGAATCGCCATTATTCTTTTGGGAATGATCCTTGGAATACTGGGCTTTATTAATTTTGAAAATATAAATATCCTATATTGGGCGCTAGGCCTTGGTATTTTAGTTTTTATTTTTTATCCAAAAAATAAAGAGTATGCAATATTTTTCCTAGCTGTTTTACTTGGCCTATTTTTGGCAAATTTAAAATTTATGAAGATAAATCCTAAAGATGAGCCTAATATCGATTTAAATTTTACGATTATAGATAAAAAGATGAGCAAATCATCTTTTAGATATACGATTTTGATAGATGAAAATAAAAAGAGAGCCTTCATGTTTAATGAAGGAGATTTTGATATTGGAGATATGATTAGTTGTAGGGGAGATCTAAAACTTGTAAATAGAAATACTAACCCTAACTTATTTTCCTATAGATTTTATGCTATATCTAAGGGAATAGGTACTGAATTCAAGGCAAAAGAGATAAACCCAGAGATTACAAGAGAGAAGTCAAATAATATTTTCTTAACCCTCAGAAGGAAATTTACTAATTATATAAATAGAATTTTTAAAAATAATTTATCTAAAGATTCGGCAGACTTTGTTACATCTGTTATTTTAGTGGACAACCTTTTTGATAAGACGGATTTAAATAAGCTTGGCCTTGCTCATATTCTAGCCGTATCTGGATTTCATATAGATTTATTAATGACTTTTATGGTATTTATATTATCAAAAACGGGTCTTTCCTATAAGAAATCGATGCTAGTTTCTTTAAGTCTTGCTTTGATCTACGGCTATATAATAGGTTTTGCCTATTCTGTTTTAAGGGTATTAATAGTCAATGCGATTAGCTTTTTGGGGTTTTTATTAAGGCGAGGAGTCGATAGGGTAAAGGCTTTGATGGTTTCAGCTATAATAATTTTATTTATAAATCCCTTTGCGATTTTAAATACAGGCTTTATCCTTTCATTTACTACTATGTTTGCAATTTATAAAATTTATCCAAAAGTCAAGACGTATTTTAAGGAAGGGTTTATAAGAGATAGACTTGCCTTTACAACAAGTATACAACTTGCTGCCATGCCTTTTAGTGTATATTATTTTAGGTATTTTAATTTTGTATCTATTTTAGCAAATTTTTTAATTGTTCCAGTTTTCGAAATAGCTATGTACATAATTTTCAGTTTGGTATTTATATATCCTCTACTAAGAAATCTATTAAAACCAGGCTTTATAATCCTAGATATTATGATAGGATCAATTTTAAATATGATTAATGCTTTATCAAATATAAAGATTTTGTCTATAGATTTTATGGCAGAGAGTATTTTTCTAAGCCTTTATCTATTTGTATTAATTTTTGTATTTACTAATATAAAAAATAATAAAAATTTAGGCCGATTTTTAAAGACATCTATAGCGATAATTTTAGTCTCCTTAGCTGTAAGAAGCTTTGATAGGCCTGTAGAGTATCAGATGATTGATATTGGCCAAGGTGATGCATTTTTATTAAACGACAGGGGGAAATATTATCTAATAGACGTAGGAGGGCCAAAGTATGATGATTACGACTCGGGAGAAAGAATCCTAGTTCCTTACTTAAAAAGCTTAGGTATTAAAAAAATTGAGGCTGTCTTTATAAGTCATGAAGATAAAGACCATGCAGGCAACCTTGATTATTTGTTAGAAAATATTAGGGTAAAAAATATAATAGTTGATAAGTCCCTATCAAAAGAATTCAAGGATAAATACCAGGCGAAAATTATAAATATAGGCGATGAAGTAAAGCTTTCTGATGGTTTTATCAAATGTATTTATGATGGGGAGAATAATGAAAATGAAAATGATAAGTCTATGGGACTATTGATAAATATAAAGGGAAAGACAATACTAAGCCTAGGAGACCTATCAGCTGAATTTGAAAATAAGTTAGACCAGAGGGCTGATATATTAAAGCTATCCCACCATGGATCAAGGTCATCTTCAAGTAAGGAATTTATCGATAAAGTAGATCCAGATATAGCCCTAATATCAGCAGGAAGAAATAACACCTACGGACACCCTAATAAGGTAGTCTTAGAAAATATAAAAGATATAAAAAAATATAACACTCAAACTGATGGCCTTGTAAAAATTAAATTTTATAAAGGCAAGATAAAGGTAGAGAAATTTTTGAAAGGAGGATTTTTTAGGTGAAATATATTGAGTTTTTTAAAAATTTTACAAATTTAAAGACATCCGGCATATATTTATTTGATTCTAAAGAAGAATATTTAAATACAACAATAATTGAAGAAGCGGAAAGAATTATAAATATAAAAGACTTTAATCTTATAAAGATAAAAGGGGATACTGATTTTGATACTATAAAAAATTCCTACGAAACTTATCCAGTTATGGAAGATAAAAAAATTATTATTTGGCAAAATATAGACCTATCTAAAGATGGAGTAAAAAACTATAAGGTGATTTTAGATAAGCTTGCAGAGGATGTAAAAGATTTTCCTCCCTATGCAACATTTTTGATTTTTTCAGATACTATACCATTTAAGGGCAAATTTTATAAATCTATAAATAAAAATGGAACTGTAGTTGAAATTGATAGGCTAAATAATAAAGAATTAAAGTCTTTTATTGGTAGAAGATTTGTAAAAAACAACAAAAAAATTTCAAATGCCTATATAGATGAAATTATAAACAGATTTTCATATCTTTCTTATAACAGCGAGATTGCCCTCTATGAGATTGTAAATTCTGTGGATAAAATAATATCAAACTCATCTGATGAAATTATAAAAAAAGAAGATATAGATGATCAACTAGATCAAGTTTTAAATTTAAATATCTTTAATTTGACCGACGCAATATCAAGTAAAAATACAAAAGATGCCTTTAAAACTCTCTTATTAATGGAAAAATCTGGCGAAGATCTTTTTATGATTTACCATATGCTAATTAGACAATTTAGAATATTAACAGCTGTAAAAAGTCTGAGCACTTCAAATTTTAATGATAGTTTTATAATGAAGTCAGCTAAAATCGGATCTTTTGAGCTAAGAAAAGCTAAAAGTAATATAAGAAATTATAGTCTAGATGATTTGATAGATATAAATGAAAGGCTAATGGATATGGAAATAAGGTCAAAGTCGGAAGCCTTTGAGATGAAAGATGAGTTAATGAAGCTAGTAGCTTTTGTGGGAACAAAATAAGAGTGGGTAACCACTCTTTTTTGCTGTAGTTTTTTGAGTTTTGCACAGTTTTTTTACTTGATACGATGAAAACTACAACTTGCGAATAAGAAGAACCAACGCTCCTATTCGTCGCGTCTCTTCTTCTTCGCTGCATAAGGTTTTTCGTTATTTTCCTGCGTGCTTTGCACTTGTAAAATAATGAAAAACGCTCAAATATTGCTTGCAAAATTACTCACAATTTGCGACTCAGAAGAAGTAACGCTCCTATTCGTCGCGTCTCTTCTTCTTCGCTGCATAAAGTTTTTCTATTGTTTTTCTACGCAACTTTGTTGCTTGTAAAACAATGAAAAACGAGCAGATATTGCTCACAATATCTGCTCTACTTTTAAATGAGTGATCATCAGTAGTCATATGTTAGGATCCAGTACTGATTATCACTCATTATCTTATGCGTTTAGTTTTTTTGCAAGTTTTGATGTAGTTGAAGCTACTCTGTTTTTGTGGATAACATTTTTGCTTTCAGCTTGTTTTAATTTTTTATCAACTACTTTGAAGATTTCTCTTGCTTCTTCTAAGTTTCCTGCTTCTACTGCAGCTTCAAACTTTTTAATGTAAGTTTTGATTTCTGATTTTCTAGATTTGTTTCTAAGTGTGTTTCTCTTAGCAACATCTATTCTCTTTTCACTTGATTTGATATTTGCCATCTATTTTCACCTCTCTTCTTTTTTGCTTGACTTATGTATTCTACCATAAATTTATAAAAAGCTCAAGTTTTTATTTATATTTACCATTTTTCTTTGAGAATTGCCATAAACTAGTATATAATTAATAGGAAATGAGAGGTTAGAAATGAAAGAAGAAAATATAAAAAATAATAAAGAAAATTCATTGTTGAATATTATTTGGGATTGGGTTAAAACCATTCTTATTGCTCTTGCTATTACATTTTTTGTAAAGATTTTTATAATTGATGCTACAAGAGTAGCTGGCAAGTCTATGTTGAATACCCTTCATGATGGGGATATGCTTATGGTAAATAAAATAGGCAAGCATTTTAGGGAATATAAGAGGGGAGAGATTGTTATTTTAAATGCTCCAGATTATCCTAATAGACTTTATGTTAAAAGAGTAATAGGCACACCGGGAGACCTTGTTGAATTAAAAGATGGTGACGTTTATGTTAATGATGAAAAACTTGAAGAAAAATATATAGCTGTTGACGAAACACTTGCCAAAACTGATCAGACAGGTTGGATTTTAGGAGATAAAGAATACTTAGTTTTTGGTGATAATAGAGCAAATTCTAATGATTCTAGAGATTTTGGCAAAATTTATAAGGAAGAGATAGTGGGCCATGCGTTTTTTAGAATTTATCCATTTGATGATGCAGGTCTAATCGATAATAATCCTTATGGAAATTAATTAGTAGGAGTTATATGACAAAGAGAAAAGAAAATATTAGGAATTTTTCTATTATTGCCCATATTGACCACGGTAAGTCAACCCTTGCTGATAGACTTATTGAAAGAAGTGAGAATATCAGTCAAAGGGACATAAAAGAGCAAATGCTTGATGATATGGAGCTTGAACAAGAACGTGGTATTACAATTAAATTAAAATCAATAAAAATTCATTACAAAGCTAATAATGGAAAGATTTATGACTTAAATCTAATTGATACTCCAGGCCATGTGGATTTTAATTATGAAGTTTCAAGATCACTTAAAGCTTGTGAAGGAGCAATACTTGTAGTTGATGCAAGCCAAGGTGTAGAAGCGCAAACCCTTGCTAATACATATCTAGCTCTCGAGCAAGATTTGGAAATTCTTCCAGTTTTAAATAAAATAGATCTACCAAGTGCTAGAGTTGATGAAGTAAAACTTGAGATTGAAAATCAGATTGGTTTAGATACAGATAACGCCCCTCTAGTTTCAGCTAAAACAGGTCTTAATATTGAAGATGTTTTAGAGGACATTGTGAAAAATATACCAGCTCCAGAAGATCACGATGATAAGCCGCTTAAGGCACTCATTTTCGATTCTTATTACGATTCGTATGTAGGAGTAATTTGCTATATTAGAGTCTTTGAAGGAGTTGTAAGACCTGGAGATGAGATAAAGATGATGAATACTGGCAAGGTTTTTGAAGTAAACCAAGTTGGATATACATCAAAGGGTAGAGTTCCTACTACAGAGTTAAGATCAGGTGATGTTGGTTTTATCGAGGCATCTATAAAACAAGTTAAAGATGCTAGGGTAGGTGATACAATTACTACTGTAGAAAATCCAACAGATAAGCCTCTAGCTGGCTATAAAGAAGTTCTTCCTATGGTTTATTCAGGAATCTATCCAGCAGAGGGCGAATCTTTTAATAAGCTAAGGGATTCATTAGAAAAACTTCAGGTTAATGACGCAGCCCTTGTTTTTGAACAAGAAAATTCTCAAGCTCTTGGTGTTGGTTTAAGAGCAGGATTTTTAGGACTTCTTCACATGGATATTATTACCCAGAGACTTGAAAGAGAATATGACCTTGATATAATCGCCACAGCACCATCTGTTATTTATAAAATCAAACTTAAGGGATTAGATGAGGAAAAAGAGCTTCAAAACCCTAATGATTTCCCTGATCCAACAGAGATTCAGTATATTAAAGAACCCCAAACTTTATCAGAAATAATTACACCAAAAGATTATATTGGACAAGTTATGGATCTTGCTCAATCAAGACGTGGCGAGCTTGTAAATATGACTTATTTGGATGAAAATAGGGTATCAATCAAATACAAGATTCCTCTAAATGAGGTGATTTACAATTTCTTTGATAGCTTAAAATCAAGGACAAAGGGTTATGCTTCTCTTGATTACGAGGTAGTTGGATATGTAGTTTCAGATTTAGTTAAACTTGATATTTTAATCAATGAGCAAAGTGTCGATGCCCTATCACTTATTGTTCATAGAGATTCTGCCTATGCTAGAGGTCGTGGTATTGTTGAAAAACTTAAAGATGAGATTCCAAGACAACAATTTGCAGTACCTATCCAGGCTGCTATAGGCGGTAAAGTTATAGCTAGAGAGACTGTTAGAGCTCTTAGAAAAGACGTAATTGCCAAGTGTTATGGTGGAGATATTTCAAGGAAGAAGAAGCTTCTTGAAAAACAAAAAGAAGGAAAGAAGAGGATGCGTCAACTCGGCAGTGTTGAAGTACCACAAGACGCCTTCCTATCAGTGTTAAAATTAGACGATGAATAAAAATAATTATTTTAAAAGGATGTGGTTTTCACATCCTTTTTTGCTCTGTAAATATACTGAGAAATATTAGAAATAGATATATGCCTAGGCTTAAAAATACAATATATTTAAAATCTGTCACTGGATAAAAGCTTGCGGTATTAAATCCCTTTATAGAAATTATTCCTAAGAAAAGTGAAAGAGGCGCACCTATTAGTAGGGTTTTTATTGGTAGACTAAAGGTTTTTTTTCTATGTTTTTCTAATAAAAATATCACTAAAGCAATTATAATAAATCCAATGATTGACATCCAGGCGTATAAACCAAAGACCAATCTTGGAAGTAGAGTTTGGCGGACTTCGCCAGATCCGATTACCATATTTGGCATGGAGTCGTGGTTTTGGTAGAGAACCATCTTTAAATCGTCCTTATGAAAAGTAAGGGATTTGTTTGGACTATTCTTATTAAAAATTTCGTCGTATTTTGTAGTGTAGGCATCAAGGAAGATTGTATCTTCGGTATCAGTATAATCAATTCCGCTTACCTTATCAGAAAATTCTACAGTATAGATATCATCACTCCTATACACCTTATACAAGCCTTTTTCATATTCAATGTGTCTTGGAGTATTGAGGTAGGAGATTATAAAAATAAGGATTGAGCCGATTAAGGCGATGACTGCTAGGGTAAAATACCTAGTTTCTTTTTTTATCCTTTTTTCGACAAAGTCTAGGGGTTTAGGATCTTTATTTTGTATTTTAACATCATTTTCTAATAAATTTTTACAAGTTGAACAAGATTTTATATGGTCTTTCACAAAGCTTTTTGATTCTTCGCTTAATAGATTCTCCCTATATAAGGGAAGTAAATCTTTTACAATATTACAATCATTCATTTATTTCCTCCAATATTATTTTTAGTTTTTCTTTGGCCCTGTAATAAACAACACATGCCCGATTTTGATCCTTTTTATAAATTTCTCCAATTTCTTTAAAAGATAGATCATTAAGTCTAAGTTTTACTACGTCTTGATAAGGATTTTCGAGATTTTCTATTGCTTTTTCCAAGTCAGTGAGAGTTTCTTTTTCCAATAAATCTTTTTCAAAAGATTCTAATACTTTATCGAAATTATCAATTTTTTCAGTATATAAAATCCTTTTATTTTTATTGTAATAGTTATAGTAGGTATTTTTACCAATTTGAAATAAGTATGATTTTACCTTTGCATCTTCAATATTTTCGATATTTTTAATCGCTTTTATAAAAGATTCTGAACAAATATCTTGGGCGATTTCTTTATTTTTGCATAGATATAGTAAAAATCTATACAGGTCATCAAAATATATTCTATAAATTTTCTCTATATCCATATATCCTCCTTCTTCATATAGTAGACAAAATACTTAATCATATCTTACAAAATTTTAAAATAAAATCCATTATTGTATAGTATATTTATCACGAGAAGGAGTTTTTATGGATATAAAAATAGATTTTACTGATTTGGTAATAAAGACTGACAGGCTCATTTTAAGAGCCTTTAAAGATAGTGATTTAGAAGATTTTTATGATTATGCTAAGACCCCAGGTCTTGGTGAAATGGCTGGTTGGAACCATCATAAAAGTCTTGATGATACAAGAGAAGTTTTAGAGAGATTTAAGAAAAACAAGGACGTCCTAGCCATAGAAAAAGATGGTAAGGTTATAGGATCAATCGGTCTTCATCCAGTAGATGATGAATTTTACAAGGAATTTGAGAGTCTAAAGGGCAAGGAACTAGGCTTTGTCTTAAGTTCCGACTTTCATAGGCAAAAGATAATGACTGAAGCTGTTAAGGCTCTTATGAAATATGCTTTTGAGGATTTGGGGCTTGATTATATTTCAGCAGGATATTTTAGGGGGAATTTTAAATCAAGATGGTTTCAACAAAAGTTGGGTTTTACCTACTATGGCAGTCATGTAATAAAATTAGCATTGGGAACTTTGGAGCCAGTACACCAGACAATTTTTACTAAAGAAGATTACCTGTCAAATAAGACTGGCCATGTAGAAGAGAAAAAAGCTATAAAGGCTAGCGAAGAGTTGGTTTTAAAATCTGAAAAAGAGATAATTAAGAGACTTTATTTTGAAAAAGAGAATGAGTTTATTCCTCAAAATATTAAAAACCCATACTATATAGTAGTAGTTGAAGGAAGGGTTAGAATTATTTCTGATAAAAAAGAATATACTTATTTTCCAGCAGATGCTCTTAGAATAAAGAAGGGTCAAAATTTTAAAATTATATCCAGGTCTTCTGCAAAGCTTGTGCTGATAGAAATGATTGGTCAACATGAATAAGGTTGGGGCATATATCCACATTCCTTTTTGCGAAAGAAAGTGCTACTACTGTGACTTTGCAGCATTTCCGGGTCTTGAATCTTGGATAAAGTCTTATGTGGATAATCTCATCAAAGAAATTCGTCTTTATAGGGATAGGTTGGATGTAGAAATTGATTCTATCTATATAGGCGGCGGTACTCCTTCATATATTGATCCCATCTATATAGAAAAAATAGTTAATGAAATTTACAAATTTAAGACTGATATTAAGGAATTTACTATAGAAGCAAACCCTAAATCTCTTGATATAGATAAATTGAAAATCTATAAAGATCTAGGCATAAATAGGATTTCTCTAGGAGTTCAGTCCTTTGATGATGAGGTTTTAAAAAATATTGGTAGAAACCACACAGGGAAAAGGGCCATCAAGGATATAGAAATGATAAGACAAGCTGGGTTTAATAATCTTTCCTTTGATCTTATGCTAAATCTGCCTGGTCAAGATTTTGAGAGTGTAAAAAGAGGTCTGGAAATGGTAAAAATTTTAAAACCTAAGCACATTTCTTGGTATTCTTTAATTCTGGATAAGGGGTCGAAGTTTTATGCTCTTGATAAGGAGGGTAAGCTTGACCTAATGGATTCTGATCTCGAAGTTGATATTTTTTCTTATTTGATAAATGAACTTGAAAAAATCGGACTTCATCGTTATGAAGTTTCAAACTTTGCCCAAGAAGGATTTGAGTCTTATCATAACAAAAAATATTGGAATGAAGAGGGTTACTTAGGCTTTGGCCTTGCTGCAGCTGGCTTTCTATCTAATGTTAGGTATACAAATACGAAAAACCTTGCCATCTATGACAAAAAAATAAAAGAAAACAAGCTTCCTATTATAACTAGGGACTTTGTAGACAAAGAGGAGAACGAGAAGGAATATATAATCTTTAAGCTAAGAGAAACAGAAGGTATCAACTTAGGAGAATTTAAAAAAAGATATGGCGTTGACTTTTTGGATAAGTATAGAAAGGAAATTTCAAAGTTTGATTCAGATGAATTTTTCGAAATAGGAGAGGATATAAGATTTACAAAAAAAGGAATGAGCCTTTCTAATGAATTTTTCGTTGAGATAATCTAAAGCTTAATTTTTTATAAATTGGGTATAAAACGAATATAACAATTAAGGAGATGAAGATATGGCAATACAAAAAGTAACTATAGCAGGTGGAGGAGTGTTAGGTGCACAAATATCCTATGCTGCAGCTTTTCACGGATATGATGTCACTGTTTGGGGTAGACGCGATGACTCTATTGAAAGAATCAAACCAAGAGTAGACCGTCTTCACGAAATATACACTAAAGAGCTAGAAATCGCTCCATCATATATTGGAGATGAAAATCCAAACTATCCTAGATCATTTTTTAATTCAAAAGAAGAAATAACAGAAGAAAAAATAGAAGAACTAAAAGAAATTAACGAGAAAGTTTATAAGGGCTTAAAATATACAACAGACCTTAAAGAAGCTTTTGGAGATGCAGACCTTGTAATAGAGGCGATTGCAGAAGTAGTAGAGCAAAAGAAAGATTTTTATGAAAAAATAGCCCCTTTTTTAAAAGATGATGCAATACTTGTAACAAACTCATCAACCCTACTTCCTTCAATGTTCAGAGAATACACAGGTAGGGAGGAAAAATTCTTAAGCCTACACTTCGCAAATAACATCCACAGACAAAACCTAGCAGAAGTAATGAGACATGATAAAACTTCTGACGAAGCTTTTGAAACTGTTGTAGAATTTGCAAGATCAATTGGTATGTACCCAGCAGTTCTTAAAAAAGAGCAACCAGGCTATATACTAAATTCAATTCTCGTGCCAGTAATCGGAGCAGGACTTACCCTTTACGGAAATGATGTAGCAGATCCTGTTGATATAGATATGGACTGGAAAATCGGTACAGGTGCACCAAAGGGTCCATTTGAGATAATAGATTTAGTTGGTTTAACAACTGTAATTAATATCTTAAGCAACAATCCAGCTTCAAATGATCCATCCACACCAATTGGTAAGGCAATGATTAAACTTAAAGAAATGGCTGACAAAGGCCATATTGGAATCGAATCTGGACAAGGCTTCTACAAATACAATTAAAATAAAAAGTAGTGATAAAACCACTTTTGTTGATATAGGTTGATATAATTAAAAAAACTTCCAAGCATCTAACTTGGAAGTTTTTTATATTGTGTCAAAAATTATTTTAATTATAAAAATGTCATCCTTTATGTCAGCAGTAATTTGACCGCCTAATTTTTCGACCAAAGCCTTTGTAATTGCAAGACCAAGACCTGTAGAAGAACCTCTTCTCGAATTATCTGCCTTATAAAATTCTTTAAAAAGATCGTCTTTGTTTATTTTAAGGTCGCCTTTAATTCTATTTTTGCTTATAAATAGAGCTTTTCC
>QWCK01000536.1_pt1 | contig 65317 bp, 52 predicted proteins | sample 1972571 | NCBI WGS metagenome assembly QWCK01 (sample SAMN09866710, study PRJNA288562) | Human gut metagenome isolate term2_stool, whole genome shotgun sequencing... | isolation source: gut | host: Homo sapiens | place: USA: California | reverse complement strand
TGCTACCTTCAAACTTCAAATAACAAATAACCCTTATATGCTGCCAGACGTATAAGGGTTATTTGTTGGTGTGAAAGTCGGCTAATATTGGATGCTTACCATATATCAAGTATTTTTACGAAATTTGCATATAAGTTGTGCATACGGATTATTAAGCTTAATGTTTTGGTTATCACTAAGTTACAAATAAATTCTTGTATGTACAACTTTTCTTTCCTATAAATTTATCCATTATTTTAATTCCGCCAACGGGTAATACCTCTGTTTTTCCTTTGTGATTGAACAGGTCGGTACTTCATTTATTGTAACTACTCATATTGTTCCTTGAACCACTCTCTTAGTCTATCATCATTTGACACCGTAATATCACTGATATTAAGTCGTTTAGCTTCATTTTTCTGCTTTTTAAGGTTATTCCAGAGATTTTTATTATCTTTGCATAAGATAGATCCATAAGTTAAGCTAATAATATAAGCATACAAGGATAGTAACAAAAAAAAAGAAATATCACGATTTAAAGTAACAAATAGATATGTTAGTAGATTATCAGAAGGTCAATATATATCAAGATGAGCGTCTTATATTAAAGGATGTAGATTTACAAGTAAACGAAGGTGAATTTATCTACATCATCGGTAAAGTAGGTTCTGGGAAAAGTTCATTACTTAAAACGATGTATTGTGAGCTTGACATTGACCGTGAAGACGCAAAAAAAGCATCTATACTAGATGTTGATATTACAGATCTGAAACGCAGTCATGTACCTGAATTAAGGAAGCAAATGGGTATCATCTTTCAAGATTTCCAATTGCTTCACGATAGAACGGTTGCTCTAAACCTAAAGTTTGTATTAGGCGCAACAGGCTGGACGGATAGAGAAAAAATTAACCGCCGTATAGAAGAAGTACTTGCTCGGGTAGGAATGCTAGAAAAGAAAGACAAAATGCCTAGCGAACTATCCGGAGGAGAGCAGCAACGTATAGCCATTGCAAGAGCACTCTTAAATAATCCTAAGGTCATCATTGCCGATGAACCTACTGGTAATCTTGATCCTGAAACAGCCACAAGTATTGTTCAATTGCTACAAGACACTTGCAAAAACAACACAACCGTGATTATGTCAACACATAACATCCAGATGATAGAGAAATTTCCAGGCACTACCTATAAATGCGTAAATGGAATGTTCAAGCGAGAGAATGAGGAAGAAATAAAAGCAGAGGCAAAAAGCGAAATCATTGAAACAACAGCAGAAGTGATAAAAGCTGAAAGTGAAGAAGTTGAGGCTGAGAACAGAATAGCAGAAGCTGAAGAGGCATAATAGTTAACGATATACAAAGATAAAAAGCGTATGGAAGTAATGAAGTTTGGTGGAACCTCGGTAGGTTCTCCAGAAAGAATGAAAGAAGTAGCCACACTAATAACAAAATCGGGAAATCCTACTTTTGTTGTTCTTTCTGCAATGAGTGGTACCACAAATACTCTTATAGAGATATCTGACTATTTATATAAAAAAAATCCAGAAGGGGCTAATGAAATTATCAATCGCTTAGAAAGAAAATACCTTGGACACCTTGACGAACTCTTTTTAACTGAAGCATATAAGCAAAAGACAAAGAAGTTTATTACAGAGGAATTTAATTACCTTAGAACTTTTACAAAGGACTTATTTACCTCATTTGAAGAGAAAGCAATTGTTGCACAAGGAGAATTTATCTCAACCAATATGGTAGTGAACTACCTACAGGAACAAGGTATAAAGGCTACACTACTCAACGCTTTAGATTTTATGCGTACGGATAAAAATGCAGAGCCTGACCTTCAATTCATAAGAGAAAAGCTAACTACTATCTTAGAAAATACCCCAGATCAGCAGATCTATATCACACAAGGCTTTGTATGTAAGAACGCTTACGGTGAGATTGATAACCTTCAACGTGGCGGATCAGACTACACAGCTTCGCTCGTAGGAGCTGCTATTAATGCAGAAGAAATACAGATTTGGACAGATATTGATGGCATGCACAATAACGATCCACGAATAGTAGAGCATACAGAAGCTGTTCGCCAATTAAATTTTGAAGAAGCTTCAGAACTTGCTTACTTCGGTGCTAAGATCCTCCACCCTACTTGTATCCAACCTGCAAAATATACAAGTATCCCTGTTCGACTAAAGAACACTATGGAACCAGAGGCTGAAGGAACGATCATCAACAACGAATTAGTAAATAATAAGATCAAGGCTGTAGCAGCAAAAAATAACATTATTGCTATCAAAATTAAATCGAGCCGAATGCTAGGTGCTTCAGGATTTTTACGCAAAGTATTCGAAATCTTTGAAAGTTATCAAACTCCTATTGATATGATTGCTACAAGTGAAGTTGGCGTTTCTATGACTATAGAAAACAATTCCCACCTCACAGAAATCGTTGATGAGCTAAAGAAATATGGCACCGTTACTGTAGATACTAACATGTGTATCATCTGTGTAGTAGGCGATCTTGATTGGAGTAACCTTGGATTTGAAACAGTAGCGACAGAAGCACTGAAGGATATTCCTGTAAGAATGATTAGCTATGGTGGGAGTAACTATAACATTTCTTTCCTTATCAGAGAAGAAGACAAGAAAAAAGCGTTGCAATCGCTCTCCAACAGATTGTTTAATCAATAATATCTAACGATAAGCAAGAGCGCTATTAAAAGATTTAGGATGACATACCCAATAGAGAAATTTAAAGATATAGAGACACCCTTTTACTATTATGATAGCGATATTTTACGCCACACACTAAGAACAATCTCGGAAGAGATTAGTAAACACATAGGATTTCACGTGCATTATGCCATCAAAGCAAATGCTAATCCTGATGTTCTTAACATTATTAAGGAATACAACTTAGGTGCCGACTGTGTGAGCGGAGGTGAGATAGAACGTAGCATTAATAGCGGGTTTCCTGCAAAAAAAGTGGTATATGCAGGAGTTGGCAAAGCGGATTGGGAAATTGAGCTTGCCTTAGACTATGATATTTTCTGCTTTAATGTAGAAAGTTTAGAGGAACTTGCAATCATTAATGAGATTGCAGAAAAAAAGGAAAAGATAGCTAAAGTGTGCTTCCGCATTAATCCAAATGTAGTTGCACACACACATGCTAGCATCACAACAGGCTTAGCCGAAAATAAATTCGGTATTGCATTGCAAGACATACACAAGGCAATAAAGGTAGCAAAGGCTTTGAAAAATATAGAGTTTATAGGTCTACATTTCCATATTGGCTCACAAATTCTTGATATGGACGATTTTATTGCTCTATGTAATCGCATCAATGAAATACAAGACGATTTGGAAGTAAAGGGTATCAAGCTAAAGATTATCAATGTTGGGGGTGGTTTAGGAATTGATTATAACAATCCTTCAGAGAACCTTATCCCTAACTTCAAACTCTACTTTGATACTTATGCTAAATACCTACAGTTGCGAGAAGGACAAGAAGTACATTTTGAATTAGGCCGTTCTGTAACTGGTCAAATGGGAAGTTTGATTACTAAAGTGCTGTATATAAAACATAGCTCTACAAAAAAGTTTGCTATTTTAGATGCTGGCATGACCGACTTAGTTCGCCCTGCTCTCTATCAGGCTCACCATAAAATTATCAATCTTTCAAGTACAGAAGTCAAAGAAACCTATGATGTTGTTGGTCCTATCTGCGAATCGAGCGACATCTTTGCAAAAGATATTCTGCTACCTAAACTCCATCGTGGCGACTATGTTGCTTTACAGTCGGCTGGTGCGTATGGAGAAATTATGGCATCACAATATAACTGCCGTAAACTTCCTATTGGATATTTGTCAGATAAGTTGTAAATTTGTCCATAGATTTGGAAATAAAAAGATGCAAAATATAGATACTCTAACAATAATAGTATCAGTAGTGCTAATTTTTCTAGCACTACTGACACCTTTTATAAATCCTTTCTTTAGAAGTGTTCGTAAAAAAGGATATGCACAAAGTAAGGATAACATTATAGAAACTTGTGAAAGACCAACTACAAATTCTGAAACAAGCCAAAAAGAAGGCTATCCTTCTATTTCTATCTTGCTTACACCAACAGACAATGCAGAAGTAGTATCGGAGAACCTTTCTTTATATCTTAACCAAGATTATCCTAGCGATTTTCAAGTGATTGTTGTAGCCCCAGAAAAGGATAAAGAAACGGAAGATGTTCTAAAGCAACATACTAATGAAAGACTTTATTTTACTTTCATACCCGACTCTTCGCGCTATATGAGCAAAAAAAAGCTCGCTATCACCCTAGGAGTGAAAGCTGCTAAATATAATTGGATAGCAATGGCTGATATTTTCTGTAAACCATCATCTGAGAACTGGTTGAAAACACTTGCTGATGGCATATCAGAGAAAACTGATCTCATTGTAGGCAGCACCCAATATGATGAGGGAACAACCGATTTTAAAAAGTTCGAACGCTTCCTAACTGCGCAATATCTCTTACGAGAATATGCCTTTAAAACCCCATATCGTTGTGAATACAACGCACTTATGTTTAAGAAAGACATGTTTTTAAATAATGAGGGCTTTAGAGGTAACTTAAAGTACATTCGAGGAGAATTTGACTTTATCGTAAATAAATATGCCCTAAAAGGAAACCTTACCTATATAGATAATGAAGAGGGAACATTGATAGAACCAGCTCCTACAGACAAGATGTATCGTGACAAACATCTATTCTATATGGAAGATAGAAAGCATTTGGAACGAAGCACAAAGCATCGCCTGATTTTTAATATTGATCAATGGGCATTACACCTTAACTATATTGCTTTATTAGCGGGGGGAACTTTCGCTGGAGTTACAAAGAATTGGATTATATTAGGAGCAGCAGTTCTAGCTTTGCTGCTCACGCTTAGTATCCGTATCTTGATATTCTATAAAAGAAGCAAACTTTTAGGAGTAGACATTCCTTTATGGAAAATTATTTTCTATGAAATAAGAATAATTTGGCACAATATAAAATTCATGATAATGTATCGTCGTGCTGATAAATATGACTTCATCTCACATAAGTTATAATGAAAGTATTACATTACGTTGATAATCTCAAGCATAGCGACCTACGGTCAGACAGCATCCAAACATTAATAGATGCTGAAAGGAATTATGCAGAAACTTATCTAGCTAAAAACTTTGATGACTTTCAGAAATTATCAAATGATGTTCATCCTGATATTATCCATTTACATGCTTGTTGGGATCATCAAGCATATCGTTGCGCCAAGTTTGCCACAAAGAAAAATATTCCAATAGCATTATCCACTCATTGGAGTTTAAACTCTTTTGCAAGAAAGAATGAACAGCATATTGAGAAGGTTATTAAGTCTATTGCTTATTTTTCGCAGTTAGTTAAGCTTGTAGATGCTTTTGTTCTTGACGATGAGAAAGAAAAGAAAGCAATCCTAAAACAAGGCTGGAGTAATCGCATAGATATTATCGCATCAAGTATTCTTAATAGTGCTATAAGCACTGATAGTATGGCTACTAGCATGATTACTTTTTATAAAAAGGTACTTAATACTGGTTATCAATTTTCTATGTCTGCACAAGAATACGAAGCCATGATTAGCTTAATGACTGCTGGAATTGATCAGACCACTAATCATAATCCATTGCCCAGTAACCAACTACTCAATCTTAGAAGTTTAAATCCAAACCAATGGAGACATATTTTTCTCTACGCTGACGATGAAGGGGTTAGGGATATTATAGATAAAAGTATTCAATACTTACAATTATATGCTCCCAATATTAACACTACAGAAATTGTTAGATACCCTTTATTTCTACAGAAAAATTTACAATCTCTTGATGAGTATAGAGATAAAACTGGAAAGAAACTTGCAAAAAAACTTTTTGCCGATGAGGATATACCTTGCGAATACATATTAAAAGATATTGTAATTGCATTTTATCATACAAAGCAACTCTATGATAAAGGAACACTTAGTTTGCTTCATTTATGCAACTTACATACGCTCATAAAATATAATGATTACGATGAAGATCAGCTAAAAGATATTCTTAAAAGAATGCAACTATATAAGTTTAGCCGTCGGATGATTAAAATATTGGAAGAGTTTACTCAACTTGAAGAAGGCTTTATGCCACTCATTCCACTTGACGACAAACATACGAAACAGATACGAAACATCTTTAACAAACGAAAATAAAAACGTTTCAGCCATTCAATAATGACTATTATGACAAAAAAAATATACGATTTACAAAAAGACGAGAGGTATCTACAACTCTTATCACAAACATTCCCTACTATCGCAGATGCTTCTACAGAGATTATCAACCTAGAGGCTATAATGAACTTACCTAAGGGAACAGAACATTTTCTAGCAGATATACATGGTGAATATGAAGCTTTTCAACATGTTTTAAAAAACGCTTCTGGTAACATTAAACGAAAGGTTAATGAGCTTTTTGGAGACACGCTCCGCACCTCTGAAAAGAAAGACTTATGTACACTGATTTATTACCCAGAACAAAAACTTGAGTTAGTTAAGAAAGAAGAGAAAGATCTCAACGACTGGTATCACATAACTATCTACCGTTTGGTAGAAGTTTGTCGTGATGTTTCTAGCAAATACACTCGTTCAAAAGTACGCAAAACATTGCCAATCGACTTTGCTTACATCATTCAAGAACTTCTCCATGAAAATTCAGATGATAAAGATAAAACCGATTACATTAGTGCAATTATCACAACCATCATCACAACAGGACGTGCTGATGCTTTTATCACTGCCATTTGTAAAGTAATACAGCAATTGGTAATCGACCTCTTACACATTCTTGGCGATGTTTATGATCGTGGGCCAGGCGCACATATTGTTATGGAGACCTTAAAAAACTATCATAATTGGGATATCACTTGGGGCAATCATGATATTCTTTGGATGGGTGCTGCTGCTGGTAATACATCATGCATTTGCAATGTTATCCGAATAGCATTACGCTATGCCAACATGAATACCATTGAAGATGGTTATGGTATTAATCTTATTCACCTAGCTACCTTTGCCATGGACACTTATGGCAATGATCCTTGTGCAGAATTTTATCCAAAAATCCTCGTTGAAGATAAACTTGACGAAAGAAACAAGACCCTCTTAGCACAGATGCATAAAGCTATTAGTGTGCTGCAATTTAAACTTGAGTCTCAGCTTTTTGAACGTTATCCGTTTTGGAAAATGCAAGACAGAGAACTGCTAAAACAAGTTGATTATGAGAAAGGAACAATAACACTTAATGGGGTTGTTTATAATATGCGTTCATGTCATTTCCCTACCATTGATCCTAACAATCCTAATGCCCTCACTCCTGAAGAGCAAACACTTATTGATCGATTGCAACAATCTTTCAAAACAAGTGAACGATTACAAGAACACATTCGGCAATTGCTTTTACATGGACGCATGTATCGTATCATTAACCACAACCTCTTGTATCATGCTTCCATCCCCCTTACAGAAGAAGGAAAGCTAAAGGAGGTTGAGATTTATCCTGAGTTAAAAGCATGTGGGCGTGAACTTCTTCACAATATTGGAGTTATTGTTCGTCGTGCTTTCCAAAAAGGTACAGAGAGCGACGGAGGTATTGATCCACAGTATGCCATTGATTTCTTCCTATACCTATGGTGCGGACCGGAAAGTCCTCTCTTCGACAAAGCCAAAATGGCTACCTTTGAACGCTATTTCATAGAAGACAAGGAAACCCACAAAGAAACAAAGGGAGCCTACTTCGTAATGCGAGATAAGGAAGAAATTGCAGATATGATCTTAGACGAGTTTGACGTGCCTAAAACAAACAGACATATTATCAATGGACACGTTCCTGTTCACGTAGCAAAGGGTGAAAATCCTATCAAAGCTGGAGGTAAACTCATGGTGATAGATGGTGGTTTGTCAGAAGCCTATCACAAGGAAACAGGTATTGCAGGATATACTTTGGTATTCCACTCACGTGGTTTCCAACTAGTGCAACATGAACCATTTACATCAGCAGAAGATGCTATCAAGCGTGGTACTGACATTGTAAGTACTACTCAAATAGTGGAAATGAATCAACGCCGCATTCGTGTGGCAGATACCGATATGGGTACCGAACTTCGCTTACAAATCAATGCGCTAAAAGAATTATTATACGCTTACCGCATAGGGTTCATAGCTGAGAAAGAGAGCAAAAATCCTCCTAAGAAATACTAAAGTATAGAGAGAATGAAAAAAGTAAAAGCACGGAAATCTAATCGCCATCAGATTCCGTGCTTTTTGAGTTATAACTAATTTATATATCTATTGTTCAAAGCTTGGAAGGTCAGAAACATCAAAATTGTTAATGTAAGCAACCTTTCCTATTACATTTTCTTCTGTCATTTTCACAAAGACATGTGCGCTCTTGGCAAAAAGTTCTGGAGCTTTAGAAGCATCTGCGATAATCAACAAAGACATAATGATCTCTGTTGTCATATCGTAAAGACGGCGCGCTAAGAAGTCTTGAACATCTTGATTCTCATTTTCTTTCACCTTATTTACAGCAGATTCATAATCCTCTACCAATGTTGCTATAAGCTTACGCAATGGTTCCATTTCTACAGAAACCTCTTCTTCTAACATCTCGCGGATGATAGATAAATAAGTACCATTAGTAATGTAACGAATAGCAGCTACCACTTGCAACTGGGTTGTACCTTCATAGATAGAGAAGATACGAGCATCGCGGAACAAACGTTGGCACTTATACTCCATAATAAAGCCTGAACCGCCATGTACAGAGATACCATCGTAAGCATTCTGATTAACATATTCAGAGTTCATTCCTTTAGCAATTGGAGTGAAAGCATCAGCCAAGCGAGTGTATTTTTTCATTTCCTGACGTTCTTCTGGAGATAGCTTCTCATCGCGTGCAATATCTTCCAAAGCTTTATAGATATCTACATAACGAGCTGTTTGATACAACAAAGAACGACCTGCATCTAGTTTTGCTTTCATACGAGAAAGCATATCATAAACAGGAGGCATATTAATGATTTTCTTGCCAAACTGAGCACGATCCTTTGCATACGCTAAAGCTTCGTTGTAAGCCTCTTGGCTCACACCAACCGATTGTGCAGCAATACCCAAACGAGCACCATTCATCAATGCCATAACATACTTGATTAAGCCCATACGAGTGCTACCACATAGCTCAGCCTTAGCATTCTTATAAACTAGCTCACAAGTTGGCGATCCGTGAATACCTAACTTATGCTCAATATGACGAACATCAACACCGCCCTCACGCTTATCATAGATAAACATTGATAAGCCACGACCATCCTTCGTACCTTCTTCTGAACGTGCAAGAACAAGGTGAATGTCAGAATCGCCATTGGTAATAAAACGCTTCACACCATTCAAACGCCAGCATTTCTCTTTTTCATCGAAACTAGCCTTTAGCATTACACGCTGAAGATCTGAACCAGCATCAGGTTCGGTTAAGTCCATTGACATAGTTTCGCCTGCACAAATACGAGGAATATACTTTTGGCGTTGCTCTTCACTACCAAACTCATAGAGTGTATCAATACAACTTTGTAATGACCATAGATTTTGGAAACCGCCATCGCCAGCAGAGATCATTTCTGACATCATGGAGAAAACTACATTAGGTAGGTTTAAACCACCATAACGGCGAGGCATGCTAACACCCCATAAACCTGCCTTACGCGTTGCCTCAAAATTCTCAAGGGTTTTGCTGGCGTAGTGCATACGGTTATCTATAAGGTGTGGACCTTCTAAATCTACTGCTTCAGAATTAGGTGCCAAAGTATCCCCTGCCACTTCACCTGTGATATCAAGAATACGCTTATAGTTCTCAATAGCATCCTCATAGTTTACAGGTGCTTCTTCAAACTTATCTTTATCAGCATAGTTGCGCTCTTTCAAGTCAACGATGCGTTTCATCAATGGATGATTGAGGTGGAACTCAATCTCTGGATGTTCTGTATAATAGTTAGCCATGATATCTTACTTTATTTAGTGTTCTGTTTGTAATACTTTATCATCTTAGGCACTACTTCTTCTACTGTACCTATAATAACATAATCGGCAATCTGATTGATGGGTGCATCAGGATCGTTATTAATAGAAATGATAATACCCGACTCCTGCATACCAGCAATGTGTTGGATCTGCCCAGAGATACCACAAGCAATATACACCTTTGGATGAACGGTAACACCTGTTTGCCCTATTTGTCGATCATTGTCTACCCAACCAGCATCAACAGCAGCGCGACTAGCACCTACCTCACCATGAATTTCCTTAGCTAATTGGAACAAAAGATCGAAACCTTCTTTTGATCCTACACCATAGCCACCAGCTACAACAATAGGTGACCCCTTAAGGTTATGCTTTGCTGCTTCAACATGTCGTTCTAGTACCTTTACAGCATAGCTCAACTCGCTAACATATTTATCTACTTCTGGATAAACAACCTCGCCTTTAGCTTTACCTTCATAAAGTGCTTTCTGCATTACACCTGAGCGTACAGTTGCCATCTGCGGACGATGTTTAGGGTTAACAATCGTAGCAACAATATTACCACCGAAAGCAGGACGGATCTGATAAAGGATCTTATCATAATGCTTTCCCTCTTTCTTATCATCGTATGAACCTATTTCTAATTGGGTGCAATCGGCTGTTAAACCACTTGTCAAAGATGAGGATACACGAGGTCCAAGATCACGACCTATTACGGTAGCACCCATAAGACAAACTTGTGGTTCTTCCTCTTTGAATAAGTTTACTAAAATATCTGTGTGGGGGGCAGAAGTGTAAGGAAAAAGGCGTTCATCGTCAAATACAAACAACTTATCCACTCCGTATGGAAGCACCTGCGATTCCACTTTATCTTTAATACCAGCACCAGCTACAATGGCATTCAATTCCACACCAAGTTCATTGGCTAGTTTTCTTCCTTTTGTTAGTAATTCTAGCGAAACCTCTTGAACTGTAGTACCTTCAATTTCACAATATACAAATACGTTATTCATTTCTTGAATTGAAAATTAAGAATTGAGAATTGAGAAATAATCTCCTTATTAACGGCTGAGAAAAAGGAAAGGGAAAACGCTAAAGCAAAAATTTTCTATTCGTAATTCTCAATTCTCAATTTATTACTATCCTATAATCTTCTCATCCAACAATTCTTTCATGAAGCCTTCTACATCTTCATCCGAACTGGTGAGCGTTTTACTCTCTTTAGCCTGAAACACAATATTCTGCACAGCTTTCACCATAGTTGGTGAACCTGACAATCCACATTGAGCTTCATCACCATCAACATCGGCAACCGACCATTGATTTAACGTTAAATAAGGACGCTCTTCGTAAAGCTGCGCCCATGGCTCATTGCCTGTGCGTTCCATTGGGCATTTAGCATATTTGTACTTCATAACTCGCTTCACATTACATGGACGAGCAGGAGCAGCCGAACCATTTACCGTGATCAATACTGGTAATGGAGCCTCAACAAGCTCTACACCACCGTCTATATGACGACGAATAATAGCTTTACCATCTTCAATCTTTACGATTTCTTCTGCGTATGTAACTTGGTTCAAACCCAACTTCTGTGCCACCTGAGGACCAACCTGTGCGGTATCACCATCAATAGCTTGACGACCACCAATAACAATATCTACATCGCCTATCTTCTTGATAGCTATTGATAGTGCATAAGAAGTAGCTAAAGAGTCAGCTCCAGCAAACTTACGATCGGTAAGCAACCAACCAGTGTCTGCTCCACGATAAAGACTCTGTCGAATAATTTCACCTGCACGTGGAGGGCCCATTGTTAATACACCGACGGTAGAACCAAGGTTCTGTTCTTTCAATCTTAAAGCTTGTTCTAGAGCATTTAGGTCTTCTGGATTAAAAATTGCAGGAAGAGCAGCTCGGTTAACAGTACCAGCCTCTGTCATTGCGTCCTTACCCACATTTCGTGTATCGGGCACCTGTTTAGCAAGTACTACGATTTTTAAACTCATAGTTATATAATTGTTTATTATGATATTTCATTTACGGTATCCATAGGCAAAAGTAAGGCTTTTTCTGCTAGAATGGAAAACTTTTACTCTTTTTTCTATATATTTCTTACGTTATTGGATTTCATAAATAAGCATAATTTTACCAATAATTCTTCTTAATTTCACTTCGGCTTCCTAAAATCCTTTCTTTTTTCTAGGGCTATTGCTTAAGTTAACAAAGAAACAAGATGTACTCCCAAGAATCGTTACCGTTATAGAGCGATTTAAAGGTGTTGGTGGAAAAAACTTTGCTTATGGCAAAACGGTAGCTCTGATGATCTTTACGTCTTCTACTGGGCGATCATTAGAATCGGTTTTTACAAAGTCGATTTTCTCTACCACATCAAGCCCTTCCACAACCTCCCCAAAAACGGTGTACTGACCATCTAGGTGTGGAGTGCCACCATGCTGTATATAGTATTGGCGCACTTCGGGAGTGAGCTTTACTGTGGCATTGGTACGCTTGTCAATCTTTGCCTGCATTTGATCAAGCCCTGACTCATCATACACCTTACCCCATACGATATAGAATTGGGCTGCAGATGACTTTCGAGCAGGATTAACATCATCGTTCTCGCGTGCTGCTGCTAACGCACCACGTTTATGGAAGATTTTAGGATATTTTATCTCTGCATCTAAGGTGTAATTGAGATCGCCCTCACCGAGAAGATCACCAGGTAAGGCATGACGTGAGGTGGTATCGCCCGACTGGATCATAAAGTTGGCGATCACACGATGCCACAAAACACCATCATAGATGCCTTGACGGGCAAGTTTGAGAAAATTATCACGATGGCAAGGTGTCTCATTATAGAGTTCCACTACAATGCGCCCTTTGGAAGTGATGAGTTCTACACGTGCCCGCTTATCACATTGAGTTGCTCCACAGCATGAAAGCTTTTGTGCCATAACAATCATAGCGGTAAGCACAAGGCTAAATATCAATAATATTCTCTTCATATCTTAATTTATAAAACTAGACTGGTGCTAAATGTAAACCTTTCTAAAACGTAATCCGCCTACAGCTACCTTCTGTTTCTTCTATTGTTACCTTTACAACATTCTCAGGAAGAAGATCCTCTATAAGCTCTGGCCATTCTAAGAAGCAGAGGTTACCACTATCAAAATAGTCGGCATATCCCATATCGTAAACCTCGTCTAATTTTTTAATTCTGTAGAAATCGAAGTGGTAAATAGGACTACCTTTACCATCAGTATATTCATTTACAATGGCAAAAGTAGGTGATGTAATAACATCCTCAACACCCAACTCTTCGCAAATGGCTTTAATAAAGGTTGTCTTACCTGCTCCCATCTTACCATAAAAGGCAAAAACATTATCTTTGCCAATAGCACTAATAAACAGCTTTGCTGCTTCGTTGATCTCTTCTAGCTTACTAATTTTTATTTCCATACTTTATTGCTTTTTTTTTATTATCTTTCCATATTTTATCTTCACCCATTAATAATGGTGATAAGCTCATCTTTTATTTGATTAGGAACATTGATACCTCTCACTACTAAGCTCCTATTCCAACCCTTAGCTTCATGAGGTTGCATCGTATAAAGAACCTTGGCAAATTCTTCAGCTTCCTCTACTGTATAGCTATCCGACGACCTACCTATGAACCTATCCAACTCTTCATCATCATAATATTCAGCTTGCTTGGTAGCTGCTTCCATCATACAGACCTGCTCGCAACTATCAGCAATACCCGTACATGTAGAGCAATCGCCCGAAGTGGGCTGTACCACATCAGACTCACCTTCTTGTTTCTTGCTAAGAAGCGTGATTACCCCTGCTATTAAGCCTAAGCCCATCAACGCTACCACACCTATTATTATAATATTCATCTTAATCTCTATTCTCTATTCTAAAGCCTACACTTTTGAGATCTTCCCAAAAATGTGGATACGATTTTGTTACTACCAACGGATCATTAATAGTTATTTTCCCCAACTTTAAAGCAAGAGGGGCAAACGCCATTGCCATACGATGATCTTCGTAAGTTTCAATAACAGGGTCGTTTTCAGCCTCACAACGTTCACCATCCCAATACAGCTCAGCATCATTCTTATCGTGCAACACATATCCTAGCTTACGCATTTCAGCTTTCATTGCCATTATTCGGTCAGTTTCCTTTATTTTTAAACTAGCCAATCCCGTGAAGTGGAAAGGCATATTCAACAATGGGCATAGTGCTATAAACGTCTGTGCAAGATCAGGTTGATTGATAAAATCATACTCTAATCGCTTCAACATACAAGCATGCTTTGACAACTTCACTACCGATTGATCACCGTCGTCATTATTTACAAAAGCAGTCTTAATACCTAATAACGAAAAAATATAACGCACAGAGGAGTCGCCTTGTCGCGAACCATCTCTCAGCCCAGGTAAGGTGAGCTTTGCTTCAGTGCCTTTATGCAAAGCTAGGATTTCATACCAATAATTTGAAGCAGTCCAATCATTTTCAATATAATAGTTATCTGCTTGATAATCTTGAGCAGGAACAGTAATAGTATCAACATCTGTCCATTCTACTCTCACTCCATATTCATGCATAATGTGTAGCGTGAGATCGATATAAGGACGAGATACGATATTACCTATCAATCTCAATTCTAATCCCTCTTCAAAGATAGGTCCTACCATTAACAATGCTGAAATGTATTGCGAGCTTACATTCCCCGCTATATCTAAGTGCCCTCCCTTCAATCGTTGTCCCTGAATACAGAGAGGTGGAAATCCTTCCTCACCCTCATAAGTGATACTAGCACCAAGCGATCGCAAAGCACTCACAAGAACCCCTATTGGGCGATGCTTCATTCTTTCGCTGCCCGTTATTATATGCTCACCAGCCGTTACACTTAAAAAAGCAGTCATAAAGCGCATAGCCGTACCTGCCCCACCTACATCTATCGCCTTTGGCATATCTTTCAATGCTTTTATGATAACATTAGTATCATCGCAATCGGAAAGATTATTAGGCGTTATCTTACTTTTTGACAACGCATTAATGATAAGCGAACGATTACTGATACTCTTAGATGACGGCAAATTAATGCTAGCTTCTATCGGTTCAGTAGGAGGTTTTATCGTATATTGCATGATATTTTGCTTCTTAAAATGGTGCCATTTTACTTATTCTATAATAGTATAAAATCCGTTTCTAATAGCTCTAATTATAACTTCTATAAAGATAATGCAAACGAGGGCAATACAAGCACGCTTGAATATTGCCGAGTGCAGACTTTCCTATACAAAGATACTATTTATATTTGAGTAGCGTTAAAAACAAAATGAAAAATTTGCTAATCCCACTATTTCTCATTAATTTTGCACAACAAAATCACGAGCGGGATGTAGTTCAGTAGGTTTAGAATGCTGGTCTGGGGGACCAGTGGTCGCAAGTTCGAGTCTTGTCATCCCGACAAAAACAAAGTTAAGCGATTGATTATTTGATACTTCCGTATGGTCGGGGGTGTTGAGGTCGGCGAAAAGTCGATGAAGCTTGATTTTAGTTTAATACTAATTGTTCAATGGGGCATTTCAAACAAAGTTTAGAAATGCCTAAAAAAGTTTTTCTTATCAGAGTGGAACACGTCGCTGTTTCCATACTGCAGTATCTTTTTTTCTGCCACTTCGAGTGACTCCATTTGTCGCTGAAGCGATTTGTTACGTTCTCCAAGGCGGTCTATCTCCTTGGAGAACGTACGGATATTTTGTTGCGCCTTCTGTGCTTTAGCATTGATGGTGAGTATATTTTCGTCTTCAGATAGATGTTTTGCCATAAATAAAATTGAACCTATAGCTCATTTTGCAGGCTGAAAAGTGTCATGTTTGTGATGTTTCTTTCTCGACATTATAAACCCCGAAAGTTTTTATGTCCAACTTTCGGGGGTACTACAGTATGGAATATAGTTTTTCTTTTTTACTCTTTCTACAACTTAAAGGAAACACCTGCAACCACCCATACACCAGGCTGTTTCACATTTGCGACATCTACATAATGACACCCCAAAATATTATTGCCTGTAATATAAGCACTCCAGTTCTTATCATCCCAGCTAAGGCGTGCATCCACAATGCCATAACTACCATAGTTGTGGCGTTTACCCTCTAGGTCGAGATAATTGTTCATACGATGCTGAAAACGATAATCAAGAGTAAGATTAAGTTTCTTTATAAGGCTCATATCCAAACCAGCAACCAACTTATGTTTGAGATAATCCAAAACATACTTGCTTGTAATATTGGCAGCTACTTCTTTATCTTGATTGAGATAGCAATACGACAATTTGAAAGTCTTGAGAATATGCTGACTAGGGAATATTTTTGAAAGCATTAGCTTACTCGAAAATTCTATCCCAAGATCATTGATTACGCCATAGTTGACACTCTTCCATATTGGTGAGTTATTTGCATCTTTACTACCATCGCTAATCCAATCAATAAGATGATTATGATGATTGTAAAATACACTTGCAGTTGCTATGATATAATCGGTGTTATATTTCGCTCCCACTTCGTATGCCGTTAGCTCTTCTGGACGTAAATGCTTATCGGGTTTAAAACCAGCTAATTTATAAAATAGTTCTGTGAATGATGGCATACGTAAGGCTGTATTATACGATGCGTATAATTGCCAATTCCTACTAAAACGATAACTAACATCAACACTTGGAAAAAACTTTAACGGCATATCTGCTTGACTGTTTTTTATGCCTATAAAGCCACCAGAGATTGTAAGATGATTTGTTGTTATATTGTGTTCTACATAGAACTGAGTGTTAGTACGTTCAAGACCACGTTGATATTGCTCATTAGTGCCCTGAATAGAATGTGGAGTATCAAGTGGATCACCCAATTTGTTACTCATCCAATTTTCATTTCTCACCTCCACACCAAAAGCTGTCTTATGCGTATTCGACCATATATAATAAGCATTCAAATTAGCTCCTAACACATCTGTTCGGTGATAGTTAAAAGAAAATTTATCGGGAGCATTACGATAGAGTTCGAAACGATCCCAACCCCTATTCCAATACACCGAAGGATGGACACGGAGTTTACCCACTTTATTTTCAGCTTGTATGGCAGTGTATAATTTGGTGGTATGTTCAAATTGATCGTCATATTTCACACCATAAAAGGTATTCGAACCAAAGTCTTTAATACTTAATCCTGCATACCAATTAAGTTTCCAAAGACGATTATCATAAGCTCCATCATAAAACAATTTAGTTGTTTTATAATCAGCATTAAGCCCTCCTGCAGTGTTTCTAAGATAACCATCGCTTCGGGTAAAATTGGTCGAGAGCTGATTAGTCCAATGATTATTGGTGATGTTACCACGTGCTCCCACCGAGAAATAGCCATACGAACCACCGTCTGTATGAATATCGAGAGAAGACTTTTGTGGAGTTTGGGTAATAATATTAATGGCGCCTAATAAAGAAGAAGTACCATATACGCGCCCTGCCGGTCCTTCTAAAATCTCTATCCGCTTGATATGAGAAATGTCTAATGGGAAATCGAAGGCATTGTGTCCTGTCTGTGGATCACAAATATTAATGCCATTCAGCAGCACTGCTATCTGTTCTTGATTTCCTCCTCGTATGCTAACATCGGTCTGCGCACCAATAGGTCCTCGTTGCCTTACGTCGACTCCTGCGGCATACTTTATTAAATCGTTAATACTCTGTACAGGGGCATGCTGAAGTTCATCACCGCTGAGTACAGTTACCTTTCTCACTTGCTCACTGACAGCAAGTGGAGCGCGCGATCCCGTTACAAACACTTCATCCATTGCTACAACGCGCGATTGGTTGAGTTGTGTTGAGTCGTTGCTTGCCTTAATGCCTTCGTTACTCATACTCTTTGCAGTAGCATGCTGAAGGGTTGCAACACTCAATACACCAATCACCACCTCTTTTCCTAATACAGAAAAGAGCGAGTAGCCGCGGCGTGAGAAGTGCTTAAACTTGATAACGCTACGTTTGTTAAAATTGGTTTTGTACATAATATATATAATTATTAAAATTCTCACGAGGATAAACAAAATAGTTGTCCATTCCCTCGTAAGACGCTGCAAAGGTACGGAAAATGGATGAAGTATAGAAACGAAGAGGATTTAAATAAGAGTAGATTATTTTTTGCAAAATTTACAAACTAATAATAAATGTATTACCTTTGCGTCCATAAATCATTAAAAGAGATTAGACATTAGAGATTTGAGAACAGTTTGTCAACATAGCACATTAGCGCAAACCATACAATTCTAACCTCTTCTCTCTAAAAAAAACGTTCAATTATTCTTTTGGTATCTCTTATTTTTAGTAAATTTGCACGCAATTAATTATTGAGCGAAAACACAGGAATGTTGTTTTCCGCTCATTTTCTTTTATCAAAGTTTGACTATTAATTGTAACAATGAAGACTTTACGAGATCGTATCTTAAAAGATGGTAAGTGTTTCGAGGGAGGTATCCTCAAGGTAGATAAATTTATCAATCACCAGATGGATCCTAACCTGATGAAGCAAATAGCAGTGGAATTGATCCGCCGATATGCTTCAACAGAAATCAACAAGATTATTACTATCGAAGCAAGTGGTATAGCACCTGCCGTTATGATGGGCTTTCTGCTCGACCTGCCTGTGGTCTTTGCCAAGAAGAAGAAGCCTTCGACAATGAACGATATGCTCACAACGAAAGTATTCTCGTTTACTAAACAAAGAGAGTATAACATCGTAATATCAAAAGAATACCTTACGAAAGATGACAAAGTTTTGTTTGTAGACGACTTCCTTGCTTACGGTAATGCTGCAAAAGGTATCATCGACCTATGCCAACAGGCTGGGGCAGAACTCGTGGGTATGGGCTTTATCATAGAAAAGGCGTTCCAAGACGGTCGCAAGATGCTTGAAGCGGCAGGGGTGCGCTGCGAAAGTTTAGCTATCATAGAGTCGCTTGATAACTGCGAAATTAAATTGAAAGAACAATAATATATAAAAAGAGGTGGGCTTATATTGAGTCCACCTCTTTACGTATATACCTCTTCAAAGAGGCTATAATAAATGTTTATACAGTATTAATATTTTTCAAAACCTTTTCACTTCATCTAATGGAAGAATCAAAAGAACTCATTTATGGATTGAACGATCGTCCTCCCCTTCGTGAAACTCTTTTTGCTGCTATGCAGCATTTGTTAGCGATATTTGTTGCTATCATCACCCCTCCACTCATCATTTGTTCGGCATTGAAGTTCGATCTTGGCACGACAGCCTTCATGGTTTCTATGGCATTGTTTGCTTCGGGAGTAGCTACTTTTATCCAATGTCGCAGGTTTGGACCTATTGGTACTGGATTACTCTGCATTCAAGGTACCTCATTTTCATTCATTAGTCCTATCATAGGTGCTGGTATGATGGGTATGGTAGGCGGAAAAATGAATGTAGAAATGGGCTTGAGCTATATCTTTGGCGCATGTTTGGTAGCTTCTGTTGTAGAAATGATCGTAAGTCGTATTCTTCCTTACACACGCAAGATCATTACACCATTAGTTTCGGGCATCGTTGTTACGCTTATCGGATTGTGCCTCATCAAAGCAGGTATCAACTCATGCGGTGGTGGACAAATAGCGATGGATAATGGCTCTTTTGGCTCTATGCAACATCTCGGTTTGGCTTTGTTGGTGCTTATCAGCATTATTTTCTTCAATCGTTCTAGCAATCGCTTCCTACGTATGGCATCTATTGTTCTTGGACTTTTGATAGGCTGTATAGTGGCTTATTTCCTTGGAATGATTGATTTCTCAAAGATAAACGGCATCGCATCTTTCAATATTCCTATACCTTTCAAATATGGCTTACGCTTTGATATTGGAACCATTATAGGTATCGGACTCATCTATCTAGTAACTGCCGTAGAGGCTTTTGGTGATATTACTGCCAATTCTTTAATATCGGGACAACCTGTGGAGGGCGAAGTATTCATGAAGCGTGCGAGAGGTGGTATCCTAGCCGATGGTTTCAACTCAATGCTTGCTGCTGTGTTCAACTCTTTCCCTAACTCTATCTTTGCACAAAATAATGGCATGATACAGCTTACGGGTGTTGCAAGTCGCTATGTGGGCTATTTCATTGCAGCAGCCTTAATCATTTTAGGCTTGTTCCCTATTGTAGGTGAGGTGTTCTCACTTATTCCAGACAGTGTGCTAGGTGGTGCTACCTTGCTAATGTTTGGTACAGTAGCAGCAGCAGGTGTACGCATCATTGCTTCTACCGAGATCACCCGCAAAGCCGTGCTTGTTATGGCTATCAGCTTTGCTATGGGACTGAGCGTAGAGCTAGTGCCTAACATCCTTGACAAAATGCCTGAAGTAATCCGCAACATATTCTCAAGCGGTATCACTACAGGTGGCTTAACAGCTATCCTTGCAAATGCTTTTATCCACATTAAAGAATAGACAAATATAAGCTACAAATTTTATGTAGACAAGAAATTTATTTCAGACATGATTTACAAGATATTTAGTAGATAAGACTTATAGAAGAGCATAATAAAAACCTTATGATTTTTGTAAATCATGTCCGAAAATAAAAATCATATTAATCTTGTAAATCATGTCTGAAAATAAAAATATTGCTTATCTTTGTAAGTGTTTGGGAGATGTATATATACAATCTTCTACTTATAAAATAAACCACATTTGCAACAGCTATGGCAAAAAATAAGAAGTTTACAAAAACGCTCACATTCAGAGTTCTCTGCATCATTGCAGCTATTCTGGTCGGCGGACTTATTTACAACTTTGTTGTAAACATAAAGAAAGAAAGCGAAAAGACAGTAGAAGAAGAGCAAGCTGAACAACAAGCTAAGGCTTCAAATGACACAATAGATATCATTGGCGATTATCTATGGACAACATCTAAAAAGAATACGGAAGAGGTTTCTGAAAACGATCAAGCACTAAAAAATGCAGCAGAGAAAGCAGCAAAAGATGAGAAAGATAAAGCTATTCGGGCAGCTAGAAAGGATCCTATACCAGTACCAGCACCAGAAATTGGGCCAGTACCAGTAGTGCCACAATCGTCAAATACTAACTCTTCAAAACCTGAAACAATGACAAAATCGGGTACACCTGCTAAATCGTCCCCTTCAACAGACAAGGTAGATGCGCCAAAGGTGGAGAAAATAGATTAAAACGTGAGTAAAAGAAATAAGAATTGTTCATTAACAATTTCTCAATTTTAGATAAATAATTAAGTTAGAGAGCGTATGAAAAAATTAATCACTATGCTATTTGTTGCAGTGCTTTTCATTGGATGTGCTACAACTTATTATGACTCAAATGGCAATCCTATTTCAAAGGAAACCATGAACCAACTCACAGCAGAAGCGGTAAATGGGCATCTAAACGAGCATCGTTATCGTATATTTGTTGATAGAATGTATCCTAACCAAGGACCATCTCGCTATCTAAACAACGATTATGGGCTAGAAGTAAGTGGCGACTCTGTAGGACTTTTCCTTCCTTATTGGGGAAGATTATATCGTGCTCCTATGGGTTATTCTGATCCTGCTTTACACTTTGTTCAACCGCTGCAAAGCTATGATGATCAACCTATTAAGGACGGTAGACGCATCATAATGACCACACGCAACAACTCGGAAGTTATCCAAATCATTATTGAGCAATTCATCAATGCTTCTGCAAGCGTAAGTGTCAGCTCCACCGATCGCGACCTTATTCGCTACACAGGTATCATGTCGTTAGACGATAAATTTACAAAGAAACAATAGGACAACACAACTTTCATACAATTATAGCTTACCTATTATCTGGTAATAGATAATAGGCAAGCTATTAAAATGTCATCTTTTAAAGATAAAAATAAATTATTTTTGTTTTGCTTTTAATTTATTTTTAAACGAAAAATAAATTAAAAATCATATTAAAAGATAAGCTTTTGCTGTATTAAAGGTTATCTTTTAATACTAAAAAGGTAAATTATTACTTATTAAAAGGTAGTGCTTCACACAATAATATGCTACAGAATAGGACTTGAAGGCTTATCAGACTCCGTAAAATCGACATATTCTCCCTCATTATCCTTTATTACTTTCTTTGTGCGCTGCTCCATTGAACGATTGTCAATGATTGCATCTTCGCCCTTATAATTAGGCTCGCGATGCTGAGAAAAGCCACTAAAACGCTGGGCATGCTTACGCACTTGCTTAAAGAAAGTGTAAACAATCCAGCCTAAAGCTACAAAGAGAACTATGAATAAGAAAAGGGATAGTTTTAGAAATGTTGCCATAACCTATTAAGATTTGACTAAGTTCGACCCATTACGCTTCATTACCACCACTGATAACACTACATACCACGCAATGATAATGGCAAAAGCGGTAATTCCAAAAATTGATAATAAAGGAATACAAGATAAAAGAAATATATATTTTATCTCGTTACCTTTCCAACCCCATTGTTTAAACTTCAAGGCAAACATAGGAACTTCAGCCACTAAGAGGCATGAACTTACTAGTATTCCTCCCAAAACGAGGAATAAAGCAATGGGATAATTAGCGAGCTTATCGCCTATTCCTACTAACAAGGAACCCCAAAACAAGGCGTTAGCAGGTGTTGGCAAACCAATAAAGCCTAAAGCTTGACGCTCATCCAAATTAAATTTTGCTAAACGCAAACCAGAAAATGCAGCCATTATAAAGGCTAGAAAAGGAATGTATTCGCGCAAAGGCTCTAAGAAAGAGGGATAATCCATAATGCCTAATTGTGAGAATACGATAGTAGAAGGGGCTACACCAAAGGTAATATCATCGGCTAACGAGTCGAGTTCTTTACCTATTGGCGAACTAACATGAAGGAGTCTTGCCACCATACCATCGAAGAAATCAAACACTGCACCTATGATAATCCATACCAAAGCTATCTCAAGGTTACCACCAAAAGCAAAAGCTGTGGCTATGCAACCTGAGATAAGATTACAACAAGTGATACAATTAGGGATATGCTTCTTCATATTAAGCCTCACTCTTTGTCTTTAATTTTGCAATAACGGTTTTATCGCCAGTAGTGCTTTGATCCATCTTCACACACACTTCTGCATCTATAGGAAGAATAACATCTACACGACTACCTAGCTTTATAAAGCCAAGATGCTCATCTATATAACATTCTTCACCCTCTACAGCGTATGTCCTTATACGACGAGCCATTGCTCCTGCAATCTGTCGGCATAACACATCTTGACCATCATGAGTAGTAATGATAACATCCGTATGCTCGTTTTCTTCACTTGCTTTAGGCAACCATGCCTTATGGAAATTACCATTAAAATGTTTTACATACTTCACCACACCATCTACAGGAAACCAGTTAGCATGCACATTAAAAGGACTCATAAAAATAGAGATCATCAAACGTTTGTCATAAAAATACTTATCTTCGTCAATCTCCTCAATAACAACAATATGACCATCGGCAGGAGCTACTACTATACCTTCGGTATCTTCCGATTCAAAATAGCGAATAGGACAACGATAAAAATTTAAAACAATTCCGAAGATTGTTCCAAAGACTACAACAAATATACCAAAAGGAACTTTGGAAGGAATGGTAAACCAAAGAATTAATGCTATTAGAGTAAGGACTATTGCGGAAGACCACAATGTGTTAGTTCCTTCATGATGAATACGTATCTTCTTAAGTTTTTTTCTTATTTTTCCCATTTATTAAGACAAAATTTTGTACTTTGCAAAGGTAAGCCTTTTTCATTACTCAAACAAATATTTAAGAATTAAGTTTTGGCTATATGCCCTTTTCATCGTAACTTTGAAAGCTCAAAACAGCTAAGCTTAATGGAAGATTATATACATTTACACGTTCACACCCACTATTCTATTCTCGATGGTCAGTCGAAGATAAACAACCTCGTTGACAAAGCCATAAAGGATGGTATGAAAGGTATGGCTATCACCGATCATGGCGTGATGTTTGGCATCAAAGAATTTGCTGATTACTGCGCAAAGAAGAACAAAGAGCGTAAAGCCAATGGAGAAGAACCTTTCAAACCCATCTTTGGATGTGAAATGTATGTGGCTCGCCGCAAGCAAACAGATAAGGTGAAAGAAATGCATGATAACTCGGGCTATCACCTAGTGGTGTTGGCTAAGAATTATAATGGTTATAAAAACCTTATAAAACTGGTATCGAATGCATGGGTAGATGGCTATTATTACCGCCCAAGAACCGACCGTGAACAGCTTGAAAAATACCATGAAGACCTTATTGTTTGTACGGCTTGTTTAGCTGGAGAAATACCTGCAAAGATCAGAAAGGGTGATATAGAGGGGGCAAGAGAGGCATGTCTATGGTATAAAAACTTGTTTGGAGAGGATTTCTATCTTGAACTTCAACGACATGAAGTAACCGACCCTACACTCATTGCCAACCGCGAAGCATACCCACTTCAGCAACAGGTAAACAAGGTTTTAATGCAATTCTCGAAAGAATATGGCATCAAACTAGTATGTACCAACGATAGCCACTTTGAAGACAAGGAAACTGCTGAAGCGCACGACCACTTGCTTTGCCTCTCTACCAATGAGGATTTAGACGATCCTAAGCGCATGCGCTACTCGAAACAAGAGTGGTTTAAGACGCGTGAGGAGATGAACCAAGTGTTTGAAGATGTACCAGAAGCAATGGCAAATACCATTGAGATTTTAAACAAAGTGGAGATGTACAACATCGATCACGGGCCCATTATGCCTTTCTTCCCTATCCCAGAAGATTTTGGAACAGAAGAGGAATGGCGACAGAAATTTAGCGAAGAAGATCTTTTAAAAGAATTTACTTCCGATGAAAATGGTGAAAATCCATTGCCAGAAGACGAAGCTAAAAAGGTAATAGAGCGTTTAGGTGGTTATGAAAAGATATATCGTATTAAGTTTGAAGCCGATTATTTGGCAAAACTTTCCTACGATGGGGCTAAGCGTTTGTATGGGGATCAATTGTCTGAAGAGGTCGATAGCCGTATCCGCTTTGAACTTCACGTGATGAAAACTATGGGTTTCCCAGGCTATTTCCTTATAGTGCAAGACTTTATCAATGCTGCAGAGAACGAACTTGGTGTAATAGTAGGTCCCGGACGTGGATCTGCCGCAGGATCGGTGGTGGCTTATTGTCTAGGTATTACAAAGATTGATCCTCTAAAATACGACTTGCTTTTTGAGCGTTTCTTGAACCCTGACCGTGTTAATCTCCCTGATATTGATACCGACTTTGATGATGATGGACGTGGCAAAGTGCTACAATGGGTAATGGATAAGTATGGACATGAAAACTGTGCACATATCATTACCTACTCTACTATGGCTACAAAGAACTCCATAAAAGATGTTGCCCGTGTAGAAAAATTACCACTCGATCGCTCGAATGCGCTATGTAAAGCTATCCCCGACCGACTTCCTGACGGTTTAAAAATGAACCTCAAGAATGCCATTTCATGCACACCGATGCTGCAAGAAGCAATGGTGAGCGAGAACGAACGTGAACGCAATACCATTAAATATGCAAAAATGCTAGAGGGAACGGTGCGCGGAACGGGTATTCATGCTTGTGGATTTATTATCTGCCGTAATCCTATTGATGATTGGGTGCCTGTATCTACAGCTACCGATCCAGACTACCCTGATCAAAAAGTGCCCGTAACCCAATATGATGGACACGTGATTGAGAGTACTGGACTGATAAAGATGGACTTTCTTGGACTGAAGACTTTGTCGGAGTTGAAAGAGGCTTGCAAGGTAATTAAGCAAACTACTGGCAAGGAAATCGACATCGAAAAAATACCAATTGACGACGAACTTACTTACCAGCTCTACCAAAAAGGACAGACAGTAGGTACTTTCCAGTTTGAATCGGCTGGTATGCAGAAGTATCTTCGCGAGTTACATCCCACTGTGTTTGAGGATCTAATTGCAATGAATGCGTTGTATCGCCCAGGTCCAATGGACTATATCCCTGATTTTATCAAGCGTAAACACGACCCTACCCTTGTACAATACGACATTCCTTGCATGGAGAAATACCTCAAGGATACATACGGCATCACTGTTTATCAAGAGCAAGTGATGTTGCTTTCACGCCAGTTAGCCAACTTTACACGTGGCGAAAGTGATGCACTTCGTAAGGCGATGGGTAAGAAAAAGAAGAACATCGTTGATGCCATGAAGCCTAAGTTTATCAAGCAAGGGCAAGAAAATGGACACGACCCAAAGGTTCTTGAGAAAATTTGGAGCGATTGGGAGAAGTTTGCAAGCTATGCTTTCAATAAGTCGCATGCCACTTGTTACTCATGGGTGGCTTACCAAACAGCCTACCTCAAAGCACATTATCCTGCAGAATATATGGCTGCGTTGATGACTAGACGGTTTAGTCAAATTACTGAAATCACAAAATTGATGGAGGAATGTAAGGCCTTAAAGATAGAAACACTTGGCCCTGATGTGAACGAAAGTCAGATAGGCTTTGGTGTAAATAAGCGTGGTGAGATACGCTTTGGGCTGTCTGCTATCAAAGGCATAGGTACAGGAGCTGCTGAAAACATTGTGAAAGAAAGGGAAACAAATGGTCCTTATAAGGATATATTCGACTTTGTAGAGCGTGTAGATCTTAGCAGTATTAACCGAAAAGTAATCGAAAATTTGGCATATAGTGGAGGTTTTGATTCGCTCGGAACAATCACACGTCGTGAAGAATACTTTGGAGTAAACAGCAAAGGAGAAGCTTTCCTTGACACACTATTGCGTTATGGGCAGCTTTATCAAACCTCAAAAGCAGAAGCAGCCAACTCTCTATTTGGTGGATTTGATAGTATTCCCGTAGCACGACCCGCTGTGCCTCCTGCTGAAGCATGGGCAAACATAGAGAAATTGAACAAAGAACGTGAGCTGGTAGGTATCTACCTTTCGGCTCATCCACTAGATGAATTTTCGGTAGTCCTCAATCATCTTTGCAACACTCATTGCTCACAAATCAGCCGAAATGCCGATATGGTAGCGCTAGCAAAGACAGAAGAATTAACTTTCGGGGGCATTGTAACCAATGTTCGCGAAGCTTTCTCGCAGAAAACGGGTAAACCTTATGCATTTGTAACTATAGAAGACTTTGAGGGTGTAGGCGAGATTGCGCTCTTTGGAGACGATTGGACACGATGGAGTAGCTTCCTAAAAGTAAGCTATACCGTATACGTTACAGCAAAATGTCAGCAACGCTACCGATATAATCCAGATCTTTATTCGCTTAATGTGCAAAATGTTCAACAGCTATACGATGTGAAAACCAATCGTATTGAACGCTTAACGCTTAGCATAGATCCGTCAACGCTAAACGAAGACATGGTAAACGAACTGACCTCTGTTTTTGAAAAGCATCCCGGTAATACTCAACTTTATTTTAAGTTGCGCGATCCTAAGAATGACAACTTGCTTCTCCATAGCCGTGGAGCAGGTATAAATCTTGACAGAAAGCTAATTACTGAGCTTGATAGTTACGATAATATAGAATACAAAGTTAATTAAATCGCTTGTGCTTTATGGCATAGTATTTGATAACAGAGTAATATAACAAAGAAAAATATAGTATTAACATTTAAATAAAAAGAAACGATGGAAGTAAAAATTACATCAGAAAACTTTGAAAGTTTGAAGAATGGCGAGTTGCCATTGGTAGTAGACCTATGGGCAACATGGTGTGGTCCTTGCAAGATGATAGGTCCTATCATCTCTGAATTGGCAGAAGATTACGACGGAAAAATCGTTGTAGGTAAGTGCGATGTTGAGGAAAACGATGATATAGCAATCGACTACAATGTTCGCAACATTCCTACTATTTTGTTCTTCAAGGGTGGTGAGCTAGTAGATAAGTTTGTTGGTGCAGCATCAAAGGCTGTTCTTGATGAGAAATTTAAAGCATTATTGTAAGCATATAGCTTAGCTTTAACCCAAACAAAAGAGACATATCCTTAACTACGGATATGCCTCTTTTTTTTGTATCTTTGCACCTAGAATAAATATGAATATATGGGAAATAAACAAGACTACAAGCTCCGCAACAAACGTTTTCTACAAGAAATAAGGAAGAAAGAAGGTATTTTAGCCCTTACAGACGGCGTAATGGCTGATATAATCAAGAAAGGAGAAGGCTCTATCTCGCCTTCAGCTCGCTCTATTGTTACTTGTAAATATAAGGGTAGCCTTATTACAGGTGAGGTTTTCGATAGCAATTGGGAAAACGAATACCCAGAGGCTTTCCGTGTTAATGAACTAATAGAAGGTTTCCAAATAGGTATTCAAGCCATGCATCAAGGTGACATCTTTCGCATTTATATCCCCTATATGCTAGGATATGGCAACAAGCGCAATGGCAATATACCAGCTTGCTCAACACTCATCTTTGAAGTAGAACTCATCGGTGTGATGTAACTTTAACTTCCTTAACGCAAAAAAGGCTTCTCTTTTGAGAAGCCTTTTCTTATGAGGTGCCTGGCGGAATCGAACCGCCCTACACGGTTTTGCAGACCGTTACCTAACCGACCGGCCCAGGCACCATTGCTGTTTTGCGGTTGCAAAGATAGTAATTATCTTCTACTCCACCAAATATTCCGAATATTTTTTAACTAAAAGCCGCTGTTATTGGTTATCACTATGACAAATGGGCTTCGAACGCCCCTCTAATTTTTGCTGTCCCTTTAGTTTGTCATGGATGGCACAGCCTTTACAACCTCCACACGGATCGTTTGCCGATACTATTGTTTCTCTGATTTTTTTAAACGCATAATAGAACGCAATGCCTAACACTGCACCTATTATAATATACTGCCACATAAAATAATCCTTTCACCTTATTTATCAAAGGCAAGCACTTCGTCTACATAACGCTTTGCCTCTGGATATTCCGATTTTACTTTTCTCACTTTGGTTTTCACCATAATAGAGGAAATAATTCGATAGATAACAAAAAGCACTAAACCTATTGCCACAGCCATAATAACGCTAAGCATCCCCGTAAAGGGTAGGTTTTTATCGGGAATAGCCGAAATAACCAAGATAGGAAGAACGATCAAAATACCCGCAATGGTATATTGCGTGCGCTCCGATCCACCACTATCCAAGGCTGCTTGATAGTAGAAAAGATAGTCGGACAATTCTTCTTCCGACACCTTTTCGCTGCGAACAGGGAAACCGGGTGTGCCGTCTAATCGCTTAATTTTGTTTTCTACCTTATGCTGAAAATCGTTTAATAAAGTAGAAGGGTTATGCCATTCTTTCATAATATACGCCTATTATCATTGAAAAATCCCCTCCTCTCGCCTGTCCCTCTGCAAGCATTTGCTTGTAGAGGGAGACAAAGCGTATGGGGTAAAACAGTGTTCCTATAAGCCGGGTTCTGTATTTTACACCTCTTTCGATGTGCAAACCGCCTGTCATTTATCTACTCTATGAATTGCTCCATAGCTCTAGCGTTCTACCCTCCGTTGTGTCCTAAGACTCGGGCGGGCAACCCTCAAACAACGGTTTACATGAACTTGCAGCTCCTGAACGGCACAGCCAGCTGATCACCCAACTGCTGGTGGTCTCTTACACCACCTTCTCACCCTTACCAATCCTTGCGAATGGCGGTTTTTTCTTCTACCTTCATCTACTGTTACCAATAGCTTCTACTTTCGGAAGCAGGATACCCTATGCTGCCCGGACTTTCCTCTCGCACACCGAAGCATGCCAGCGACAGAGCCAGAACACTGCCTTATGAGTTGGCAAAGTTACGGAAAAACAAAGGAAAAGCAAAGACAAAACAATAAAAGATATAAACATAAGCAACATAGTACTATGCCTATTTACTATGTTACCTGTGTCAAGACACTATGTTACTATGTCTGTATACTATGTTACTATGTCAAAAAGGAGTACTATGTCTCCTAAGATAGTTATGCAGTCGATTGGTGAACTCGTAGTTTTTCAATCCCCATTTAGGAGCAATCAACAGCTCGGCTGGACTCTGACTCACAAAGCGTTCCAATACTAAGTCTTTGCGCAACAAAGCAATATAATCGGCTATCAACTCGATGTATTCATCTACAGTATAGAGGTGAAACGGATTTTCATTATACATCTTGGCAAGCTTTGTTCCACGGATAATCTGCATTTGGTGGATCTTCAAAGTGGTGAGCGGAAGGGAAGATATAATAGGTGCTTGTCGAATACTTTCGATTCTGTCCTCGCCCGGTAATCCTAAGATTATATGTGCACCTGTACGAATACCACGTTCGGCAGTGCGTTCTATCATACGGCGTGAACATGCAAAGTCGTGTCCACGATTAATCAACGCTAATGTTTTATCGTTACAACTCTCCACACCATACTCTACAAGCAGAAAAGTGCGCTTATTCAGTTGCGTAAAATAATCTAACAGCTCGTCGCTCACACAGTCGGGACGGGTTCCAATAACCAGTCCTACCACATTCTCCACTTGTAAAGCCTCATCGTATAGCTTCATCAAGTGTTGTACACTGCCATAAGTATTAGTGTAAGCCTGAAAATAAGCAAGGTATTTCATATCAGGATATTTACCCGAAAAAAAACGCTTTCCTTCTTCCAACTGCCTCGTTACCGAGTTCTTATCATCGGAGCAATACGACGGATTAAACGTTCGGTTATCGCAATAGATACACCCTCCCCTACCAATGCTTCCATCGCGATTAGGGCAAGTAAAGCCTGCATCTATCGAAATCTTCTGCACTTTAAAGGGAAACTCTTCACGCAGCCAACTTCCAAAGTCTCTGTAATATTGCTCCATTATCTATTTTTTTATAAAGACAAAGGTAGTGAATTTTTAGCATATACTTTTATAAGCAATATCATTTAGCTAGCAAATATAAACGATAGTATTTGATCTTTTCAGTACTTATTAGTATTTTTGTAAAAACTAACATATTAATTGCTAAATGCAATTATATAATATTACAACTAATATGTTAATTTCTAAACATGTATATATTTGAACCTATTTCGAGTCAAGATATTCAGAAAAGACTAGCAAATGATTGTCGATCTCGCCGATAGGAAAAAACATATCGCAGAAAGAACTTTCAGTTACAAGTGGAGCCCCTCTGTCTAGTATACAGTGTTTCGAGCATACTGGCGAAGTATCTTTGAGCAGTTTTGCCAAAATTGTTCGTTTCTTGGGCTATGCAAAAGAGCTTATGGAAGTAATTTCTAAGCCTAAATATCAAAGCATTGAAGAAATGGTGAGGATTAATAAGAACAAAAGAAGAAAGAGAGGTACAAATGAAAAATTTTAGTGCCTATTCAATTCGTAAAGCAATAATTAAAACACCAAGTAGGGTGTGCCTATTTTGACACACCCGATACCCTTTGTGTATATAGTACCTCTATTTTTGTTTAGAAAACGACCTATTTCAAAGTACCATTATTTGCACTATTAATCATATCCTCAGAAGCGTACATGTAAACTTCCACACGGCGGTTTTTCTGACTTACACGAGCATTCTCAATAGGGTTAGCACTACCTAAGCCTTCTACCGAACGGATCTGACGACCTGAAACCCCATTGCTACGCAAGCAAGAAGAAACAGCATTTGCACGATTTTGAGACAAAGGCAAATTGATGTTATCGCTACCTGAAGCATCAGTATAGCCCTGAATAGCAACATCGCAATCGGCATTAGCTTTCATCACCTTAGCAAATTCGTAAAGGTCTTTCTTGGAAGCACTGCTCAAAGTATAGCTATTGAGAGGGAAAAGAATACCAGAATCGAAAGTTACCTTTACACACTGCAAACCGTTAGCATCAGTAACTTTCTCGACAGAAGCATTAGGAACACGAGATGCTACCTCACGAGCCACCTTATCCATGTGATGACCTATCAAAGCACCTGCGCCAGCTCCGATAACACTACCTATAGCTGCTCCAATAGCTGTACTCTTGCCATTATGCCCTATTACCTGACCTAAGATACCTCCGAGAACAGCACCACCACCAGCACCTATTAATGTTCCTGTACCTTGTTTTGTGTTACAACTTACAACTGAAAGCACGCATAAGCCTGCTGTTATTACCTTAACATTCTTCATAACTTATATAGTTTTGTCTTTTCAAATCCTACAGCATTATTGTACTACTTTAATTGTTATCCTTATGTAAGGGTAAACAATTTAATGTACGATTATCTGTTTGCCAACATTTTTTTGTAATTTTGCACAAAGATACCAACATAATTCGATGTTTCAAAAGGGAATTGCCTATAAACAAAAGGATTTCCCCTAAATATGAAGAAATAACATTAATAATAAATATGGCAAAAGAACTAAAAGAGCTTACCAAGAGAGCTGATAACTACTCTCAATGGTACAACGATTTAGTAGTGAAAGCTGACTTGGCAGAGCAATCGGCTGTACGTGGCTGTATGGTAATTAAACCTTACGGATACGCTATTTGGGAGAATATTCAGGCACAACTTGACAAAATGTTTAAGGCTACTGGTGTACAAAATGCTTACTTCCCCCTACTAATCCCGAAAAGCTTCTTATCTCGTGAGGCAGAACATGTAGAGGGTTTTGCTAAAGAGGCTGCCGTAGTTACACATTATAGATTAAAGACCAAAGAGAATGGTGGTGGCGTAGAGGTAGACCCTAGCGCAAAGCTAGAAGAAGAATTGATTATTCGCCCAACAAGTGAAACTATTATTTGGAACACTTATAAGAACTGGATCCACTCATGGCGCGATCTCCCATTGATGTGTAATCAGTGGTGTAACGTTATGCGCTGGGAAATGCGTACCCGCCCATTCCTTCGCACATCAGAATTTTTGTGGCAAGAGGGGCATACTGCTCACGCCACTAAGGAAGAAGCAGAAAAGGAAGCTAAATTGATGCTAAAGGTGTATGCCGATTTTGCTGAGAAATGGTTGGCAGTACCTGTAATTCAAGGTGTAAAGAGCGAGACAGAGCGTTTTGCTGGTGCGCTTGACACTTATACTATTGAGGCTATGATGCAAGATGGTAAGGCGTTGCAGAGCGGTACATCTCACTTCCTAGGTCAGAACTTTGCAAAGAGTTTTGATGTTACTTTCTTAAATAAAGAAAACAAACCAGAGTATGTATGGGCTACATCATGGGGTGTTAGCACCCGCTTGATAGGTGCATTGATCATGACCCACTCCGACGATAATGGTTTGGTGCTTCCTCCAAAGATTGCTCCTATTCAGGTAGTCATCGTGCCTATCTTCAAGGGTGAAGAACAGTTACAACAGCTAACCGATAAGCTTCAACCAGTAATCGACGATCTTCGTGAGGCTGGCATCACTGTGAAGTTTGACAATAGCGACAATAAGCGACCAGGCTTTAAGTTTGCCGACTATGAGCTAAAGGGAGTCCCCGTTCGTTTGGCTATGGGTGGACGCGATTTAGAGAATAACACTATTGAGGTAATGCGCCGCGATACACTGGAAAAGGAAAGCGTCAGCTTTGACGGTATTGCCGACTATGTGAAGAACTTACTCAACGATATTCAAGACAATATCTTTAAGAAAGCACTCGACTTCCGCAATGCTCGCATCTACGAATGTGATGACTACGAAGAGTTTAAGAAGAAGGTTAAGGACGGCGGCTTCTTCCTTTGCCATTGGGATGGTACAGAGGAAACCGAAGCTAAGATTAAGGAAGAAACACAAGCAACAATACGATGTGTGCCTTATATGTTTGAACAGACACCTGGCACCGATATGGTAAGTGGCAAGCCTGCTAAATATCGTGTTCTTATCGCTAGATCATATTAATATCATTAAAATATATCCGCATCACAAGTTTATAATTTGTGCTGCGGATTTTTGTTTAACTCCTATATATAACGTTTATGAAAAAACTTATTCTATCGGTTGCAATCCTAGCAACATCACTTTGTGCAAATGCACAAACCCTCATCAAGCCCAACTTTAAGAAAGGCGATGTGGCACACTATGAGAATGTAACCTCTATGCAAATTGACCTTCCTATGGGTGCAGGCTCACAACAAGCTAAGGTTACAGCCTTATCAACTATTACAGTAAAAGAAGCTAATGCCGATGGTTTCGTATTAGAAGACCTCTGTACTAGCATTAAGCCAGAAGGCAACGAAGATCTTGCTGAAAACATTTCCGCCTTTATACAATACCTAGAAAACACACCACTCTTGTTACAAACTAACAAAGATGGTGAGGTTATAAAGATTGTAAACTACAATGATGTAGCAGCAAAGATTTCAAAAGGTGCGGTAGCAAAGATTGATGAACTCTACAAAAAGACTCCAGAGCTTGAACAACAAGTACCTAAGGCAAAGCTCATCTTGGCACTTTCAACAAAATATTCTGAAGAAAAACTAATTAAGACCCTCAAAGAAACTGGTATTTATGCCTTATATGGTAAGACCCTCAAAACGGGTGATGTTGCAGAAAGAAATATTAACGGTGTAAAAGCAAAAACTACCTATACCATCTCTTCCGTGCTTGGCACTACTGCTATCGTTGGCACAAGCAAGGCCACTATGAGCGAAGAAGATGCTAAAGCATATATTGCAAACCAAATAAAGGAACAAGGTGGCGACGACGATGCGATGGCTCAACAAGTGCTTAGCAACTGGGCACAGTTTAAGCAAATGGGTATGGACAAGATCGACCTTGACATGACAGAAACTGCTCATATCAATAAAAGCAATTGGATAACCGACTATGCTACCAAAGGGGTTATTAAGGTAATGGGTACCAACGTGGAAATAGAAAGTAACACCAAGTTGTTAGACAAATAGTCCGTTTTCTACAGAGAAAATATAGGTTTTATAGTTAAATCTTTATAAAAAGGCTTTGTTCGATAGGATAAAGCCTTTATTTTGCGTAACTTTGCACGCCATTTGCGTATAATGGGTAGATTGTATAATTTTATTTTTGGAGGCATTATAATTCATGAGACAACTTAAGATTTCAAAAAGTATCACCAACCGATCTAGTGAAGCACTCGATAAATATCTAGTAGAGATTGGTCGAGAACCCATGATTACCGTTGATGAGGAAATAGAATTAGCTCAAGAAATCCATAAAGGTGGTCGTAAGGGCGAGCGTGCAAAGGAGAAACTTATCAAAGCTAATCTACGTTTCGTGGTATCTGTAGCTAAACAGTATCAGCACCAAGGCTTGTCATTGACCGACTTGATAGATGAGGGTAACATAGGCTTAGTGAAAGCCGCCGAGAAGTTTGACGAAACACGTGGCTTCAAGTTTATTTCTTATGCTGTGTGGTGGATTCGCCAAAGCATTCTTCAGGCAATAGCAGAACAGAGCCGTATCGTGCGCTTACCTTTAAATCAGGTGGGTGCTATCTCAAAGATTAACCAAGTAACCAACGAGTTTATCCAAAAGCACAACCGTCGTCCTTCTATCCATGAGTTGGCAGAAATGACTGGTATTGACGAGGCACGTATTCGCCAAAGTCAAAGTGCAGACAATCACCACATGAGTATCGACGCTCCTTTTAGTGATGATGACGACAACTCTATGAGCGATATGCTTTCATCAGGCGACGACTCTCGCACTGACAAGGGTGTAGACTTCGAATCAATGTCAGACGATCTCCGTGCTGTTCTGCAAAACACTTTGAAAGAACGTGAAATCAAAATCGTTACAGAATGTTTTGGTATCGGTTGTCAGGAAAAGGGGTTAGAGGAAATCGGAACCGAAATGGCACTTACACGCGAACGTGTGCGCCAAATCCGAGAAAAGGCTATTGAGAAGATCCGCGAAAGTGGAAACGCTCGCGTACTAATGAAATACTTGGGCTAATACTTCTGCTGAGAGAGAAGCAGTAGCCGCCAGAGAGTTAAAGCTATCTTTTTGATTATTATTTCATAAGAAGCGATAACAAGATAGCATAAAAAAACGAGGAAATGTTTAATAAACATATCCTCGTTTTTTTATTATTGATAGGATAAAATTATCCGAAACAGCACTATTACAGCTTTATAACCTGAGTTCGGTATAAATGATTACATTTTACTAGAAAGGTAATCCTACAGCAAAATGGAAAGTAAAATCGCGACGGAAGTTAGGGTGCCAAAGCGCATAGTGTTCTGCTGATGTTTCATAAGCAGGATTAATTGCTTTCATACCACCATCAAAACGGAGAATAAAGTAATTAAAGTTAAGACGTAATCCCAAGCCATAAGCAACAGCTAGCTGCTTGTAAAATTCCCCAAGTTTAAACTGTCCACTAGGTTGTTCATCGTAAGCTCTCAATGTCCAAACATTACCCGCATCAATAAACACAGCACCATCAAGCTTCCAAAATAGATGCGTTCGATATTCAGCGTTTAGATCGAGCTTCATATCACCAGTTTGATTGATAAAGTCAATTCTTCCATCAGTACCTTTAAATTTTCCTGGACCTAACTCACGCACACTCCAGCCACGCACAGAGTTAGCACCTCCTGCAAAATAACGTTTCTCAAAAGGTAATACTTTACTATTCCCGTATGGCCACGCTACACCAAAATCGCCATGCAAAGCTAAAGAATTATTCTTATCGAACTGATAAATATAAGTGTAATCGAAATCGAACTTTACATATTGTGCATAGGCTATCTCAATAAATTTCTTTTGTCCTTCGGCATTACGTTTAAAATTGAAAACACCACTTGTAGCACCTAAAAGATTGCCTGCCGACTCTACCTTTGCTCGCAAAGAATGTGTAGGGGTTTTGTAGCTAATTCCAAGCCCTGCTCCCATGATAAACAAATCCTCGTAATTATACTTTAAGATAGCATTACGATTAGATATATTATCCAAATAGTCCTGCTTAAATGTATCACTTATCCATGGCATATAAACATAACTTAGTTTTAAAACATCAAAGTCATAAGTAAGATGCTTATTGGGGGTTGCCCAGTTATATTTCAACCCTGCAGAGAAAACTCTTCGATGAAATTCGGGACGGTTTTGCAAATCCCAACTCACCGCTAACTCTGTTATAGCCGTACTTCGACGACGAAAGTCTTTACTTAGAAGAGGAGCTAATAAAGTTGGAAATTGTAAACTACCTCGAATACCATACTCTACATAATTCTTATCCTTATAACCTTCTAATCCTGTTATCGCCTCATAAGCTGTGCGTAGCTCTATACTAAACTTCTCGCTACCTCTAAACAAATTTCGGTTTTGATAGGACAACGTAGCTGCTGCACCAAGATCGCCTGCAGTATTGGTTCCTTCTAACTGAAAAGATACTGTATTTGGCTTATTATTGAGTATTTGCACATCTGCTTCAAGATAACGATTAGCGGAAGTCTTATAAGAAAACTTTTTCCCAATAATCAAACTATCAATATGCGGAACCTCTCTAAAATTTATACTAGTATATCGAACAGCCCCTAAACGAGCAAAATTATTATATGTCTTTTGCAAATCAGCCGCAGAAAAATACTTACCTTCGTCAAGTAAAATATTGTCCTCAAGCACATTTTTTCTTAAATGCAAACCTGTAGAATCACCAGGAATAACATTAACCTTATCTATGATATAACGTGGATGTTCTGTCAATTGCTTTGTAGCATTGTCATAATTACGCATCAAGTGAAGTGTAACATTTACATGTCTTGCTCCACCCACAGAATCGGCTGTATAATATATAAAATCCTTGTGAAAATGATAAAATCCCGAATCGTTTAATATTTTAGTCAAACGCTTACGCTCTGCATCAAGCGAAGATACTGTAAATTGAGTAAGTTTATTTTTATAAATCTTTTCATCTAAATGCTTTTCCAACACCTTTGCTACTACAGAGTCTTGAATATCATACGAGAAATGGTCAATAAGATATGGTTCTCCAGGATACAATTTATAAATAGCAGTGAGTTTTTTGCCTCTTATTCGCTTATCAAAACTAACTTTTGCATTTATATATCCCATATTTTGCATAGCCTTCACCAAATCATCACATGACAATTTTGCTTGCAAAGTATCATACAATACAGGTTTTTCACCCATTTTCCTTAATGTGCGATTAATCCATTTTGTTGTATCACGACCAGCAAGCGAATAAGTGCCTAAAGGCACTTTAAACATAGAGAACCATTTAGAATTGCCCTTTTGTCGAACGTATTGTTCTAACTGACTAGCGTCGAACTTCTTAACATCTGACTTTAATTCGACTTTGTCTAATAAGTATTCATGATCTGGAACAAACTTATCTGACGAACAACTCCCTAAAATAATTGCTGCTAACACCGCAACAGACAGATAACATTTGCTGTATTTTCTTACCACCGACATAGATCTCCTTACTAAATTTGCGCAAAGATAATAAAAATATAAGATGTATTTTAAGCAAATGGATAGTTTTTTGTATATTTGCTATATGGTTTCTAAGAATAAAATAAAACTTTATCGATCCCTTGATACTAAAAAGGGACGAGAGAAAGCAAATCTTTTTATTGCAGAAGGCCCCAAAGTAGTAAATGACTTACTACAAGCAGGTTTTGAAGCAGAGGAAATTTTTGAGGACATTGAGGATATTAAAAAAATTACATTCCTACAACACCCCCAATCTATGTTGGGTGTTTTCAAATTAAAACAAGTCCCAAACTTGCAAGAGGATGTTTTTACTTTTTTTCCTTCTCAGAAATTGTCTTTAGCTTTAGACGGTGTGCAAGATCCAGGAAATCTTGGTACTATTATTCGTATAGCCGATTGGTTTGGTATAGAAAACATTTATTGCTCTCCAAATACTGTTGATTGCTGGAACCCAAAGGTGGTACAAGCCACAATGGGAAGTATTGCACGTGTAAATATTCACTATACTAGTTTACTTGAATTTGTTGATAGCCTTCCTTTAAATTACCCTATATATGCAACTTTGCTTGATGGAAATAATATCTATCAGCAAGATCTTACAGAATATGGTGTTATTGTTATGGGCAATGAAGGTAATGGAATATCAACAGAGCTAAGACAGAAAATCAATCATAAACTCTATATTCCTAACTACCCAGCAGATAGGTCTTCAGCCGAATCGCTAAACGTTGCTATTGCCACAGCTATTGTGTGTGCAGAGTTTAGACGATTACAACATTAGCATCAAAGCACGAAATATACTTGTATAATATAGTGTATTTAAAACTATTACGACAAGCAATATAAAAGCAAACAACAATGAAACAGCTACAAGAACTAGTTCGTAAAAACATTTGGGAATTACCCACTTACGCAAAAAATAAACAAACAATACATTCTGCAGATATATTTCTTAATGCAAATGAAAATCCATATAACAAACCTTATAATCGGTATCCAGATCCTTATCAAACCGAATTAAAAGCAGAGCTTGCAAAAATAAAATCAGTTCGTTCTGAGCAAATATTCCTTTCCAATGGTGCTGATGAGGCTATTGACTTGTGCTATCGTGTGTTTTGTGAACCTCAAAAGGATAATGTTGTTGCTATAGAACCTACATACTGCATGTATAAAGTATGTGCAGCCATCAACAATGTGGAGTATCGATCAGTAATGCTTAACGAACACTTTCAACTTTCGGCTGACAAACTGTTAGCAGCATGCGATGAACACACAAAGCTAATTTGGGTATGCTCACCCAATAACCCTACAGGAAACAACCTTCTTAAAGAAGAAATAGAGAAGTTAATAACTAGCTTTAATGGTATCATAATTATTGATGAAGCCTACTCTGATTTTTCTAAGCAAGCTGCATTTAGAAAGCGATTAGCTGATTTTCCAAACATAATTGTCCTCAATACGCTCTCTAACTCTTGGGGATGTGCAGGAATACGCCTAGGAATGGTATTTGCACAAGAAGAAATTATAAATCAGTTTAACAAAGTTAAGTTGCCACACAATATTAATATATTAACGCTGAAGCAAGGTATTGAAGCCCTAACTCATCGTTTTGATGTAGAAGATTGGCTAAGAATATTACTCCTGGAACGAACAAGAATGATTAAATCCTTTGCAGAATTACCATTCTGTGAAGAGGTTTATCCTACTGATGCTAATTTCTTTCTTGCTAAAGTCACCAACGCACAAGCCATAAACGATTTTCTTCTGACTAAAGGCATTAAAGTGTGCATAGACACACAATGCAAAAACTGTTTGCGTATTACTATCGGAGCAAAGAGTGAAAACACTGAACTGATAGGAGCATTAAGACAATTTAAAGGCTGAGTGCTATTTAAAACAATGCTATAAATAATGAGGAAAATTGTAAACTTCACATGATTTTACCCAAACAGATTTACACCCCTATGGGAATAGCAAATTGACATTAAAGAAAAGTTAATAACTTGGGGGTTCACCTTATTATATTTACTTTTGCAATCATATTATAAAAATAACTATTTACAAATTATAGTCTGTTAAGGCAGATTATTCATAGATATATTAAAAAATGAGCAAAAAACCAATCTTTGTAGCTGGTCCATGTGTAATTGAAAGCCCAGAACTTCTTTGCCAAGTAGCAGAAGAATTAGTGCGCCTAAATAAGAAATATGGAACAGAGATTATCTTCAAAGCTAGTTTTGACAAGGCTAATCGTACAAGCATCAACTCGTTTAGAGGTCCAGGACTTAAAAAAGGATTAGCTATGTTGGGAGATATAAAACAAAAATATGGTTTAAAAATCCTTACTGACATCCACGAAAGCTATCAAGCTGAAGAAGTAGGCGAAGTTGCAGATGTCATTCAGATACCTGCTTTCTTGTGTCGGCAAACCGATCTTCTCATTGCAGCAGCTAAGACTGGTAAAATTGTAAATATCAAAAAAGCGCAATTCTTAAGCGGCACAGATATGAAATATCCAGTACAAAAGTGCATAGAAAGTGGTGCGAAAGAGGTTTGGCTCACTGAGCGTGGCAACTGCTTTGGATATAATAATCTAATAGTCGACTTCCGTAACATTGCGGATATGAAAGCGATTGTACCAACTGTTGTTATGGATTGTACGCATAGCGTTCAACGTCCTAGTGCAGGAGTTGGCAAAACCATTGGCGATCGTAAATTTGTACCAGCAATGGCTATAGCTGCTAAGGCCTTTGGAGCTACAGGCTATTTCTTTGAGGTACATCCGAATCCAGATCAAGGGTTATCAGATGCCGCAAATATGTTAGAACTAAATAAATTAGACGAGTTAATAGGAAAACTACTATGAGCACTGTAGAAGAAAGATTAAAAGAGGTTAGGAGTTATGCTGCTCAATGCATTAAGGAAGAAACAGAGTCGACATTAGCACTGATAGATCAGCTTGACGAAAACTTTGACAAAGCAGTAGAGCTAATCTATCATTGTAAAGGAAAGGTAATCGTTACTGGTGTTGGTAAGAGTGGAAACATTGGTGCTAAGATTGCAGCGACTCTATCATCAACAGGAACTCCTGCTTTCTTTGTTAACCCATTAGATGCCTATCACGGTGACTTAGGGGTGATGACAAAAGAAGATATTGTGCTTGCACTCTCTAACTCCGGACAAACAGATGAATTATTACGCTTTGTCCCTATCTTGCTACACATGGATATTCCTATTATTGGCATGAGCGCAAACACAAGTTCTCTATTAGCAAAATACTCTACTGTCCACATAAAAGTATGGGTAGAAAAAGAAGCATGCCCTCTAAATTTAGCTCCAACAAGTTCCACTACCGCCGCCCTTGTCATGGGCGATGCTTTGGCTGTAGCACTCATGCGTGTGCGCAATTTTAAACCAAAAGATTTTGCACAGTTTCATCCTGGTGGATCATTAGGAAAACGCTTGTTAACAACTGCTCAAGATGTTATGCAGGCAGAAGAATTACCTATTATTCCAAAAGAAATGAATCTTGGTGAAGCCATCATTCACGTGAGCAAAGGAAAGCTAGGGCTTGGAGTGTCACTTGACACTGATAATAGAGTTATTGGGCTGATTACAGATGGTGATATTCGTCGAGCAATGGAAAAATGGCAAGCTAAATTCTTCGACAAAACAGTAGAAGACATTATGACAAAACAACCAAAGTCGGTTTTACCTACAACAAAGATATCGGATATTCAAGCCACTATGCAAAAGTATAAAATACATACAGTATTAGTGTGTGATGATCAAAAACAATTGCTGGGCATCGTTGATCATTACAGATGTATGTTCTAAGAGGTATTAACCTTCACAAGGTTAAATAAAAAGAGAGATGTTATAAGTAAATGTTTTTAAAGAAGATAACCATAATAACTAGTATTATCATTGTATCCGTCCTTTTCTCGGTAACAGAGAGTAAGGCTATGATATTGCCCACAGACAGAGCTGACTCCTTGATTGTAAACCAATTAAGAAGTAAAGGAGTACACTTTTCTAAGAACAATTCTGTAGCTTTGCTAAAGAGTGGACAAGAGAAATTTAATGATATGTTTAAGGCTATAGAGCAAGCCAAATCTAGCATTCATTTGGAATACTTCAACTTTCGCAACGACTCTATTAACAAAGAACTTATTAAGCGCCTTGCCGTAAAAGCCAAAGAAGGTGTTGAAGTAAGAGCCGTTTTTGATGGATTTGGAAATGCGAGTAACAATCGCCCGATGACTAAGGCTTACTTGAAGGAAATCAGAAAAATGGGCATTGAAATATATAATTTCAAACCTCTCCAATTCCCTTGGTTTCATTGTATTTTCAATCGCGATCATAGAAAGATAGTCGTAATAGATGGTAAGATAGCCTATACAGGAGGTATGAACGTAGCCGATTATTATATAAAAGGAACGAAAGTAGTAGGCTCTTGGCACGATATGCACTGCCGCATAGAGGGAGATGAGGTAAATACATTACAAAAAATATTTTTTAAAATGTGGTATCTTGTTTCTGGACAGAAACTACAAGGAGCTAAATACTTTAGAGGAATCAGCAATGCCCACTATATTAAAGGGTTAATACCAGACACTGCTGCAACAGCAGGCAAGAAGATGGTAGGAATTATTAATAGAGAGCCACACATAACCAAAGATATTATTCGCTATTTTTATGTAAATGCTATCAATGATGCAAAGGATAGTATCAAACTTATTAATCCTTACTTCACACTTAATCATAACTTAATGAAAGCGTTGAAGAATGCTGTTAAGCGTGGGGTGAAAGTAGAAATACTATTGAGCATTAAAAGCGACATACCTCTTACTCCAGACTGCGGCTTCTATAATGCACATAAGTTAATGAAAAATGGCTGTACTATTTGGCTTTATAAGCCAGGCTTCCACCATACAAAAATTATTATGATAGATGGGCAATTCTGCACAGTAGGCTCTGCCAATCTTAATGCACGCAGTTTGCGCTGGGATAGAGAAGAAAATGCGGTGATTATTGATCCATATACAACAAAAGAGCTGGACATCTTATTTGAAAACCAAAAGAAAGACAGCTTTATTTTAACGCCTGAAAACTGGAAAATATGGCGCACACCATGGCAACGCCTTAGAGGATGGTTTGCACATTTATTAGCACCGCTGCTTTAATTAAGAGTAAAGAGTTGAGGTTTGAGAGTTAAGAAACGAAAGGAATTGATTAACAATATAATTTACAGTCCACACCCTCTCTCCATGTATCAAATAATCACAATAAAAAAATTAGCTTGTAATTCTCATTTAAAATAACCTTCTAAATATTATTGATATCTACATAACCATGCATCACAGCATAAATGGTAAGGGCAGAAACACTCTTCATACCGAGTTTATCCATAATATTTTTACGGTGTGTAATAACTGTTGTTAAACTAATATTTAACTTTTCTGCAATTTCTTTGTTGATCATTCCTTGGACAATCAAAGATAAAACTTCAATTTCACGGTTACTTAGTATCTTGTTTTTTAAGACTTCTGGAAGGTCTGGTAAATTTTTACCTCCAGGATGTCCATACTGTTCCATTTTTAAGACTGCACGTATCAAGTCTTTCTCAGGTGCATTTAAGCAAAGACTATGAAACCCAGATAGCTGTGAATTAGGATCTTTAGTTATCGTCAATACAATAGTTTTGTGCATATTCTTTGAAAAGAAGCTAAGATTCTCAAGTACCACTGTTTGTGCCACAAAGAAATGGAAGAAAATATCAGAATTAGCTGCTTCAAAGTCTTCAAACGTAGCAAATGTTTCTACCGTCATTATCGGCATAACATTCTGTAAAATTTGTTTCAATCCTAAAACTACCAATGTATTTGGATCTACTATTGCCATCTTAGGGCGTCCATGTTCAATGATCATAGCTCGATTTATGTCTATATATATATAAAACTTACAACTTTACCTTACGTATATCAACTAAGTTATTTACGATAGCATATATAGTAAGTCCTGCTGGCGAATGTATTTTTAGCTTCTTTGCTATATTTCTTCGGTGAGTGATCACTGTATTAGTAGATATGCAAAGATGCTCAGCTATCTCTTTATTCGACATTCCTTGCACTAAAGCTACAATAACATCTTTTTCACGATCACTCAATGTATCACCACGATCAGGACGCTTGTTTATCATACAGCTAATATTAGCACTAACATCTTTTTGCTTGATATTTTCCTCTAAACAGCGAATAGCAGGAATAAAGATATTTTCCTCTACTTCAGCATGCTGCTTTAACCACTCCTCACAATTATAAATATTAAACAAAGCAGCCGTTAATTGATTATTATGTTGAGCATCAGATGGAAGATATTTCAGTATGATAGTTTTCACCTCTCCAAGCTGTTGCTCTGCTTGATCATGATGTTTAGAATAGGTTTCAATGTCATATTCGCCTGTAGCTTGATTATTAAGTAGTGCATCGACATACGGAAACACCGTTTTTTCCTCGTATGACATGTGCTTACTTATAACAAAGGCATATTCATCAAACAACTTAATAATCAACTTTGCTAAATTTTCTGTTGTGTCTACTGCGGCTGCTAATTGTCTTTTGATAGCTGGCAATTCAAAGTCGAGATAGTAAACATGGCTTGCACGAAGGTATTGCACTAAGGTAGAAATGGATATTTTGTCGAGATCACTCCACTGGCTATATCCATTAATCGTAAAATTGATCACAGAGAGAAAAGTAAAGGTATCTACGTTTTGATCTTCGCACACTTCTTTCACGGTTTTATCACCAAAACCAAGATTAATACCAAAACGTCCAATACTTTGCAATATATCGTAATTATCGCTGATAAGACTAATCATCTTATCATCTGGCTCATATATTTTATGATTCTTCATTTATTTTTCTACCTGCTTAAAGTTTAAGTTACAAAGTAACAAAAAAAAAGCCATTTATACAACATACAAGTAAGGTATTTATACAACAAATCGCATTACTAATCAATATAAAAACGATAAATCGAATATCGTGGCTCCATTATTTCGGTCTATGAGCATGTGTACATAGTATTTCAGTATATTTAGAAAAAAAATGACAACTATTCTCATTTATATTGCAAGAAGGAGCCTCACAAAAGCAGATAAAACAAAATATATAAGTGCCTATTTTTCAGCCATATACAAATGCTAAAACAAAACATGACCTTTTACGGCACAAAAGGTTATGTTTTACTCACTAAAAGGTTATCTTTTGCGCCGTAAAAGATAACCTTTTGTGATTATAAAGATCATAGTTTGTTCAACATAATGCAAATTCCACCTATATAGCTATGATCTTTCTTTACATTTATTGTCCCTATCGTGCGCTCATCAACTTGCTTTAAAAAAAATACTTTTGCAATATCCAAGCAAATGATGTATCTTTACGAAAGTTTTTTAATATATAAGCAATGAAACGAACTATATTTTCAAATGATTTTGCGCCTTATTACCCAATAGGTCTACAGCCATGTCCGATGTATGTAAATGTGGCAAACCGCATACATGAGCTTCTCGTAAAAGAAATGGAGTTGAAATCACCTGATACTGATAAGTTAAAAAAAGAAATCGCTATCAATATAGCTATTTACTATGAGGATAAGATGTCCAACATCGGACTATGGAATACTTTTGTAGAAAAGCATTTAAAGATGTATGGATATCCACTTCCCTTCGTTGATAATTTAGCAGTATTAGACAAGGAAGATGTCAATGCAGATGAAGTAAAACTACTGATATGGCTGGTGTTATCAAGATATTTCCAAGATAAATTTCTTAATCCCCTCGCTATTGATGATGATACTACTGCAAGTATCATACGTATTCTTGAAGATGATGATGAAATAGAGATAAATAAGAGTTTATATGACTTCATTTACGACAAGGACACAGCCAATGATTACTTCAAGCTCAAAAAGATACTATTTTGGCTTCGTCGATCATATCTGCTTTGTTCACCACTTGCAAATGACAGATATAGCGATTTATATAATTTATTCAATGAAAGAATTTCAAAGAACGAAACTTTCTATTACGTAGAAACAATGTTCTCAATAACGACAGAGATAGGACCGCTGTCGCTACCACCGCATATTTGGCTAGCAGAAATGTACTATGATCATAGTATGGACAGCGAAGCTAGTAAACTGAAAAAATTGAAATACTGTCAACAGGATATATTCTTAATAAAAGAAATCAATACAGAATTTGCAATATTAAAAGACTCACTAGGAAAAGAATACAAGTTGAAGAATAATTTTCCAGCTCTTAATCACAAAGACCTATATGTAACCACTTCTCTTGTTCTATATGGTGATAACAATTGGGAGATCAATGGATTTATGTATGAGTCAGATCATAACCAATACAGAAAGAATTGTGAGCATAAGCAGCAACTCGCTGCATCCTATGAACATAATTATCCACATTTCATGAAGCGTACAAAAGGAAAACGAATAGCTTTCTTCGAAAATATCGATCAACTCAAAGATTGGTTGCACAAGATTACACCTAATACAAATATAAATCAAATAGCGCATCAACTACCATCTTGTTCACAAGTTGGATTTATCTCACAGAAAGCAGGAATAATATTTGCTCCTGATATAATTCATGCAATTAAATGTAAAGACAATCCTTACTACAAAAAATGTGATGATCGTCAGATGCGAACAGAGACTATGAATGCAGTTATTAATATAGAGTCTACGCATCCTGAATTATTAAATTACCTTTTAGAAAACAACATGTTGCAAGATGGTGATATTAGCTATAATATGCCATGCAAGTTAGGTAATGAGATTTTTACGCATAATATAGACTTCATAGCACGCAACCACCGAAGACATTATTATCACGATCACGATTATTAAGCAATAAATACGATACGTTCGATGAAGTAAATAATAACTTATCGAACGCATCGTATTCTTTTTCATATAAAGTGCTTTCTATTTATTATCTGAGTAATGTGAGTTTTACAGATTTTAAATAGAGAAAGCTATGTATCAGTGTCCTAAGGACTCGTGATACACAGCTTTGGTAATTATTTTAGACCAATAAGTGTTCTTAATGATTTATTTTACCTTTAACTCGCGAAGCATATTAAATTCATATACCAGCTTTCCACTAGTAAAAGTAGTTGTCTCAAGTTTGAATGAGCGATTTTCCTTAATACAAGAAAGAAATGCGGAAGCATTGTCAATAAAAGCTGAGTCGGTTTGTTTAGAAATTCCCGGCTTATAGGTAAACTTGCCTAACATTTTACCATGAGCATAAAACTTAATAACATTGGTAGTGTCATAACTATTACCAGCAAAACGTTCGCCATCACCAAGAATAAGACAAAGATTATCGAGGCGATGGTTACGATATGCCACACGTACAAATAGATGGTTATTAGGAGTGATATTCGATTTTTTCTGCGGTATACTAGAAAGTTTGGCGATGACAGAATCGGTAGAATACTGCCAATCACTAACAACTGTTCCATCTTGCACTTTCACACTATCAAGATTAATAGCTACCATCGTATCTACCCTCGTTGTATCATAATGATCGCCCTTTGAGGAATGAACCCCACAAGCAGAAAACATAATACTTACAAGGAGGAAAATGTATAAAATATGCTTCATACTAAATTAATATTCTCCCCACGCCTTGATGTCAATATCCTCTAGCTTAACAGTACAAAAGGCTTGAATAAAGGCACTTGCAAGGCGGCTATTAGTAATAAGAGGAATATTAAGATCAATAGCTGCACGACGGATCTTATAACCATTAGTTAGCTCACGTGGAGTAAGATCCTTAGGAATGTTCACTACCATATCTATCTTCTTCTCATGCAACAGGTTGAGCGCTTGTGGTTGTAATCCTTCATCAGATGGCCAATAAACAAGAGTATTTGAAATACCATTCTCTGTAAGGTACTTTGAAGTGCCACTAGTAGCATAAAGTTCATATCCATGTTCGATCAACATCTTAGCAGCATCAAGCATTTCTGCTTTCTGCTTAGCTCCACCAGTAGAGAGCAACACTGTCTTCTCTGGTATACGATGACCAACGGAAAGCATACTCTTGAGGAGTGCTGTTGAAGTATCTTCTCCTATACATCCTACTTCACCCGTAGAACTCATATCAACACCTAAGACAGGATCGGCTTTTTGCAAACGATTAAACGAGAATTGCGATGCCTTAATACCAACGTAATCAAGGTCGAAGAGATTTTTGTGTGGCTTCTCTACAGGAAGTCCGAGCATTACTTTAGTAGCTAGATCTATCAAATTGATCTTTAAAACCTTACTTACAAATGGGAAAGAACGGCTTGCACGTAAATTACACTCAATAACGAGAATATCATTATCGCGTGCCATAAACTGAATATTGAAAGGACCATTAATATGGAGAGCTTTAGCAATTTGACGGCTCACACGCTTAATACGACGCATCGTTTCCACATAAAGCTTTTGTGGAGGGAACTGAATGGTAGCATCACCAGAGTGAACACCTGCAAATTCAATATGCTCAGAAATTGCATAGGCAAGTATTTCACCATCTTTAGCTACTGCATCCATTTCGATTTCTTTTGCATTCTCAATAAATTTGCTTACCACTACAGGGTGATCCTCGCTTACATTAGCAGCCAACTGAAGGAAACGTACAAGTTCTTCTTTATTAGAACAAATGTTCATGGCTGCTCCAGAGAGCACATAAGATGGACGAACCAAAACAGGGAAGCCTACCCGATCAACAAAGGATTGAATATCGTCCATACTTGTTAATGCACTCCATTCAGGCTGATTAATACCATTATTGGTGAGCATTGATGAGAACTTAGCACGGTCTTCTGCATTGTCAATATCATGCGCAGAAGTTCCAAGAATAGGTACATTCTCCTCGTCAAGATACATAGCAAGGTTGTTAGGGATCTGACCACCCGTTGAAACAATAACTCCGTATGGAGTTTCTGCATCAATAATATCCATCACACGTTCAAAGGTAAGTTCATCGAAATAAAGACGATCACACATATCATAATCAGTAGATACCGTCTCTGGGTTGTAATTGATCATAATAGAGCGATAGCCTTGCTTTCGAATAGTATTGAGTGCTTGCACGCCACACCAATCGAACTCTACCGAACTACCGATACGATAAGCACCAGACCCAAGCACAATGATACTCTTACGATTATCATCAAAAGTAATATCTGAAGCTACGCCAGAATAGGTTACATATAGGTAATTAGTGTGAGCAGGATATTCAGCTGCCAATGTATCAATCTGCTTTACTACAGGAAGAATACCTAAATTCTTACGATAACGACGCACAAGCATCATTGCTTTGTGCATATTTATTTCCACATCTTCTAGCCCAATAGCACGAGCCACTTGGAAATCGGTAAAGCCATTTTGCTTAGCTTCTAACAAGAGATCTCGCTCAAGCGTATTAATATTACACTTCTTTAGCTGCTCATCAATATCTATGATATGCTTCAACTTGTAGAGAAACCATTTATCAATTTTGGTAAGCTCATGTATTTGATCAACCGTATAACCTTTATGAAAAGCCTTAGAAATAACAAAGACACGCTTATCTGTAGGCTCATGAAGCGCTGCATCAAGATCATCAATCTGCAACTCTTTATTCTCAACAAAACCATGCATGCCCTGACCTATCATACGGAGACCCTTCTGTATGGCTTCTTCAAAGTTACGACCAATAGACATGACCTCGCCTACCGACTTCATACTTGAACCTAGTTCTTTATCAACTCCACGGAATTTGCTCAAGTCCCAACGTGGAATTTTACAAACGACATAATCAAGAGCTGGTTCAAAAAAAGCAGACGTGGTTTTAGTTACCGAGTTCTTTAATTCAAATAAGCCATAGCCCATACCAAGCTTAGCTGCAACAAAAGCTAAAGGATAACCAGTGGCTTTACTTGCAAGAGCAGACGAACGAGAAAGGCGTGCATTAACCTCAATAACCCGATAGTCTTCGCTCTCTGGATCAAAAGCATATTGCACGTTACACTCGCCAACAATACCGATGTGGCGCACAATTTTTATAGATAAAGCACGAAGTTTATGATATTCTGTGTTGGTGAGTGTTTGTGATGGAGCTACAACGATTGATTCGCCTGTGTGAATACCAAGTGGGTCGAAGTTTTCCATATTACAAACTGTAATACAGTTATCATAACGGTCGCGTACAACTTCGTATTCAATCTCTTTCCAACCTTTCAAACTCTTCTCAACTAACACCTGTGGAGAGAAAGCAAAAGCCTTTTCACATAGCTTGTTGAGTTCTTCTTCATTATCAGCAAAACCACTACCAAGCCCACCTAGAGCGTATGCTGCACGAACAATGATAGGATAACCTAGATCTTTTGCTGCTATACGAGCTTGCTCTATATTTTCACAAGCCTCGCTCTTGATAGTTTTAACCTCTATTTCATCAAGACGTTCTACAAAAAGCTCACGATCTTCTGTATTCATAATAGCAGCAACAGGAGTTCCTAACACGCGTACATTATGCTTTTTAAGAATACCTGACTGCTCAAGTTTTACGCCACAGTTAAGAGCAGTCTGCCCACCAAAAGAAAGAAGAATACCGTCTGGTTTTTCCTTTTCTATAACACGCTCAACAAAATAAGGTTGAACTGGTAGATAATATATCTGATCGGCAACTCCTTCAGAGGTTTGAACTGTGGCAATATTAGGATTGATAAGTACCGTAGAAATACCTTCTTCACGTAATGCTTTTAGGGCTTGTGATCCAGAATAATCAAATTCGCCAGCTTCTCCTATCTTTAATGCGCCTGAACCAAGTAGCAGGACTTTCTTTATTGATTCGTCTTTCATTACTTTAAAGTTTCTACAAATTTATCAAACATAAAATAAGTATCTACAGGACCAGAACATGCTTCTGGATGGAACTGGGCAGTAAACCAATGGTTCGTCTTATGGCGAATACCTTCATTACTACCATCGTTCATATTTACAAAAAGCTCTTCCCAATCTTCATCAAGAGTAGAAGCATCAACAGCGTAACCATGATTTTGTGAAGTGATATAGCACTTATTAGTGCCTACCAAGCGCACAGGCTGATTATGCCCACGATGTCCATACTTTAGTTTATAGATCGTAGCACCTGCTGCTTTTGACAATAATTGATTACCCATACAGATACCACATATAGGTTTTGTGCTATTATTGATATGTTTACGAATAATTTCAACGGCATCGTTACACATATCAGGATCGCCGGGACCGTTTCCAAGAAAAAGTCCATCATACTCCATTGAAGAATAGTCATAGTTCCAAGGTACGCGTATTACTTCTACTCCTCTTTGAATAAGGCTTCTGATAATATTAGCTTTCACGCCACAATCCACTAAGATTACTTTCTTACCAGCTCCTTCGTTGTAACGAATGATTTCTTTCGTTGAAACACGATCAACGAAATTGACACCTTCATAATCGGCTTCAGGAATATTGTTAGGTTCGTCATCAAAAAGAATTTTACCCATCATAACACCATGCTCGCGAAGAACTTTAGTTAGCTCACGAGTATCAATACCTGTTATACCAGGGGTTTTTTCACGCTTTAACCATTCAGAAAGACTTTCCGAAGAGTTCCAATGGGAAGGTTGCTCACTATAATTAGCAACGATTAGAGCTGATGCGTATATCTTATCGCTTTCCATAAAAGTAGGTAAACCATTTTTCTCGATAGAGAAGGCTGGCACACCATAATTGCCAACAAGTGGGAAGGTCATTGTTAATAACTGACCAGCATAAGATGGATCGGTAAGACTCTCAGGATACCCCATCATTGCAGTGTTAAAGACTACTTCGCCAGCTATAGGAGCCTCATACCCAAATGATTGCCCATGAAACTTGGATCCATCACCTAAAACTAAAGTTACTTTCCTCATTATTGTAATATATGTATATATTGATGTTGGTTCTATAATTCGTTATTCTTCTACTTAGAAAAATTCCTCTCATAAAACTTAATAAACGATTGATTAACTAAGCGCATACCTCCAGTTGTTGGATAATTTCCTGTAAAATACCAATCACCTTTGTGATTAGGAATGGCTTCGTGCAATCCTTCGATACTTTGGAATACAAGTTCTACAGGAGTTATCATTCCTTCTGGACGAAGCATTTCTACTATCTTTTGATTGATCTCTTCCACTGTAAATGGAGCATAGATAGCACGCACTGGGTTATGTATTTCGTTTGTAAGTTCCTTACTTGCCTCTATCTTACAAGCATCATACACCTCTTTTAGCAATTGCTCCTTACCTTGCTCTTTGATTAACTCTATTGTGGCACGGAAAACACAAAACTCTTCTAAATTAGGCATATCAATACCGTAAAAGTCAGGATAACGTATTTGAGGGGCACTAGATACAATAACTATCTTCTTAGGATGGATACGATCGAGCATTCGAAGGATACTTTCCCTGAGAGTTGTTCCACGAACGATAGAATCGTCTATCACTACTAAACTATCAACGTAAGGAGTAATACAAGAATAAGTTACATCATATACATGAGAAGCAAGATCATTACGCGAGTTTCCCTCTGTAATAAAGGTACGTAGTTTTATATCTTTCCATGCAACTTTTTCGGTACGTATATCTTGATTTACTATCTTTATATAGTCCTCTAAAGGTGCGTATGGCTTCATATTAGCCAATTGCTTGGCTTTTTCTTGGTTAAGCCATTGCTTACAGCCATGGAGCAAACCATAGAAAGCCACTTCTGCTGTATTGGGAATGTAAGAGAGAACAGTATGTTCGTAATCATAACCTACTTTCTCTAATACTTTAGGAGCAAGTTGCTGACCAAGCTTTTCACGCTCATTATAGATGTCTCTATCTGATCCACGAGAGAAATAGATACGTTCAAAAGAGCATGCTGCACTTTTCTTTGGCTCAAGGATCTGTTGAAGAGAACACTCCCCTTTCCTATTTACTATCAAGGCTTGACCAGGCATGAGTTCTTGAATATCATCACATTCAAGATCAAAAGTGGTTTGAAGAACGGGACGCTCGCTAGCAAGTACTACAATTTCGTCATTCTTATAATAAAAAGCAGGGCGGATACCCCAAGGATCACGAATAGAGAACATTTCTCCAGACCCTGTCATTCCACAAATAACATATCCCCCATCGAAATGCTCCATCGTTGTTTTAAGGACATTGCTTATTTGAATGTGTTCTTCAATATAATCTGTAATGTCTTGCCCTTCTAATCCTTTGGCTTTAGCTTGAACAAAGTTGCGTTCCACCTCTCTATCTAGCCGATGCCCCATAAGCTCAAGAAGTATATATGTATCGCTATAGAGACGTGGACATTGCCCTTGAGCTGTAAGCATTTTGAATACTTCTTCAATATTCGTCATATTGAAGTTTCCACACATACTCAAGTTCTTAGCTTTCCAATTGTTTCTGCGAAGAAAAGGATGAACATAAGACAGACCACTCTTACCAGTAGTAGAATATCGAAGATGCCCCATATACAACTCACCAGCAAAAGGCGCATTCTTTTCTATAAAAGAAATATCGCTTAATTGTTCTGGGGTAATTTTTTTATAGTACTTATGCACATTAGAGAAAATATCAATCACCGCATTTTTGCCTTCAGCTCTCTCTCTAAACATATATTCGTTGCCAGGAAGAGACGAAAGCTTCACAGAAGCAATGCCTGCTCCTTCTTGCCCACGGTTATGCTGCTTCTCCATCATAAGATAAAGCTTATTTAACGCATACATCCATGTGCCATACTTTTTTTGATAATACTCTAAAGGTTTGAGTAGTCGAATAACTGCAACTCCACAATCCTCGTGAATGTTTTTCTCCATCTAAAATGATAATCTTCTATATTTATTATTATGAGTGTATTAAGACAAAAGTCAGTTAGCCGCTATTCAACGGTAACTGACTTTGCTAAGTTTCTTGGTTGATCAACATCTTTGCCTTTACAGACTGCAATATGGTAAGCCAATAATTGTAACGGAATAGTTGCGACTAATGGCTCTAAACACTCTAAGGTGTCTGGCAACTCAATAATAGCATCAGCTATTTTAGACACCGTTGTATCGCCTTTTGACACTAAAGCGATAACATAACCTTGTCGTGCCTTAATTTCTTGAATATTGCTTCGCACTTTTTCATACATTACATTGTGCGTAGCAATAGTAACAACTGGCATATCTGAGTCGATTAAAGCTATTGGTCCATGTTTCATTTCAGCAGCAGGGTATCCCTCTGCATGAATATATGAAATTTCCTTTAACTTCAAAGCCCCTTCTAGGGCAACGGGATAAGTAAAACCACGACCAAGATAAAGGAAATTGCGAGCATAAGTAAATATACGAGCTAAATCGGCAACTTGATCATTGACCTTTAACACTTCTTCTATCTTTGACGGTATATCAGATAACGCTTCAACAATCTTCACATATTCATCACGCTTCAAAGATCCTTTCATGTGTCCAAAAGCGAGAGCAAACATTGTTAAGACTGTAACCTGACCTGTAAAAGCCTTTGTAGAGGCAACACCTATTTCTGGACCTACATGGATATAAGTTCCCGTATCTGTCGCACGAGCTATGCTTGAACCAATTGCGTTACATATACCATAGATAAATGCGCCTTTCGATTTAGCAAGTTCCACCGCTGCAAGGGTGTCTGCTGTTTCTCCACTTTGAGAAATAGCGATGACAACATCATCCTTACTCACTACTGGATTGCGATAACGGAACTCGCTAGCATATTCCACATCAACAGGAACCCTACAAAATGTTTCAATAGTTTGCTTACCTATCAATCCTGCATGCCAACTAGTGCCACAAGCAACTATTATAATTCTCTTCGCATTGAGTAGCTGCTCACGATAATCGATCAACGCACTTAGCGTAACATTAGTATGTTCTATGTTTACACGACCACGCATACAATTAGTTAAGCAGCTAGGTTGCTCAAAGATTTCTTTAAGCATAAAGTGTGGGTATCCACCTTTTTCTATCTGACCAAGCTCAATATCTACTGTCTTTATCTCTGGTGAAAGCTTCTCATTAAGAACACTTACAACCTTCAAAGGTTCACCAAGCTTCATAACAGCGATATTCTCGTCATCAAGATATACTACTTGATCCGTATACTCTATAATAGGACTAGCATCAGAACCTAAGAAAAACTCGTTCTCTCCAATACCTACAACTAAAGGGCTTTGCTTACGAGCCGCTATAATAGTGTCAGGATGGCGCTTATCAAGAATAGCAATTGCATAAGCACCTATTACTTGATGTAGAGCTATCTGAACAGCCGTTAGCAGATCTAAGTCTTTCTTTATTTGAATATATTCTATTAATTGTACTAATACTTCTGTATCTGTTTCTGAGCGGAATTTCACTCCTTTATCTTGAAGATTATGCTTTATTTCGGCATAATTTTCAATAATTCCATTATGAATAATAGCTAAATTATTCGATTGAGAATAATGAGGGTGTGCGTTCATCGAAGATGGCTCTCCATGAGTAGCCCAACGAGTATGTGCTATACCTATAGAACCTGTAATATCTTTTTCACTACAAAAGTTTTCTAAATCAGAAACCTTACCTTTAGCTTTAAAGACACTGAGAGTATTGCTTTCATTTATCAATGCAACACCAGCACTATCATATCCTCTATACTCTAGCCGCTTTAAGCCTTTTATAAGTATAGGATAAGCCTCTCGCTGTGTACCTAAGTAGCCTACAATTCCACACATAATATGATGTTAAATATTATATCGTTTACCTTAACAAAGCTATAATAGCTGTTACTAATCCTAATCCAAAGCCAGTATAAGTCATCCACTCCTTTGATGTAGGACCTTGGTTAGACCCCTTAGCTTTGGCCTTATTTGGCTCTACATAAACAATATCGTTCTGCTGTAAATAATAATAAGGTGAATTAATTAGATTTGCATCATTCAAATTTAAACGAACAGAATGTTTCTCTCCTGTTGCATCTTCACGAATAAGCAAGATATTATCACGTCTTCCATATAGCGTCAAATCGCCTGCTTGTGTCAAAGCTTCCATGATATTAATCTTCTCTGTTGCTACAGGAATAACACTAGGCTTACCCACTTCACCTGTTACGGTTACGTGATAACTAGCCATTTTCACTGTTACTACAGGGTTTTCTGTACGTGCTAAGTATGGTTGAACTTTACTTTTAAGCAAATCTTCACACTCATTTTTGGTTAATCCTGCTACATGAACTTTGCCTACAATTGGAAAAGTTATGAAACCATCATTACTTACTAAGTACCCACCTTTTGTAGTGCTTGTTGTTGTACTACCCGTACCTTGTTGCCCATCTATATTGAAAGGAGCAGAAGCATTAGGGTTTACAGTGTAAACACCAATGGTAAGCAAATCTTTAGGCATTATCTTTGCATCATAAAGACCTTTAGAAGGAGTCAAACTAATAGAGTCGATATTGGTCATGTAGGTTACTCCCTTACTAGAGCCACAACTAGCCATAACTGCTATCATAACAACAGCTATGAATATATAAATAATTTTTCTCATTTTAATAGTAGTACAAAAAACTAATATCATATTTTTTATGATGCAAAAATACTACTATTTTTCCACAACCACAAGCTAATAAAGTACTTTTATACCTAACATTGTGATAATATAGAATAAATTACTTACTTTTGCAAAAATCAAACTATAATATTATGCAAAGGACAAACAAAGTTTTACTAATCTACACGGGTGGCACCATAGGAATGGGTAGAAATCCAAAGACAGGTGCTTTAGAACCACTCGACTTTAACCATTTAGTTGAAAATGTACCAGAATTTGAACAGATTTCAACAGAAGTGGATACTTATCAATTTATTCCAGCTATAGATTCATCTGACATGAGTCCTGTATTCTGGGGTAAACTTGTTAGAATTATTGCCACAAAATATGAACAGTACGATGGTTTTGTTATCTTGCACGGTACAGATACGATGTCATACACAGCATCAGCACTTTCTTATATGTTTGAAAATCTAACCAAACCTATTATTTTAACAGGATCTCAATTACCTATTGGGCAATTGAGAACTGACGGAAAAGAAAACTTAATGACTAGCATCGAACTAGCATCTTCATATTATCCCAATGGCAGACCTATTGTTCCAGAAGTATCTATTTATTTCAGTGGGCATCTTATACGAGGAAATAGATCTACAAAACAAAATGCAGAAGAGTTTAATGCTTTTAATTCGTTTAACTATCCTCATCTATGTGAAGCTGGCGTTAACTTCAACTTTAAAACTCAAAATATCTTAACTCCCGATTACGACCTTCCTATGATCCCGCACACTGCAATGGATAATAATATTACAGTCCTATCGCTATTTCCCGGAATGAAGGAAGGTATTTTCAATCATATCCTAGATTTACCCGATCTACATGGTATTGTGATGAGATCATACGGAAGTGGCAATGCACCACAACAAGCATGGCTTATGAAACTTCTAAAACAACTTACAGACAAAGGAGTTACAGTGGTGAATATTAGTCAATGTATTAGTGGTCAAGTAGAAATGAACAGATACGATACAGGATACCAACTAAAGGATGCCGATGTTATCAGTGGATACGATAGTACTGTAGAAGCAGCTATTACAAAACTTATGTTCTTACATGCTAACTATACTGATACCAAAACTATTCGAGAGTATATGAATAGATCAATAGCTGGAGAAATAACAATTCCTCGCGCTTAGTTTTTTCCTGTCCGTTATTCAATAGCATCATTGATGCTTTGGATATGTAACAAAGCAAATTATTTTCATTTTACTAAAAAGAATTATTTCTCACATTTCATTTTTGTATTTTACTGAATAGCAAGCACTTATATACTACTTTTCAAAAGGTCATCTTTTATAACTCAAAAGATGACCTTTTGCTGTATAAAAGATAACCTTTTAATGAGCAAAAGATCACCTTTTACAATTATTGCTGTCCGATAAAACTTTTAATATAGCGTTTGCCACCCATTGAACGACTAAAATGAAGAACATTTGATTTATTGATCAAATTTATTATCTGATAAAAGAGTGGCTGTCCGATAAAATGTGTACTTTTGCTCATCGTTATTTTGAATTTTGTTTAGAGACTACAAAGTAACTAAAAAGGGCTGATTCCTAATGAAGGAGTCAGCCCTAAATTTATAGAGTATCAAAAAGTTTTATCGGACAGCAATAATCAAGAATACAGAATATTACTATTAAATTTGTACTATTCATAGGAGTGGATATTTTTCGTTAATACTTTGATTATCAAGTATAGAGATACGAAAAACATTCCACTCCTACAACTTTTTTTGAAGAATTTCTTATACCGAACTCAGGTTATTTTATGAAGTTTAGTAAGAGAAGGCTGGCATTTATAATGCCCATACCTTCTTATTTCGTAGGTACAACTACTTTCTTTACCTCAAAGTCATCCGATGAGTTGTTTGTATCGGATAATCTTTTTCCATTAAAATGTCGAGTAATCATCTTGCCTGCACCTACTTCTAACTTGTCGTCAGCTTTGTCGTAAACGCCTTTCCAACCTTTGTCCAATGTACCCGATATCGGGAATTCTTTTTCTGTAGAAGTTCCGTTAAACCTTACATTTACGGCGTCAACAACCCATTGGTTAGGTAAGAACATGAGAATTTGTGAATGTGAGTGATGTCCACTCTCGTTCCACATAACATAGCGTCCATATTTTGCCGTCGGCTCTTCGTTTCCTTTTAGCAACGCTTCATTTACCTTGGCATTGTTCATATTCTCTTTTATCTTCTCAATAGGTTCTGCCAAACGTATCAGCGCAATGGTGAAGTTACGCTCAAATCCGAAAGGTACATACTCATCGTCGTCTTCATCCCATACTCCGACTTTAGATTTGTCCTCTTTCATTCGTTTTTCCTGTTCTTTGTCGTTTTCCTTACAATAGAGGAACGTCATGTGTGGAACGTTTTCGGTAGCATTCTGTCCCCATTCAAAGTCGGCTTTGGAAAGGTCGATCAGTTTTTCGATACCTTTATATTTAGCTGGATCTTCGTCATTCTCTTTCAAATACTTCTTGTATCCTTCCGCATGATTGATGGCTCTCATGGCAATAACAATAGTTTTGCCTGCTTTTACGGTATATGGCATGCCACTTTTATCTTTTGGGAAACCAATTATGTTGGAAACGCCAAATGCTTTCTGTCTATAATCGCAATTAGGCTTTTCAAAGTTGACTTTGTCTACGGCGTTGTACTGACATAGTGCCAGAGCCATATTCTCAAGACTTATGTCATGGTCGGTAGGGTTGTAGACGGAAATAAACTTGTCATCCGTTTCTTCAGCTTTATAGCCTTTAGCGTTCTCCACGAAGTCTCCAGCATAGTAAATGTCTTTTATAATCAGGTCTGCGCTTTCTGTCTCAGCGGTATTTTTCTTTTCTTCTGGTTCTCCGTTACGAGTACAGTTTGCGAAAAGCGCAATTGTTGCCAATGCGCATAGCATCATCTTCTTCATTTGTTTGTCTTTTTTATATTAATGATTGTTAGTTAATTATCCTTGTACGTCTCAACTCTTATTTCTTCTTGGTACGTGCATTGATGGAGTTAACCTTCCAGTATGCGGTCATATCTAACGGCTTGCCCTTGCTGTCGCGTCTGCTGAGTGACGGCACACCTTTCGTGTAGTTCAGTGCAGAACTCATTTCGGCTACAAATCCCTTTCCGTTGGTACGACGAATCAGTGCACCTTGTAATTGCGAGGGATCGAATGAGGAATTAGAAAAGTCACTACTTGTAAATATCCGATTGCAGACACTTGCTGTTCCTCTGTCGTACCACCATACTTTTTCTTTCTTTTCTTCTGTTCCTTCCATTATGGGGCGTCCTGTTGCATCATATACAGTTACAGAGCTTGGTCCTGTCAGCAAGTCCATTTTCTTCTCTGTCGAAGGGCAAATAGTAAGGAAGTCGACAACCCAATTGTAATTCAGCTCAGCAACATAGAAGCCTCCCATACCAGTTGTGTTATATATCATGTGCCAGTATGCCGTTGGGTATTTTCTGTTCTTTTCCAGTTCTCTTTTCTTCAGCGGATCCGTCTCGTCATTAATTTTGTCCTGCTCGGTTCCATACAAATCATATAGATGATACCAATTGGAGCGAGAGCGTGGCGATTCGTTAGGATAAAATCCGTTTTCGTCTTTGGCATGAGGTTTGGATGCATCGCCATCAGGGAGCTTCACTAAAGCTATGCGCATACTCTGACTTGGTCCCGTAAATGGAAGTTCATTCCCCAAAACAAGGTCACGCATGTTTGGAATATCCTTGTTGTCAAATTTGTCGTTAGGGTCATACATTCCGTTTTCCAGTTCATGCTGGTTGCACAATTCAAAGGTTTTGTCCTTTGGAAGTTTGCTGTAGTCGGGCAGAGCCTCCCAGCCATAGTAGTTTTTCTTTGCATCTTCTTCTGTAGTCTCATTCTCGGCAAGGAATTTCTTCTTGTGATCGCACGCATACTTCACTACGATGACACTGTCGCCAGGCTGTATGACATGTGGCATTTTTGTTACAGGGTCGTTGGGGAAGTACGACATGCCTCCAATGCCATAGTATCGCTTTGTGAAATCTCCATTACCTTCTTTTTGGAGTGAATATTGGATACTTGGGTCGACAACATGACAAGCAAGTGCCATGTTGGCAAGCGATATCGGTTGGTTGGTAGGATTGTATATCACTAGATAGTTGGCATCCTCGTATCTGCTATATAGGCTTTTGATGCCGTAGGAAGACAAATCCTTATAAGTGCAGTAACCAATGTAAAAGACTTCTTTGAAAATGAGGTGGTCTACTGTTGAATTAGCATCAGTTCTGTCTGGCATATCGCCATTTCTCTGGCATGCTGTGAATAGAGATGATAAAGCCATAAAGGCTAATATCAAGGTATAATTTATTTTTTTCATATCCTTGTTTTGTTTATTTGTTCTGATAATTTTTGTTGTTTATAATAATTGTATGAATTAGAGGAACCAGTTGCCAAAAGCGCCAAAGCCATGCGTTTTAACATTTTGGCTCGCTTCGTATGCTTGTTTTCCTGTTAATCCAATCTCTCTACCTAAGTAGAAATAATATGGCTCTGCTGGTGATACGTTTGTCGGATCGGAATCGAACCTATTGCAATACACCTTGATAGGTATATTAAAGCGTATAAGTTCTTTCCATTCAGGAACCTCAAGGGTCGTATTCTTCGATTGCCAGAAAGGATTATAGAATGGTGCGCAGGCTTTTTCGCTCTTCATCCAATCCCAATATCCAGCATAGTCTAGCTCCTTGTTGGCAATGGTAGCCTTAGGAATATATGCCTTCTTTCCCTTTTGACATTTCATAACTCTTACGGAAAGATAGAATTTGGGCAATATGTATGAAGTACGGCTATATACTACCGGCTCACCGGAAAAACCTTTTACCATGAAAGGCCATGTGTCTTTCGCTCCAGCCCCATATCGTGGATCTATTTCAGGTCTAAAGTTAGAGGTAGGCTCGTTAGCCTCATAGTAAAAGTTGATATGTCCTTTTAGTCCTACACAGTCCTTGTCATAGGAAACGCATGAATTAGCATCGGTGGCAGCAAGGGGTGGCAGCAACCTAATGTTGTAAAACTCGCGCATACCGTCAGCCATAGCATTCTGATGCCATGTGTCACGGTAGGCATATTCAAACAAATTCTTGGTTGCATTTTGTCTACGCATGAAGATATCGTGACCTAAACTTTCGTTCTTATCTACTCCTTCGAAATAAGGCGATACGACAGGATGCTCACCTACTTTGCCATCTTTCCCATTTTTGTCAGCTTCCCATGTACCTCTACAGTCTTCGATCTTGTATGGGTTACCTTTATCGTCTACGTCACTGATGGTAAAGAATATTTGATACTCATCAGAGTGCTTGTATATCTCATCGTTAAGCAACTTTCCATCTTTATCCAAGAAGTACAAGCATATACCCCAAAGGTTTTTATCTCCACCTATAAGGCGAATGTAAGGCTGCTGAGGAGTAGGCGCGCCTAACTTCTTTTCAAAAACAGTTTGAATACTCTTTTCCCATTCCACCTTTACAGTAGGAAACTTTTGTGAGTTGTTTTCTACTATGACAAATTCTTCTTGTCTCCATGGCGCTGCTGGGTAAACATAATTGCCATGAAATTTTTCATCTCCGTGTGAGTGTCCCTCTTTGAACATTACTAAGCAGCGAGCCCAGTTGTTGAATGCACCATCTTGGTCGGGATTGTTCATGGCGTCACCAAAGGGAGCTTTTTTCTTCAAGCTGTCAACCATGGCATCCGCACCGCTGTGTGGTACTTCTTTGTGTTCAAGTGGGTTTTCGTTGTAATTGATGTGCATGTTACCAAAGATGAAATCATCACATGATGTACATAGCATCAATATAAGAACGAAACAAAAACTATATTTTTTCATTTTATTATTTTATGTAAATGTCTTGATTAGATAGTCCAGTATAATTGGCACTTTGCTAAATACTCTTTCTCCTCTTAGCCGTGTATGTAAATTTTCCTTAGTTAGGAGAACGTGTCAGCCATGTGAGGAATGATGATGCGCAAATGCCTTCCTTTTAGCTGAAGTCTACATGACGAATATATTCTTACGATTCCTTGACAGCAAATATTGAGGATTGAAGAAATAATTCTTGATTTCATTCGTTTCCATGTTAGGATAGAACTTTTTGAAATCTTCCACGAACTTCTCTTCTCCATCTTTCATATTTGCAATGACACGGAATGTTAAAGGAATGTCAATGTCGTGATTGCTCCATTCTGATTTTATTTCATTAAAATTATAAAGTCCTCTACCTTCTCCATTTCCTAATGTTGGAATTTCAGAACAAGTCTTTGAGTCAGCATCTGGATTATCATTTCCATATTTGCCCCAAATAGCATTCTTTGATTTATCCATTTGTGATACGATGTTGCATAGGCTTATTTGCATAGCAAATTCGGTATTGGCTTGGCTAAACTGTAGAACTCCCTTGAATCCCATTCTGTCCAAATTGTTTGGACCCGTACCTATTTTCCTACATTGGTGCAGCAATTCCACGAAATCGCCTTGTCTTTGTCTCAGTGCGTTTGTACCATCTGCTACAACGCCACCGTCACCGCTACCCTCTTGATATTCATATCCCAATTGTTTCTCAAATGGGTCGGTATCTCGGTATCGGTATGTAAACAACTTGTTAGCAAGTTCTGCCGCATGTGGCATAGTGAGTGTTTGAAAGAATTTAAAGCCACCTTCTGTCCATGTGGCTTGATTTGTTTTTAGCGTAGGGAATATATTTATCGCTTTGTCTATCAGCGTGCTGTCAAACGGCATGAGTTCTGATTTGTTCCCACTTTCAGGTGCAAGCAGTGCGCTGGTCGTGGTGATGTCGCAAGGCTTTAGCTTGTCGCCCTCCATCTCAAAGGTAAGCTCTGGATAGTATGTTGGTTTCTTGTCCAGCGTGTGTGGATAAAAACCTTGCTTACTGTTCTTGGATATGGTCTTACCATCTATAGTGTAGCTGTGTTCCAATACTTCGTTGCCAATGGTAAAGAAGTGTTGGTGTTGTACCAATGTAGAATTGTCGAGATCTGGGTCTCCGTTTTTCTTGTAATAGAACTGTATGAACTCACCGTTTATTTGTTGGTGGTTGGCTCCATAATATGTAAGCTCAAGTCCGTAATAAACGTCATCTGACGCAACTACATCAAAATGGTCGCGCTGGCTGGTAATTTGCATTTGTCCATTGTCGCCCTTACTTATCTCAATTTGTTGCATGAGCGGATAGTCTGTCGGTTTATCCGTGTTCACGCTTATCATGTTGTACGAGTCTTGGTCGTATGTGTTGTCTATACTGTTGTCGGCACCAAAGTTTCCAACTTTTATATTACCACCTTTGAACCCCATTCTAAGTACGGCACTTACTGCATATATCTGTGAGTGTCCCTTGCCATTGTACTCGATAGAAGCAGGAGGAGCTTTTACTACTTTTTTCAAGAAATCATCAACATCATTGGCAGAACATGCGGCAAGCATGCAGCAGCATCCTACAGCTAAAATAGTTGAACGCATTATTGTTTTATATTGTAACTTCATTTTCTTAAAATTTAATGATTGTGCGCAAAGAGTAGTTCACGCCACGCTCGTGCGCATAATATCTAAATCGGTCTGTATATTCCTTATATAATGTATTGAGAATGTTATCGCCTACCAACATTACCTTTATTTCCCTGTTGCTGGGCAGCTTGAAGGCAACATCTGCTGTGAGGCCAAGCAGGAAGTAGGGGTCAGGCGATACTGCCACTAAATCCGTGTTGGGGTCGAAACGTTCTTGTTTTGTAACATAGTTGCCAGAAAGAGAGAACGATGCCTTTATCTTTTTCTCTGCACCGAATACATGTTCGTAGTTGGCTGACAGCCCATACTTGTCTGATGGCATGAAAGGCAACCAGTTGTCTCGTGTTATGTTGCGTGCAAATATCCATTCGCCCTTTGCTACGATACTGAGTCCTTTAATGGGATTTACTGTAGCTTCTATATCGCCACCATACAGTCTCACATCG
>QWCK01000535.1_pt1 | contig 65470 bp, 59 predicted proteins | sample 1972571 | NCBI WGS metagenome assembly QWCK01 (sample SAMN09866710, study PRJNA288562) | Human gut metagenome isolate term2_stool, whole genome shotgun sequencing... | isolation source: gut | host: Homo sapiens | place: USA: California | reverse complement strand
CGCTACTTGCTCATGAACGCAGTCGCTTTGCGACCTGTCAGTGGGAGCTTTTAACTCCCACTGACATAAGCATCCCCCTTACCCACCGCTTAGTGCTCTGCGCACTTGAAGCGGGGGAATGCTTATTTTGCGTTCAACCTTTTTACCAATCCATCTGTTTCGTTTAAAAAACGCCCACTCGCATATGTGAGTGGGCGTTCCAATACGAATCAACGATCAGCAAAGCGGACTTCCGCAATCCGCCTTTGTCACTTGCTCATGAATGCAGTCGCTTCGCAATCTGCATTCACTTCCTACGACTTAGTCCTCTTCTTCGTATTCATCATCCTCGTCATCGAAGAAATCATCTTCGAACTCGTCTTCGAATTCATCTTCAAAATCATCCATATAATCAGGAGCAAAGAACTTGTAAATGTAATGTGCTGCTACGACAACTGCTGCAACTGCTCCAACGATAGCCAGAATCCAGAGTAACTTTGTTTTTCTTTCCTCATCGATTTTCTTTGAAAATAACTCATTCAATTTTGCAATACTGATTAAATCATTGTTCATGTCATTCACTCCTTTTAATACATTAATGATGCTTCCCTGCGGCAGTATCTGGCAGAAAATCTGTTTTCCGTCTGACATTTTCTTTTTATGCCTTGCTGCCTGTTATTACGATGTATTTTATCATATCTTCTGTAATTTTGCAAACGATGCGAACATTTTCTTTATTCCAACATTTTCAAAATCCACGGTCACTTCATAGTCTCTGCCACCAGATACGATCTGTTTTACCACACCTTCTCCAAATTTCATATGGCGGACTCTGTCGCCCTCTGTATAAGAAAGAGTTCCAAGATTTGCACCTCCGCCAAACTTCTTCGCCTTATTCTGATTGATGCTAAACGTACGATAATAAGGGGTTCCACCTGCCGGCTTTGCTGCCCCTGCACTGCTTCCATATGGTTTTCTGGCAAAATTCTGTTTCACACTTCCAAGATCCTTGATCGGCTCCTCTTTTCGTGAGCGGTCTTCCCGCACCTGACCGCTTATGAGACTTCGTGGAATCTCTTTTACAAAACGGGACACCTTATGATACTGCGTCTCACCTCTGGTCATGCGCATGCGGGCATTGGTCAGTGTCAGATGCTCTCTTGCTCTGGTAATGCCTACATAACACAGACGCCGTTCTTCTTCCACCTCTGTCGGATCATCAGAAGTGATCGTCATATAACTTGGAAACAGGCCATCTTCCATTCCTGCCAGATAAACATTCGGAAATTCCAGACCTTTCGCACTGTGTAATGTCATCAGTACGACGTAATCGCTGTTTTCCTCCAAACTGTCAATATCTGCGATCAGCGCCACTTCCTCCAGAAATCCGCTGAGCATCGGCTGTTCCTCAGACTCCTCATAAGCCACGATCTTGCTGATCAACTCATCGATATTTTCAATACGTGCTCTGGCTTCATCCGTGCCTTCCGCATCCAGTTCTGCCACATATCCGGTATCTTCAATAATTTCATCCATCAACTGTTCCAGACTGATATACGGCAATTTACTTCGCAATGTCTGAATAAACGTCACAAACGGTCGGATCTTCGTCGCTGTCGCTTTGCTTAATGTCGGAATCTCCTCTGCCATTTTCAACGCAGCATAAAAACTCATCATATTTTCATCCGCATAATCCTGTACTTTTGCAATGGTTGTCGCCCCGATTCCACGTTTCGGCACATTGATGATTCTTTTTACTGCCAGATCATCCTGTGCGTTATCAATGGTTTTTAAGTAGCTGAGCAGATCCTTGATCTCTTTTCTGGCATAGAAATTTACGCCACCAACAATCTTGTACGGGATATTTTCCCGGACAAAACGCTCCTCTAACAATCGGGACTGTGCGTTTGTTCGATACAATACCGCACTGTCTCCATAGGAAAATGTACCTTTTCTCACAAAAGAATTAATACTGTGGGCAATATATTCTGCCTCATCAAAAGCAGTATCAAAATCGCGGCATTCGATTTTGTCTCCTGCGTCCTTCTGCGTCCAGAGTGCCTTTGACTTTCTGCCTACATTATTTTGAATTACCGCATTCGCCGCATCCAGAATATTTTTAGTTGAACGGTAATTTTCCTCCAATTTGATCACTTTTGCATCTGGAAAATACTGTTCAAAATTTAAAATATTATGGATATTTGCACCACGGAACTTATAAATGGACTGATCATCATCACCGACGACACAGAGATTACGGTACTTGGATGCCAGTAGCCGCACCAGTTCAAACTGTGCTGTATTCGTATCCTGATACTCATCCACCATGATATAACGCAGACGTTCCTGATAAGAATCCAGCACTTCCGGATCTGCCTTAAATAATTCCACACATTTCATAATCAGATCATCAAAATCCAGTGCATTATTTTTCTTCAATGTCTGCTGATATTCCCGATAAACCTGCGCCTGCTTCTGCTTTGCATAATCGCCTGCTGCCCGCAGTGTAAACTCTTCCGGTGAGATCAGCTCATTTTTGGCAGAAGAAATCACATTCAGAAGCGCCCGTTCCTTCGTCTGCTTCGTGTCGATCTGAAGCCGCTTGCACACCTCTTTCATGATCGTCTTCTGATCATCCGTATCATAAATCGTAAAACGGTTGTCATATCCCAACCGGTCAATATATCTGCGTAAAATTCTAACACAGCTTGAGTGGAACGTCGATACCCAGATGCTCTCTGAGCCAAATCCAACCAGATCATCGATACGCTCCCGCATCTCCGCTGCCGCCTTATTTGTAAATGTAATTGCCATAATATGATATGGATTTACCCCTTTTTCTTCAATCAGATAAGCGGTTCTGTGTGTCAGCACCCTTGTTTTTCCCGAACCGGCTCCTGCCAGTACCAATACCGGACCTTCCGTCTGAAAAACCGCCTCCTGCTGCTGCGTATTTAATAAATCGTATCTGCCCATAGTTCCTCCGAAACGAACATATTTTCTAGTACTTGCTATGATAGCATGAAACCCTGACAGAAGCAAGCCTTCTTCATTGAAATCCAACAGATACCCGCAATCCATTGTTACACTTCACTCATCATATGTAGTAAAGCGGACATTCGCAATCCGCTTTCGCTGCTTGCTTATAACCAAATACCTGCTTTGCATCTTAACAGAAGATACTTACATCCCGCCTAACAAATATACAGGAGCCTTCTTAATTTGGTTAAATAATGCTTGCACTTCACTTCCGCAATGTGTTATCGTTACTGAATGGAGGTGCAACACATGACAATTGATACAAAAGACCTGCTGAACAGCATTATGGAAAGTCTGTCCCGCATTGATCACATTGAACTGGAATCGCTGCCGGACATCAATCTGTACATGGATCAGGTCATTACTTTTATGGAAAAAGAACTGCATCCTACCAAGCGAAATGAAGATGATCCGATTCTGACCAAGACAATGATCAACAATTACGTCAAGAACCGACTTCTCCCGCCACCGGAAAAGAAAAAATACTCCAAAGAACATATTTTAACACTGGTCTTTATCTACTATTTTAAAAGTGTGCTAAGCATCAGTGATATTCAGAATATTTTAAATCCGCTGACCGACCGTTATTTTGGGGAAAAATCCTCACCTTCCCTGAAGGACATCTATGACGGTATTTTCAAGCTGGAAGGACATCAGGTGGAGCGACTCAAAGAAATGATCCGGGAAGAATATATGATCAGTGAAACTGCATTTTCCGATTTGGAAAACCTGGATGAAGAAGATGCCGATTTTCTTCTGAAATTCACCTTTATCTGCCTGTTAAATTTTGATGTTTATACGAAAAAATTATTAATTGAAAAAATTGTGGATTCTATGAAAAAACCGGAATTGCCGAAAAATAAAAGGAAACGCTGATCATTCACGTTTCCCTTTATTTTTATGATTAGATTAATAAGATGCCTATTTTTCTTCCGGCTGCTGCATTCTGGCAAATACCATATCGTATCCATCGTTTCCATAATTCAAGGAACGGTTGACACGACTAATGGTTGCGGTGGAAGCCCCCGTTTTCTCCGCAATATCCAGATACGTCTTCTGCTGACGCAGCATATGTGCTACTTCAAACCGCTGGGACAGAGATAAAATCTCATTAATGGTGCACACATCTTCAAAAAATGTATAACATTCTTCTTTATCTTTCAGGCATAAAATCGCTTCAAACAGATGATCTACTGCCTCAGTTCTGATTTTTTTACTCATACTTTTACTCCTTCATTAATTTACACATTTATTTTTATATTTCAATTCTACTTCACTTTTTTCTTTTCTCTGTGTAAAATTTTAACATATTAAAGTCATGAAGTAAAGAGGGCAATTTATTCTTCTTCTGATTCTTCCTGCTCTAACAGCTCTTTTTTCATATTTGTAATAGCAAGGGACAAAATACGAAACTCATCCTGCATATTCAGATATTCAGGAATCGTCTCTCCTATAACCGTCAAATCCTTTTCGATCTTCATTCGCACTTTTTTGTCACTGATTTTTCCAAGTCCCCATAAAAAAGAACTGTAATTCGTATCTTTCAGGCAAGAAGAAATATAGCGCCCCGTTAGGTTACACATTTCCTGATACAGCACTTCGTCCGGATACACCTCTGTCTGATCCAGACACATTTTATGCAAAATATTCTTTGACAGTCTCACATTCTTCCGTTCCGAAAATAAATGATCCAAATTTTGTGACACCACGCGCAGTTCCAGCCATCCACGTAGGAACTCATCCGCATAATCACCCTTTTTCGTTTTTGTATAACGGATATCAAATAAACGCTTGCGCAGCTCCCATTCCTTTTCGTCCGCACTCTGTTTCAGTTCATTCAGAATTTTCTTTCTTTTTTCCGGATTCATTTCTTTGTAATATGCTTCGTACATTTCATTTCCCCCATATTGCATATTTCTTTTTCTATCATAATAAGATACTCTACATAATTTTCCCGCTTTAGTGTACCAAATTATAATCCAAAATGCTACACATTTGCATCTTTTTATTTATTTTCTATTCTTCATTTGTTGAAAAACTTCCCGGAAAAAAGCATGTATTTTCAACAAACAGATATTCCTTTTTTTCCGGATATTCGATATGATATTTTTATCAAAAATTTATTGACCAATGCCTACAGGAAAACACGAGAGCATTGGGATGTGGTAGAACATAATGTGCAGGATATCGTGCCGGTTCACAATAATGGTCTTTTTTAGATGGCTTAAAATTTAGGTATTGAAAGGGGTCTGGATTCATTTTATCTCCGCAACTAACAATCACTTGCTGAGAGAAAATGAATCCAGACCCCTATTTACGTTACAATATCACAAATTTTTGCACTACCTTGCAATACAATTTTTATTATTCCAATGCTTTAACTGCATGTGTGGCACGAAATGCGGGGTGGCGCAAAAATTTACAAACTTCACTATGTAAATTACGAAATCGAAGAATTTTTCTGCGACAAGCGATTCAGTAAGCGACTGAGTTTTGCAAGTTTTGCGCGAACGGGAAACGACCAGCACTTATCGGAGTTGGAAGTGAGCGCGATAAAACCGCAGCAAAACGATGGTAGCGAACGGTTAGCTGTTGCAGAAAGACTCTTCGATTTCGCTTTCATATATTAATTTTTTCAAGACATATTCATGAGATGTTGTACTAATTTTACCGCATCGGCCGCATCTTTGGAATAGCCATCGGCTCCAATCTCATCCGCAAAACTCTGCGTAATTACAGCACCACCAATAATAACTTTCGTATCCATCTCTTTTTCTTTGACAAGCTCTACCACGTCTTTCATTCTCATCATGGTTGTTGTCATCAGAGCCGACAATGCAATAATATCCGCGTCTTCCTTGATGGCTGTGTCTACGATATTTTCCTTCGGAACATCTTTTCCCAGATCAATGACGCGGAAGCCATAGTTTTTCAGCATCAGTGTCACCAGATTTTTTCCGATATCATGAATATCGCCCTCTACAGTAGCGATTACGATTGTCACCTTCGGACCTTTATCATCTCCACCGGAAAGCAACGGTTCCAAATACTCAATAGCGGTCTTCATAGTCTCCGCACTGGAGATCAGCTGCGGCAGGAAGTAAATCTTTTTCTCAAATAAAGCACCAACTTCATTGATCGCCGGAATCAGTTCATCATTGATGATCGTACCCGGCTCTTTGCCCTCTGCCAGAGCAGCCTTTACTTCATCCAGAATATGTTTCTGGTTACCTTTCATTACTGCTTTGAAGACTGGGGTTCCGTCTTTGCTTTGCCTGGCTGAACCTCCGTTCTGCGGTGCCTGTCCCTGTCCGGGAGCAGGAATCATGACGGGTTCATTTGCTTTTCGCTCTGCAATCGCAGCCATGCGGTTGATGTAGTTCAGATCCGCACCGTCTTTATTTAAAAGAAGGTCACTGGCTGCTGCCATACTCATCGTGATGTCACTGGACGGATTGGCGATTGCCATGGTCAGTCCGCTCTGGATTGCCATGGTAACAAAGGCACCGTTGACATAACCACGATTTGGCAGACCAAAGGAAATATTAGATAATCCGGCACTTGTTGCCAGACCAAGTTCTTCTTTGCAGTAGCGGATCGTCTCGATCGTCTCAATGGCCGCACGTTTATTTGCACCTACGGTTGCAACCAGACCATCTACAACGATATCTTCTTTGTACATGCCAAGTTCCAATGCACGATCCATGATCTTATGAATAATTTCCTTCTTCTCATCAATATCTTTCGGAAGTCCTTCGTCAGATAACGGAAGCAGGATAAACATTGCTCCGTATTTTTTTGCAATCGGAAGCAGTTTGTCAAATTTTTCTTTTTCCAGTGAGATAGAGTTGATCAGTGCACGTCCCGGATAATGACGCAGCGCTGCCTCAATAATATCTATGTGACTGGAATCGATACAAAGCGGCAGACTGGTGGTCAGTGTCACTTCCTCAATGGCTTTCAACATCATTTCTTTTTCATCAATACCATTCATACCCATATTGATGTCCAGAATGTGTGCACCCATTTCTTCCTGCTGCTCTGCCATCTCATTGACGATATCCATGCTGCCTTCTCTCAAAGATGCCTGCAGCTTCTTTTTGCCAGTCGGATTGATACGCTCACCGATGACAAGGAACGGACCGTCAATGTCAATTTCCTGAATTTTTCGCTCGGAAGCTACCACACGTTTGTGCTCTTTCATGATTGTTGGTGGTGTCAGATTTTTTGTCTTTTCCACCAGAAGTGCAATATGCTCCGGTGTGGTACCACAGCAACCACCTAAGATAGATGCACCCGATTCCACAAGCAGCGGTCCAAAAGAAGCAAATTCCTCTGGTCCCATGTCGTATACGGTATCTCCATCCATAATTTCTGGCAGACCAGCATTTGGTTTTGCCAGAAGTGGAACGTTTGCATAAACTTTCATTTTTCGGATAATCTCTGCCATCTCCTGCGGACCGGTAGAACAATTGACACCGACCACATCTGCGCCGATGCTCTGTAATACGACAATGGCAGTCTCCGGATCAGTTCCATACAGTGTTCTTCCATCTTCATTAAAACTCATAGATGCCATAATTGGCAGATTACAGGTCTCGCGGATTGCCAGAATCGCTGCTCTCGTCTCGGCCAGACTCATCATAGTCTCAACGACAAACAGATCTACACCTGCTTCACACAGGATTTTGACCTGCTCTTTGTAAATGTCGATCAGGGTTTCCAGTTTCATGGTTCCCATCGGAGCCAGACTCTGTCCAGTCATAGTGATATTTCCACAGACCAGACCTTTGTCTCCTGCTGCTTCCCGGCACAGACGAACCAGTGTAGTATTGATCTCTACCATACGTTCTTCCAGTCCATACTCCGTCAGTTTGATTCTGTTTCCGGAAAAAGTCGGTGCATACAGAATCTGCGTTCCGGCTTCGATATAACGTTTCTGAAGATCCAGAATGACATCCGGATGCTCTGTGATCCACTCCTCCGGGCAGACACCAACCGGCATTCCCGCTTTCATCAGGTTACTTCCGGTTGCCCCGTCCAGATATACCGGACCGTTCTCTATCAATTTATAAAGTTCTTCTCTTGTCATGTCGTTTTTCTCCTAACCAACAGGATTTTTCTAATGTTCTTCCAATCTATAAAATTTTTCAGTTCCTCTCTTTTCACTATATAAAAAAGCAGATTACACATAAAATATCATAGTTTTTCTACAGAACTTCTTTACAATATAAGATTACTTTTCCATTTTGTCAATAATACGGCCGATCAATTCCACGCGATTAAATGGTGTCATGAAATAAAAACCGTCTGCAACGTCTTTTAATTTATCGATTACTTCCAGTGAAATATCCACTGCAACCGCCTCTGCCTCTGCACGGCTCATATCCGGTCGGTACTGCTCCACGATTTCATCCGGCACATGGATACCCGGCATCTCATTTTTGATAAACATCGCATTGCGATAACTTACCAGCGGCATGATTCCGCAAAGGATCTTTGTGTCTAGCTCCCGTTTCATCCGCGCCAGTTTTTCCACTTCTTCGTCAGAATAGATTGGCTGTGTCATAAACCATGATACTCCGGCGTCAATTTTTTTCTGCATCCGCTCAATGACTTTATCTGTATTTGCCTGATTCTGGTTCAAAGCTCCGCCATAGGAGAAAGAATCCTGTAAAAACACATCCTGATTCAGCTCCTTTACATATTCCATAAAACGGATGGAGTTAAAATCAAATACACTCTTTGTATTTCCGCGCTCGCCGGATGGCACCGGATCTCCAGTTACAATCATCAGATTTCGTATTCCGTTGATATGTGCGCCAAGCAGTGTAGAATGCATGCTGATGCGATTACGGTCACGGCAGGCAATGTGTGGCATGACCGGAATATCCACCATGGAGTTGACCTTTGCTGCCAGCAAAACAGAATCGGCTCTGGCTCTTGCCAGCGGAGAATCTGCCAGTGTGATAATATCTACATTACTCTTTTTCAGACGGAATGCACCTTCCAAAAGTTTCTGTGCATTCTGATCAAACGGCGGATCAAGCTCTACCGCAATAACCTTTTTCCCCTGCTGCAGTTTTTCCATAAACGGATTATTACGTGTCCGGGATACAGCATTTTCTGTATCTTTTTCTGACACATGCAATTTTTCCCACGGCTCATGATCTGCGATCATTTCAGACAGATTACGGATATGCGCCGGTGTGGTTCCACAGCATCCACCTAGGATATTTACCCCAAGTTCAGCGATTTTCTGCATTTTTTCTGCATAGTATGCCGCGCCTTCTGAGAAAGCAGAATGGCCACGAACGATTTCCTGATAACCACTGTTTGGCAGAATCTGAACGAACTTTTCATCTGACAGATTCTGGGTTTTTAGTAAATCATACATATGCGCAGCGCCGATCATGCAGTTGCAACCATAGCTGTCAATCTCCGGTGTTTTTGCAGCTTCTGTAAACAGACGGTTCATGCTGATTCCACCGGCTGTGTAGCCGGTTCTGTTTACCGCAAAGGAAACCATCACAAAGGCTTCCGGGCATTTTTCCTTTATGTAACGTGCTGCTTTCTGCACCTCTGTAATATCTGAAAATGTTTCAAAATTAAAGATTTTTGCACCGCAGTCCAAAAAACATTCAATGATAAATTGATATTCTTCTGTCGGATTGCAGTCATACTCTAAAAATAAATATTCCGGCATCGGTCCGATATTTGCTGCGATAAAACGTTCTCCCGATGCACGTTTTACTGCCACTTTTGCATTATTCCATGCAGACTGAACTACACTGCGGATATACGCATCCTGTTCCGCTTTTGACTCGATTCCTTTCCGGAGCGCCACAGAACGGTTTGCCGCAAACGTATTGCTGCGGATCAGCTGTGCACCACTTTCCAGATATTCTTCGTGAATCCGCTGAATCAACTCCGGTTCTAACAGGTTTGCTTCCTCTGCGATCCTTCCGTTTTCGGATTTTTTCTGATCATAATAAGTACCCATGGCACCATCTGCGATCAGGATATGTTCTTTTAAATAGTCTCTTATCATCACTTTTCTCCCACTTCTGTATACTCTATCCCGGTCAGTGATTATAATACGCTCACCAGAACAACATTTTTATTACTTACCACTCAAAATGGAACTTCTCTCAACTGTGAAAAAACGTACACACACTTTTATTATTATAATGCATTTTAGCAGGTGCAGAAAATGATTTTTTATCCCTTCTTCTGTCCTGCATTGCTGTAAATTTTCTTTTTGATTCTTTTTTCTATCAGTTTTAAAATACCGTTTACCCCCAGTACCATCGTTACAGACAACACGGTTCCCCAGACAATTTTTACCACATTCTGCGTACGCATACCTTCAAAAAGGATGGTTCCTAAGCCCCCTGCTCCGACCGTGGATGCAATCGTTGCAATCCCGATGGTGGAAATAATCGCAATATGGATTCCCGCGATCATAGCATCCAGCGCCAACGGGAGTCGGATTTTTCGAAAAATCTGCCCTTTTGTCATTCCCATTCCGGTCGCTGCCTCAAGGACTCCTGATTCAACTGAGGTAAATCCATCTGTAAAACTCTGCACCAGAATAAACTGATTGTAGATCACCAGCACCAGAATTGCCGTCTGCATGCCAAGTCCTGTCACCGGAAGCAACAGGGCAAACAATGCCAGACTCGGAATCGCATAGATCATACTGGACACCCGCATGATCCATGTGGTAATTCGCTTATGCTCCATTACCAGCATGGAAATCACAAAAGCCAACGCAATGGAAATCAGAAGCGTAATTCCGACAATTTCAAAATGTTCCAATACTGCCTGTATTAACTTGTCATAATGTCTCGTAGTATACGTGATAAAACGTGTCATCTGAAAAAGTTTAATCCTTCCTGTACCGACTGCAACAATGAAGCCACATATTCATTCGCCGGATGTCCCAAAATCTGTTTTGCTGTATCAAACTGCTGTATTTTCCCCTGATTCATAATCATGATCCGGGTTCCAAGTTTCAATGCTTCTGTCACATCATGGGTGACAAACATGCAGGTTAGTCCCGCGCGCTCATGTATTTTCAATAATTCATCCTGCAACTTTGTCCGGTTGATGGCATCGATGGCTCCAAAGGGCTCATCAAGCAGCATCAATGACGGATTCGCTGCCAGCGCGCGGGCAAGTCCCACACGCTGCTGCTGTCCGCCGGAAAGCTGTGCCGGATAACGATTGCGATACTGTTCCGGATTCAAATTTACCAGTTCCAGCAATTCTGTCACTCTGGTATGGATCCGTTCGGCATCCCATCCGAGGATTTCCGGTACCACTGCAATATTTTTTTCAACGGTCATGTGTGGAAACAAGCCCACCTGCTGGATCACATATCCGATTTTTCTGCGCAGCTGCACCGGATCTGTCTTCTGAATATTTTCGCCAAATACATGGATTTCTCCGGAGGTCGGATCATATAACCGGTTTACCATTTTCATCAGCGTGGTTTTTCCACAGCCGGAAGTTCCCAGAATCGTGATCATTTCTTTTTCCTGAATCTGAAAACTGACATGATCTACGGCGTTTTCTGCTGCATTCGGAAACCGTTTTACCACATCCCGAAATTCTACTGCAATGCTCATCCTTCTATTCCTTTCTGCACACCACCAGACAATTTTCTTTGCATTTTATATGAAAAACTGTCTCGTGCCCGTGCATCTTTTCTAATTCTTTGAATCTGTTTCGTCCAACTATTTTATTGTAGCGTAAAAATCTGCTGCAACATCTTCGTACTCTTCTTTATCAATGTCTACCTGTGCATTTAATTTTGTCATTGTCTCTGTATCAATTGCTGCGCTGATCTTGTTGATAATCTCTGCTACATCCGGATGTGCATCAATGACTTCCTGACGAACAACCGGGATAATGTTGTATGGAGGCCAGAAATGTTTGTCATCCTCTAACAGAATAAATTCATCACTGCTCAGCTGTGCATCTGTAGTGTAAGCTGGTACACAGTCTACCTCATCATTTTTCATTGCCTGATATTTCAGAGAGTTATCAAAAGTATTTTTTGCTTTGAAATCAAATGTTCCGTATGTCTGCTCCAGTCCCGGAAGTCCATCTTCACGCTCAAAGGTATCGGATGTTCCGCCGAAACGGATGTTTTCTGCATTTGCCTGCAGATCTGAAATAGTCTTGATACCATATTTCTCTGCCACGTCTGCACGCATAGTCAGTCCGTTTCCGTTGCTTGCCTCACACATATCAAGAACGTCCAGATTAAAGTTCTCTGCATACATTTTCTTTACGGTATCATAAGTTACCTGTGGGTCTGTCTCCATCGGCTGATCCAGAATGGTCAGCAATGCAGTACCTGTGTATTCCGGATACATATCGATCTGACCGTCACATACTGCCTGATGGATCAGGTTATCAGATACTTCAAATTCACGATCTACAGTATAGCCTGCATCCTCCAGTGCCAGTGCATATAACTCGCCCAGGATTTTGCTCTCGCTGAAGCTTTTTGCTCCAATTTTAATGGTAGTGTCTGCATTTGCGCTGCCACTGTTTTCTGTTGCTGCACTTCCATCCGCTTTCTGATCTGCTGTTCCGTTACTTCCGCATCCTGCAAGTGCTGCAAAAGACGCAACTGCAAGGATTACTGCTAATAATTTCTTTTTCATCTTTTTTCCTCCTGTAGTTCATTCTTTGAACAATTCTTCTATATGACATCTATTGATAGTATGCTCTGAAATTTTCTCCTTTTGCACTTTGTTTTCCTTATATTTAGCAACTCATATGCCGCTTTTATATTTGATTTGTTATGACGCACGGCTCAGTTTTTTCTGAATCGCACCAAGTCCCATACTGCAAAGCATCGTGATCACCGCTACGGTTCCGCCACCGATCACCAGATATTCCGTTTTCAGCAGATTAATTCCATTAAAAATCAGGATTCCCAAACCACCTGCACCGATATACGCAGCCAGCGTCGCACTTGCAATGACCTCAGACATCGCCATGCGGATACCACTGATAATGCCCGGCATTGCCAACGGCACTTCCACTTGGCGGAACTTTCTCTTTTTGTCCATTCCCATGGCATCTGCCACTTCCAACATAAATGCCGGAACCTGTGAAAAAGCCAGTGTCGTCTGGATCAGAATTGGTGGGATTGCCAGAATAACCAACGCTGTCAAAGCCGGTTTCACACCTACGCCCATAATCGGAATCAGAATAACCAACACCGCAAGACTTGGTATAATACGCAATGCACTGAATCCGGTGGTCAGTATTTTTTTCACCTTTGGCACACGAAGGCACAGGATTCCACACGGAATACCGATCGCCGCTGCAATGGCAACCGCCAGAAGGCTCAGATACAAATGCTGCCAGATCATATACAGATACTCCTGCCCATGCGTCTGAAAATATTCCACATATGCCTGCATGACTTCTCCTCCGTTTCCTGATATTTCTATCTTATCTGCATAAAAATAGTCAAATTTTACTGATACTTACTTTCTTAATCCTACCTATATTAGCAAAAAAGTAATTATCCTGCAAGATAATATCAGCCTTGCGCGATCTATCTTACTACATTTTAGAGTAAATTACTAGGCATTTTTGTAACTTCCATGGTTACAACAACTTTTTCAATATTTCTTCCACATATCTTGGTACTTTTTTACAAAAAGCAATCGGAGATATTTTACAAGAAAATCCTTTTTCTCATTTTTCCTATTCTTCTATAAAAAAGATAGCAGTTGTATCGCTACAACTGCTATCTCAGTAAAACGGACATTCACAATCCGCTTCTGCTACTTGCTTATGAACATAGTCACTTTGCTTATTCTGCGGTAAAGCGTTCAAACGCTTATAAATTTGCCAATACCCCAAGTACTGCTCCAAGGATGGAATTGAGCAATGTCACTACTAAGAAAATAATTCCAAGTACCAGACCTGCTGTCGCCATACCCTTTTTCTCACTGTGACGTCCCTTTGTTGCAAATACAATTGCCAGAATAGTTGTAATATATCCGGCGATTGGGAACAGCCATGTCACGATGGAGACAAGTCCTAAAATCAGTGATGCCACTGCACGATTGCTATTTTCCATAACGTTCCTCCTGTTGCTTCTCTTTTGTAAATTTCATAATTGTCTATTTAGAATATCATAATCTGCTCAGAGAAACAATCTGATTTTTCTTACTTTTTCTTTTTAGAAAATCTTGTCTTAAATACATACCACAGTGCACCTGTAATGCATACAGAAGAATATCCGCCGCAGACAACGCCAACCATCAGAGGTCCTGCAAATTCGCGGATAGAAGATACACCGAGAATAAACAGCATAAATACCATGATAAAGGTTGTCAGGGAAGTATTGATGCTTCGTGACAATGTCTGTGTGATACTCTTGTTTACAACCTCTTTCAGATCCATATTCCTCTGACCACTTGACATTGCAAGGTTCTCACGGATACGATCGAAGATAACGATGGTCGCGTTGATAGAATAACCTACCAGAGTCAGCATGCAGGCGATGAATGTGCTGCCCACAGATGTCTGGGACAATGCATAAAATGCTAATACAACAAGTACATCATGTACCAGAGCGATAACCGCACTGCTTGCAAAACGGATATCTTTGAACCGGAACCAGATATAGATCAGCATACAGATCGTTGCTATGATCACAGCTACAACCGCATCACTTCTCATCTCGTTACTGATCGTTGAGCTGATATTTGTAGATGTAATATCACTTTCCTGAACGCCAAAGTTGTCTTCCATTGCGGTTGCCAGCTGTTCACGCTCATCCAGATCCAGTGTTCTCGTCTTGATGATGATGGAATTACTGTCTGCCACTTTCTGTGTCTGTACATTTGCGTCACCGGTTACTTCTTCTACATACGGAACAATCTGATCATCGATTTCTTCAATAGTATAATCTTTGTCGAATGCAACTGTTGTAGCGGTACCGCCCTTAAACTCCATACTGAAGTTCAATACCTGTCCATCACCTGCTTTGTGTGCACCCATGCCTACAAATCCAGCTACGATCACTGCCAGAGAAACTCCGAAAAATACTCCACGTTTTCCAAGGAAGTTGACACTCTTTTTCTCTTTCTTCTCACCATAGAATTTCTTATCCTGGAATCCAAGTCCGTAAAGCGCTTTTACCAGCCATCTGGAAATTACCAGTGCGGTAAACATAGAGAATATGATACCGATAGCTAATGTAGCCGCAAAGCCTTTTACTGTACCCGATCCACGCAGGCCAAGCACAGCTGCTGCGATCAATGTAGTGATATTTCCATCAAAGATCGCGGAAAATGCTTTTTTAAATCCAATATCAATGGACTGAGCCACTGAATGTCCGGCCGCTATCTCCTCACGGATACGTGCAAAAATAATGACGTTGGCATCCACCGCCATACCAATAGACAGGATAATACCTGCAATACCAGGCAGGGTCAGTGTAATGTGATATAAATGTAAGATTGCAAGTATGATGCCGGTATAGATCAGCAGTGCAATAGATGCTGCCAGTCCCGGAATACGGTATGCGATCAGCATAAATGCAATGATGATCAGAATACCGACGATTGCTGCAATAATACTTGTTTTGATGGCCTGGGAACCAAGTTTTGCTCCAACAACCTCAGACTGTAACTCTTCCAGTTCCAGTTTCAGAGCACCGCTTCGAATCTGGGACGCAAGTGCTTCTGCATCCTCGTAGCTCTTCATACCACTGATAACAGCCTCACCGTTTGTGATCTGGCTCTGTACCGTCGGATAACTGATGCACTCACCATCATAGTAAATCGGAAGTACTTTATTCAGATATTCTCCGGTTTTTTCAGAGAAAATCTTAGCGCCTTCGTCATTCAGTTTTAACTGAACAACATATTTGCTGCCAGATGTTGTTGTATCATTCTGTGTAGCAGCCTGTGCATCGGCTACCATCTCACCGGTCATGAAAGTCTCACCCTCTGTTGTCTTAAACTCCAGAGTACCCGGTGTTCCAAGTTCTTCCAGAATTGCATTGGCATCCGATACACCCGGAATCTCTACGGAGATACGGTTATCACCTACCTGATAAACCTCTGCCTCTGTGCTGTAAGTCTCGACACGCTTCTGCAGTTTGTACACAGTATCATTCATATCCTCTGCGGACGGTGTCTCATCACCTTTTACCTGGTATGTAATGCTGACACCGCCGGCAAGATCCAGACCAAGCTTAACACCTTTCTCATTGTCTTTTGCCGCGGTACCCTTTACAATACCGTAAGAATAGTAGCCAAGCAGTAACATCGCAATGATCATTACCAGAAAGACTACGACTCCCTTTTTCTTTTTCATCCTTCTACCTCCATCTCAGCTTCTGCCGCTTTGATCATGATTGCACATTCAATACGCTTTTTCTGCAGTTCACAGCCAATATCATATGCATCATTGATATGTCCATGAAAATGATAGGAATTTGCCGCGCATCCACCGCTACAATAGAATTTTGCGAAACAGTTTCTGCATTTTTCTTTTGCATAGACGTTACAGCATTTGAATTCATCCCGAATGTCGGTACGTTTTATGCCGTCCCAGACATTTCCCATCAGGAATTCTTCATTCCCCACAAATTGATGGCAAGGATAGAAATCACCCCACGGTGTAACCGCCAGATACTCAGTACCTGAACCACATCCTGATAATCTCTTTGCCACACATGGACCACCCTCTAAATCTATCATAAAATGGAAGAAATTGAAATCCTTTCCGGCATTTTTTCTTTCTACCATTTCAGCGGCAAGCTTGTCATATTCCGCAAACAGCTTTGGCAGGTCTTCCTCGCGGAGCGCATACTCCTCAGAATCCTCTGCAACTACCGGCTCAACGGAAATCTGTTTGAACCCGAGATCTGCCAGATGAAGGACATCCTCTGCAAAATCAAGGTTGTAATGAGTAAAAGTACCACGGACATAATACTTGTCCTGATTGCGGCTCTCTGCAAACTGCTGGAATTTCGGCACAATCATATCGTAGCTTCCTTTTCCATTGCGGAACGGTCTCATATGATCATGAACTTCTTTCCGTCCATCGATACTCAATACGACGTTACCCATCTCTTTGTTTGCAAATTCCATAACTTCATCGTTCAGTAATACACCATTTGTAGTCAGTGTAAAACGGAATTTCTTGTCATGCAGCTTCTCCTGCTCTCTGCCATATTTTACCAGATCTTTGACAACCTGCCAGTTCATCAGAGGCTCTCCACCGAAGAAATCTACTTCCAGATTACGTCGGCTTCCAGAATTTTCGATCAGAAAATCCAGTGCTTTCTTTCCAACCTCATAACTCATCAGTTCTCTGTGACCATGATATTCGCCTTCTTCTGCAAAGCAATAGCGACAGGCAAGGTTGCAGTCATGTGCAATATGAAGGCAAAGTGCCTTTACAACTGTCGGACGTTTCTTAAAGTCCATAATGTAATTTTCATATTCGTCTTTTGTAAACAGCTCTCCGTCTTTTACCAGGGAAGCCACCTCCGCGCAGGCTTCTTTCACTTCTGCTTCACTGTATTTTCCTGACAGTTCTGCTACAATCTCCTCCGGTGTGTGATCTTCGTACAGAGCGATCACATCATAGGAAACATCATCTACCACATGGATCGCACCACTGTTTACATCAAGAACAATGTTATAACCATTATTTTTATACTGGTGAACCAAATGTAGTTCCTCTCTTTCTATTTTTTTCTATAAAATCAGCATATTCCGCTGTTTTTTATTTTTCCTCTAAACGTGCAAATGACCGCATGCCTTAGCATACGGCCCTTTGTTCATAATCCGTTTTGTTTTTCTTATTTGTGCTCGCAACTCTGATTTCCTACTGTACAGGAAGTTTTGCAAGCAGACTGGCAGGATGTCTGGCACTCACCACATCCACCTTTTTTAACTGTGTTCTGTAATCTTTTTGTATTTAATGTTTTTACATGTTTCATGGTCAGAAAAACTCCTTTCTTTATTATACATGCCAAGAGTATAGCATATTTTCCTCTATAAAGGAAGTCTTTTTTTATATCCCCGGTTCACTCATCACATGTATCACAGATAACGATCATGTTTGCATGAGGAGTTATCTGAATACATAGTGATGAAGGGCGCGCCGTTTTATGAAAAAAAAAACTGTGCAACAGCGCGAAAGCACTGAAAATGTATTTTGTGAATAGCGCATGTGAACTGGATTTTTTACTTAGCTCACCATTCCTCCGATCATCCCGGCTCCCATGCACATGATCAATGTCATGCCAACATGCAGTCCATCGCCGGAAATTCCCTGATTCATCAGCAGGGAACCTATCAACAGCACAACAAAATATGCCCCGCCGATCAAGATTCCCCACAGAAATCGTCTGGTTTTCATCCGCTTTCCGATAATAATGCCGCCCACCAGTCCCGATACCACATAGATCACCATAATACCAATAGTGACAATATTCTCCGTCAGCTCCATTTTATAAAGAAGAAACGCCAGCAAAAACAGCGCTGCTCCCGTTAATATGTACATGACCAGTAATGTGCTCAATATTTTCAGTACAATCTTGTTATTTCCTTCGGCTTGTTCCATTTTTCTTCCTCCCATTACTGTTTTTGAAATTTTATTTGGCTCTGAACAGTTACTCATATTTTTAAATACTTCAGACTTCACAGTTGCACAGCGCTTCCCAAAAATATATCCCTTTATGCTGCCAGAATCATGCAGGTGTGACTTGCATTTCTGTCACAATTCTTTTCTGCTATACATATATATTCGGATAATCTGATGGATAGAACCTCTTTTTTCTGCAACAATACCTTGAAAATCCCGTTCTTTTCCTGTAATATAAAGAATAAAAATTGTAATCCCACAGCGTTTTTGGCAGATAATCTGTGACACACTGTGCTTACAGGCAACATATTTATTTAGAGAGGTGAATTATTTTTGGACATAAGTTCCGTAATACAATTAATCATACTGGTCATTCTGTTGGCTCTGTCAGCCTTCTTTTCCTCATCAGAAACAGCACTGACCACTGTAAACCGCATCCGCATGCGGTCACTGGCAGAGGAAGGAAACAAACGTGCCGCCAAGGTACTGAAAATCACAGATGATTCTGCAAAGATGCTCAGTGCAATCCTGATTGGCAATAATGTGGTCAACCTGACCGCTTCTTCTCTGGCTACCACCCTTGCCATTCATATTTTTGGCAATGCCGGCGCCGGAATTGCTACCGGAATCCTGACTGTACTGATTCTGATCTTCGGGGAGATTTCTCCAAAAACCATGGCCACCCTGCGGGCTGAAAAGATTTCCCTGCAGTTTTGTAACGTCATCTGGCTTCTGATGAAAATACTGACTCCGGTTATCTTCCTCATCAATCATCTGTCCATGCTCGTACTCCGGCTCCTTGGTGTCAAGGCTTCCGAAGGAAGACAGGCCATGACGGAGAGTGAACTGCGTACCATCGTGGATGTCAGCCATGAATCCGGTGTCATTGAATCAGAAGAAAAAGAAATGATCAACAACGTGTTTGATTTTGGCGATGCTCTGGCAAAAGAAGTCATGGTTCCGCGTATCGATATGACCTTTGCTCAGGTGGACAGCAGTTATGACGAAATTCTCGATATTTTCCGGGAAGACCGTTTTACCCGTCTGCCGATATACGAAGAAACCACCGATGATGTCATCGGTATTTTAAATATCAAAGACCTGCTTTTATGTGACCGGGAACATTTCTCCGTGCGGGAGCTGATGCGAGAACCGTATTTTACTTACGAACACAAGCATACAGCAGATCTGCTGGTGGAGATGAGAAATTCTTCCATCAATATTGCTATCGTCCTTGATGAGTATGGCACAACCGCCGGTCTGCTGACACTGGAAGATCTGATTGAAGAAATCGTCGGAGAGATTCGCGATGAATACGACTACGATGAAGAAGATCCGATCCAGAAGATTTCAGATCATGAATATCTGGTGGAAGGTTCCATGAATCTGGAAGATTTTAGTGATGCGCTGAACCTGCATCTGGAATCCGATGATTATGATTCCATCGGCGGCTATATGATCGGTCTGTTAGATCATCTGCCAAAAATTCGGGAATCCATTACAACACCGGATGGTATTTTCCTGCAGGTACGTACAAAGAATAAGCATCGAATTGAAAAGATTTATGTACGACTTCCGGAAACACAAGAAGAGATTTCCTCCTGAACCATTGGTTCAGGAGGAAATCTCTTTTTTATATGATTGTATCACAGTGATTACTCGATTACGTGAATCCATCCTTCCGGAGCTTCAATCTTGCCTTCCTGGATATCAACTAATGTCTCACGCATTTTAGCAAGAACCGGTCCCATCTCATCCATACCGCTTGCAAAGCAGATCTCACGACCATGATCTACGATCTTGCCAATCGGAGAGATAACTGCTGCTGTACCGCACAGACCACACTCAACGAAGTTTGGAACCTCATCCAGATATACTTCTCTCTGCTCTACTTCCAGTCCAAGATAATGCTCAGCTACATACATCAGGGAACGACGTGTGATAGACGGCAGGATACTGTCGGACTTCGGTGTTACGATCTTGTTGTCTTTTGTAACGAATAAGAAGTTTGCTCCACCTGTCTCCTCAACTTTTGTACGTGTTGCAGCATCCAGATACATGTTCTCAGCGTATCCTTCTTCATGAGCAGTTACGATTGCATGTAAGCTCATTGCATAGTTTAATCCGGCTTTGATATGACCTGTTCCGTGAGGAGCTGCACGGTCAAAATCTGTTACGCGGATCGTTAACGGTTTTACGCCTCCTTTGAAGTACGGTCCAACCGGTGTTGTCAGTACACGGAACTGATATTCCTGCGCCGGTTTTACACCGATAACAGGACTGCTTCCGAACATATACGGACGGATGTAAAGTGTTGCACCTGTACCATATGGCGGAACATAAGCCATGTTTGCTTTTACAGTTTTCTCTACAGCCTCAATGAATTTATCTTCCGGATAAACTGGCATTTCCAGTCTTCTTGCGGAATCAGCCATACGGGATGCATTTAAGTCCGGGCGGAAAATAACTACTTTTCCGTCTACGGTTGTGTATGCTTTTAATCCCTCAAAAACGGTCTGTGCATACTGTAATACACCTGCACACTCGTTTAAAACGATGGTAGCGTCCTCAGTCAGAGTTCCCTCATCCCATGCGCCATCTTTATAATTTGCTACGAAACGTTTGTCTGTCTGACGATATCCAAAATCCAGGTTTTCCCAATCGATATTCTTCTTTTCCACTGTGATATCCTTCTTTCTTATCTGTTTTGCAGTTTTACCTTTTCATTCCTGCATTTCTAGTTTTTTCTATATGTATTGTTATACAGCAAATCATATAGTATTTCCAGTATTTTTTCAAAAAATGCCTGCATTTTTTTCATGTGTTTCAGGAAAAAGATGAATTAATTTTCATTCAATAATTCATCTGATATTCCATTCTTCACATGAATTGTGTTTTTCACTAATTACTGTGACGGTCAAAATGCATCTTCCAACATTTTTTCTCTCATCCAACCCAATCTTCCTACGTTAATTATCTGCAGGAAGTACTGATGGACTCGATGGCTACCGCACCACCACGCACGATCTCCACGCTTTGAAACCGCTGTTTTAAAAAGGCGATCAGTTCATTATTTCTGCGCTCTGTCAGCTTGCACTCTAAAAGCACGCTATCCATTCCAATGTCTGCCGGTTCTACATGAAAGGTTTCCGCAATACGAAATACTTCTGCCTTGTCGGTATTGCTTAATTTTTTCACCTTTGCAAACATAATCTCTTTCATATGGATCGGTACATCTGTCAGATCCATAACTTTAATGACCTCAACCATACGGTTTAACTGTTTTTTGATCTGCTCAAAGGTAATGTCATCGCACACTGTGCTGATGGTGATTCTGGAAGTATCCTCCTCCTCTGTCGTACCTACGGTAAGACTTTTCAGGTTGTAAGATTTTCCTGCAAATAAACCGGAGATTTTTGCAAGAACACCAACCTGATTTTCTACATATAATGCAATCCATCTGTCTTTCATTGCTATTCTCCTCCTCTATTTACTTTTCAGAATCATGTTATTCATCGGATTTCCACCCGGAACCATCGGAAGTACGATCTCCTCTGTAGCAATCATAAATTCGATAACGGTCGGCGCATCGGTGTTGTTCTTGGCTGCTTCCAGTGCCGGAATAATGTCATCTTCCTTTGTAACACGGATGCCGTGTGCACCATAACTTTCTGCCCATTTCATGAAATCCGGTACATATGGCGGACAGCTCTCATTCGGTCCCTTGCAATGCTCCGGACATCCTTTGCGACGGCGCAGACAGGTTGCAGAATAACGTTTTCCATAGAATAACTGCTGCATCTGACGAACCATACCCAGATAATAATTGTTCAGCAGGCAAACGGTGATCGGTGTCTGCTGAACAATGGCGGTCGCCATCTCCTGCATGTTCATCTGAAATCCACCGTCACCAGTGATACATACTATATCTCTGTCACGATGTCCCATCTTTGCTCCAAGTGCGGCCGGGAAACCAAATCCCATGGTTCCAAGTCCACCGGAAGTTATGATTTTCTTATTTTTATTTACATCCAGATACTGACTTGCCCACATCTGGTGCTGACCTACATCCGTAACGTATGTAACTTCATCATAAACCTGATTCAAGCCTTCCATGATCATCTGCGGAGTCATCCCTTTATCACGACGCATCTCCAACGGATTCTCATGATCCCATTCTGCAATCTGTTTTACCCATTCATCAGTATCCTTTGCTTCTACCCACTCCAGCATCTGCTGCAGAGCAACTTTGGCATCCGCAACGATCGGAACATCTACCACAACGTTTCTGGAAATAGCCGCTGCATCAATATCCACATGAATAATCTTCGCCTTTGGAGCAAACTCGTTCAGATCACCGGTGATACGATCATTGAAACGGGTTCCGATGGAAAAGAGCACATCACATTTGCTGACTGCGATATTTGCCGCATAACGACCGTGCATCCCGCTGCTTCCAACGTAATACGGATGGTCAGACGGGATCGCACCTTTTCCCATAACAGTTGTAACAACCGGAACATGCGTAATATTTACAATCTGCTCTAACAGTTCATTGGCACCTGCGATATTGACACCGCCTCCGGCAAGGATCAGCGGGCGGCGTGCCACTTTCAGTAATTTTGTGGCCTTTTTCAGCTGTCCAAGGTGAACGCCCTCGTTAATTTTGTAACCACGGATGTCTACATGATCCGGATATTCTGACGAACCTGTTGCAGTCTGAATGTCTTTCGGAAGATCGATCAGAACCGGTCCCGGCTTTCCTGTTTTTGCAATATGGAATGCCATTTTGATGGTTTTTCCCAGATCTTTACGGTCACGAACTGTCACACTGTACTTGGTGATACCGCGGGTTATACCAACGATATCAACCTCCTGAAATGCATCATTGCCAATCAGATTTAACGGTACCTGACCGGTAAATACAACCAGTGGAATACTGTCATAAAAAGCATCTGCAATGGCTGTCACGGTGTTTGTCGCACCCGGACCGCTTGTTACCAGGCATACACCTGTTTTTCCGGTCTCACGGGCATAACCTTCTGCCTCATGAACCAGTGCCTGCTCATGTCTTGGCAGCACCAGGTCAATTTTTCCATTCAGATATAATTCATCAAATAAATCAGTTACCGTTCCGCCCGGATAGGCAAATACGGTATCTACGCCTTCTTCAAGAAGAGCTTTCACAAACAATTTTTTTCCTGTTATATCCATCCAACTCTCTCCTTTTTTCTTCCTTTTTTCTTCCCTTTTGCTCCTATCTCACTTCTGTTTTTTTATATACATCTATTTCTCATGTAGAAGTGATTCCTTCATCTTTATGGAACTTTGGGAAGTTATATCCACCCTAACGTGCGCAGCAGGAAAATCCATCCCGTCAGTGTCACGGAAGCCAGCAGCGTGGTTGCCACTACGATACTTGCCGTCAGTACACCGTCGTTATGCATATTTTTTGCCATGATATAACAGCTCGGGGTTGCCGGTGCTGCCAGCATGACTACGAGTGCGACCATTTTTTCGCCCTGGAAACCAAGAGCAGCCGCAATCGGAATAAAAATTGCTGCCTGGGCAATCAGCTTGATAAAAGCAGCCCAGAGGGTAGGTTTGAGCTTTGCCAGTGCCTTCTTTCCTTCGAAGCCCGCGCCAAGTCCGATCAATGCAAGTGGGGTTGCCATCTTTGCCACATTGTTTACGGTCGAATTTACCAGTTCCGGCAGTGGATTATGTAATAATGCCACGATCAGACCAAGGACTATGCCGATGATAATCGGGTTTTTCAAGATATTGATACCAGCCTGTTTAATTCTGCCTGTATCACGCTCATTCTCCGGATAATCTCCCTCAAATGTCAGTACAAGCACGGAATATATGTTGTACAACGGAACCGCACCGATGATCATCAGGGATCCCATTGTTGACTGCCCGTAAATATTCTGGATAAATGCCAGTCCCATAACCGCCGCACTGCTGCGGAAGGAAGCCTGGGTAAAAGCACCTACCATGGATTTGTCTTTCATGAAAATTTTTGTCAGACCATACACACTCCAGAAACAGATGGAAGTGGCAATGGCACAAAACAGCACATATTTCAGGTCAAATACTTCCTGAATATTGACTGTTGATAAGTCGCGAAACAGCAAAAATGGCAAAGTTACCTTGAAATTGAACTTATTTGCCACCGTGACAAAGTTTTCGTTCAACATACCGATCCGGCGTAAAAAGTATCCAATTACCATAACAAGGAAAATCGGTATCGTCACATTGATACTAAATAAAAAGTTACTCATCCCTTACGCCTTCTTTTCATATTTATAGAAATAGTATTCCAGATCAAAGTAGGTCTGCTCCTCGCTGTCCGCGGTAACTACCCACTCCTCTTTTTCATCCAGATTCGGGAACCAGGCATCTGCCTCGTAAGAGAAATCGATTTTTGTAATGTGCGCCACATCGCACTCATCCAGAAGCTGTCTGTAAATACTCTCGCCGCCGATGACGTAAATATCTTGACTGTTGTATTTTTTCAGTTCCTCGTGCAGTTCATCCATATCATGCACGATCACAGCTCCGTCAACCTGATAACTGTTGTCGCTTGTCAAAACGATATTCACACGGTTTTTCAGTGGTTTCTTTCCCGGAAAACTCTCCAGTGTCTTACGTCCCATGACAACGACTTTTCCAGTGGTTGTCTCACGAAAAAACTTCATATCATCTGGGATACTCACCAACAGCTTGTTATTTCTGCCGATGGCCCAGTTTTTATCTACTGCTGCAATTAAATTCATTTATCTCACATCTCTCTTTCTTCTTAATTAATATTTCATACAGTTCACACGCGCCATTCGCAAAACGCCTTTTCAGGCTTCTCCGTAGCTACGCTACTATTTTTGCTCATAATAAGGCGCTCCCTTCATCACTATGCATCCAGCCAATTCCTCATGCAAGCATGATCATTGTCTGAATACATGTGATGAGTGAACTGTTAAACCGCAATTGGTATATTTGTGATCTGCGGACCAGTCTGGTAATTATCCAGACGCACATCATCTCTTGTGAACTTGTAGAAATCCTTTACTTCCGGATTCAGCCAGAATGTAGGGGCCGGAAGCGGCTCACGGGAGATCAGCTCCTGTACCAGCGGAATATGTCTGTCATAAATATGCGCATCCGCGATGACATGTACCAGCTCGCCCACCTGCATATCACAAACCTGTGCCAGCATATGCATGAGTACCGCATACTGACACACATTCCAGTTATTTGCTGCCAGAATATCCTGAGAACGCTGATTTAAAATCGCATTCAACACCAGTTTGTCCTGTCCCGGTTTCTTTGTCACATTAAATGTCATGCTGTAAGCACACGGATACAGATGCATCTCATGCAGATCCGCATGCACATAAATATTTGTCATAATACGGCGGCTGTAAGGATTGTTTTTCAGATCATAGATCACGCGGTCTACCTGATCCATCATGCCTTCCTTATACTGATGCTTTACGCCCATCTGATATCCATATGCTTTTCCGATGGAACCGGTCTCATCCGCCCATTCGTCCCACACATGACTGTGAAGATCATTGATATTGTTGGATTTCTGCTGCCAGATCCAGAGCATCTCATCTGTACAGCTCTTAATCGCAGTTCTGCGCAGGGTCAATGCCGGGAATTCTTGGGACAGGTCATAGCGGTTTACCACGCCAAACTGTTTTATGGTGTAAGCACTGGTTCCGTCCTCCCATTTCGGTCGCACCCTTTCTCCCTCTGTGCTGGTTCCGTTTTCAATAATATCTTTACACATATTGATAAAAATGTGATCTGCGTAACTCATCTGCGTCCTCCAAGTATATTTTCTATTCGAATATTTCGTTCCATAAAATAAATAAATCTGATATCCCTTCGACATCATATATTTTTCTCGTATTCGTAATAGTATAGCAAAAAAAACACAATTCTTAAAGTAGTAACCGAAAAAATACTGCATACAAAAACTGGCAAAAAGCATCGCAAATCCACTCACGTAAAAATTGCTCATGAACGCAGGTCGCATCCCCTTACCCACCGCTTAGTGCTCTACGCACTTGAAGCGGGGGAATGCTTATTCTGCGTTCATATTTTTAGGCAAAAAAAAAGGTATCCAATCGGATACCTTTTAGGAAGCGCGAGACGGGACTCGAACCCGCGGCCTCGACCTTGGCAAGGTCGCGCTCCACCAACTGAGCCACTCGCGCATATCTTATTGTCTTTGGCTGTTCGCCTCAAGACAAGTGATATGATACCGCGGTCAGCACTAAAAGTCAAGCACTTTTTTCAATTTTTATTTTTTATTTTTTTACACCTTATTTTTTATACCTCTATTTATCTTTACCTTCTCACCGGCTTTGTAGCCTTTCACCCAATTTTCCTTATCAGAATACCATTGCATTTTCCGGTGCCATCTTCCATAGAAGCAATTCTACCCTTTTTTTTCGAAGGAACACATATTTTTCTTCTTTTTGCATATGATGTACAAAGTATGGTATGAGGGGGAAACTGTTGCATGCGTTCAAAGACAAAAATTATAGTGCTTCACATGAAAGAAGTCATTTATACAACTATTTTTATTATTCTCGGAATTGTACTGATTTTTTTACTGATCTACATGTTTGGCCCGGGCAGGCACCAGAAAAACGGCAGCAACCAGCCGAAATACAAAGCCGGTGTATACACATCTTCGATTGCCTTTGAAGGGCAGACATTGGATGTGCAGGTCGTAGTGGATGAAGATCACATTAACTCTGTGTCTTTTGTAAATCTGAATGATACCGTTGCCACCATGTATCCGCTGATGCAGTCCTCCATGGACAATATCAGTGAGCAGATTTGTAAAACCCAGTCCACCGACAACATTTCTTATTCAGGCGAAAATCAGTATACCGCTACGATGCTCCTGAATGCAGTAGAAGATGCGCTGGACAAAGCGGTTGTTTCTGATGAATAACATAGTGCGACACTTATTTTCAGCAAAAACAAACCCCATCGACGGCATCTGCTGCTCACGATGGGGTAATTTTTTTCAAAACTTTTTGGCTTACTCTGATGCACTGTCTGTTGTGCTCAGTCCACTCAGATAATCACTCAATGCTGCTGTGGAAAGTTCCGTCTTTGTCATCGGTTTCTTCTCCTGATAGTAAGAATATCCGGAAAATCCGATCCAGCACACAACTGCTGCCGCAATCACTACACCAAGGGTTCTTGCAAGTACACGATTGCGTTTCTCTTTTTTCATTGTCTTTTTTCTGTTTTTCTTTTCTTCTTTATATCTATCCACTTTTGCCTGACTCATATTCTGATAAGCTCCTTTTTGCTTTCTTTTCTCAAAAAGTATAGCATACCTGTTCGGGTTCGTCAATGAACGATACCGCCACTTCACTACAGTTTAACTCTGCTTCGCACTACAATTTCCAGCATTTATCTCTTGCATCCAATACTTTTTCCCGATATGATGGAAACATAACAATCACTGATAGGTTTGCGATGATTCCGAAAAAAATGTACCAGCTTACACTGCCGGAATCATGCACGAAATCTCACATGTGTTCGACTTGAATCATTCGTGAAGTACAGATTGCAGAGGGGGAAAATCCAATATGAAACACGATATCAATTACCCATCTTCGGATGGAAAAACACAGATCCATGCGATCATCTGGGAGCCGAAAGATACACCAAAAGCAATCTTGCAGATTTGTCACGGCATGGTTGATTACGCAGATCGATACAACGATTTTGCACAGCATGCCGCCGATCAGGGTTACTATGTGGTTGCCAATGATCACCTGGGACACGGGGCATCTGTTGTTACCGACGACCAGCATGGTTATTTCGGACACCCAAATGGCAATGAATGCGTCATTGCTGACATTCATACACTGCGAACTATGACCCAGAAAAAATATCCGGATCTGCCTTATTTTTTCCTGGGACACAGCATGGGTTCTTTTTTAACTCGTCAGTATATCCAGATGCATGCGGATGGTCTGGCAGGTGCTGTGATCATGGGAACCGGTTCCCAACCGGGCATTGTGTTACATATCGGGAAACTGCTCTGCCGACTGATTGCGCTGTTTCGCGGATGGGAATACCGAAGTGCCTTTGTGGATAATATGGCATTTGGTGGTTACAATAAGCAGTTTGAACCTGCGCGCACGCCAAGCGACTGGCTCACCAAGGACGAAGCCATTATCGATGCCTGTGTCAACAATCCATGGTCTACTTTCCGGTTCACGGTAAACGGTTATTACCAGATGTTCCGCGGGATACAGTATATTCAGAAGCCGGCTCATATTCAACAGATTCCAAAAAATCTGCCACTTTTTTTCGTCGCCGGTGCGGATGATCCTGTGGGAAACAATGGGAAAAGTGTGACACAGGTCTGCCAGCAATATAAAGATGTCGGGATTCAGGATGTGCAGATCAAACTTTATCTGGGAGATCGGCATGAGATTTTAAATGAGACCGATCGGGATGTCGTTTATGCGGATATTCTTACGTGGCTGAATGAACACTGTGTACGTGGATAAAATTTAGGTATTGAATGGGGAATCAAGGAATTTTGTCTTGTCAGCTAACAATCGCTTTCCAAGAAAAAAATCCACTGATTCCCCAATTTACGTTACGGAATATATAAAACTTCCACTTCCTTAAACGTGATTTTTGAATCTCAATATCGTAAATTAGAAACTCCAGCTATTTTTTCTTAGCAAGCGATTACTAGCCGCTAAGACAAAATAGCCGGAGTTTCCTTCACAATCTTAAATTTTTACCACCAAAGAAACTTTTAAGACAACCGTTCCATTACCCAGTCAAGATCGGAAGTTGTTTTCATTTTTTCCAGTACTTCTTCATCTTCTAATACTTCACAGATTTTTGCCAGCAGATCCAGATGCTCATCTCCGATTCCGGCAATTCCAAACACAAGCTGTGCTTTTTCATCACCAAAATCAACACCTTCCGGATACTGGAAGAATACAATACCAGTTTTCTTTACAGTACCTTTTGCCTGGCTGGTTCCATGCGGAATTGCAACACCCATTCCCATATAAGTTGTGATAAGTTTTTCACGTTCCTGCATGGCATCTACATAAGTTTCATCTACATATCCAAGCTGATGCAGTAATTCACCAGCTGCCTGAATGGCTTCTTCTTTTGATACCGGTGCCTGATTCAGACGGATACCATCTTTGATCAGAACCTGTTTTTTTGCAACAGGTGTCGCTTTTTCTTCCTGTTTTTCAACAGATACTGATTTTTCTGTCTGTTTCTCAGCCGGAACATTTGTATCAGCTATCTGTGCAGAACCTGCTTTTTCTTTGTTGGTCAACTGTTCATACAATTCATCCAATGCCGGATCTGCAAGGAAGTTTCCAATCGTCACAAGCTGTGCCTGCGGTGCGGATTTTCTTGCACGGTCTGCCAGTGTCATCTGAACAACCGCGATATCGCAGTCTGCCGGAATGTTATCTACAGACGTGTTGCTTACATGAATCTGCGGACATACCATTTTCAGACGGTTACGGAATTTTGTTGCTCCCATAGCGGAAGAACCCATTCCGGCATCACATGCGAAAATGATTTTCTTTACTTCAGATGCATCTTTGATTGCAACCGGAACAGCAGCTTCTCCTTTTGATTCTGCTTTCATAGCTGCCATCTCTGCCTGCGCATCTTCCAGGCTGGTCTTACCGCCTGCTATTTTTACGATCGGTGATGCAATGGCAAAGGAAATACCTGTTGCGATAGCCACACCAACTAATACTTTCCAGATATCCGTTCCCGGAGTCATCATCAGATATGCAATGAGAGATTCCGGAGAAGCTGGTCCTACCAGGCCGCAGCCTGTCAGGTTAAACCAGAAAATTGCTACCATATTTCCGACGATCGGTGCAATAATCACAAGCGGATTCATCAAAATATACGGGAAGTAGATTTCATGAATACCACCTAATACATGGATGATTACAGCACCCGGAGCGGACTGTTTTGTCTTTTTATCTTTACAGAAGAACATATATGCAAGCAGAACGCCAAGTCCGGGACCAGGGTTTGGCTCAAGCATATACATAATAGATTTTCCGACCTCTGCTGCCTGTGCAGTAGCCAGCGGTGTGAAAATACCATGATTAATTGCATTGTTTAAGAATAATACTTTTGCCGGCTCAATGAAAATCGCAACCAGCGGAAGCAGGCTGTGGCTTACCAGAATATTTACTCCTGCTGCCAGAACAGCTAAAATACCACTCATCACCGGGCCGACAACCACATACCCCAGGATTGCCAGCAGCATTCCGATGATACCTGCTGAAAAATTATTGATCAGCATCTCAAATCCGGCCGGCATATGTCCGTCCATCAACTGATCAAATTTTTTGATACAGAATCCTGCCAACGGTCCCATAAGCATAGCGGCCATCAGCATTGTAATAGAAGTATCACTCATAATCGCACCGATCACTGCGATCGCGCCTACGACACGTCCTCTGTCGCCGCCTACCATTTTTCCACCCGTTGATGCGATCAGGATTGGGATCAGATATGTCAGCATCGGTGATACCATACTGTTTAATTTTTCATTTGGGATCCAGCCTGTATCGATAAACAATGCTGCCAGAAAACCAAATGCGATCAATGCTCCAATGTTCGGCATAACCATTCCGGAAAGGAACTTACCGAATTTCTGTACTTTGTTTTTCACAATAATACCTCCCACTTTTGTAGTCCTACTACAGAAACAATGGGAAATGTTGCAAAATTGGCATCTGAAAAACTTTTTTCATATAATAATTCTAATATACGACAATGTGATGCTTTTCACATTCCAAAAGAAAATCTTCCGGCAATTCTCCATCGGATATAATAACGTCCACATCCGACAATCCACAGATCGTATAAGTACTCTTGATATCTGTCTTGGAAGAATCCATCAGAACAATTACCCGTTCTGCCTGCGCGATGGCTGTACGCTTTAACATCGCTTCTTCACTGTTTCCACAGGTAAAGCCAGCTTTCATTGAATACCCTGTTACCCCTAAAAATGTCTGATGAAAGTTTACCTGTTCCAGTTCCCGAATGGCTGAAATACCGTACATACTGATGCTGTAGCGGTTCAGCTGTCCGCCTGTCAGCATGATGACAGGCTTTGTGAGATTGGCTAGTTCCGTTGCACAGGAAAGACCTGTGGTATAGATCAGATTGGACTGATCCGGAAAAATCCGGGCAAGCTCTGTTGTTGTACTTCCGGAATCCAGAAAAATAGCGGTATCCGGCTGAATCAACTGTTTTGCCTTTTTTGCAATCTCCTGTTTTGCCTGTATGTTGCGCACCGAACGTCTGGTGAGATAATCATCTGTACCGATCACCAGCTGCACGGATTTTGCGCCACCGTGTATCCTTACGATTTCTTTTGCCGCATCCAGAGCTTTGAGATCCGTACGGAGTGTCATTTCTGACACATTCGGGAACTGCTCCTTAATCTGTGAAAAACTTACTGTTCCGTGTTTGTTTACCAGTTCCGCAATCGCATTTCTGCGCATTTCCATTGCATCCATAGTTTCTCCTCTCCGCCAGAGTTTCTCAATTCCTGACGGATTGGAGAATTCTGGCAGTCCTTATTCTGTAATAAAGTTTGCAAGTAAATATTCTTCTGCTTCCGGACACCATAATCCCTGATGAGCATCTACGATGTCAGCCAGAGCGATGTAACGGTCATCGTTTCTATCGGCTGCTGCTTTTCTCAGCTCATCTAATGCTGTCAACGGCATGCTTAAGTGTGTGTAAATTAATTTTTTTCCACCCGGAATCTTTGGAAGATTCAGAGTTGTCTCAGCTGCTGCATCCAAACCTCCGATATGTGTAACCATAACTGCCGGATTGATGCGTTTTGCAGCGGTCAGTTCCAGAGACTCGATCATATCTGCAGTATTTCCACCTGTAGTTCCCATTACATGTGTAGAATTATAATGTACATCGTAAAAATTCATCTCTGCACTGAATTTTTTGTCTGTCGGACCTGCAAAGAAGTTCAGACAGCCATCTCTTCCAAGAATCGCACTGGACTGAGTTACAACAGCAGATACCGGTGCGTAGCACAGTACATCATCGTATCCTGTGCCGCCGGAAATTTTGATCAGCTCAGCAACCGGATCCTCAAGTTTTCCTGTATTTACAAAGTGAAGATCAATTCCTTCTTTTTCATAGTCAGCAACTGGGAATAATTCCTCTGCACGCTCCAGACGATCCTGGTTGATATCCGTTACAACAACCATGGAAGGACGTACATCACGGTGTAATGCATAGGTTAAAGCACCCAGTCCCATCGGACCTGCACCTGCCTTGATGGCAAGTTTACCATTCTCTTTGATACCCATCTCATGTGTGTATACACCCATCTGTGTATGATAAGCTGCATGGAATGCTCCGATACTGCATGACATCGGCTCAGCCAGAGAAGCTTCATAATAAGCACGGCCTTTGTACTCAAGCAGGCATCCAAGTTCCATAACCTCTGCCGGAATTATGCAATAAGTTGCATCTCCGCCAAAGAACTCATAAGAATATCCAGGGCTCCACATGGTTCCTTTGTAGTTTAATGCCGGTTGAAGGGTAAATTTCATACCCGGTTTAAACTGATCCTGATGATTTTTACCAACTTTTACAATGTCACCTGCGAACTCATGTCCCATGATTGCCGGATGCTCTGCAACATCCTCATGCACTCTCTTATGCTCTGTTCCAAGGATTGCACATTTGTAAGTTGACATACAAATACTGTCGGAAACTACCTTTACAAGGATTTCGTCATCAGTGATTTCCGGAAGTTCGAACTCTTCCAGTCTCAGGTCATTTGCTGCGTGTAATCTTACTCCTTTTGCTTTCATAATAAAAGCTCCTTTCTACATGTTATTCCCGTTTTTTCGCTTTTGCAACAACAAAAATATTTTCTTTTTCATTGTTGCTTGTTATTGTTATTTTAAAAGCTTACTTCTTTTATTTCAACAGCTGTTGCTATTATAATATTCCTATACACCGAAAATGTCAATTGTTGTTTTGAAGTAAAAATGCACAAAATTTCGCTTCAAATTTTTACTTCAAAAATCGCAACTTTTGAATTGACAGAATATTTTTGTTGTGCTATATTGTTGGAACAACAGTAAAGACCTCTTTACTTTGTAACGTTTCAATCTTCATTATGAAAAGCGCCAACTTTTCATAGAAAAAGAGCAGCCACACAACGCAGCTGCTCTTCTTTTTTCTCATATCCGAATGTCCGGTATATGATTTTCTCTCTGATCTGAGTGGTTTTGGCAGGTCTTATTTGTCAGACATCTGCTCCTCCTGTCTCATGATCATTTTTTTCACCATTTCACCACCGATGGATCCTGCCTGACGGGATGTCAGATCTCCGTTGTACCCCTCTTTTAAAGGTACTCCAAGTTCGGATGCCACTTCCTGTTTGAAACGATTCATTGCTTCTTTTGCCTCCGGAACTGACACTTTGTTTGAGCTCTTAGAATTACTCATGTTGTTACACCTCCGTAATGTTTTCTCTATAGTAAAGACAGTGTACTTCCCGGTAATTTTGTTGAATGGGAAAGTTGTATTTTTCTTTTCAACTCAACAGAAGTATCCTTGTGAAGCTATCTGTCTTGTTCCTAGTATGAGCGAAGATGTGATTTTTATGTCTGGGAAATTCTTCTTGTTTTGGTTGCCTTGAAATTTACTTTAAGCTTTAATAAAAGACCTTCTGTATTTTATCTCCGTCGCCAGCAATCGCTCCTTGAAAAAAAAAATACAGAAGGTCTCAATCTCCTCTGTGATATTAGTAAATTTTTGCGCCACCCTGCACTACTTGCCGCACACTGTGCACTATTCCCGCTGTAAAAGTAAGATTGATGGCCGGTACATTCATAGGCCAAATCTTTACTGTAAAGCAATCTACATCATGGTAGACATACGAATCTGATCCGCTTTTGCGTCACCTTCAAGGTAACGAATGATCGCAATCGCAAATTCAGACGCTGCTCCCGGTCCTTTTCCGGTGACCAGGTTAACGTCAACAACTGCCGCGTCTTCACTCCAGATTGCGCCGCCTTCCGGTTTGCATCCCGGATAGCCGGTTGCATGTTTTTCTTTTAAAATTCCGGTTTCAGAAATCATTCCCGGTGCCGCACAGATTGCTGCCAGCAGTTTTCCATGATTTAAAAATTTCTGCGCCAGCTCTTTGACACCCGGTTTCTCACCCATTGCGCCAGTTCCCGGTCCGCCCGGATAAACAATTCCGTCAAATTCATCAAAATTCATATCTGCATATACTTCATCTGCATGAAACATAATCTTGTGTGCCCCCATGATCTGGCGTTTTCCGGTTACTGAAACAGTTGTAACCTCAATACCGGCTCTCCTGCAAAAATCAACTACGGTCAGGCATTCAATTTCTTCTACACCATCGTTACATAATACTGCTATTTTACTCATATTGTTTCCTCCGTTTCATCATAAAATTCATAAACAAAATTGCTTTGGATTGCATTTTTCCAATAATAGCTTATACTAAAAGAACATGAACAGTAATTGCTCATGCACAAAAATACCTCGGCATCCTTACAGCAAAATATGTACCATGCAACACATAGCATAATTTTTCTGCACATCTTTTGTAATCTTGCCAGAGGCTATATCAGAATGGAGCCTTATTATGGAAATCGAACGCAAATTTTTAATCCGACAGCTGCCGGAACATCTGGAACAATATCCATGCCGCCACATTGAACAGGGCTATCTGTGTACCAATCCGGTTGTACGCATCCGCAAACAGGATGACGCTTATTTTCTCACCTACAAATCCGGCGGACTCATGGCAAGAGAAGAATACAATCTGCCGCTGACCGCAGAGGGTTACGAACATCTCCGTCCAAAAACGGACGGTCTGCTTATTACGAAAAAAAGATACTGCATTCCTTTTGGCACTTACACCATCGAACTGGATATTTTTGACGGTGAACTTGCTCCGCTGATCCTTGCAGAAGTGGAATTTCCTTCTGAAGATGAAGCGAACAACTTTACGCCTCCGGAATGGTTCACTGAAGATGTCACTTATTCCGGCAAATATCATAACAGCTATATGAGCCACCACGGTTATCATCCCGAAGCATAGAGCGAACATGTATAAAGCCAACTAACTTAGCTAACAGATTTTTCTCTACATCGCTTTTTATCAGCCACCTGTGCAGCGTTTGCATCTGGCTTTACCAGAGATTATTTTCTCCAGAGAGAAGTCTGCTCGTATTTCTGACGTGTGCGGATACAATATTTTAACTGTTCATAACGATCGCTTAATTTTCCCTCTGGGATTACCACATCAACAACCACTGCCAGATCATCGATCAGACGATCTGTAATTTCATTTTTGATGTCACAAACAATCTGATACTTTTCTTCCATTGTTTCCGCATCCAGAAAACGCAGTAACCATGGATTGATCTGCTCTGATGCATCATTTTCCGCTTCATGATATGAAACAGTTTTCTCCAGCTTTGATTCTGTATTCCGACTATTTTCTGTATGCTCATTAGATTTTTCTACTTTCTGTAGCGGATCTTCCGCTTTATCATTTTCGGCCGAATCTATCATATCTTTTATTATTACAACTGCTTTTTCTGCTGCCTCATTGGTAATTACCGTTTCTTTTTTCTGACACCTCGTCTCCGGTTCCACATACTGAAACCGGTATTTCTGTGTCACTTCAGGATATTTTTCATGATCAACTTCGCTCACAAACATATCATACGGACGGATGTATACACCGAAATCACCATATAATGCCTGATATACAACATATGGTTCCATCGTTTCTGAATGTTTCGCCACTGCAATAATCTGATATAATTTCTTTTTAAAATGTAAATATTTTTCTCCCGGTAACGGATTTCCCTGTGCCATTTTAATTCCTTCTTTCTGCCCCCTGATTCTTTCTCCGATCACTCCACAGATCTGTTTACAACTACACATTTACGGCTTAATGATATCCATTGTTTTCTATGTCCTTTTCTAATCCCAATCTTATAAATTGAAGGAATTTAACATATCCATTCCTTCTGCAATAAAATCACGCTGAAATTCAATATTATTTTTTGGTCCTTTGACCATTACCTCATAGACATCTTCCATCAGGTTCTGATTTTCAGCATCTCTGTCATTATCCTGTTCCACCTCCCGGGTGTTCGCCTTCGCCGCTGCCACGATCTCATTCTGATCAAAAATGCTCATCTGTTCTGGCTGCTGTGCACGCTGTTCGGAGGCTTTTGCTTTTTTTGCCTCAGAATATTTTGTCGTGGACGCCGTTGCCTTTGGCTTCGGCGGCTTATAAGATCCATAGGTGGTCTGCTGCTTTTTCACTGATTGTGTTGCTGCCGGCTGTGTCCGTGGCTTCTGTGCCGGTGGTATCGGGCGACTCTGTGTCGTTCCCGCATTTCTATTCCTGTTTACAGGCTTCTTCTTGCCCTTTACCACACTTGAAATAATAAAAATTAACACAATAAACCAGAAAATCAAACTTGCCATCACGCCATCTCCTTCCTGTTACGCTTTTCGTACAGTATAGCATATTTACCAGAATCATGGTATATTGTTTTAACAGTTGATTTTTGCCGGAATCATGCTATATTATTTTAACAGTTGATTTTTGCCGAAATCATGCTATATTGTTTTAATAGTTGATTTTTGGAGGTTACTATGTTTGTAAAAGCAAGAAATAATATTTCACAGATGCAGATGATCGCACTTGGATTTTTCTGTATCGTTCTGAGCGGTACACTGCTGCTTATGACACCTGCAGCAAGTCGGAGCGGTACACCCACTGATTTTCTCACTGCACTGTTTACATCCACAAGTGCCACCTGTGTAACGGGACTTGTGGTCACAAATACGTATCTGCACTGGTCACTGTTTGGACAGATCATCATCATTACCCTGATTCAGATCGGTGGACTTGGCTTTATCACCTTTGGCTTCGGTTTTTCCCTTTTTCTTCGAAAAAAAATCACCTTGCGCCAGCGCGGTTTATTAAAAGAAAGCGTAAATGTACTGAACACCGGCGGAATCGTCCGGCTTGCACGATTGATTTTACAGGGAACATCATTATTTGAAGGTGTTGGTGCCATTATCCTGACCATTTGTTTTTCACGGGATATGCCTTTTCATCAGGCACTTTATTATGGAATTTTCCATTCCATCTCCGCTTTTTGTAATGCAGGATTTGATCTGATGGGCGCATTTGGAATGTCATCTTTTACCGGGTACAATACAAATTGGGTGGTCTGCGTCACACTAATGGCACTGATTCTGATCGGCGGCATCGGATTTTTCGTCTGGAGTGATTTAAAAGAACACAAACTGCACTTTCGCAAATATGCGCTGCATACCAAAATTGTGCTGGTCACTTCCGTAATCCTGATCGTTGTTCCAACGATTTTATTCTGGATTCTGGAACGCCATGCACTGTTTGCGGACATGAGCAATTCTCAGGCAGTTTTAAATGCACTGTTTTGTGCTGTCACACCGCGAACTGCCGGCTTTAATACAACCGACATTGCATCTTTGAGCCGGAGCAGTCAGCTTCTGACCATTATCCTGATGTTTATCGGCGGTTGTCCCGGTTCTACTGCAGGCGGTATCAAAGTGACAACGATCGCTGTACTGATCCTGTATCTGCGCTCTTCCCTGACCAGAACAGACGGTGTCAACATTTTCAAACGCCGACTGGAAGACGATGCGATTTCCAAAGCTGCCGCTGTATTTACGACAAATCTGCTGCTGGCAACGATTGCAACCTTTTTGATTTCAATGGTGCAGGATCTTGACCTGACACCGATACTCTTTGATGTCGTATCTGCGGTCAGCACCGTTGGCATGAGCACTGGCATCACACCTTCACTGGTACCTGCCGCCAAAGTGATCCTGATCATTTTGATGTATCTTGGTCGTGTGGGAAGTCTCTCCTTTGCCATGTCCTTTACTGATAAAAAGCGGCTTGCGCACATTCGCCAGCCGAAAGAACATATCAGCATCGGTTAAACAGATTTCTGCTATCTGCTGACATACATTTATTTTTAGATCTATCAGATGCACAAAAATATGTCATACGTTGCATGACATACATCTCGCAGCAAGAATGCTGAAGGCATTCTTAGCTTGTTATTATATACGGCAAGTTACATATGATAACGTCTTGCCATTACTTATTTGTTACTATTTATCAGACCAAATTTACTTATTTTTGCGGAAAGGATTTTATTATGAAATCATTTTTAATTATCGGAATGGGACGTTTCGGCAGTCATCTGTGCCGAAATCTTGCCAAACTTGGAAACGAAGTTATGATCGTTGATCAGAACGAAGAATTGTTAGAGCCGCTTCTTCCTTATGTCACAGATGCCAAAATCGGTGACTGCACCAAAGAAGAAGTGTTAAAAAGTCTGGGAGTCGGAAACTTTGATAAATGTTTTGTCTGCATCGGCACCAATTTTCAGAGCAGTCTGGAAATCACCTGTCTGTTAAAAGAGCTTGGGGCAAAATATGTCATCAGCAAGGCAACCCGCGATGTACACGCAAAATTTCTTCTGCGCAACGGTGCTGACAAAATTATCTATCCGGATCGGGATATTGCAGAAAAATGTGCCGTGCAGTACAGTTCCGACAACGTTTTTGACTATTTTGAGCTGGGCGAAGATTTTTCCATCTATGAACTGGCTCCGTTGCCGGAGTGGATTGGAAAGACCATTATTGAGATGGATATCCGCAATAAATATCACACGAATATTGTGGCAATTCAGACTGCGGATGGAATTCAGGCAATGCCTCCGGCGAATTATCGTTTTAAGGAAGAAGAACATTTGCTGGTGATGGGAAAAAATGATGACATACGGAAACTGGTTCGAAAATTCAATAGCTAGTTTTTTCAGTGGCAGCAAATTTTTAATTCATTAAAGCGCTACGAAGGAGAGAGAGTAGCGTGATTTCGACACAACCTACATAAAAAGGACTCTGGCTATTTGTCTCAGCGTGCGATTGTTAGCCGCAGAGACAAATAGCAGAGTCCCTTTTCATAACTTATATTTTAAACCACACAATTCCCCATAAACCTTACACTAATTTTGGCGCATCTAATTCAGATGGACGCTCCTTTAATGCATATGCCAGATTAATGGCATGATCAGAACATCGTTCCAGATCGGTAACCAGATCGGAGAAAATAACTCCACCAAGCGGATTACACATAGAATTCATAATACGCTCAATGTGGTTATTAATGAGATCTTTTTCATGGTCATCTACATGCTGCTCCAAAATTTCAATCTGATTTAATTTGCTGTAATCATCTTTTTCAAAGATATCCAACGCCAGATAAACAGCGTCCATCGCATCCTGCGACATATCCAGAAGTTCTTTTCTGGCCGCCTCTGACATTTCTGCTTTTTTCGCATTCATCTGTTCAATATACTCAACAATGTTTTCCGCATGATCAGATAAACGCTCAATATCGGTAACTGCAATGGTCATCATAGACACACGACGCATACTTTCCGGTGACAGATCCAGTGTTCTGAGTTCTACCATAGCATCTGCGATCAGATGATTCAAAATATTAACACTCTCTTCATGAGAACGTACCGAAGCTGCCTTTGATGCACTGTAATGAAAGAAACAATCCAACGCACGTTTCAGGTTATCTGCTGCGATATGTCCCATACGTGTAATCTCACGCTGTGTCTGACGCAAAGCAACCGGAGCCGGCACTTTTGTCATCTGTGTCATATAAATCAAAGAGCGGTCTTCTAACTGCTGGTTTTCCTCCGGAAGCACCGGAACAATCTTCTCTGCCAGCCAAATCAGTTTGTTTGTAAACGGTAATTCCACCAAAACCGCGATAATCGCAAAAATCGTATGTGTATTTGCCACCTGTCGACCGACATCACTCGGTGACAAGCTCTGGATTCCCGTTAATATAATCGGGAATATATTGATCAATGCAACCAAAATTCCTGCTCGGAATACGTTAAACAGAAGATTCAAAATTGCAGCTCTCTTTCCGTTTCTGTTTGCTGTCAGACTTGCAAGCAGGTTCGGTGTAACAGAACCAATTGCCGCACCAATTACCAGATAAACAGCTACGTTGTAGCTGAGCAGTCCCTGAATGGCAAACGCCTGAAAAATAACGGTTGAAGAAGAAGAACTCTGCAGTAATGCCGTAAATGCAATACCAAACAAAATTGCAAGTGCCGGATTGTTCAGCGTGGATAAGAATGAAACAAATCCTTCACTCTGAGATAACGGTTGAATCGCAACTTTCATCATAGTAATACCCTGGAATAACATACCAAAGCCCATGATGACAGAGCCCACATGCTTCACAAAATCATTTTTCATAAACAGATACATGATCGCGCCTGAAAAAAGAAGCAGCGGCGTAAATGTACTGATATTAAACGCTGTAATCTGCGCGGTGATTGTTGTACCGATGTTAGCACCCATAATAACGCCGATTGCCTGTCCTAAGTTCATCAGACCTGAGTTTACAAATCCGATAACCATAACATCCGTAGCCGAAGAACTCTGAACCAATATTGTCATACCAAGTCCCACAGCAATTGCGATCAATTTGTTTTTTGTTGCGTGTTCCAAAATTGTCTGAAGTTTGTCACCACAGGCATTTTTCAGACCAGCGGACATGATCGTCATTCCAAAAAGGAACAATCCAACGCCACCCAATAGTGAAAACACTTCTACTATAGACATATATTTATCCTCCGTAATATTCGTAAAAAAATTGTAAATAGATTTTTACATACGAATCTATTTTAACAGTAAAATGTAAATTTGTCTTTAGCTTAAACGGATTTTATTGAAAATAGGTAAAATATAAGAATTTTCAATGTAAAATAGAGGTAAAATATATAAATAGTAACAAATTTATCACCATCCAGTTGCGGAACCATAATTTTTCACAATTTTTAATGATTATTTTAACAAAACTAACGGTTGATTTTTTGTTTTGTATTCTGTATAATTTATGTTATGACTAAATTTTTTAGTTTTGCGGATATGGCGGAATTCATGACCATTGAACTACTAACGTTCAATGGTAGGAAGAAGCGCCAGAGCGCGTTCATTACTTTGCGGATATGGCGGAATTGGCAGACGCGCCAGATTTAGGTTCTGGTGGGAGACCGTGCAGGTTCAAGTCCTGTTATCCGCATAGAATAAGGGTTTTCGGGCATTTTTCATAGTCCCGAAAACCCTTATTTTTTATGTTTTGACATCAACTAACTTCCAACCGGAATATATGCAGCTTCTATTTTCCGTCCCACCATACGATTTCACCGGCTTCTTCGGTTTTTCTCAGATCGATCAGACGCTGATTCTCCGATCCACGGAACTGCAGACTGATATTTTTCTTATCTTTCATAAATTCTCCGTCTACAAGTACATCCACACAGGCAAGCACCGCATCCGTTACCTCACAACGTGCTCTTCCGGTTCCAATCTCTTTTCCAGTCAATTCCTCATATACATAACCGCTGTAAGCCCAGATTGTTTTTTCCGGCAGTTCACGGCGCACTCTCTGTAAAAACGGAAGCAACACGTACTGATGCTCCGGTTCAAATGGTTCCCCGCCAAGTAATGTCAGACCTGACACATATCCAGGTTGCAATGCATCCATCAGTTCTTCTTCTACATCTTTTGTAAAAGGCTGACCATAGGAAAAATTCCATGTCTCCGGTTGAAAACATTCCTCACAATGATGCGTACATCCGGACACAAATAAAGTTACGCGTACTCCCGGTCCATCCGCAATATCTGATTTTTTTATATTACAATAATACATGTTCTATCCCCTCCAGATACTATCTTCAGCTTATCGGAACTGATTTGTCTCCGGCTTATATTCATAATTGATCTGTGCAAGCTGATCTATAATTTCCTGTTCTGTTACACCATACGCTTTTGCCAGTTCTGCCAATGATGGATAGTGGTCTCTCAGTTCTGTATTTACAACGCTTAAAAGCATCACAGGATCTTTTGGTAATTTCATTGTTTTATTCCTCCAGCATCTATATCTCTGTATCATTCCCTATTATAATACTATATGCTCTTTTTTGGTATTCTATTTTTCAAGAATCGTTGCCATACCACTCATAATAAAAAGTCCAAATACTGCCAGAATGCCGCCACCAATCTGCTGCCACAAACGCCCCATCGCAGATAACTCTCCGTTGTTATACTGCCACTTCCGCAAAAAGAAATAACATTCTTCCGGATACATCACACAGATAATTCCAAGTATATACAAAACCAGTCCAAGTATATTCATATACCATTTTGAAATTGTTTCCTGATCATTATAGATGATCCTGCACAGTGCGTAACTGCAACGCTCCTGTCCCATGTCTGGAGTAATATTCACGCCATCTTCAGAAAATTCAAAGTTTCCATTCTGGAGTACTGGCACTCCGTTATCATACAACTCTTTCTGCTCTGTATCCCAGCTTCCTGATATAGTCTGATCTGGAAAATAAAATGTAATTTGTTCCTTTTCTATCTCATAGGAAACTTCCTGTTTTTTATCGTGAGAAACAATTGTAAATTCATGATCCGATGTCTGCTCTATATAATTAGATGCATCTTTTTCATACCTTGAAGCACTTTTTTCATAGAAAAAATCATCTCCCACATATACCCCAGGACGCAGCGTTGTATAAGCCCCATATCCAAATGCAACTGCTGCAATGAGCACAATAATAATTACCTTTATTACCTTTTTTCCACTATTCATAGTATCCCCCCCCTCCATGCCTATTCTACTTTCATAAAAGCATCATACATTTCTCTTTTTGTACTGTCAATATCTGTTGATTTTCATTAAGAAAGACCATTATAAAACTGTTAAAAACAGCAATTCTATAATGGTCTTTCAGACGCACCCACTTACCTAATCCGCGCAAATGTGGGGCTTTTTTTATATATGTTTTTAAGCCTACAAGTGATGTCCATTTGCAATTGTTCTTGAAACACTTCTATTTCAAATTCCTTATTTCACAGTCATAGGATTTGCAAATGTTTTTGAAATACTTTCGATTTTGTATAATAATATTTCATTTCTTGTAAATGTCAATCATTCATTTTCATTATTGCATATTTATACATAAGCATATTTTAAACCTCATTCAAGTACTGATACTCGAACTATAAATCACATGGATTTTATTTTGTGGATAATTTTATTCATCATCTTGCACTTCAATAATATTAATGTCTGTCTGATATGGAATTTCTAAACTATATAAACCAAGCTTCCAATATCCATCTTCATAAGACTTTGTTGAAAATTTATTAACTTCTTTTAACATTACATTTTTTATTATAACTATATAGCGTTGTTCACTATTATCTTTAAATACAATCATACGTGCATTTAATGTAAATGACCTTTCATCAAAAAATGTTTCATCGTTATCCTTAATAGAAATTTCATCTATATTTTCACATGTTAAACTTTCAACTTTTCCTTTCATTATATGTTTTCTCATATAATGATAAAATCGATCATTTTTACTTATCAGGAATGGATATTCTTTTCCTGTATCTGTTGAAATCATTTCACCACCAGTAAATCTATATTCTTTGCCCAAATTAATACCCATGAAAAATCCTCCTTAACATATAATATATATTCTATCACATATTAAGGAGAATTTATACTATTTTTTTCATTCTTTAACACATGTTTCACTTCCATAGCACACTTGTATTTTTTTAAGAAAGTCGCATACTATATACATCTAATTCTTATTCAATATACATAGCATTATTAATACTATGTACAATTCTCAATTCTCACTTATCATTCACCCAAAATTTCTTTTCTCATATCAATGTGAATCTGATCTTGTTTTTCTTCCGTTGATTCCACCGTTCTAATCCTTTTTAAAACTTTTTTCCGAAGGAGCGATAATTCAGCACTTTTATTTGATTTCAACTTCATTTCACAATCAACAGCTGCTGTAATTTCATCCATACTTTTATCATCAAAATAATCCACTAATTCCTCTATCAATTTTGTACGGATTGCCTGATGTTTGCGATTTTCTTCATCGTCCATGTATTTTATTAACTCAGCAGCATTCATTTTCTGTTTTTCAGCATCCAATAATGCATCAATATCTTTATTGCCTTCCCGAACAAGTTCTGCTCGTCTTATTTCCGCCAAAGGATCTTCCAGATCTTGAAGTAGAAGTTGTATACCTGGATAATGATTGTTAACAACTTTATTGATAAACTTTCCATTGATAATCGGTTCATTTATAGCATTTACACAATCAATTTGCATAAACACATAAATTCCTATCAACTGATCTATGATTCCTTTTGTATTCTGATACAAACAATCCACGATATTGTCATCAGGGAGCACCACCTGTTTGGTCCATTGATAGTTAAATAACTGTTTTACCAGAAATCTGAAATATTCTTTACTGGAGCAATATTGATGACCAATAATAGTGGTTCCAAGTCTACGTGCTGTTCGAAGCTTTCCATTAAACATTTTATCATAGGCATCTTCTGTACCCACAGCGGCAATAGCTACTTTCGTCTGATTCGCTAATGTCATTAACCCTTCAAAAGAATTTTCTCTTGTAGATGAAAAATCAATCAGCTGAATTTCATCAAAAATAATAATACCTATACCAAATCTTTCTATAAGACGTTTGATTCGTTCTGCTTTTTGCCCTAAACTCCGACCTGCAGCAATATATTTCCGATAAATTTCATTGCTGATTCCTAGTGCATTATCAATAGCAGCACCTATAGAATCGTACAATGCAGAAAAATTTGAATTTGCCACACATGATACCACCAGATATACAATTTGAGTAAACTTATTGAGTGTATCATTGTTATGGACAATTACCTGAGGATAATTAGAAAACAAGATCTCAATTGCAGAACTTTTTCCACACCCGGAATACCCAAGCAAACTGAATCCCGCATTAGTAGCAGCACCTTCGCTTCCCATCAATTTGTTTTCATCATCCTTTTCTGCTTTTTTATAATATCTATTACGATAGGAATTAACCAAAGAAATATATGTCTGCTCTTCAAGTTCTTTATGGAATGGAAGAGGAAATCTAAGTTTTCTAAGAAGATTAATTTCAGAAATTTTATAGTATTTCGGCATCGACTCTAAAACTTCTCTTGGGCTCATCACAATCCCCTTGTTATAAGCACTAAAAATTTCTTCTTTGCTCTCTCGTGGGCGTGGCAATGCTTCAATAAATGGATTCCCCTGATCCATAGAAATCATTGATCTCACATATTTAGCTTTTACAGTATTCTCTGCTATATAATCCTCTTTTGTATACTGTGAAGAATTATTACGCACTACATATTCATATTTCATGCTTATCCCCCTTGCACACTCTAAAAGTACTTATCAAATAAATCATCAAACGTCGGATCTGTTACTTCATTTTCAGAATTATTTCGAATTTCTTCATCTAACGGCATCTTCTTTGCATCTGAAGATATTACATTGGAATTTTGCTTATTCGCCTCATCAATTCTTGTTGCTACTCGGTTCTCATACTGAACACGTTGCTTTTCAATATTTCTATTTTCCCTCATGTTCGATGAATCTGCCACTTTTTCTTTGTTAGATAAGGCTTCTTCTGAAATCATTTTTTCAGCAGCATATAAATCTGCTTTATTTTTCCTATTTCGAGTCTTATCTTCCACACGAATTTTTCTTTCATAATCTTTGTACATTTTAAGTTCATATTCTGTCATGCCAATATATCCTTGCATTCCAGTCTTTTCTGTATTTAAAGGCGCAATAGCAAGTTTCAATTGTTTATCGATATAATACAATCTCGAAACATCTCTTGGATCATAACGCATCTCATGTACAACAGACTTTCTACCATTTTCATACATTTCACGCCGTATCTCCGAATCAGTAGTTGTATAAAAAAGCCCTAACGCTTTAATACCTTCACGATTAATTCTAGCCTTTACTGGTTTCAGTAATGAATAGTAGTACTGATCCCAATTCACTATAGGTCGTGGTGCACCATACTTTTTGCAACCATAATTCCATAACTCCTGAGGATTTGCATGTACACCATTACGAATCATATCGGGAGTTAAAGGATAGGTACTAGATGCATTTTGATTATGATGCAATACAAAAGCAATTGCCATCTTAGTAAATTCAGTGATTGTAATAGAAGCTTTCTCATGGTGCTGAGAATCGTATCGCTGCGTAATAACACCATTCTCTGCCATATGTGGTTTTATCGCATAGTGCAATGAACGAAATTCCTGTTCAACGGTTCCCTTTAATGATCCTGAAGCAGCAGAAACTAACTGTCGATCTATTCCCAGTTCACGTAAAATATTTGCAAACTTGTCACTTCTAAAATCTGCACCTCGATCAACACGAATATGTCTCGGAATAATCCCTGAAAGCCATGCTTCCTCATTTATCTCAAAACCATATTTCCTGCAGAATTCAATCTTATCATCTGAAAGATTTAGAAATAAATTTGACAATGCAATCATAGAATTATTATCAAATGATACCGCCATAGCAAGTATCATGCGTGTATAAATATCCACCATTACATACATAACTGGTCGACCAACTGTTTTTCCCCGATCCAATTCTGATACAACAGAAATATCTACTTCAACCGCATCTATCTCAGCCATATCGCCTGGGCCATATACACCATTTAACGAATCGCTATTCAGTATTCTTTTATCATTACGAACTTCCCTAGCACTTGTTTTTATAACATCTATTTCTTCCTTAGATACTGCCTGCCTAAAGTAAGAGTAGTACTGCCAGTAGGTTGGTATTTGTGTTATTGGTAATCGTGAAAAGCAAATTGTACCATCAACTACTTTCTGTTCGGTATAATACCTTTGCAATAACCATTCATAGGTAGATTCGATTGTCTGATGACGATTTTCTTTATATTTCGCAATTGCTTCATCAAATTGCGCACGCACTTCATCCGTTTTTAAAACTTTACTTGTTATATCTTGTCCGGATTTTCTTCCTGGACGTTTTGAATATGTATAATCTTTATATTTTTTTTGTTTTAATGCGCGTGGATCAACTAATGCAGTATCTTCAAATCCTGATTGTAGATATCTTAAAATCAATCTAGTACATTTTAATCGTGATACATTATATTTCTTTTCAATATCTGTTAATTTTCTCTTTCGCCCATTTCCCATAAGTCCAAGAAAAGTAGGACCATATGCCTCACAAATATCATTTATAATGTTTTTGTTTGTTTCATACTGTTTTTTCATCGGTACAGATAATGTTTCTGGTATCAAAAGTATATTCTCTTTTTTCTCAACCCCATAATCTCCATTTTCTATATATGCAAATACAGTTTTTATCAAAATTGAAAAAATCTCTAATCGTGTCAGATTCATCTGACAAACAACAATCTCATTATTCGATATGTATATAATCCTATATGAAATACCAGATTTCTTATTTACAAGAATATCGCCAATCCTAATCTCATTCATATTTACACCCCTTATTCTCCAGTTCATTCAACAACTGACTAAAATCCAGAATCTCATCCTCAAGATTAACAATAAGCTGTTTTGTCGCTATAAGATGTTTAATAAGACTTATCTTATCAAACACACGTGACTTATCATAAAATTCTGTTACAAGCATAACATTATGAACCAATACCTTATTTATCATGGCAGCATCTACCAAATTCCAATCTACACCCTGATTTTTCCAATACATTTTTTCAATCCAAAGTTTTTCAATATCACGATTGGTCAGCGTATTTTTATCATACTTAACAGAAATTGCTTCTTTATGCCTATCTTTATAAAAAACTAATAAATCTGTAGTCATTGGGTTTCCATTCACAACAGGACTTTTAATAAGTTTTTGGCCCTTTTTTCGAAGTTCTGAATTCTTTTCTCGAAGAATTTTCTCCACCAATATATTATCTAATGGAAATTGTTCTCGAATATCAACCACATTATCATCCCATCGGTAGGTTATAAATACCTGCAATTCTGTTTGTGATAAAAACTCATATTGCCGTTGATTTTTCCAATCTACATAATTTGAACAAGTACCAAGACTATTAAATTCCCTGGCCTTTATATATGGTTTATAATCTGTGCCTACACCTAATCCACGTTTTTCTTTCCGTTTTCCTTTTTCTGATATTCGCATTTCAGTACCTCTATAGCTCGCTCACATGATTTATTCTGTTTCCAATCATATATTTTTTGATACTGTACTATTAAACTAACTGGAATCTGATTATTTATCCAATACTGCGTAACACTTGATATTACTTTTTCACAATCAGCATCTGTATATTTCCAATAGTTCAGAAGGAAATCCAATGTTTGTAATACAATATAGTTTTCTTTTGTGATTTCACATTTACATCCTTTGATACGAATTTTTATTCCAAAAACCACCTTGTTTCTGCCATGTATTCCAGCTTCTTTATTAGTCATAATATATCTGGTAACATCATCAATTGGTTTCAATCCCAATATCATGGAAGCTAAAGAATTTCCATAGTAACATCCAATAATTTTCTCTCCACGTTTCACATATCTTGCTTCCAATAATTCCAAATCAGAAAACTGATCTTCTGGAAAACGATAAACACCAGGATAGCATTTAACAATAAGGGCCTTCTTACATAAATTTGTAAATGATCTTTTAATAGTAGAATCTGGATGTTCCTGATCATATTCGCGTATATCCTCTAAAAAAATAGGTTCTTTTGGTAATGTCATTTTGCAAATGTAAGCATAAATTTTATTACTGGTAGCAGCTAAATCATCAGCATTTGTATTAATATTCTCAAAATATAATGAACCATCTTTACGATTTATCTCTTGTAGAATTTTTGATTTTTCCAATCTGTAGTCTAATAGTGTTTCTCTATCATGCACAATATAAAGATTATTCGTTGCATGCCCGGAAATTGTATACCGACCATTTGTAACAATTTCAACATATTTGTAAAAATCATCTGTATATGTTGATTGTTTACAGTACATACATCTCTTTCCTGCCAAAAAATTAATAGGTTTCATCTCAAATATATGATTACACTTTGTATGTAACAACGTAACCTTCTTTGCTGAATTCTCATAATCACCAATCAACCGATATTCATCTCCAGTAATAGCATTAATCTCTTCCATAAATAATTCTTTACTGCGTGGATTTTCTGCCGATACATCAGACTGATTAATTTTTTCATATTTCTCAACATACTTCTTAATAACATTCATTAATTTACAAGTTTGAATACTATAATTTTCCTGTTTGCTGATAATATTTGCATCATTTTTAAATCGCTGAAAATTTTTATATAGTACAAATAATGCAACTAAATCGTTTTGCGGATCAAAAAAAGTCCCTTCTTCATCTTTACGTGATATAAAATACGAAGGTTTCATTCCAAAAAGAGAGTAGTAGCCAATTTCCTTTGTATACTTTTCAAATAAATTTCCTGTATCTAACGGAAATTTTTCTTTTATTTTATCCATGATAAATTCATGCATATAATCATACATACAACTTTCAGGATCATGCAAATATTCATATGTAAAAAGCGCATATTCTTGTTCTCCTTTTGTTGCTGTCTGTATATCAGTCAAATCAATTTCGTCTATATTTAATTCATGAAATCGCTTTTGTGGACCGTTGTTTAATCTACAACCATGTTTATAGCATGCTGTTACACCGGGTATCTGATGCGCTCTGTGATACCAAAAGATTCCTTTATCTTGAAGTTCTTCTTTTGCACACTCTGGACATAATTTTAATCTTGTTGTAATTGTAGTTAATATGGTGTTTAAAGTATCGATCTGTGGCATCGTCAATTTACCAAATGCCAATAGAATATATAAGTTACGTTGATGTGGTTTCATAAATGGAGACATAATGGGATATAGAGATGTTTTCATAAAATAGCTCATTGCATCCTGCAAAGACCATCCCACATTTTTCATCCAGTAATATAAATTTTCCTTAAAATCATAACACGCTCGTGGAACATGTCTGGTATCATTATATTTTTCAGGATTCATCCACTCTTTAAATGCTCTTGAATATGATTTGTCTGCATAATTATGCATTATAATATGCATAATCCACGAATAAAATACTTCGTCATTTTCATACATAATTGTATTTGGAAGCATAAAATCACCTTTTTCCTTTAATTATATCTTACCAAATATAATTTGCAACTGTTCTTGAAAAGGTTCACACTTTTTTAAAATTTTCCCATAAAAAAATCAAGGTTCCAATTCCTAGAAACCTTGATTTTTCGCTGCTCTATGAGCTTTTCAGATTAAATCTTTCAAAAACATTTGCAATTTCAGACTGCAAAAAATTTCAAATCTTTTCAAGAACAATTGCAATTTTTCAAGAACATTTACAACTTTACAAGTGCAGCACTCTCTCCTTAATCTCCTGAGTTCTTCCCTGATTCCAGAACTGTGTTCCGATATATCCGCAGGTACGACGTGCCACATTCATCTTATCCTGATCATGGTTTCCGCAGTTTGGACACTCCCAGATCAGTTTTCCGTCTTCCTCTACGATCCGAATCTCACCGGTGTAACCGCACACCTGACAGAAATCACTCTTTGTATTCAGCTCTGCGTACATGATGTTATCGTAAATGTACTGCATTACTGCAAGTACCGCATCCAGATTCTGCTGCATATTCGGTACTTCCACGTAGCTGATCGCGCCACCCGGAGACAACTTCTGGAACTGCGCTTCGAATTTCAGTTTTTCGAAAGCATCAATGTTCTCTGTTACGTGTACATGATAGCTGTTTGTGATGTAGTTCTTGTCTGTTACACCCGGGATCAGTCCAAAACGTTTCTGCAGGCATTTTGCAAATTTGTAAGTGGTGGACTCAAGCGGTGTACCATACAGACTGAAGTCTACGTTGTGCTCTGCTTTCCACTCGTTGCAGACATCGTTCATATGCTGCATTACTTCCAGTGCAAACGGTGTTGCGCTTGGATCTGTGTGGGATTTACCGGTCATATATCGAACACATTCGCACAGACCTGCATATCCAAGTGAGATTGTGGAATATCCACCGTGAAGCAATTCATCGATGGTCTCGCCTTTTTTCAGTCTTGCCAGTGCACCATGCTGCCACAGGATCGGAGCTACATCAGAAGGTGTTCCTTCCAGACGCTCATGACGGCAAACCAGTGCGCGGTGGCAAAGTTCCAGACGCTCATCAAAAATCTTCCAGAATTTTTCCATATCTCCGCCGGAAGAGCAGGCTACATCAACCAGGTTGACAGTTACAACACCCTGGTTGAAACGTCCGTAATATTTCGGCTGATTTGTTTTCGGATCTACATATGGTGTCAGGAATGAACGGCATCCCATACACGGATAACAATGTCCTTCACCATTTTTGTCTACCTTATTTTCAAACATGATCTTCTCAGAGATGTAATCCGGCACCATTCTTTTTGCTGTACACTCTGCAGCAAGTTTTGTCAGATACCAGTATTTGCTGTCCTCATGAATATTGTCTTCTTCCAAAACGTAGATCAGTTTCGGGAATGCAGGTGTAATATAAACCCCCTTTTCATTCTTGATACCCTGAATACGCTGTTTTAACACTTCCTCAATAACCATTGCAAGATCGTCTCTGGTGCGTCCTTCCGGAACTTCATTCAGATACATAAAAATCGTGATAAACGGAGCCTGACCATTGGTTGTCATCAGCGTGATCACCTGATACTGGATCATCTGAACGCCCTGTTTTACTTCTTTCTGTACACGAAGTTCTGCTACTTTATTGATTGTCTCTTCATCCGCCTCGATACCACTCTGCTCGAATTCGCAGGCAACTTCTCTCTGGTATTTCTCACGGCTTACCTGTACAAACGGTACCAGATGGGACAGTGAAATACTCTGTCCGCCATACTGGGAACTTGCGATCTGCGCAACCGCCTGCGTGGCTACGTTACATGCAGTAGAAAAGCTGTGTGGTTTTTCAATCATTGTCTCACTGATCACAGTTCCATTCTCCAACATGTCGTCCAGATTTACCAGACAGCAGTTGTGCATATGCTGTGCAAAATAATCAGCATCATGGAAATGGATCAGCCCCTTCTCGTGTGCATCCACGATATCTTCCGGCAGAAGGAAACGTTTTGTAATATCTTTACTTACCTCACCTGCCATATAATCACGCTGTACACTGTTGACTGCCGGGTTTTTGTTAGAGTTTTCCTGTTTTACTTCCTCATTGTCAAACTCAAGCAGGCTTAAGATCTGCTCATCTGTTGAGTTGGACTTACGCACCAGCGCTCTCTTATATCGGTATGTGATATAGTTACGCGCTACAGAAAAGGCTCTCTGATTCATGATCTGATTTTCTACCAGATCCTGAATTTCTTCTACACTCAATGCACGATTCATGCCTTCGCAAATCGTACGCATATTGGCTCCGATGACTGCGATCTGCTCTTTGCTCATCCGCTCAGTCTCTGCCACACTGTCATTCGCCCTGATCACTGCGGAAATAATCTTATCCAGATCAAACTGCGATTCTGATCCGCTACGTTTAATAATCTTCATTCCACTCGCCCTTTCTTCCCATTGATTTCTCTGAATTTTATATTTTCCTGATTGTAATTTTCCAAACATCAAAACTGTTCGGATAACTGTTTTTCTGTTATATCGATCCCTGAGATCGTTCTTGACCATTGTACAATATATAGTATTGTTTTTCAATCGCAAATCCCACATCTAGTGATATTCTGTCGATATCCACAAATTTCAGATAACACCTTGACTTTTTTCAATCACACAGAATACTGCCTGTTTCTGCGTTTCTTTTCTACTTAATTCGATTTTTTTCCAAAAACAAAAACAGCACTTTGCACAATTGACAAAAATGCCATTCCACGTTTCCTGCTATATCTTGCATGCGCATCTTTTTGCACATCTATTCCTAATGAAACAGGAGATTTTACGCACAAAAAGAGAGGGAAAGAGTTCCGTCGTGATCAGGTACTCTTACCCCTCCCCTGATGTCAGATCTGATAACCAGATTCGGTGCAGCACCATTGGCTCACACAATATCTGGCATGATATTCACTTTCTTATGCTTCTGCTGTAAGTTTTTCGATAGCAGCTTTGATACGTGCGATGGACTCTTCTTTTCCAAGCACTTCCATCAGCTCGGTTGCTCCACCCGGTGTCATCTGTTTTCCGGAAAGTGCGGTACGGATCGGCCACATTACATAACCGTTCTTGTATCCGTTTTCTTTTACATAAGCACTGAGCATTGCATACAGGGCATCATTGCTGTAATCTTCCTGTGCCTCCAGTAACGGTAATACATCTTTTAAAACAGCCAGAGATGTCTCTGCATTTGTTTTCATTTTTTTATGTGTATACATTGCTACGTCGTACTCCGGAACTGCCTCAATGAAATCGATATGCTCTTTGATATCCGGAAAGATCTCAATACGCGTCTTTACCATCTGAGCGATTTTCTTGTAATCACAGTCACGATGTACTACTTCTTTGATATACGGCTCTGCCATCTCATAGAATGCATCAAAATCCATTGCTTTGATATACTCGCCGTTCATCCATTTCAGTTTTACCATGTCAAAAACAGCCGGAGATTTGCTGATGTGGTGATAATCAAATTCTTTTACCAGTTCCTCTAAGGAGAAGATCTCACGGTTATCTACCGGGCTCCATCCAAGCAGTGCAACGAAGTTTACAACAGCCTCAGATAAAAATCCCTGCTCGATCAGGTCTTCGTAAGAAGAATGTCCGCTACGTTTGCTCAGTTTCTGATGCTCTTCGTTTGTGATCAGCGGGCAGTGAATATATTTCGGTTCTTCCCATCCGAAGGCATGGTACAATCTTGTATATTTCGGTGCAGAAGACAGATACTCATTACCACGGACAACGTGTGTGATATTCATCAGATGATCATCTACCACATTTGCAAAGTTGTAAGTCGGATATCCATCGGATTTGATCAGAATCATGTCATCCAGCTCAGCGTTCGGCTGTGTAATATCTCCATAAATCTCATCATGGAACGTTGTCTCACCTTCGTTTGGCACATTGGCACGGATAACATACGGTTTTCCTGCTGCCAAATTTGCCTCGATCTCTTCTTTGGAAAGATGCAGACAATGTTTGTCATATACACTGATCTCTTTGCCGTTGATGTTCTGTTTTAAAGAATCCAGACGCTCTTTGTCGCAGAAACAGTAATATGCCTCACCTTTCTCAATCAATTTTTTTGCATACTCCAGATAAAGACCGCTCTTGCAGCGCTCACTCTGGATATAAGGACCATAACCGCCATCTTTGTCCGGTCCCTCATCGTGGATCAGACCTGTTTTTTCCAATGTACGATAAATAATTCCCAGTGCTTCCTCTACAAAACGCTCCTGGTCAGTATCTTCTATTCTTAATACAAAATCTCCGCCCTCATGCTTTGCGATCAGATATGTGTACAAAGCGGTACGCAGATTACCAACGTGCATACGGCCTGTCGGGCTCGGTGCAAATCTTGTTCTGACTTTAGCCATAACTCTACCTCTTTCTGTATATTTATTTCGATTCAATATCCAACTTTTCCGTTTTTCTTCATATACCCATAAAATCTGCACATGATTCTAAATAACGTAAACTGCTGAATTTTTCTGAATCGGTTTCTTCATTTCATAAGCGTTCCTATTATAACTCAAACCGGATATTTCCACAAGAGAAAAAACAGGATACCTGTCCAGTATCCTGCCTTACAAGCGTCAGCTTGTCTTAAGTTCTTTCCAAAGCTGACTGTACAATGCTGTGGTATCCGGATCTAACGCCTTGTATACCTCACATTTTTCCAGTGTTTCCTCACTTGGGAAAATCAGCGGATCATTTTTTGTTTCCTCATCCAACTGATCATATACTGCTGTATTCGGTGTCGGATAATAGATTTCCTCAAAGTTTTTCATTGCAATATCTTCTCTGCAAAGGAAATCCAGGAATTTCAATGCGCCTTCGTGGTTCTCTCCTTTTTTCATCATCATCCATGAATCAAACCATACATTGGAGCCTTCCTCCGGAACGACATATTCCAGTTCTTCATCGTAATCATGGGCCAGATACGCTTCACCGGAATAGCAGACAGCCAGTGCCGCGTTTCCTGCAACCATTTCCTCGCGGACCTCATCTACAAAATACGCTTCCACATCCGGTTTCTGATCGATCAGAAGATTCTGCGCCACTTCCAGTTCCTTACGGTCTGTGGTATTCAGAGAATATCCCTTATATTTCAATGCACACATATATGCATCGCGGATACTGTTCTGCATAATAATTTCTCCGGCATATTCTCCATTAAACAAGCTGTCCCAACTTGTAATTTCTTCATTTACCATATTTGTATTGTACAGGATTCCTACCGTTCCCCAGAAATATGGAATGCTATATTTAAGTTCAGGATCATATGACTTCGACATTTTCCAGTAAATATCTCCGATGTTATCCACATATTGCATTTTGCTGTAATCAATTTCTTCTGTTTCCCCTTCTGCGATAAGCCGCTCTATCATATAATCAGAAGAACAGATCAAATCGTAAGGAATCGTACTCGCCTTATATTTGGAATACATTTCCTCCGGTGTCGTTGCTTCCTCGTAAAGCACTTTGATTCCGGTTTCTTTCTGAAACTGTTTTAGCACTGACGTGTCAATGTATTCACCATAGTTTAATACTACAATTGTGTTTTTCCCGCCTGCCTCGGACATATCCACGGAAGATTCTTCTTCTCCGGTAGCCCCGCAGCCGACCAGGATTCCGGTCATAGCAACACACAGCGCCATTGCCACCCGGCTTTTCCATTTTCTATTTCTCATACTGTCACCTTTCCATTCGCCCGACGTTTTTCTGTCACAAACCATTTTTTATAAAGGTATTTTTCTCATAAAATATTTTTACAGCAATCACCGTTTTACTTCTTATTGAACTGCTGCTTTTTTTATTCTGCTCTGATGAATTCTCGGAACATAATTTGCTAACAGTAAGATCACAAGTACTACCACAAAAATCAATGTGGAAAGTGCATACATTTCCGGTTTGATACCACGTTTCAACTCGCCGTAAATCATGGTTGATAAGGTATTGATTCCTGCTCCCTTTGTAAAATACGTAACAACGAAATCATCCATAGACATGGTCAGTGCCATGAAAAATCCACTCATCACAGATGGGAAGATCATCGGAAGAATGACACGTACAAATGCAGTGACACTATTTGCACCAAGATCTCTTGCTGCCTCGTATACACTCATATCCATCTGCTGAAGTTTCGGTAAAATACTCAAAATAACATATGGAATATTGAACGTGATATGCGCCAGTAAAATACTTACATAACCTAAATTCGTAAATCTGGAAAACCACAGCATCAACGCGATACCGGTTACGATATCCGCATTCAGCATCGGAATATTTCCAATGCCAAGAGTCAGGGTGTAGCTTCTTTTTCGCATTGCATCGATGCCGATGGCGGCCAGCAGTCCGATTCCCGTTGCGATCGCCGCGGACGCAAAGCCGATGGTCAGGGTGTTCTGCAACGCTGCCATTACATCATTGTTATGCAGCAGATTCTGATACCACTCCAACGTAAATCCGCCCCAGACAACCCTTGAGCGGGACGCATTAAAGGAAAGCACCACCAGCACTGCGATTGGAATATATAAAAACGCAATGATTAACACCAGATAAAATTTCATAAAAAATCGCTTTACCATACGCTGCGCTCCTTTCCTGCATCTGTTTTAGAAGTAAACATCATGCTGATCAATACAAAGATCATCAGCGCAATGGATAAGCCAGATCCAAGATTCCAGTTCATACTCGTTGAAAATTCCTGTTCAATGATATTTCCAATAAGCATGATTTTACCTCCGCCCAGAATGTCCGGAATAGCAAAAGTGGTCAGTGACGGAACAAATACCATAGTGATTCCACTAATGATTCCCGGCATTGTCAACGGGATCATGATTTTTGTCAGTACCGCTTTGGGCGGTGCTCCAAGATCTCTGGCTGCCTCGAGGATATCCTCGTTCAGTTCAGTAACTGCATTGTATACAGGAAGGATCATAAATGGCAGATAATCATATACCATACCAATCACGATTGCCACATTGGAGTTTGCCAGATCCTGTCCCGGCAGTCCGAACGCACCCAAAATCGCATTTATAATTCCGTTTCTAGATAGCAATAACTGCCATGCCATGATACGCAATACAAAATTCACCCACATCGGCAGGATTACAATAATCGCCATCATTCCCTGCTTTCCGATGTTCAATTTCCGCAAGATTATTGCCAAAGGATATGCCAGCACCAGACAGACAGCTGTACAGAGTAACGCCAGCCAAAGAGACATCAATAAGGCTTTTAAATGTACCGGCTGAAAAATCGCTAGGATGTTTACCATTGTAAATCCACCGTTTCCATCTCTCAGGGCATAAAAAATAATCATCAAAATCGGCAATACCGTAAATCCAATAATCCAGATAATATACGGTGTGGCCAGTAAGCTTCTCTTATTCATTCTTTTTGATAACCTCCTGTGCGGAAGACGCCGGTTTGTGCATAATCTGGATATTTTCCGGTTTTACATACAGGCCAATTTCTGTACCTGGCTGATAAGCAATGGTACTGTGCGCCAGCCACTCAAATCCTTTGGCCTGCACTTTCATCTCATAATGAACACCCTTAAACAGAATCGATGTCACAATACCGTCCATCATACCCTCGCCCGGCTGTACAAATTCCATATCCTCTGGTCGTATTACTACATCGACATTTTCATTTGGTGCAAAACCGGTATCCACACACGGGAACGGACATCCGAGAATCTCCACCAGACAATCCTTCGGCATCACACCGTCTATAATATTGCTCTCACCTATGAAATCTGCTACAAAAGCATTCTGTGGTTCATTGTAAATATCTACTGGTGTACCTACCTGCTGGATCAGTCCCTGGTTCATAACAATGATGCGGTCAGACATGGTCAGCGCTTCTTCCTGATCATGCGTAACAAAAACAAAAGTAATGCCCAGCTCGTTTTTAATTTTGATCAGCTCCTGCTGCATATCCTGACGCAGCTTCAGATCCAGTGCACCAAGCGGCTCATCCAGAAGAAGCACTTCCGGCTCATTTACAATGGCACGGGCAATGGCGATACGCTGCTGCTGTCCGCCGGAGAGAGACATCGGATGACGATCCTCAAATCCTTCCAGATCCACCAGTTTCAGTGCATATTTGATCTTATCCTGAATATAAGATTTACTTTTTTTCTTTAATTTCAGTCCAAATGCAATATTTTCTCCAACGCTCATATGTGAAAATAAAGAATATTTTTGAAATACAGTATTGATATGACGTTTGTCCGGAGACAAATTTGTAATATCCTTTCCCTCAAAAATCACCTTTCCCTCATCTGGTGTAGCAAATCCACCGATAATACGCAATGTCGTTGTCTTGCCGCAGCCGGAAGGTCCCAGCAATGTCACAAATTCATTTCTTTCAATATCAATACTCAGATCATCCAGAATCTTTTTCCCGTCAAAAGATTTTGTCAGATGCTGTAAATTTAAAATTGGCTGTTCCATCCCATCTCTCCTCATGTTTTTTATTTTTAAAGCGAATATTTCCAATCCGCCATTTACTCATAACCCAATAGTTGCTGCGTAATTTTAGAATTAAATTACACACCTGTTAAGTAATAAGAACGTTTCCTTTTTATTACTTCACGCAACAGAATCAGGATGCCCACTTTATTTAGAAGGTTGGCGGCGTGCTCACCCAGACAAATTTTGCCGGACGGCTGCCGGTATTTTCAATGTAATGATTTCTGTTCGCGCAGAAATAAAAACTTTCCCCGGATTTCACGGTATACACTTTATCGCCAAGATGTAGCCGGATTCGTCCGGAGATCATATAGCCGAACTCCTCACCCTCATGCGGCTTATCCTCCTGCAGTTTTTCCTTTGGCTGAACCACTACAAGCAACGGCTCCATCTGATACTGCTGTGCATTCGGCACGATCCACTGGATACTGTTTCCTGCTTCATCAATTTTTTCAAAAAATGCGCCTTCTGAATACACTACATGTTCTTCTTCCGTCTCTTTAAAAAATTCAGACGGTGTCGTTCCCAGACATTCGATCAGATCCAGCAACGTCACCACCGAAGGTGCCACCTGTCCTCGTTCCAGCTGGGAAATATATCCTTTCGTCAGTTCTGACCGGTCTGCCAGCTCCTGCTGTGTCAGACCATTCTGATTTCTCAGATCTTTAATTTTTTCTCCGATTCTGCAATTCACATAATTCGGTTCCATGTTCTCGCTTCCATTTCTTTATATCTCTGCCTGATTCTGAATAGTTAACAAAATGTTGACTGTCACTAAACTTTTTACACGATTCCGATTATACTATTATTAAACAGAAAGTCAACTATTATTGTTATTTTTCACATACTTCTTACTGTATTTTTTTCCGGACAACACACTGATCATTTCATCCATCAAATATCTGCACAAAAAAGTGCAAATTTGCTTCTTTTTTGTCAAAAAACAGACAGCCTCCTATGTGTGCAAATCTAAGATTTTTGTTCGAATTTGCACACATAAGAAACTGTCTGCTTTCATATATATTACTAATCTCATGTCCAAAGGAGAACCCATGAAAAAAGAAAAATGCGTCTCCCTCCTGCTGCCGGTAGTTGTTTGCAGCATTCTTGCCATAGCGATTTATTTTCAGATGACAACCGGAATCATTTCCGTCAGCAATAGCGTAAACGGAAAAGAACTTCCGATTTATTGTGTGAATACCGAAGAACCGAAAATCTCAATCTCTTTCGATGCCGCCTGGGGCAATGACGATACCGCACGAATTTTGGAAATCCTTGCAAAACATAATGTTCATGCAACATTTTTCATGACAGGTGGATGGGTAGATTCTTACCCGGATGATGTGAAAGCAATTTATGAGGGCGGACACGACCTCGGAAACCACAGCCAGAACCATAAAAATATGAGTCAGCTGTCCGATACAGAAATCCGCGATGAGATTATGTCTGTTCATGACAAAGTGAAAGCATTGACCGGGTATGATATGTTTCTTTTCCGCCCGCCTTACGGTGATTATGATAATGAGGTCATCACAGATGTGTTGTCCTGTGGGTATTATCCGATTCAGTGGTCCATTGACAGTCTCGATTGGAAGGACTATGGCGTGGATGATATTATTACCCGGGTTTGCGACAATAAACAGTTAACCGGCGGGGCTATCATTTTGTGTCATAATGGAGCAAAATATACGGCGGATGCGCTGGATACACTGCTGACACTGCTGGAAGAAAAGGGATTTCAGTTCGTGCCGATTTCAGAATTGATTTATCGTGAAAATTATCATTTAGACGTGACCGGGAAGCAGATTTTGGATTAAATTCAGATATTGAATGCTTTCACTAAATATTTTTTTCATCAGTAATATTCCACGTACTGCCCTCGTCCAGTCCCTGTTCCGTGAGCCATTCATCTTCGACTTCCAGTCGACGTGTCTCACCGTTTTCATTTTCTAATATAACCAGACATTTTAATTTTTCTCCCGGCAGTCGTTCTTCACACCCAAAGTCTGCCTCGGCAATCTGTTTGATTTTCCACATACAAATTCACTCCTTAATACCGCTTATAAAATCATATATCTGATATAATGATGCCAGGGTCAAAAGCCTGAAACCACGATGTGCTTGCACAGGAGTGGTTTTATGGCTTAATACCCCGCCCCGATATGAGCATAAAAGTGGAGCGTCAGCTTCACAATATGCGAATATTGGGTAGAATTGTGGGAGTACGAAGTACAGAACAATTTATTCCAAGAAAAATCATGGAATTGATTTCAACATCATAATCTCATGCCACATTTTGGGCAGAATACAAAATCTTCCGTTGTTTCATAACCACAATTCTGACAACGTTTACATCCACTATAATGATGACCTGATTTTCCATTTCCAACTATTTTCAGATGTTCCGGCAATATCCGCACATCTTCGCCGCGCTCCATTCTTCGACCCATTTCTCTATCCAATTCGTATAACGTATTACAACAACTGGTCTGCACATAATAGTGCCTGTTCCATTTAAAACACGGGATAAAAAACAGTGAAAGTACAGTATATGTCATAAACACCTGAAATCGACCATATCGACCACATACACTACAGATTTCTGTCTGATTATAATCCAGATTTTTTCTTCCCTCTGTAATCCCCATCATAAAAAACATTTCTGTCAGTTCTCCTATTATCTCTATTAATTTTATCCGATATTTTTCTTATCTCGGACTTTTGCCTTTACAAAGCGGACATTCGCAATCCGCTTTCGCTGCTTGCTCATGAACGCAGTCGCTTTACGACCTGTCAGTGGGAGCTTTTAACTCCCACTGACATAAGCTTCCACCCTTACACACCGCTTAGTGCTCCACGCACTTGAAGCGGGGGAATACTTATTCTGCGTTCATATTTTAACGAAATAATTCACGACTTAGATCCAGTCATAGTCTCCACCAGTTACTGCCAGTGAAAGTAACGCATCCATACGCTCTACATTTTCTGCACCTTCTACTACTTCCAGCAGTTTTGCTGTCTCTTTTGCCACCGGCATTTCTTCATCCGGTCCGATCTCCATATCCGGTTCTTCTCCACAATACGGGCACACAAGCTTGGGGCCGATTTTCAGCGATAAAAATCTGTTTGCACATTCTTCACATTCATAAAATCCGCACATTTCTGTGCCATCCGGTACATAATACATTCCATTCAACCTCTATTCTTAATATCTTATGATTACAGTGTCAAAAGGTCTGAGTCCACCTGTGCTTGCACAAGGGTGAATGAATGACCTTGGGGCACGCCCCGATATGAGCATAAAAGTGGAATTTTTATCCCACGATATGCGAATAGCAGGAAGGATTGTGGGAGTGCAAAGCACAGAACAATCCGTGTAATCAAGATTTGGGTGTTTTGACACCCAAATCATCTTATTTCTGCCAGATAATTACTTTCTGGCAAATCTTTTTCCATTTGCAACTATTCTATCACACCAGTCTTTTTTCGTCATCCCATATGTTTTTTAGAGAACAAAAAATTTATAGCACATACAAATAAAGAGTGTTATAATAATCTATATTTTAGACTATTTGATCTAATTCAATTGATTTTATATTAGAATTTCTAATATACAGATTCAAAACTTGATTTAAATATTTTTTTTAAGGGGGTTTTACAAATGTCTCTGCAATCTCGCGCAGTTACAATGACAAAGCAAATGATCCAGATTGAAAGTACCGATCCCGGTACTTATGAAAACACAATGGCAAACTGGATCACATCACAACTTGCTCCATATCCAAATGTGCAATTAACGCGTCAGGAAGTGCTTCCCGGCCGCCCAAATCTCATGGCAGAATTACCCGGTGATCCTGCTTTACCGGCACTGATAATGATCTGCCATATGGACACCGTTGTTGTCGGTGACGGATGGACACTGCCACCTTTTGAAGCCATTGAAAAAAATGGAAAGATCTATGGGCGCGGTGCCTGTGATATGAAATCCGGTCTTGCCTGCTGTCTTTCCGCGTTTCAATATGCGGCAGAAATGTTGAAAGCATCCGGCAAAACACCAAAACAGACATTAAAGCTAATCTGTTCCATGGACGAAGAAGATTTCATGCGTGGTTCCGAAGCATGTATACAATCTGGTTGGATAACAGACCACGACTGGGTGATTGATGCCGAACCGACCAACGGGCAGATTCAGATGGCACACAAAGGTCGCACATGGTATGAGATTGACGTACAAGGGCACACTGCCCATGCAAGCACGCCATGGAAAGGTGCCGATGCCATTGCTGCAATGTCTGAAATTATCTGTGAGATCCGGCATGCGATTTTGTATGCTCCCGTTCATCCTGACATGGGAAGTTCTACAGTTACTTTCGGTCAGATCACCGGCGGTTATCGTCCTTATGTTGTACCGGATCACTGTAAAGTATGGATTGACATGCGTCTGGTTCCGCCATTGAATACAGAAAAAACAAACGCCATCGTGGAAGCTGCCATTACACACGCGGAGCAGTCTGTCAGTGGTATTTCTGCAACTTACAAAATCACCGGCGATCGACCACCGATTGAACAGAATCTGGATTCTCCACTTCTGGCAAATTTAAAAATGTCCTGTCAGGAAATCACAGGGCAGACTCCACAGGTAAGTTGTTTCACCGGATACACAGACACCTCCGTCATTGCCGGTCAACTTCATAACCGCAACTGTATGTCCTATGGACCAGGTTGTCTCGAAGCGGCCCATCAACCAGATGAATGGGTTGTCATTGATGACATTTTACGCTGTGAACAAGTATATCAACAGCTTGTAAAAAACACGATTTTATAAGATAATTCTGTACATAGGAAAAGTGTATATTATTTTTCAAAAACAATTTTGTATATTGAAGATGATTAGCATTTTCTATACAATAGCAAACCTCAGATACCACGTTTTCTATTTTCGTAATATCTGAGGTTTTCAACTCCGGTACCCTGGTGCACATAACCAATAGCATAAAACATAGGGCAAACGCACCCATTATGATAAAAATCACCTTATATGCCACATACTGACTATGATTTGCAGAAGCCATGCATACAAAATCCGGTGCCAAAATCAACAATTCCCAGTCACTGTGATCAACTGTGCGTAGAACATATAACCACTTCATTTTTTATTTTCGAATGGAACGCAGCATTTCCTTCTTCCCCTGCTTTATAATTTTTCCGGACTTTGTCCCGGTCAAATCCTCCGGCAGCATTTACATATCGTCCCTGATCTGCCTCCTCCTATAAATCGCAAGCTATCTCGCGTCTGATATGCGCCAACAAACCCTTACATCCTTCTAAAACATCATCATATGTTTCGTCAAAATTTCCTGTGTACCACGGATCAGCAATATCACCCTTGCGATCTGTGAAATCCAATAAAAGATGAACCTTATAATCTGGATCATCATGAACAAATCGTTCCATATTGCGTAAGTTGTATTGTTCCATGGCAATGATGTAATCGTAATAACGGTAGTCTGCACTGGTCATCTGAACCGCATATTTGCCATCTACGGAAATGCCGTATTGTTTTAATTTATTACGGGTTCCACGGTGCACCGGGTTGCCGATTTCTTCTCTACTGGTTGCTGCAGAAGCGATTTCAAACTGGTCTGAAAGACCGGCTTTTTTAACCAGGTCTTTCATTACAAATTCTGCCATTGGGGAACGGCAGATGTTGCCGTGGCAGATAAATAATATTTTTATCATTGTTGCATAACCTCGCTTTTCTTAGTTTTTCGAGCTTTGTAAGCCTTTGTAAATTTTTGCTTTCTGGCATAACCTGGTTTATTTTCGCATAATATCGTCAGCAAAAGGTGTAAAATAAGGTGTATATTTTTCTATTTTACACCTTGCTATTTTCAATTAAAAATCGTAATTACACAACCTGAATCCGGGCAACTTCTTCCCTGGCATCCTCAAGATTTACATGCGTATATGT